>Ga0315268_10000499_pt1 | contig 46130 bp, 27 predicted proteins | sample C1_top_MG_FD_204535 | JGI IMG/M metagenome (GOLD analysis project Ga0315268, IMG submission 204535) | Sediment microbial communities from Yellowstone Lake, YNP, Wyoming, USA - C1_top | ecosystem: Environmental > Aquatic > Freshwater > Lake > Sediment | place: USA: Wyoming | collected 2017-08-01 | reverse complement strand
CTGACACTGCTGCCGACCCTTGGCGGCTGCTCGCGCAGCGGCTTCAGCGGATCGCCCGCTGCCCAGCTGACCCTGGTCAAGGTGGAGCCCGACAGCGCGCGCGTGGTGGCTGGCCAGCGCCAGGCGCCGGTACGGGTCCAGATCCGCAATGACAGCGCCGAGCAGGTACAGCTGCTGCTGGTGCGGCTCCATTTCAGCGCCGGCAGCGAGACGCGCGACGATTCGTTCGTGGTCAGCGATGCCGGCGACAACCCGACCGCGATCGCGGCCGGCACGACCGTCAGCGCCTTGCTGCTGGTCGACGTGCTATCCACGGCGCAGCCCGAGAGCGTTGTCATCGACGCCGAGGCGCAGGCCGAGCTGCCCAACCGCGGTTTGCTGGCCGCCAGCGGCGCGGCCGAGACCGCCAGCTGGCAGGTCGTGGTCGGCCAGGAGTCGACCGAGCTGACCGTCCTGTCGATCACGACCGATATCGACCAGGTGGTACCGGGGCAGTCCCAGATCGGCGTCGATGTCCGGCTCGAGAACGGCGACCCCGACCCGCTGCAGATCCTGAGCATCGAACCGCGGCTGGCGATTGCGAGCCAGGACGTCAGTGGCGACTACCTGTTTCAAGCCGCCGGCTCCAATGTGACGACGGTCCCCGGCAACAGCTCGGCCACATTGCGGCTCTACCTCGAACTGGTGCCCAATGCGGCCCTCGGCAACGTGACCCTCGATGCGATCGCGCGTGGCCAGCAGGCCGATGGTGACGTCGTCATCGCCAGCCACGCGGCACAGACCGACAGCTTCACGGTGGTCCACGGCAGCCCGGGCGACCTGACCATCGCGGCGATCTCGTCCAGCGCCAGCCACGTCTACCCGGGTCAGTTGCGGGCGCCGGTACAGTTGCAGGTGGTCAACCAGCACGATGGCCCGATCACCATCGCCGCGAGCGGCCTCCACTTCAGCGACAGCGCCGGCATCGATTGCAGTGCCGATTTCGCGGTGGCGGCAGATCCGAGCAATCCGACGACGCTGGCTGCTGGCAGCGGCGGCACATTGCGCTTTAGCGTTGACGTGGGTGCGGCCGTGGCGCCCGGTTCGATCGCTGTCAATGGCTGGGTCACCGGCTTCCGCGACAACAGTTCGGTCGCGGCCGACGATCGCGCCGACGTGCCGATCACGTGGGAAGTGCTCAGCGGCAACCCGGGCGACCTCGAGATCAGCTCGGTCGTCGCCAGCGCAGACCAGATCTACCCGGGCCAGAGCGACTTGCCGGTGACGCTGCGACTGCTCAACCGCAGCAGCGGCGCGATCGAGGTCAACGCGGTCGCGCTGCGCTTCGCGCTTGGCTCCAGCGACCTGAGCGCCGAGTACACGGTGCAGGCGAGCGGCGGCAATCCGGTGTTCGTGCCGGCCAGCGGTAGCAGCGATCTGCTGTTCTGGGTGACGGCTGCCGGCACCGCGACCGCCGGTAACGTCGTCATCGACGCCAGCGCACAGGGCCGGCGCCAGGACCTGTCCACGGTCACAGCCGGCCATGCCACCCTGACCGACGGCTGGAACGTGGTCGGGTCACCGGCGCTGGTCGTCACCACCGCCAGCGACGAGGACGACATCGGCGCCGGCAATGCGAGCGTCAGCGCCGCCGGTGGCGAGTCCGACCTGTCGCTGCGGGAGGCGATCCGGATCGCCAACGCGGCTGCCACACCGACCGTCATCCGATTCGATCCGGTGATCTTTGCGCCGGCTGGCGCCACCCGCATCGACGTCACCGGTGCGCTCGGCCCGCTGCCGGCCATCGGCCGCGCCGGTATCCAGATCGACGCCAGCGACGCCGGCGTCGTCATCGACGGCAACGGCGGCAGCCTGGACGGGATCTCCGTCAGCGCCGGTGCTCACGACGTCGTGCTCAGGCATCTGACGTTCAGCCGCTTCGGCGGCGACTCTGACCGTTGTCTGGCCGCCAGCGGCGTCGATCGGCTCACCGTCGACGACTGCACCTTTGTCGACTGCGGCTACCCCTGGGGCAACGCTGTGCAGATCATCGGTGGCCGCGACCACCGCATCGAGCGTTGCCTTTTCGAAAGCAACCCGGGTGTTCCGGTTGGCCTCGACAACGAACCGGCCAGCGTCGTGGTCGACGGAAACATCATCAACGGCACGCCCTACGTCGGCGTGCACGTGACGGGCGTCGGCCACCAGGTCACCAACAACACCTTCACCGCCATCGAATATTCGGGGGTTGTGGTCGACGGTCTCAACACCAGCGGCGTCAGCATCCGCGGAAACACGTTTGCCGACGTCAACTACTCGCACGACGCCGATGATGCCCCGATCGTGGTCGCCGCTGGCGCACGCGATATCGTGATCGAGCAGAACAGTATCAGCACCGACGGACCGCACTCGGTCTTGATCGCCGACCTGGTCACGGTCCGCGTCAGCGTCCGCAACAACAGCTACAGCACCGGCGACACCCGGCCGATCGCATTGAGCAATGGCGCCAATGAGGCACAGGCAGCGCCGGCCATCACCGCCTTCGACGGGTCGCAGATCCAGGGCACGGCGATCGCCGGGTCGACGATCGAGATCTACGCCATCGGCACCAGCTGGCAGCGGATGAGCACGATCGCGAACCCGACGGGAACCTGGACGATCTCCGCCACCAGCCCGCTGATCGCCGTGGCAGCGACGGCTACCAACGGCAATGGCTCGACCAGCGAGTTCTCGGCGATCGCGCGCGCCGACAACGGCTCACTGCTGGTGACCACGACCGACGACGAGCTGGACGGCGGCGCCGCCATCACAACCGTGGCGCAGGCCGGCGGTGCAGCCGATCTGTCGCTGCGCGAGGCGATCGTCATCGCCAACAACCGGTACGGTCCCGACACCATCCGCTTCGATTCGGCGGTGTTTCCGGCGGCGAGCGAGCGCACCATCGCGGTCGGCGCCGGCATGACCATCCCCGAGCCGTTACCCGAGATCACCGATGGCGACACCACCATCGACGGCAGCGGCTCGCTGGTCGCAATCGACGGCGGCACGCGGGCATTTGCCGAGGGCACCGATCTGCTGCTGACCAGCGGCGTGCGCACGCGATTCGACCATCTGATCGTGCGCAACGTGACCGCAGTCTACGGCTCGTGCATCGGCATCTTCGCCGGCGGCAACGATTCGCAGGTCACCGACTGCAACCTGTCAAACTGCACGACCCCGGGCACTGGTTCCGGGCTTTGGTTAAATTGTGTCGCGGGCACGGTCATCACCAACAACGTCATCCGCAACTCGAACGTCGGCATCGAGTTCGAAGACACAGGCATTTCCGTCGCCACTGGCAACGACATCTCGCTCAATGCCGACGACGGCATCGTTCTCGCCTGCGCCGATGGCGCATTGCTCCAAGACAATGCCATCCACGACAACGGCTGCGACGGGATCTGGTTCTACGAAAGCGGCCACAACCGGATCATCGGCAACCGCATCTGGAACAACGAGTCCGGCATCCACCTCGACGGCTACTCGGGCGATCAGGAGATCGTCTTCAACAGCCTGGTCGGCAACGGCCGTGGTCTGCTGGTCGATGGCAGTGCGCAGGATCTGGTGCTGCGCAACAACCTGTTCGCGCTGAGCCTGGGATTTGGGGTCGAGCTGGCCAGCAGCGCCGGATCCAGCGCTGACCACCAGCTGTTCTTCGACAACAACGGCGACGGCGTGACGGGCGCCAATGCCTGCTCGCTGGCCGGACAGCTCGGGCCCACCGACGTGCTGGCCGACCCGCAGCTGATCAACGCCGTGGCAGGCGATCTGACGCCGCGCGCCGGCGTCATCGATCGCGGCGTCGACATCGGCTACGACCGCAACGGTGCAGCGGCCGGGCTGTTCAATGGCAGCGCACCGGACATCGGCGCGATCGAGACCCCGTAGGTGCGGGTCAACGGCTAGACGATCGCCGCGATGCTCTTTTCGAGTGCGGCCACCAGCGCGTCAGGTTCGAGCGCCTGCACCTCGGCCGCAAACGGCTCGAACGAGATCGGCGCCCGGCAACCGGCATTGGTCAACGCGTGGATCTGCTCGCGGCTGCGCAGGTTGTCGTCGGCGCTGAGCAGCACCCGGTGCGGATCACGGTAGCTGCTAAACGGCTCGTCGCTCTCGACTCCGCTGACGTGGATCAGACCCACGCGGTGCGCGTAGTCGCTCAGCCGCAGCAGGTCCTGGGTGTCGGTGCCCAGCGCGTGGTGAAAGGTGTCGTGCACGATGCGATAGGCCGCGCTGCCCGATTCGGCGATCGCCCGCATCGCCTCGGCCCCCGAGCGCAGCGACGACTCGGCAAAGCCCAGCGGCTCGGCCAGCCCGATCACGTCGTTGTCCTCGAACAGCGCCTGGTAGTCGTGCAGCGCCGACGCGGTCTCGCTGAACATCTGGGCCGGCGGCCGCTGGTCGGCGGTATCGTTGTTGGGGCAGAGCACGATGGCCGGGCACTTCAGCTGCATCGCGACATCGATCAGCCGCTTCAGTTCTTCCAGCACCTGTGGCCGCACCGCTTCGAGGTTGAACTTCTGCAGCGCGTTGATGGTGATGATCTTGACGCCGTGCTTGGCCGCCAGGTCGGCCACCTGCTTGGGCGGCAGGCCGTCGGTCACCGAGCCGTTGCCCAGATCGTTGCGCAGCTCGACCTGGCCAATGCCGACCCGCTTGGCCAGACCGAAGAACTGGTCGAGCGAGAGCTTGGGGCAGGCAATCCGATTGAGCGAAAAACGCTTCTTGTCGATCATGAAAGCACCTCGCGTTGGGCAATCTGACACCACGCGCCACTGCTTGGCAACCAACGACCGCGGCCGTAGCAGACCGCCGGTGGCCGATGGTAATGTCGCCGCCGCAGGCGGGGGGAGGACAGATCATGCAAAGACATTTTGCGATCCTGGCGATCAGCGGACTGGTGCTGTCGGCGGTCGGCGGCTGCAATGGCGTGGAGCCTTGCGCGGAGGGCGCCGGCACCTGCCCGACCGCGGGCGCTCGGCGCTGCCACCCGACGCGCGCCGCGATCCAGACCTGCCTGACCGGCGCAGACGGATGCCAGAGCTGGACCGACAGTGGCGAATGCGGTCCGCATGACCGCTGCGACGAGCTGAACGGTCCCGCGGCCTGCGTCTGCCAGCACCAGTGCCCGAGCCCGGGCGCGCTCGAGTGCCGCGGTAGCAGCGTCGTGCGCTGCGACGTCGACGGCAATGGCTGCCTGTTCCAGCAACCGCAGACCGACTGTGCCGAGACCGGCCAGACCTGCGATGCCAGCGCGGGCGCCCAGTGTGTGGGCACCTGCACCGACGGTTGCGACGTCGACAACGAGACACGCTGCGACGGCACCGCCATCCAGACCTGCAGCGCGGGTAGCGACGGCTGCCGACGCTGGCTGCTGGCCGGCGACTGCGCCGACAACGGCCAGTTCTGCGACAACGGCAGCGGCGCTGCCGCCTGCGTCGACACCTGCAGCAATCAGTGCAATCCGCTCGACGCCACGCGCTGCGACGGAAGCTGGGTGCAGAGCTGCCGGGCCAGCGGCAGCGGCTGCCTGGGTTGGTACGATAGCGTCGATTGCGCTCAGCAGGGGCAGGTCTGCGACCCCAGCAGTCAGCCTGCGAGTTGCCGCGCCGGTTGCAGCGGCGACTGCGATAGCGCCGATGCCACCCGCTGCGCGGGTGACCTGGTCGAGGTGTGTCGCGCTGGCACCGACGGCTGCCTGCGCTGGCAGGAGCACAGCGACTGCGCGGTCAACCAGCAGACGTGCGCGGCCGAGGGTAGCAACCACCTCTGCCGTCAGGTCGGCGGCAGCGTACCGCTCTGCGGCCTGTGCCGGCGCGACGACCAGTGCGCCGGTTTCAGCGGGCAGTACGGCGGCCGCTACTGCCAGCCGCTGCAGAGCGGTGCGGCCGACTTCTATTGCTTGCAGGACTGTACCCAGAACAGCGGCCTGTGCCAGCCGGGCGAGACCTGCGACGCCAACAAGAACTGCGTACCCGCGGCGGGCTGCGGAGTGACGCTCTGTTCGAGCAGCGCGCCCGCAGGCGCGTGTGCGCCTGGCCTGGTCTGCCAAACCGGCCGCTGCGTCGACGCTGCCGCGTGCAGCAGCGACAACCAGACCGGTACCTGTCCGGCCGGATTGACCTGCGTGGGCGGCAGCTGCATTCAGACGACGACGAGCAACATGCCGATCGGCGGCCCGTGCGCGAGCGAGAGTCAGTGCGCCACCGCCAATGCGGTCTGTTACGCCGAGGAGTCGGGCGGCCAGGCCACCGGTTGGATCCAGGGCTACTGCATGCTGTTTGATTGCGCGAGCGCCAGTTGCCCGGCCGGCTCGTCGTGCGTGACGCTGCAGGACGGCTCGGTCTGTTTCGACGAGTGCCAGTTCGCGTCCGACTGTCGAGCTGGCTACAACTGCGCACCCGGCGGCAACGGCAGGGCGTTTTGCGAGCCGTGGTGCGACGCGGGCAGCTGTCCGACCGGCTACGTTTGCCAGGGTGGGATCTGCATCACGGCGCCGTGCACCAGCCAGCCCAACTCGTGCGAGGCCGGCCACATCTGTGTCGACGGCCGCTGCGTCGCCGACATCGGCACCGGACCGGGCGACAACCTCAACTTTCCCCTCGACCAACTCGCCAACCGCTGCCCCAACCTGCCCGCGGTCGAGTGCACAGCCGGCGCCGCAGCGTGCAACGCGATCGTCTTTTTCGATCCGGTGCTCGGGCCGGGCTACGACAACTATCCGATCAACGGCGAGACCACGGCCAACCAGTACCGCTCCTACCTGCGCCGCGACCTGATGATGCTCGTCAAGTACGCCGCCGCCTACGTCGACTGTCTGGCCACGGGCTGGGCCTTTGGCAACGGCGGCCGGGTCGGCCTGGGCGACATGAGCGAGCAGAACGGCGCCATCCCGGGCACCTCGATCAACGACCCTGGTCACCCTGCGGGCACGCACACCAATGGCTTCGACCTCGACATCGGCTATTTTCAGGTCGACACGCCGGACAACCGGCTGCGGCCGATCTGCGACCACTTCGAGCGCGGGGTGGACGCCTACCACTGTACCGCCGCGCCGCACCTGCTCGACCCGTGGCGCACCGCGCTGTTCATCGCTGCGTTGCACGAACACCCGGCGTTGCGCGTGATCGGCGCCGACGGCAAGGCCGGACCGCTGATCGAATCGGCGTTTCGGCAACTGTGTTCCGCTGGCTGGATCAAGTCCGCGGTCTGCAGCGCTGGCCTCAGCCTGGCGTACGAGGAGACCGACCAGGGTCGTGGCTGGTTTCTTTTTCACCACCACCACTTTCACGTCAGCTTCAGCCAGCCCAGCTACCACGCGCTCGCCAGCGGCGACGACGAGTGCCTGATCCCGGGCTGCGAGAGAGAACCGCTGCGGCAGTTCCTCGAGTCGAGGGGCGTGTCGACGAGCAACGCGCTCCCGCAATTACGCATCGGAATCCCCACCCGGGGTTCGCCGTGACTGTGATCGATCACGACATCGCCTACGTCGGCCACTACACCAAGGACACCGTGGTCACGCCGACCAGCAGCACCACCCAGGACGGCGGCGCTTTCTACTTCGGCTGCCATGTCGCGCTGGCCATGGGCAAGCGGGCGGCGGTCGTCACCCGGCTGGCACGCGATGACTGGCACGTGGTCGACCAGCTGGAGGCGGCCGGCGTGCGCATGTTCGCCCGCGCCACCCCCGAGTCGACCCAGCTGCGGCTCGAGTACCCGACTGCCAACCTTGAGCAACGCATCATCTTCAGCACCGGCGCAGCCGGACCGATCACGGTCGACGAGGTGGCGGCAATCCGGGCGCGCCACTTTCACGTCTGCGCCTCGATCCGCGGCGAGGTGCCGCTCGCCGTGATCGACGCGATCCGCGCGCGCGGTGCCCGCATCTCGCTCGATGTGCAGGGCTACCTGCGGGTCAACCGCGGCGGTCGGCTGCAGAGCGAGCCCTGGCCCGAGATGGCCGAGGTGCTGCGGCGGGTCGACGTGCTCAAGGCCGATGCGGCCGAGGCCCACGCGTTGCTGGGTGTCGACGACCTGGGCCTCGCTGCCGAGAAATTTTCCGCATTCGGGCCGCGCGAGGTGCTCCTGACCCACGCCGGTGGCGTGCTGGCCTGGGTCGACGGCCAGCGCCACGAGGCGCCCTTTGTCGCCGACAACTTGAGCGGCCGCACCGGCCGCGGCGATACCTGCACCTCGTCCTACGTGCTGCGCCGCCAGGATGCGCTGCCAGCGAACGCCGTGGTCTGGGCAGCGGCGCTGACCAGCCTCAAGCTCGAGCGGCCCGGGCCGTTTGGCGGCAGCGTGGCCGACGTCGAGAAATTGATACGCGAACGTTACCGGTCGTAGCGACCCGGCGGCGCCAGCTTTTCGAGCAGCCGGTTGCTCTCGCGCTTGAACTCGGCCACTGGCGGCAGGTGGTCGACCCAGCGCTCCCGAATCGCTGCGAACGACTCGCCGGACCGGCGCTCGGCAAAAGCGAAGAAGTCGTCGGTGCTGACCGCCAGCTTCTTGGAGTGGTCGAACCAGGCAGCGAGCATCTGGTCGAATCGCGCGCGCCCGAGTTGTTGCTCCATGGCGAGCAGCACCCAGGCGCCGAGCTCGTAGGTGACCTCGTCGAAGATGGCGGTGTTGGTGATCGCCTCGGCATCCGGCCGCAGCGGGTACTTGGCGTCCGACTTCCAGCGCAACCGCAGATCCTCGACCGCGCCGTCGACCGAGCGCGAGAGCATGGTGCGATAGTTGACGCCGCCGATGCCGGGCGCCAGCGCGCGCATGGTGAAGTAGGTGGTAAAACCCTCGGACAGCCAGAGGTCGGCGTGGCTCTTCGGCCGCACCGCATTGCCCCACCACATGTGGATCACTTCGTGGGCGGTGGTGCGGGCGCCTTCGTAGACCTGGCGCGACGACGCGCGCTCCATCAGGATCGCGCGCGCGTTCTCCATGCCGCCCAGCGCGGCGGGCACCTCGATCACCGCCTCCATCGGTCCGAGCGGGGTCGGACCGAACAGCTTCTCCATGAAGCGGCCGGTGGCCGCCGCCACCTCGAGGTGGCGCTCGCGCAGCTGATCGATCGCCTTGGAGGCGCGGCGCGAGACGTAGACCGGTCCCTGCTCGTCCTCGAGCCGCAGCCGCTCGCCGCGCTCGGCCGCGTAGAAGCCGATGGCGTGCGGCGGCGCGGCCGTGGTCAGCTCGAAGGTGCTCCAACCCGGCCCGCCGGCGACGCGCTTGCCAGTGCCCTGCAGCACGGTCTCGCGGCTGGCGTGCAGCGTCACGCTGGCGGTGACGGCGAGGCCAGGCCGGGTGTCGCCCGGGAACAGATCGCACACCCGCTCGGGCCAGGTCAGCGTCAGCTTCTCGTTGCCGCGCGCGATCAGACCGGTGCCGTCGAGCTTGGAACGGCTATCCAGGTCGTACTCGACGGTGATGGTCTTGGCGCCGTGGCCGGCAAAGGTGAGCCGGCCGTTGTCCTGCTTGAACTCGACCTCGCGGTGGCCAGCGTGCACGCTGCGCACGTGCAGCAGCTGCTCGTTGGCTTCGAGCACGGCGCGCTCGGGCGCACCCTTGCCCAGCTGCAGCTTGACCTGGCAGCGGGCCGGTTCGCGGTGCAGGTCGACGTCGAGGTCGAGGTGCTGGATCTGCAGGTTGCAGGCCGGCAGCGTGTGCAGCCGCGTGAGCTGCAGCGGCGTGGCGCCCAGCTGCCCGAGCAGCGCCGCCACCTCGCGCCGCTCCTGCGGGTCGAGCTCGCGATCGAACGACACGTAGTCGAGCAGCCGCGCCGCGTGCTGTGCCAAAGGGCCGGTCAGCTTCTTGGCCGCGCCTTGCAGAGCGCGCAGGTCGGCCTCGGACACCACGCCGCCGCGCGTAGCGCTCAGGAAGCGATCGACAAAGCCGACCCGTGCCATGTCATCCATTATACGTGAGCGTCGAATTTCGGAAGATTTTGAGCGCGGAGGTCCCTCGTCAGGAACGTCCAGGGGTCGCTAGTAGTCGCGGCAGTACTGGAAGTGCATGGCGTCGCCGAAGTGGCCGCCCCAGTAGAAGCCGTACTTCTCGAACAGCGCGACCAGCTTGGGATTGACCCGGCCGCTGCTGCCCTCGCTGGCATTGATGTCGAACGCGATGCCCCAGGCGTGGGTGCTCCAGCTCGAGCCGCTGCGCTTCAGGCGGTTGTTGTACATGCCGTCGAAGGTGTGGATGTACTTGAGCAGGTCCTTCTCCTTGGCCTCCTGCAGCATCGCCTTCATCACCGGCACCAGCTTCTCGTGCAGCGTCACTCGCACGTTGCGACCGCCAGGTCCGATCGGCAGCGTCGTCGTCACCTGATGGCTCGAACCGTGCTGCCCGAACACGCGCTCGATCGCGGCGCGGCCATGCGGCACCGGCGGCCGGCTACCGCTGCTGGACGTGCCCGAGCTGCCACTGGCCGCGCCGGCCGCATGCAGCTTGCCCCAAGTCTTGGGACCGACAATGCCGTCGACTGCGAGGTGATTGGCGCGCTGAAACGCCTTGACCGCGGCTTCGGTCTTGGGCCCGAACTGACCGTCGATCGGCCCCGGGTTGAAGCCCTTGGCCTTGAGCGCCTTCTGCAACTCCTTGACGTAGGCTCCGCTGGCGCCACGGCGCAGCGTCGGGTGCTGGGCCGCGGTCGCCGCCTGCGGCCGCGCCTGGCTGGCAGCTGCCGCCTCGAGCCGCGCGCGCAGCACATCGGAGCTGACGCCACCGTTGCTGGCGATCGGCAGTTGCTCGTTGGCCGGCGGCCGCGGCGCATCGACTGGCAGCGTCTGGCCGCCGTCGATGGCGCTGAGCTCGGGCGCCGGGGTGACGGGTGCTGGCTCGAGCGCCTCGACCAGGCGCAGCAACGCACTCGCATCGAACCGCTGGGTCTGGATTCTCGCCACCATCGTCGTCTCCTCGCGTCACCCGCTGCGCATCGGCAACGGCTTTCAGTCATTGTCGGACAAGGTGCGCGCCGCGCTCATCAGCCCGAGGCCGGATGCGCACAAGCGACGCGGGCGCAGTGGAAAAACCACCGTGCGGGCAGCGGGTTGGCGCCCGCGGGCGAGGCATCGGTCAGCTGACCGACGCTGCAGCCGCGCCAAAAATCAGCGCCGCTACTAGGTGGCTGTGACGACGCGAGAGACTAGTAACCGCGCGCGGCATTGACGGCGTCCGCCACCGGCACGCCGTTCTCGGTGTTGTACGAGAGCACGTCGTCAAAGCCCAGGTCGAACAGCAGCTGGTGGTCGTCGGCTGTCGCCTGCAGCGGATTGGCCGCAGTCGAGGCCATGATGCGCAGACCACCAGCGTGCACGCGCACGATCTGCTGCTGCATGGTGGCCTGATCGACACCGGTCCACTCGCGGTCGCCCTCAAGCATGAAGACATTGGGACGGCGCAGCGCGCCCAGCGCCTGGTCGATGTCGGCCACGCTGCCCACGCTCAGCAGCTGATAGACCTCGTCCGCGCGATCGATGTCGGGCAGGACCGTCGTCACCTCGCCGCTCGAGACCGCGATGAAGACGAAGTCGGTGGCGTGGTGGGCGATCGTCTCGCTGACCACGAGCGGCAGGTCGGCCGTGTTCTTCACGTCGAGGTGGATCCAGATCTTGCCGCGCGCCCACTCGACGAACTGGTCGAAGCGGGGAATGGTCTGGTTGGCCGAGACCGGCAACAGGGTGCAGGTCTCGATCTCGCTCGCCGGAGATTGCGAGACGACCTTGTTGAGGCACTCGAGCGACTCCCAATAGGTGATCTGGTCGTCGTGGATCATGAAGATGACGCCGTCCTGCGAGACCCGCAGGTCGGCCTCGATGCCGTCGGCGCCCAGGTCGTAGGCGCGCTGGTAGGCGGCCATGCTGTTGCCCGGGATGTCCGTGTTCCAGGCGCCCTGGTGGGCGGTGATCGCGACCCGCTGGCACTGTGGGTCGAGCAGACAGGAGGCGAGCGATCCGCGAACGTAGGGCCGGCCGCTGTCTCGGGCCGGACCGTCGATCGCCGCAGCGTCGCGACCGCCATCGCGTGGCGCGACGCGATCGGCGACCGCAAGATCCACTCCGACACGATCGGTGGCGACGCCCTGGTCACGGCCTGTGCTGTCGATGTGCGCCGAGTCGGCGTGCACCGCATCGTTCGGCCCGGCGTCAGCGACCACGGCCGCGTCGCTGCCGGCGGCATCGGTGCCTGGGACGGGCGCAGGCGCGCAGCCGAGCAGCCCGGCGAACAGAAAGGATGTGAGCAGGTAGCAGCGCATCACGCCGCGATTGTAGCACGCCGATCGAAGAGGTCAGGCGCGATCACGGTCGATCGACGACCCGCAGCCGCACCTCCTCGCCGTTGGCCTTGATCTCGGGCACGTACATGGCGTGCAACATCAACGGCAGCGCGTGGAACTGGCCGGGCACCTCGGCCCGCAGGGTGTAGCGGATCTCCCACACGCCCTGCCCCAGCTGGTCCACGAACAGCGCCACCTTGCGGTCGCGCAGCTCCTGGTAGACGTAGCGCGTGCGGCCGGTGTAGTCGCGCTGATCAAAGCTGGCCGACGTCACCGGCTTGAGCCAGGTCGGCGCGGTCTGCCCTGCCTGCTCGGCGCCAAAGCTCTGGCCGACCGTCGCCTGCTTGATCTCCTGAGTGAAAAGCGGTTGGCCGCTGCGCACCTCGACGGCCTCCAGGCCGGCTGGCTTGAGGTCCTCGAAGATCAGGTACTCGTAGTCGTTCTTGGCCTCGACCGTGACCACCACCTCGACCCGGTCGCCGCTCTGCACGAAGCCACCGTCGTCCAGCGGCTGCCGCTCGTAGACCGTGCCCTTGAGCAGCGTCGGCTTGCCGACCCACTTGTAGTACTGGCGCCGCACGAACACCTCGTGACCAGCGGCCGGGATCGGCTCCTCCAGGCTGAAGAAATCGGCACGGGCAAAGAAGTAGAGCGCCTGGCCGCTGCGCTTGCGGATGGTGACGACGTTGTCGTCGTCGCGCAGCAGCCGGGCATCGATGTTGAACAGGCTGGGCGCACCCAGCGCCTGATCTGCGGTCAGCTTACGGGTCGCCACCGAGGTGCCGTTGACCAGCAACTCGAACTCGGCGCCGCGGCCCAGTTCCTTGGTGACGCGCAGGTAGTCGGTCAGCGCCAGCACCGCGATCGCGGTGTCGCGGGTGTTGCTCCACTGCGCGCCGCGCCGATTCTTGACCAGCCAGTTCATGGCCGGCTCGACCAGCTTGTGCTTGGGATCGACCGCCAGCAGCGCGCGCAGCACAAACGACGTGGTCTCGATCGCACCCTGGGACCAGCGCCACCAGCCGCTCTCCTCGCCCCAGTGCGCGGTGGCCGTGGTCTCGGCCGCGCTCTGCTGCACACCGCGCAGCACCACCGAGGTGTCGGGTTTGCTGTCGATGATGGCTCCGTTTTGCAGGTTGTCGACGAGTAACTTGGCCTGGTCGCGATAGCCATAGTTGACCGCGGCGATGGTCAGCAGCGCCGTGGTGTACGCATTGAGGCGAGTGCGGTTGCCGAACAGGTTGGCAAACGCCTTGGCCTGGAACTCCGGCACCGCGCTGCGCTTGGCCTGGGCGTGCACGACCGACAGCGCGTGCAGCAACCAGGCCTGGCGATCGAGGTTGCGTTCCTCGTTGACCAGGTTGACGTCGAGAAAGCTGGCGCTGCGCTCGATCACCTCGTCGCGCACGCTGGTCCCGGCGGCGCGCGCCAGGACCAGCCCCCACACCACGTAGGCGGTCATGAAGCGATCGCTGTCGCCCTCTTTCCACCAGCCCCAGCCGCCGTCGCCGTGCTGAAAGTCGTACAGCCGCTGCAGGCCGGCCTGGGTCATCTTGTTGAGCTGGTCGAGGTCGGCCTTGCCCTTGGCGTGAGTCTTGCCGGCAGTCTCCTGCTCGATGCCGCCGAACAGCCGGGCCATGACGGTCTCGGGCTTGACGCCGAGGTCGCGCAGCGTGCGCGCCACGATCACGGCCGGCAAGAAGCGACTCATGGTCTGCTCGGTGCAGCCGTACGGGTAGTCGATCAGGTACGGCAGCGCGTCGAGCATGGTGGAGGCCTGGCTGGCCGCCACCTGCACGCTGAGCGCGGTCGAGCCGGGCCGCCGCTTGGGCAGGCTCAGCGTGATCTGCGCCTCGTCGCCACGCAGCTTGCCGGCGCGCGCGATCATCCGATCCACGCCGTGCTCGTAGGCGAAGTACGGCTTCTCCATGGCGTCGGCGAAACCGCCACCGCGAGCCACGGTCTTGAGCTTGACGTCGCCCGCGGCAAGCACCGCCACCTGCCAGTCGACCCGCGCTTCGCCCTGCGCCGGCACTCGCACGCTGGCGCGATTGCCGGACACCGGCGCGCTCGTGCCCCGCGCCAGGACGCCGTCGACGCGCACGCCTTCGGCGGCCAGTTCGACGCTGGCGTCGATCGGCTTGGCGGTGTTGTTGTTGACCACGGCCGACACGGTCAGCGTGTCGTTGACGACGAAGAAGCGCGGCGCCTGCAACCGCACGATCAGCGGTTGCCGCGTGCGCGCGCTGCTGGTGGCGATGCCGAACTGGCTGCCGGTGCCGATCGCGCGCGCGGTGGCGCGCCAGGTGGTCAGCGAATCGGGCAGCTTGACCTTGACCTGGGCCCGGCCATTGCGGTCGGTGACGACGTCGGGTTTGAAGAAGGCGGTGGCCCGGAAATCGCTGCGCACGGTCACCGCCGGCTCGCCACCTTCGCCGCCACTGGGCCCGGCACCTGGCTTGGCGTCGGCCGTGATCGGCGCCTGCGCCTCGGCTGGCGCTGCCTCTTCCTTCAGGTCATCCAGGTCCTTGGCCCCCTTCTTCTCCTTGCGCAGCGCCGCGCTCTTCGTCGGCGCCGCGGCCAGGCGAATGCTCGGCCGAGCGCGTCCGCCCCGGGAATCGTCCTCGCGCTCAGCATAGCCGCCGCCGCCCGCGCCACTGCCGACCAGGCCGAGCCCCCCCGCGCCAAATGCGTCGCCGATCTCGGTGCCCTCGAGGACTTCTGCAACGGGAGGCGCCGGCAGCAACTTGACATAGGAGCCAAAACTAAAAGTGGTTTGGGTCTGCACGTAGCGGCTGCGTTTGGTCCCAAAGTAGAACTGCCGCGGGTCGCCGGCGTAGTCCTGCTGGATGTAGAAGATCGAGTCGTCGACCAGGCCGAGCCCGATCTCGGCCTGCACCGGTTTGCCGAGGTTGTCGCGCGCGGTCACGGTCAGCGTGGCCTGGTCGCGCGGCTGGTAGTCCGCTCGGTCGGTGGCCACTGTGACGTCGAGAAAATGTTCGGCCGGTGGCACCACCAGCTGCTTGTCGGCGCTGAACAGCTGGGCATCGGCCACCATGGCAGCGCCTAGGAAGACGTTGGGCACGTGCTGGTCGACCACGTCCAGCTCGACCAGCTTGGCAGTGCCGTCCAGGTGCAGCAGCCGGTAGCTTTGCAGATCCTCGGCCTCGACCGTGAACAGCACCCAGCGGCCAGGGACCGCGGTCGTGATCAGCACCGGTGTCTTCTGGCCGACCCGCGCGGTGTCGCTGTCGACCACGATCTCGAGCCCGCCACCGTGATAGCCGAGCTCGGCGCTGGCGTTGCTGGCGACCCAGACCGTGGTCTCGGCCACGATCGGGTGACGCCCCTTTTCCACCGTGCGCCACTCGACGCGGTAGTAGCCCTCCTTGGCCGCGACAAAGCCGAACTCGGCATTGCCCTCGGCGTTGGTGGCGGCCTCCTGGCGCGCGATCTCGTCGTGGCGGTAGCCGCTGCTCTTGAGCCGCCAGCCCGGCGGCCGCGGCTGGCCGCGCAGCTTGTTCAGCGCGTCGGCGCTCACCGGCTTGCCCTGCTCGTCGAGCCAGCTCTCGAACCACCAGTCGCGCCAGACCGTGACCTTGCCGCGCACCTGGCGCGGCTGGTCGTTGGCGTCCAGCGCCTTGAAGTCGATTAGCACCTTGTCCTGTGGCTTGAACAGCGTGTGGCGCGGCTGTGCGAACACGTAGAAGGCCTGGCGCGACACCCGCACGTGGCCGCTGCCAACGACCTCGCGCCGCGAGCTGTCGGTGACGCGCGCCTCGATCGTGTACTCGAAGTCGGCCTGCTGGCCGCGCGGAGTCTCGAAGCGGATGCGCGCGCGCCCCCGGGCGTCGGTCTTGAGCTGCTCGCGCTTGATCTCGGAGCCGCCGTCGCCGTAGTCGCGGCGATATGCGGCGTCGATGTCCTCGTAGTACCAGGCGTAGTGGCGCGGCGGCCGCCAGGAGGGCGCGTAGTTCTCTTGCCGCACCACCACTTCGATGTCGGCGTTGGCCACGGCGCCGCCGAAGTAGTAGTCGACCTGGACCTCGGCTTCGACCTCGTCGCCGACGCGATAGATCTTGGGCTGGCCATTTTCCTCCGGCGTCTTCACGCTGACCAGGAATTCGGGCAGCTTGTACTCCTCGAGCCGGAACAGCACGGCGTCGCCGATGTGGTGCTCGCGGCCGCCGGTCCAGAAGTTGATTCGGTACTCGCCGAGCGGGATGGTGGCGTCGAGCTTGAGACTACCCCAGCCACTGCCAAAGGTATTGAGCTTGGCCTTGCCCTCGGCCAGCTTGGCCCCGCGCGGGTCTTGCACCTCCCATTCGATCGGCGCGTTGGCTGGCGTCGCATAGACCGAACCCTGGTACTGGCGGACGACGTACTTGAACTGCACCTCGTCTTCGGGCCGATAGGCCGGCCGGTCGGTGAAGACGTAGATCTTGAAGCCGTCGCCCGGCCCGCCGGCGCGCGACAGATAGCCGGTCGAAAAGGCCTGCTGTCCCTGCGCCGACGCGGCCACGAACATGTCGTTGCCGTCGACGTTGGCATCGAAGGTGAAGTGGGCAAGCCCGTCGTCGTCGGTGGTGGCGGCCTTGCGATCCCACTCGTAGTGATCGTGGCGGTAGCGCTGCAACCAGACCGCGACCTGGGCGCGCCGCAGTGGGCTGCCGTCGAGCGCCTGGCAGACGTAGGCCAGCGCCTGGTTGCCCGCGGTCTTGAGCACGACCGCGGCCTGGGTGACCAGGATCAGCGCCCGGCCGCGCTGCTTGCCGGCGCTGACGTCGAGCACGTAGGCGCCAGGCGCCAGTTTCTCGGGCAGCCGCTCGCTGGCCGCGCCGGCGGTGTAGGGCTTGGTCTTGGTCTCGCGCGTCCAGGCCTTGATCCGCTTGCCGCGGCCGACGTCAATGCGCTCGACCCACTCGCCCGATCCCTGGTCGCGCTGCAGCTTGACCGCGTCGACCAGCTCGACCCGGGTCAGCGTGAGCTCGATCTTCTGCAGGTTGCGCCAGCTCAGGTGGTACTCGATCTCGGAGTCCGGCAAGAAGATGTTGGAGACCGCGACGCCGAGCTCGACGCTGGTGATGTCGCGGATGCGCTCGGTCGCCTGATCGCGAAAGGCGCTCTGGCCAGGCTTGAACTCGGCCACCAGCCGCCGGTAGAGGGCAAGCGCCCGCTCGTAGTCGGGCTCGCTGCGCCATTCTCCCTCGCTGTCCTGCCAGACCCGGCCCTGCGACTCCATCAGCTGCGCGTACTGGAACAGCGCATCGTCGTACCAGTCGCTGCGCCGGCCAACCTTGAGCGCTGCCTCGTAGGCGTCGATCACGGCCGGCATCTGCTCGGCGTCGCCCTCGCTCTGCAGTGCGGTCGCGCTGAGATAGTGCGCCAGCGCGCGCTCGTCGTCGTTGCGCGCCAGCTGCTTCAGGTTGCGGATGACGTCGAGTGGCAGCGACCCGTACTCGCCGTAGTAGAACGACGCGTCGCGCCAGGGCGGCCGCGCCACGACGAGCGCAATGCGCAGATAGCGCTGCCGCGCTTCCTCGCCGGCCAGCGCGCTGGCCCACCAGTCGAGGGCAAGCTGATAGTGCGACCAGCCGGTCGACCAGTCGCGGGTCTCGTCGCGCAGCCAGGCAAAGTCGCCCAGCGACTCCTGCGCCTCGGCCCACACCCGATCGCGGTCCTGCTCGCGCTGCACCGCTGCCACGATGTCGCTGAGTACCTTGGTTGCCTGCTCGTATTCGGTCGTGTCGGTCCGGTGCGCGGTCGCGGCCGAGCGCCAGAGCTCGTCGGCCAACCGGAACTCGACCCAGCGCTGCTCGGCCGGCGGCAGTGCCAACTTGCTCACTTTGACGTACAGCTCGCGCGCCTGGGCATAGGCACCCTGCGCGTGCTTCTGCTCGGCCTGGGTCCGCAACTTGAGATATTCGACTGGCAGCGGTGGCGACACCGGTGCTGTCGACAGCAGCGCGATCAGGAACAACGACGTCGAGACCATGCGACCTCCAGCGGCCCGGGACTTTGTCCGTCGGCGCGCCGATCCTAACCCCGCAGCTGACAGTGGCGCGGTTTTTTGTTGTGATCGGGACGTGGCAGGCCCGCTCAAGACCGGCGACCGCATTGGCCGCTTCATCATCGAGCAACAGCTGGGCGCCGGGGGCATGGGCGTCGTCTATCTGGCGCGCGACACGCTGGTCGGCATCCAGGTCGCGCTCAAGTTCTTCAGCATGCAGCAACAGGAGCCGCACCAGCTCGAGCGCTTCAAGCGCGAGCTGCTGCTGACCCGGCAGATTTCGCACCCCGGCATCTGCCGCGTCTTCGACATGCACGAGGACGACGGGTTGCTGTTCCTGTCGATGGAGTATGTGCCCGGCTTGACGCTGCGCGCTCTGCTCGACCGTGAGCAGACGCTACCGGTGCCGCGCACGCTCGAGATCGGATGCGCCATGTGCGTCGCGCTGGCAGCCGCCCACCGTCAGGGCGTGATCCATCGCGACCTCAAGCCTGGCAACGTCATCGTGCGCGAGCGCAACCAGGTCTCGATCCTCGATTTCGGGCTGGCCAAGGGGCTGGACATGGCCTCGATCACCGAGGTCGGCGTGCGCGTCGGCACGCTCAATTACATGGCGAGCGAGGTGCTGCGCGGCGAGGCAGCGACCGAACGCAGCGACATCTACTCGGTTGGAGTCATCCTCTACCAGTGCCTGGCCGGGCGTGCGCCACACGAGGGCAGCGACGTGATGTCGCTCTACTTTGCCTTGCAGAACCGACCGCTGCCGCCGTCCGCGCATAATCTCGACGTCACGCCGCTGCTCGACCAGGTGGTCATGCGCGCAATGGCACCGAAGCCAGAGGATCGCCAGACCGACGCCGATCAATTGCGGCGCGAGCTGATGGCGACCCTGGCCGACTATCCGGCGGTAGCGTACCCGCTGGACCAGGAGGCCACGCAGGACGAGGAGCCCACCGAGGATGAGCGAGAGATCGCAGCGACGTCAGCGGCGGCCCGAGCGCTGATCGCCGAGGCTGGCGGCTCCGGCCACACCGATTCGCTACCCGTCGTCTCCGCTGACCGCGGCCCAGCTGTCAACCACGCCGTGGCGTCGCCACCACCCGCGGCGCCGGCCTGGCCCGCTGCCCCGGTCCGGCCTGGGCGCGGCAGCGGCGCGCGCTGGCTGGTCGCGATCGCAGGCGCGGCGACCGCGGTCGCAGCAGCGGTGGCTGGATGGCTGCTGTGGACGATCGAGCCGGAGCCGGTGGCGCCCGAACAGGCCATGCCGCTGCCGACAAGCACCGCTCCGCAACAACCAGACGCCGCCGTCACGGCCGCGGACGCGGGCACCGGCGCGATCGCCGAACAGCTGGCCGAGGTCGACCAGTGGCTACAACAATTACGGCTCCAGCAGCGTCGACGCGGCGTCATCGATGGCGACAGCCCCGAGCTCGACGCCGAGCTGCGGCGGTTGCAAGCTTTTGCCAACCGGGGCCAGGCAGCCGAAGCCCTGCTCGCAGCGCAGCGCGCGCACAACCTGCTGGCGGCGATCCGCATCGACGAAACCTTTGTCTCGCGTAAACACCATCGCTTCAATGCGGTATATGATAGGGGTCACAGCGCGCGAAACGAGCGCGAGTTGAAACGGCTCGCCGATCGGATCATCGACGCCATCGAGCAACAGCGGTATCCGCACGCCAATCGGTTGCTCAACGTCGCCATCGAGCTCGCCGGACAACCGTGAGGCGGCGGCGTGATCGTTCAATTGTTTGCTCTGGTTCGGTTGACCGCTACCGCTGGCGGCGCTGAGACCGAGGTCGAGCACAACCCGGTGATCTGCATCGCCAGCATCGCCGTCGATGGCTTTGACCAGGTGGCCGAGCAGTTGTTGCGGCAGAAGTTGGTCACCGACCTGCGCGATGCCGGCAATGGCTTGACCGCGCCGGGTGACGATGCGGCCTGTCCCGATCCGATCGAGGCGGCGGCTCCAGGTTCGCGCGGCGTGCTGACCGTGGCGGCTCGCCGCGTCGGGCCGACCATGCGGATCCAGCTGACCGTACGCGATGCGCTGTCGCAGTCGAGTGTCCTCGACCAGAAGCTCAAGCTGTCGACCGCCGAGCTCGGCCGCACGCTCTCCTTCGTGCCTCAGTTCAAGCGCGCGCTGGCCGGTCTGCGGCGGCTGCAGCTGCGCGCGCTGCGCGAGTTGATGCCGATTGCCGCTACACCGACCTCGGCCAGTGCGCCCGTCCCGACCTCGGCACCCGCGATCGTGGTGCCGGCGCCTGACCCGGTGGTCACTGCGGCCGGCGCCAGCGCTGTGCTGACGCAACCGGGTATCCAGCGCAGCGACGAGCTGCGGACCTGGGGCTGGCTCGCAGCCGGCATCGGCACCGCGCTGATTGCGGCCGGTGCCAGCACCGGCATTTCGGCACGCATCGTCGACAACTATCTCAGGAGCCTCGGCCACAAGTCTTGCGCCTACATTGCCGACAATCGCTGGGAGTGCGAGCCAGACCAGGCGCTCAACATCGCGCTCCTGTATGCTCTGGCGCATTCGACCAACGTGTTGCTCGGCGCCGGTGGACTGGCTGCGATCGGCGCCACCGGCCTGTTCGTCTCCGCCCGGATCGACGAGTCAGCCGAAGAGCCCCCGCCAGCGCCGGCCCCAGCCATTTCCCGCCTGGCCCGCGTGGTGGCGCATGAATAGGGCACGTGCAATCGCGCTGACTCTGCTGTTGGTAGACGGCACCGCCGCCGCCGGCTGCAACCTGCTGGTCGGCGACTATTCGATCCGCGACGGCGAGAGCGCGGCGATCGCGGACGCCGCCCCCGAGGACATCGCCCCCAGCGACCGTGCGCAGACCGACCGATTGCGGCCCGACCGGCCGCGCCCCGGCAAGAGCAATACCGACGAACCAGACGCTGGCGAGGCGGACGACGACCTGCCGTGACGCGGTGCCGAGCCGGCCCGCGACGCACGCCCCGCGGCTGACACCGCGCATCCTTTATGGTGTAGTTACGGCGTGACCTCGCTGCCAAGCCCAGGCCATCGCCTCGGCCGCTACAAGATCGAGCGCCGGCTCGGACGCGGCGCCATGGGCATGGTTTTCCTCGCCGAGGATACGCTGCTCAACGTCAAGGTCGCGCTCAAGTTCATCAACCAGACCGACGCCAGCCGCGAGCTGCTCGAGCGCTTCAAGCGCGAGGTGCTGCTGGCGCGCCAGGTCACCCACCCGAGCATCTGCCGCATCTATGACATCCACGAGGAGGGCCACCACCTCTTCATCTCGATGGAATACGTCGAGGGACGCACGCTGCTGTCATTGATCCGCGACAGCGGCAAGCTGCCACTGGCGCAGGCGACCGAGATCGCCCGCAACGTGTGCCGGGCGGTCGGCGCTGCGCATCAACACGGCGTCATCCACCGCGACCTCAAGCCGAGCAACGTCATCGTGCGCGGCCGCAGTCGCGTCTCGGTGCTCGACTTCGGCCTGGCCAAGAGCTCGCAGCTCGAGCAGATCACGGGCGTCGGCGCCCGGGTCGGTACCGTCGTCTACATGGCGCCCGAGGTGTTGGCCGGCGAGCCGTCCAGCGCGCTCAGCGACATCTACTCGACCGGCGTGATCCTGTACGAATCGGTCACCGGCCGTTTGCCATTTCAGGGCAATGACTTGGTCGTGCTGCTCTACCAGGTCGAGCACAACCGTCCGCCCGCGCCGTCCCAGCTCAACCCGGCGGTGACGCCGGCGCTCGGGCACGCCATCGAACGCGCTCTGGCGACCAAGCCAGCGCAACGTTTTCAGAGCATCGACGCGTTGCAGGAGGCGCTCAACGACGTGCTGGCCGACCTGCCTGATGATGCCGAGGGCGGCGTCACCAGCCAACCCTGGCACGGCGACGTCGACGAGAGTATCCAGGAGGCGCTGCTCGACAAGCGCTCGTCCGGAGTCCTGCAGGCGGCAGCGCTGCATACCACCGTGATGTTCAGCGACATGGTGGGGATCACGCCGTACTTCGAGAAGTACGGCGAGGCCACCGGTATCCGGCGCATCCAGCTGCACAACCGGTTGCTGGGTCCAGTGGTCGAGCAGCACCGGGGCAAGGTCATCAAATTCATCGGCGATGCCATCATGGCGTCGTTCGCCACTTCCGACGAAGGCGTCGCCGCCGCGATCCAGATGCAATACAAGCTGGCCGCGCACAATCACACGGTCACCCGGCCGGACGACAAGATCTACGTGCGCATCGGCCTGCATAGCGAATCGACCGCGATCAGCTCGAGCGGGGCCTTCAGCGACACGATCAGCATCGCCGCGCGGGCAAGCGCGCTCGCCGGCAGCGAGCAGGTGTTGCTATCGGCTGCCACCCGCAATGGGATGACCGCACACCGCGAGCTGACGCGATTGTTCGGCAACACCGAGGTCAAAGGCAAACCTGGGCGCTGCGAGCTGTTCGAGTTGCTCTGGCGCAACGTACCGCCGCCCGTCAACATCGGCAGCGATCCATCCAATCCTTTTGCCGCGCCGCGGGTCGCGGCGGCCGCCGCGATCGAGAACCAGACGACGGCGCGCCTGGCGGTTCTCGCCAGCGGCGACAGCGCGCCGCTGGAACCGACCGAGCAAACCGAAAAATTCGAGATCCCGGCCGGCATGCCAGGCGCCGATCCGTTCACTGAGCAGACCGTCAAGATTCCGGTGCCGACCACCCGGCAGCCACGAGCAGTCGCGCTGCCGCTGGTCGCCGAAACCACTGTTGAAGCACCACCAGCACCGGCACCGGCGCCGGCTCCCGCGGCACCCGCGGCCCCGGCTGCGGAGACGCCATTCGAGATGCGCACGACGGTGCCTGCGGCGCCGCTGGTCAGCGAAGTCATCCGGCCGGCGATGGTCCTGGTCGGCCGCCCGGCGCTGCCGCGCACAGCAGCTGGCGCCAGCGGTGACGACCCCTACGCCCTGCCGGGCACATTCCGGCGCGGAGGACGCGTTGCAGTCGGCCTGGCCGTCAGCGCCGCCGTCGTCGTAGCCGGGATCTGGTTGCTCTCGACTGGCCGTGGCCAGCCGGCGCCGAGCGCCGATGCAGCGCGGCTGGTGATCGCGGCCAGCGACGCCGGTGTGCTGCCTGCGGTTCCGGCCACCGACGCCGGCAGCGCGATCGGCGAGCGGGTCGATGCGGCGGTCGCAGTCGATCCGACCGACCGCGGCGGCGACGATCCGCAGCAGAGAAATCTGCCACCGCAACTGCAATACAAGCGCAGGCTCGAGCAGTTCCGGAAGAAGATTGCCGAACGCAACCTGATCCGCAACGACAGCGAGGCGCTCGACCAGGAAATCAATCACGTCGTCACGCTGGGCCGACAGCAACGCTGGCGCGACGGCATCGAGGCCATTCGCCGCGCTACCAATCTGCTCGACAACACAACCGTGGACGCCGATTTCGTAAAAGCGAAGTACAATCGCTTCAACCGCATGTCGGTCGACGTGAAGGAGGAGGCGACACTCAAGGCGCTCGACGGCTGCCTGAGCCGTTACATGGAGGCCATGGAGCTCAAGCAGTACGGCCAGGCCAATCGCGCGCTGACCGAGGCGATCCAACTCGTGAAGAGCCAGTGAGGCAACGCGCATGCTCGCACCGTTTTCAGCTCTCGTGATGGCTGCAACGCACTGTCTGCTGGCTGCCGAGCCGGCGGCGGGAACGAGCCCGCTCGTCTGCATCGGCGGAATCACCACCGAGGGCCTCGACGACCAGCTGGCGGGCGCACTGCGCCAGAAGCTGCGCGAGGAACTGGCCCGACTGAGCGCGCTGTCGCTACCCGCCGGCCAGTTCGATCGAACGCGTGAGGTCGGCATCTGCGCCAACAGTGCCCGCGGCATCACCGAGGAGGCGACCGGCGTGCTGCTCGTCAGCGCCGTCCGCTTTGGCCCGATGGTTCGGCTCACTCTGCAGTTCTTCGACGCTGCCGGTGGCAGCAGCGTGTCCGAATCGAAGCTGATGTTGCCAGCCCGCGATCTGCTGACGTCTGCACAGCTGACGCGCGCGCTGGAGGCGGGCGTGTCCGAACTGCGCAAGCTGCCGCGCGCGCGACCGCCCGAACCCGTGCTGGTCGAACGGGTGGTCGCCGCGCCGCCGCCCGCCCCGACGCCGACACCGCCACCGACGCCGATCCCACCACCCAAGCTCAAGCCGGCGACGGCCCCGGTCAAAAAGCTCGCCGCGGTCGCGCCCGTCACCCGTCCGGCTCCAGCGCCGACCCTGCCTTCGGCGCCAGCACCGGCGCAGCAGGCCAAAGGCGGCTCGCCGCTCGCGATCGCCGGTTGGGTCAGCGGTGCGGTTGGCGCAGTGCTGCTGGTGGTCGGCGCGGGCAGCGGCATCGGGGCACTGGCCAAGTACAACCAGCTCGAAACCAGCCCGGACTGCGCAGAGCGACAGAATGGCGGCTTCTACTGCTTCGATACCGCGCTCGAGTCCGACATCCAGACCTACCAGGCGCTCACGATCGGCGCCATCGCAGCACCGATCGCCGGTGGCGTCGCGTTAGCGACCGCGGTCGCGCTGGTGTTACTTGCGCCAGACGAGGCGGCCGAGCGCAGCGCACCGGCACGCTGACCACGGGCGAGGGAGCGATGACCGGCGCCGCATGCAAGCTGTTGGCGATCGCTGCGCTGATCGCGGTTCCGGCAGCGGCCGACACGCGGCCCGTGCTGTGCCTGGCCGGACTCGCCTGGCACGGTCTCGACGAGACCGATACCGAGGCATTGCGCGAGCGGCTGGCTCAAGCGCTGGACCGCGCCGGTGTCGAGGGGGACCCGACCGCCGACACGCTCTGGTGTGACGGCAGCAGCGTCGAAAACGCTGGCTCCCAGGGCCAGATCTTTGTGCAAGTCGAGCGGCGAGCGATCGCCGCACGGGTGCAGCTCAAGGTGATCGATGCCGCGAACGCCGCCACCGTCTACCTGCGCACCGTGGGCTGCCCGGCCCGCGATTTTCCGAACGGCATCGACTTCGAGACCGCCCTCGAGTCGGCGCTGCTGGCGCTGCACCGGCCGCTCGACGACGACGACAGCGGGCGCTCCGCCCAGGCCGCGCTGCGCGCCAGGGGACGGTCTCGGGCCCGCGCTGTCGGTGCCGTCGCGCACGGGCCCGGCCTGGTCGCGGACTCTCATCCGAGACCACTCGTGATCGCCGGTTGGGTCGCCGCTGGCCTGAGCGGCGCGCTGGCGCTGGCCGCACTGACGTCCGGGGCGCAAACGCTGGTGCGCGACGCCGACCTGCGCAAACGGGCAACCGACGGCAGCTGCGTCCGCCTCGCGCGCGGCACTTACGTGCAGTGCGATCGCACACTGCGCACTGACGTCGAGATGCTGGCCGTGCTGGTGTGGATCAGCAACGGCCTGTGGGCGGCGACCGCCCTGGTCGGAGGCAGCGCTGGCGCCCTGCTCGGGATGGGCTACGCGACCGCGGGCGAGGACGAGGCAGCAAGATGATCGTCGTGGTCGTAGCGTTGGCCGCGCTGGCCACCCCGACGCTGGCCGCGACGCCAGCGGCGACCGCGTCTGCGACCGCGATCTGCGTCGTCGAACCCAGCGTCAACGGCATTTCGGCCGAGGTATCCAATGCCCTGTTCGACACGGTGACGCTCGAGATCGAAGAGCTCGGGGTCCAGATCCTGGATCCGCCGCGAGTCACGCAGCGCCACGGCAAGCCGCGCAACCTCAACAGTGCCTGGTGTCAAGCTGCCGCAGCCGAGACGCCGCGGCGCGTGCTGGGCATCCTGCGAATGACCATTGCCAAGCGCGAGGCCGAGGCGCGGATCGACCTCGAGTTCGTCGAACTGCAACAAGAACGTGTGCTCGATGCGAGCAGGGTCACGGCCAGCCCGGAGAAATTCATGACCGCACCGCTGCTGACGCGTGCACTGGCACACGGGCTGCTCGCTCTGCAGGGAGCAAGAGCCGCCCGCAGCGACAGCGGGCGGCCCTCCGTTGTGGCACCGGCAATCAGCCCCAACTCTTCCAGTGCGGCCAGCGCCCCGGCCACGGCTGCTGCGCCAGCAAGCACACCTTCGGGTAACGGTGGCCTGATCGGTACCGCGATCAGCCTGACCGGGGCGACCGCGCTGGCTGCCGGCACGATCTGCGCGCTGGCCGCCGTCGTCACCTATCAACAGCTCGACTGGTTGTCGCGCGACTTCGAGGGCGACGTCTATGCCCTCGATCGGTCGAGCTACGCCCAGCTGGTTCTGCGCTACCAGGTCCTGTGGTGGAGCGCGTTGAGCCTGACCGCGCTCGGCACCACTGCCGCGCTCGGCGGCGGCGCCGTTGTCGTCTATGATCGGTTGACCGGACCCGCGGCCGGAGCTACCGCGGCCGGGGAATAGAGGCATCCTTGGCGATCGACGACGCCAGCGCGCGCTGGCAACCAGCGCGCCAGCGGTGGCCCAGCCTGGTGCTGGCCGCGCTGTTCGCCGTCAGCAGCGGCTGCCCACCAGTGCCGCCCGCCACTGTGTGCGCGAGCGACAGCGACTGTCCACGTGGCCATTGCGATCCGGCCGGCCACTTCTGCTACCTGGACCCGATTACGCACGCTGGGGGCGACGGCGGCGCGATCGACAGCGCCACTGACCGCGATGGGTCCGCCAGAGACAGCGTGCGAGAAGGTGGACCCGGCGACACTGCAAGCAGCGATGGCTCCGTTTTCGACGTGACGACCGACGCCAACCACGGCGATGCCGCATGCAGCACCTTTGCACCTGTGGTCCAGCTCGCCTGCGGCAACAGCTCGACCTGTGCGCTCAGCCTGGCCGGCCAGATCAAGTGCTGGGGCGGCAATGCCAACGGCGAGCTCGGCCTGGGCGATACCATCAAGCGCGGCGACTCGGCGGGCGAGATGGGGTGCCGGCTGCCGGCGGTCGACCTGGGCAACCATCGCGCCACCGCGATCGCCGGCGGCTTCAACCACTTCTGTGCGATTGTCGACGACGGAACCGTGCGCTGCTGGGGCTACAACCTGTATGGCCAGCTCGGGCTGGGCGACACCCGCAATCGCGGCGACCAGCCAGGTCAGATGGGCGACGCGTTGCCCGCGGTCGACCTCGGCGCCGCCACCGGCGTGGTCGAGGTCGCGACCGGCGCCCAGCACACCTGCGCGCGCTTCGCCGACGGCGCGATCAAGTGCTGGGGTCGCAACCATGTCGGCCAGCTCGGGATCGGCGACACCAAGAGCCGCGGCGACGACGCGATCGAAGCACCGTGCGATGCCGGCAGCGGTGCCGATGGCGCGGTCAGCTGCGAGATGGGATCGGCGCTGCCGTTTGTCGACGTCGGCGTCGATGGCGGCGTGACCGGCCTGGTGGCCGGCGCCTATCACAGCTGCGTCGTGCTGGCCGACACCCACATCAAGTGCTGGGGCTACAACAACTCCGGCCAGCTTGGTCTGGAGGATGTCGCGAACCGCGGCGACGGACCCGGCGAGATGGGCGCCAACTTACCCACGGTGCACGTGTACGAGAGCATGGCCGTGGCGACGCGCAACGCCTTCAACTGCGCGTTGCTCGCCACCGGCCAGGTCCGCTGCTGGGGCTACAACGGCAATGGTCAGCTCGGCGTCGGCGACACCACCAACCGCGGTGGCGTCGCCGGGGACATGGAGCCGATGCCCAACGTCGACCTGCAAACGAGCGGAACCGTCACCCATGTCGCGGTTGGCAACAACCATGCCTGCGCGGTGCTTGGCGGGCGCACCATCAAGTGCTGGGGCTGGAACTACGAAGGCCAGCTCGGGCTCGGCGACACGGTCGCGCGCGGCAACCAGCCCAACGAGCTCGGACCTGCCCTGCCAACCGTGGCGCTCGGAGTGGACCAACCGGTCCGCCAGATCTCGATCGGCGGCAGCCACGGTTGCGTCCTGTTCGAGGGCGACGCCGGCGTGCGCTGCTGGGGCTACAACGTGTACGGCCAGCTCGGACTGGGCGACGCCGAGCATCGCGGCGACGACCCCAACGAGATGGGGTTGCGCCTGCCTGCGGTCGACCTGGGGGTGCCGTGAACGGCCGCCGCTGCCAGCTGGCGCTGTTGCTGCTGGCGCCGTTGGCCACAGGCTGCAACTTCTTCGTTGCGAGCTATGAGCTATGCGAGCGCGCGGTCTGCGCGCGGCCGGATAGCGCGCGGCCCGACCAGACCGTGGCCGACGCCTGGACCAGCGACCGCAGCTTGGCCGATCGAAGGTCCGGCGATGCCGCGGCAGCGGATGCGGTCGCTGCGGATCATCGGCTCGACGCAACGGCCGACGCTGGCGCGACCGATGGCTCGCCGGATGCAACTGCCGACGCGAATGCCGATGCGAGCACCGATCGCAGCCCGGCCGACGTGTCGTCTCCGACGGGCTGATTCCCTGGTCACAGCCAGGCGCGCATGCCGATCAGCGGGCCGTGCAACAGCACGCTGGTCTTCGCGCCGTTGAGCCCGAACAGGTCGTAGCCGGCAAACAGCTCCCAGCCCAATACGCTGACGCCCGCAGTCGCGCGCGCGCGCAGCGTCAGTGCCTCGCCCAGCCAGCCCAGCTCGGCGCGACCGGTGAGCACCAGTGGCGACCAGGGATAGACCTCGATGTCCTGGGCCAGCTGCATGCCGGCGGCGAAATCGCCGCCATCGAGCTGCAGCAGGACGCCGAGCGCAGCGCGCGACACCAGCTCGGGGGTCTGCACCAGGCGTAGGGTCACCTCGCCGTGGCCGACCAGAAACTTGTCGAAGTGATCCGGCTGCGGCTCGACGTAGTGGACAATCTCGGCCTGCGCACCAATCCGGCTCGCGGTGTCCAAGCCACCAGCGAGCGCCAGCCGGTGCACGCCGGCCAGATCGTAAGCGTAGCTGGTCGACAGCCACTGCGCGAACGGCATGGCGCCGCTGCGCAGCGCGGCCGCCGCGATCCGGTCTTCGGCTGCGGCAGCGGGGGCCGGCGCATAGACCAGCAGCAGCCGCTGGCCGCTGCTGCGGTACGGCGGCCGCACGAAGTAGCCTTCGCCCTCGTCCTTGATCATCTCAAGCAGCAGCGGCAGACACAGGTCCAGGCCGCAACCGAGCAGATCGGACCAGGCGTCGCTGTCCGAATCGTCATCGTCATCGCTGGTGGACGTTTCGTCGTGGCCTTCGTGCACCGCATCGCTGCTGTCGTCGAGCTTGCCAGCCCAGGCCGGCGCCGCCAGGGCTGCGACCAGCAACAGGACGGGCACGCGCATCAGAGCTCCTTAACCACGTCGACGGCCGAGTCAGGGTAGATCGCGGACTGCAGCCCGGCTAGGGCCTGCTCTCGTGGTTGTTGAAGTCGGGAGTGTAGTCAAGGCCGACCAGCAGCCGATAGCGATCGACCGGCGCTGTCTCCTGACGGGTGTAGGTATCGCTGGGCGCGCGCAGCGGGCCCGTCGCAAACGCGCTCTCGTCCGCCAGCGCGCCGCCGACGCTGACCCGATAGCGCAGCCCGCTGACCCACGGCAGCGGACCGCTGGCGGTGAGACGGGCCTCGGCCTGCAGCGGCGCAGCGGGGGGTGGGTCGAACTCGGTACCATAGACCTGGCGCGGCCCGACCATGCGCACCGCTGCAGCCACCGTCGGCCACGGCTCGTCGAACCGATACGAGACCCGCGCATTGCCGAACAGGCCGGCTGCGGCCGGCAGCGCCACGGGCTGGTCCCAGCTCAACCAGTCCTGCTGGATCCGGGCGGCGGTCAAGGTGACGCCGTAGCGCAGCCGCCCCTGCAGCACCTGACCGAGCAGGGCCGCGTTGGCGCCATAGCTGACGAAGGAGTCGGTGTTTCGGTACTGATAGCCCGTGTCGACGTCGGCTTGCAGCTCGCCGCGCTCGATGGCGGCCTGCAGCTCCTCGTCGGTCAATGTCTGCTCGCGCACCAGATCGAACCAGCTGGTGGCAAACAGGCTCGCCACCAGCCGGTGCAACCCCAACCGCTGCTCGAACGCCAGCTCGGCCGAGCGCACCACCTCGGGCCGTAAGGAATCGGCGATCACCCACCAGGTCGGGTCGGCGTAGTTGATCTCGTAGGCGTGGGGTGCGCGAAAGGCTTCGGAGAAGATGCCCTTGAGCGCCCCCCCCTGCCACGCGGTCAGCGTGACCGCCACGCGCGGCGACAGGTGCGCGCCAAAACGCTGGTCAGCGTCGAGCCGGGCGCCGAAGTTGACGCCCAACCAATCGACGACGCCGATGGTCTGCTCGACGTAGGCGCCGATCGCCAGCTCCTGCGTGGTCCAGGCGTCGGCGGTCGTGCGCTCGCCGCTGCGGTTGTCGACGTAGGATTCGTTGTTGTCGATGATGCGCGCCCGACCGTCAGTGCCGACCAGGGTCGACAGCTTGCGATCGCCAAACCAGTCCAGATTGCCGCGCAGCTCGAGCCCGGCCCAGCGCGCGGTGCCGGTCAATTCGTAGGCGCAACCCTCGAGCTGGCCGTCGAGGCAGTTCTCGGCCGCCTCGGTCGGCAAGTGCTCATGGTACAGGTAGTCGTCGAGATACAGGCGCGCCGACAGGTCCAGCGTGTCAGTGGCCTGCCGATGGTAACGCAGGTCGCCACTCAGCCAGCGCTCGTTGACGCGGGTCGCCGGGCTGTCGAAGTCAACCCAGACCGAGATCGGCGAGCCGCGGTTGGACTGCACGCCGCGCAGATCCAGCTCCAGATCGCCCCAGTCGGTCCGCAGATAGCCCGCCGGCATTCGCTCGAAGCGCCCGGCGTAGACGGTGCCGCCCCAGACGCCGTTGTTCACGTGATCGGCGCGAAACCGCCGTCGCAGTCCGGTGACCGCGTCGACACCGTATTCCTGCGGACCGACCTCGACCGCTGGCCCTTGCTGGGCATACCCCTCGACCATGCCGACGACGTGGCCAGGCGTATGCAACAGCGTGAACGACGTGCCACCGCCCGCACCTACGCGCAGCGACGACACCAGCTCGGACTCGAGCACCACCCGCATGGTCCCGAAGTTTTCGGCACGCTTGGTGACGATGTTGACCACACCGAGCACCGCGTTGGAGCCATAGAGCACCGAACCTGGCCCCAGGATCAACTCGATGTGGTCGATCAGCTCGAGCGGAACGCCCAGCGGGCGATCGAGCGAGATGGCGCTCTCCCACTGCTCGTTGAGTGCATGACCGTCGAGCAGCAGCAGGATGTGGCTGCCATAGTCGCCGGCAAACTCAACGCCGCGCGCCCCAATCTCCGAGGCGTCGAGATAGCGCTCGGTGACCATGCCCATGGCCAGAAAGTTGATGGCGTCGGCCAGTGTGGTGATGCCGTACTGGCGCAACTCGTCGCCGCTGATGCTCCAGGTCGTACCGGGCGCGGTCTTGGCGGTCTCGGCCGTGAGCGAGGCGATCGAGACGATCGACTCATCAAGCAGCGCCTCGACGCTGCTGGTGTCGACCGGCTGGTCGACGGCGGGTGCCGCCAAGGTCGTGGCGGTGCTCGGCTGCGCGCGCACCTCCGACGCCAACGACGCCAGCGCCAGCGCCAGCAGTATCCAACGGCCCCCGCTGTATTCGATTCGTTTCACCGGTACACCTTGGCCAGCGCGAGCAGCGACGACGAGAGCAGCACGTTCTGGCTCTTGGCCTGCTTGAGATTGACCACGATCTTGGGCTTGCCCGAGATCTGCTCGAATCCGAGCACCACGCCCTCGGCCACATCGGCGGCCACTGCGCTGGCGCTCAACACGTCATTACCCGCCAATGCGGCCGCGATCTCGTGCACTTCGGTCGCGCTGAAACCGGGCGCCAGGTAGACGATGGCGACGCGGCCATCGCGACAGCGGCTGGCCAGCATCGCCGGCGACAGCAGTGCCTCGACCTCGACCTTTTGCGGCCGGTCGGCCGCGATTTTCAACTCGTGCAGCGCGTCGCGCATCTGCTGCGCCAGCCGCTGCGACTTGCCGTCGCCTTTCTTGTAGACGACCAGCACGTTCACCGTGTCGCCGCTGCGCGCCGCGAAGTTCTGGTCATAGATGGCGACCTTGGCCAGCAGCGACGCCTGCAGCGGGATCGGAACCTGCACCTGTTCATCGCCCGCCAGCGCAGGCGCCGATGCGAGCAGCGCCAGTGTCAGCGCCACCCATCGCCAGCGGCGCCAGCCCCCCGCTGTCGTCCAGCCCCCCATCATCGTCACTCCGTGGCGCGCAAGTTGCCGCACTCACATGCGGTTGAGCTTGGCTACCAGCTTCTTCACCGCGTTGGCAAAGGGATGACCCGGGCTGATCGCCAGCGTCTTGTCGAGCGCCTGCTGCGCGTCGTCGAACCGCCGCATGTTGACGTAGGTCAGCGCCAGGTAATACTGCGCCTTGGTGAACTGCGCGTCGTTGGCCACCGCCTGGCCCAGGTACTTCTCGGCGCTGCCAAACTCCTTGTCGCGCTGGAACGCCACCACACCCTTGAGAAACAACAGGCCATTGCTCTTGGGGTTGAGCTTTTCGAGCTTGGCCAGCGCGTCGCTGTAGTTGCCCCAGTCCTCGTCGATGCGATAGAGGTCGGCCGCCAGCCGATAGCCCTCGTAAGTGTCTTTGTGCTTTTTCAGGAGCGCCAGCGTCTTCTCCTTTCCGATCGCTTTCTTCTGCTCGACCACTTGCCCGAGCTGTTCGAGCACCTTTTGCACCAGCGGGATCAGCCGTTCGGCCTCGGCCAGCCCCCGCTGCGTCTTGGCCTTCTCGTCGTCGGCGAGCGAGGTGTCGGCCAGCTTGGCGGTCAGGTCGTCCTTGCGCTTGGTCAGCTTTTCGACGCTGCTACCCAGGGTCTTGGCGGTCAGCGCTGCCGAGTCCGCCCACGCCAGAAACAGCTGGGCGTGCCAGGTCAGGTTCTTGACGTCGTCCGGGTGCGCCTTGAGAAAATCGGCGAAGACGCGATCGGCCCGGTCAAACAGCGCCAGGTTGTCGCTCTTGACGATCGCCTGCGCGTCCTCGACCGACTTCGGGTCCAGCAGGTTGCCCGCGATGGTGGCGTCGGCCGGTACGTTGAAGATGTTCTCGAACACCTGGTCGAGGTCGTCCTTCTCGGCCGGCACCGCCGCTGCTGTTGCCCCGGACTTCTCGTCCGGCTTGGTCGCCGGCTTGGCGCCACCACAGCCGATCAACAGCCACAGCGCCGACAGCGCCAGACCCGCACCGACCAGCCGTAAACTTCGACCCATGACCGCACCTCCGTCGACGACATAACGCGCGCCGCAGGGTCGATTTCTATCCCAATTCAGGCCGGCTGGCGACAACCATGCGGCCTGCGCTATCGTCTGCGGTCGCACGCGGCGGCGACCGTATTGCCGGTCGTTACCGCCCAAATCATTCCGGAGGTGACATGTTCCCGGTGGAGGTGTTCGGTACCGACCGCGAATGCAGTCTGCTCGCCGCTGCAGTGCGCAAGGCAGCCGACTTCGTCGGCATCGCGATCAAGCTGGTCCGCGTCGAGCGACCCGATCAGATCGCAGCGCGTGGCGTTGCGACCACTCCCGCGGTGGCCGTCGACGGCGCGATCAAATGTCAGGGCAGCGTCCCGTCGCAGGCCGATTTGACCACCTGGCTGACCACGGCCGCGCTCAAGTACGAGACGGTTTAGAAATCAAGTCTACTTGCGACGACGGGGCGCGGCCTTGCGCTTCGGCTTGGCGGCCGGGCGCTTCTTTGCTGGCTTTGCCTTCGGCTTGGCCTTTGCGGCAACCTTCGGCGCGGGCTTGGCGGCGACGACGACGGCGGGCAGCTTGCCGACGAGCGCGTGCTCGATCAGCTGGCGCAGGTTGTCTTGGTTGAGCGCCACTGGATTGGTACCGCCACTCGGGTCGGCGACCGCCAGCTCGGTCAACTGCGCCACGTGCTCGCGCCGCGCGCCCAGCTCGGCCAGCGTGTGCGGGATGCCCAGCTGCTGACGCAGTTGCAGCACCCACTCGAGCACTGCCTCGAACGACGGCCGCGGCAGGCCCAGATAGGCGGCCAGCCGCGCCAGGCGCTGGTCGATGGCCGGCCGGTTGAGCACCAGCACGTACGGCATCATCACCGCGATGGTGCGGCCGTGCGGGGTGTCGAGCAGACCGCCGCAGGCGTGCGCCACCGAGTGCATGGCGCCCAGCCCGCGCTGAAAAGCGGCGGCGCCCATCAGCGACGCAGCCAGCATCTCGGCGCGTGCGAGCAAGTTGGTCGGCTCGCGCTGGGCGGCGAGCAATGAAGTGTGGACCAGCCGCATACCCTCGAGCGCGATACCGGCTGCCTGCGGATGGAAGAACGGGCTGCAGTAGGCCTCGAGATTGTGCGACAGCGCGTCCAGACCGGTCTCGCCGGTCAGCTTGGGCGGCATGCCGACGGTCAGCGTGGGATCGCAGATCACCTTGGCCGGCTGCAGCCTGGGGTGAAAGATCAGCTTCTTCTGGTGCGCCCGCTCGTCGATGATGACCGACACGCGGCCGACCTCGGAGCCGGTGCCCGACGTCGTCGGCACGGCGACGCACGGCCGCATACCCGAAAGGTCGACCCGCGACCAGTTGTCGCCGACGTCCTCGAAGTCCCACAGCGGCCGGGTCTGGCCGACCATCAGCGCGACCGCCTTGGCCGCGTCGAGCGCGCTGCCGCCGCCAAAAGCGATCACGCCGTCATTGTTGCCCAGCCGAAAGGCGCGCACGCCGTCGTCGACGTTCTTGCCGACCGGGTTGGGCTTGATGTCGTAGAAGACGCTGGTGACGAGGCCCGCTTGGTCGCAGATCTGCACTACTTCTTTGGTCATGGGTAACTTGGCCACGACCGGGTCGGTGATCAGCAGCGGCCGCTTGATGCCAAGTTCCTTGCAGGCATCGGGCAGCTCCTTGATGCGGCCCACGCCGAAGCGAACCGCGGTCGGGTAGTTCCAGTTGGCGCGCAGCGTGTTGACGTCGGTGGTCATGTTCTGCTCCTCGTCACAGTTGCGTCTTCAGGTGATACGACTTGGGCCGCGTCACGTGCTCGAAGCCCACCTTCGAGAGCGTGCAGCCCACGCCCGAGTCCTTGACCCCGGCCCAGGCCAGCGCCGGATCGAGATAGTCACAGCGGTTCATGAACCAGGTGCCGGTCTCGACCCGCTTGCCGATCGCCACCGCCGCGGCCAGGTCCTTGGTGAACACCGACGCGGTCAGGCCGTAGCGGTTGTCGTTCATGTACTTGATGGCCTCGTCGTCGCTGCTCACCTGCATGATGCCGGCGGCCGGACCAAAGGTCTCCTCTTGCATGAACTCGAGCTTGTTGTCCTCGCACACCAGCGCCTGCGGCGCCATGTAGGGCGACTCGCCCTTGGCCTGCGGGAACCAGCTCTCGTCGATCAGTGGCTTGGCGCCGGCCGCGATCGCGCTCTCCATCTGCGCCCGGATCGCCTCGGCCGCGCTGGTCCGCACCACCGGACCGAGCGTGGTCTCGGTGTCGAGCGGGTTGCCCAGCTTGTACGGCTTGGTCAGCTCGACCCAGCCGTCGACAAAGGGCTTGAACACGTCCTTGTGCACGTAGACGCGCTTGATGCCGCAGCACGACTGGCCCGAGTTGTAGTAGGCGCCGTCGACGAGCGTCTCGATCGCGTGCTTGAGATCGCAGTCGGCCCGCACGAAGGAGGGATCCTTGCCACCCAGCTCGAGCCCGCAGTGGATAAAGCGGTCGGCCGCAGCGCGGTGGATCGAGCGGCCGCCCTCGACCGAACCGGTGAAAGCGACGTACTGGATCGCCGGGTCTGCGATCACGCGCGCCACCTGGTCGTGGCTCAGGTGCAGGTGGTCGAGCACGCCCTCGGGCAGCCCGGCCTTGCGTCCCGCCTCGGTGTAACTCTCGGCCACCAGCGGTGTCTGCGCCGAGTGCTTGAGCAGTACCACATTGCCGGCCAGCAGCGCCGGCACCACCGCGTTGACCGATGTCAGGTAGGGATAGTTCCAGGGCGCGACGACGAAGACCACGCCGTGCGGGTCGCGGCTGATGTAGCGGGTGAAACCCGGCTTGTCGCCGACCGCCACATCGCGCAGCGACTCCTCGGCGATGCTGATCATGTAGCGCGAGCGCTCCTCGAAGCCGCGCACCTCGTTGGGGCCGTACTTGATCGGCCGCCCCATCTGCCACGCCAGTTCCTCGGCGATGCGTGGCTTCATCTCCACCAGCTTGTCGACGAACAGCCCGATCAGCCGCGCCCGCTCGGCCACCGGCAGCAGCTTCCACTCGGTCTGCGCGCTGTGCGCCTTCTTGAGCGCGGTCTGCACCTCTTTCTGGGTCGCGTACGGACGCTCGACGTAGACCTTGCCGTCGACCGGAGAGATGGTCTTCTGTTTGTTGCTCGTCATGTGCGCTCCTTTTTTTGGGACGCGCGGATCATGTCAAAAGGGAAGTTGAGTTCAAGCACGAACACCGCGCACAAACCGCTGCCTCCGCTACATCGTGCACGCCACGAAAGAATATTGAGCTGCCGCTGTAACGCGTTGCGTTATACGGCTTGACGAAACCGGGGTGCAGTTGATAGAAATAACGCAGTGCGTCGTACGGGAACCAGATCTGCATCCTGACTTCATTTTTATTTTGTTTAAAAACGAGGACTTAAAAATTTTTTACTGCCTGTGTACTCGCATTTCCAACAAATTGTCCTACTTCTGGATACATCTGAATACATAGATCTAACATATCAGAATAACGGTCGTTTTAACACTTATTGGTTCTAGGCAAGCACGGAGGGTGGGCATTCACGAGAGCCAGTCGGAAATTTTCGATAACGAGTCTCTTTTTTTTTAAACCGTTTGCAGCATCAGAAAGGGCGGGAGGGAACAAATGTCGAACGTTCGCAAGCAGGGCTGGTCGGCCATTCGACCGATGTCGTTTCTCATGTCGGTCTGCGGACTGGTCGGTGCGTTCATCGTACCTGTCGTCGCAGAGGCCTACAACGACCCGGACGCGGTCAGCTTCACCATCGAGGGCTGCCGCAATCCTTCGGTCGATCTCGAAGCCACAGATTTCATCTGCGCCGATGGCGACTACACCACCGGCAATCTGGGCAAGACCTGGAACGAGCTCGACCTCGTGCCACACCGTGTCACGGCAGCAGCCGGCCACTCGGCGCCCTCGACCCAGACCTATACCATCGCAATCGTCGCTGACTATCAGGACGGTAGCATGCCCGGCTACGACGTGATGTCGGTGCCGGTGCTCAACCTCGTGCACTCGACGAGCGCAGCGGCTTGCCAGTTTTCCGTCGTGGACCCGAATCAGCAGCTCCAGGTCCCGGGTCTCGGCGGTATCGACGTCTCGATGTACCGGATGCTCACCATCACCCAGCCCAAGGGCAGCAGCTGCGTGTTTGACTACTATGTCCGGCTCGCCGTGGGCTCGCACCTGTTCCCCGGCTCGTCGCTGCACTCCAACCTGGCCAACTACAGCATCAGCACCAGCGGCATGGGCGCGCGCGACGTCTCGATCCCGGTCAAGGAGATCCTGCCGCAGGAACTGAACAAGGACATGGACGCCAAGCAGGACATCGACTTCATGTGGAACCTGACCAAGGGTCCGACGCCCGCCAGCATCAACTTCGGCGACACCTGCGCCGAAGGCAGCGTTCGCTCGGCCCCGGTCGCGATCCGCGTCGAGTGGCAGAAGCTGGCGGCCGCCCCTGGCCTGGTCAACGTCCTCACCAACATCTACGCGACCAACCCGGCGGCGCGCACGGTCCAGGTCTGCGTGACCGACAACATCCGCAGCGGCGAGACCTCCCTTTCTGTGAGCCCGACCACCTGCGCCGACGTCCCGGCCAATACCGAGATGCTCGTGGTCACGAACCGGGTGGTCGTTGCCAACGGCACGACCAACCTCAACGACATCGCGACTGCCAGCTACGTCGACGCCTACACGGGCGTTGAAGTCCCCGGCAACACCAACGCCTACGCCAGCGCTCCGATCGGCCTCGGCCTGGTGCGCAACAACACCGCGATCGTCTACGACCGCGAGTGGATCACCGGCCCTGGCCTGAGCTTCTCGGTCGACAGCACCAGCGGCGCGTCCGGTGCCTTCGGCGGCTACGTGCTGGGCACGCAGACCACCGGTCCGGTCGACTGGACCTCGGGCACCCAGAGCGGCGACGGCTACGTGGTCTTCAACAAGACCATCTACCTGGCGGGTCCGGCGATCACCTCCGGCGCGCTCTCCGACACGGCGCGCGTGGTTGGCAGCGACGGCTACGAGACCACGGCTGCGGCCGATGTTCCGATCACTGCCGATGCGCTCACCGCCCTGACCGTGACCAAGGAGATCCCGGACATTTTGCAAGGCAACGAGACCGCCTCGTTCAGCTTCGACGTCACCGGCCCCAACGGCTATGCCCAGACGGTCGTCCTCGACTTTGGCGCGAGCGATACCTTCAAGGCGAGCCAGCTGACCGGCCTGGCGCCGGGCGCCTACGTCGTCAGCGAGCGCCAAACCGCGCTGTGGAACACGCACGCGCCGATCGACGTCTCGCTGGCACTGCCGACCTGCGCTGGTCAGGCCGACTTCATCAACACCATCCCGCCGACGCCACCGCCGACCGTGCACAAGACCACGCTACCCGCAGGCGACGAGGCTGGCTGGCTGGTCACGCTGACCGGACCCAACGGCAGCGAGATGGTTGCCACTGACTCCAACGGCGACGCCACGTTCTCGCTGGCGCTGGTCGAGGGCATCTACACCATCACCGAGGAAGTCACCGTGGGCTGGGAGCAGACCGGCGCCACTGGCTGCACGTTCACCATCGACTACCCGGCGAGCGGCGGCCAGCAGTACACCTGCAACTTCGAAAACACCAAGCTCGGTCGCATCAAGGTCCGCAAGCAGACGCTGCCGCGCGGCGCCGGGCAATCGTTCAGTTTCGCCTCGAGCTACGGCGAGCCGTTCGAGCTGACCGATGGCCAAGGCGATGCGTCCGGGTTGCTCAGGCCCGGCACTTACTCCGTGGGCGAGACCGTGCCGACCGGCTGGCAGCAGATCTCGGCCAGTTGCGACGACGGCAGCGTTCCCAGCGCCATCGCGCTGGCGCCGGGTGAGGAGGTCACCTGCACGTTCGTCAACCGCGAGTACGGCAAGATCATCGTCAAGAAGCTGACCACTCCGGCGTCCGACCAGCGCTTCGCGTTTGACGCGACCTTTGGCGCCTTCGACCTGGCCAACGGCGAGCAGTTCGACTCAGGCAATTTGGCTCGCGACTTCTACTCGGTCAACGAGGTCAACCTGCCGGCCGACTGGGATCTGACGTCGGCCAGCTGCGACGACGGCAGCGCGCCCGGTAAAATCTGGCTCGAGCCGGGCGAGGTCGTGACCTGCACCTTCAGCAACACCCAGCGCGGCAAGATCATCGTCACCAAGCACACCGAACCAGCCGGCTCGGCGCAGTCGTTCCAGTTCACGCCGAGCTACGGCACGGCGTTCAACCTGGCCGACGGCCAGAGCAACCAGTCGGCCTGGCTGCAGCCGGGCACCTACTCGGTGGCCGAGGGCGCACTGGCGGGCTGGGAGCTGATCGGCGCCACCTGCGACGACGGCAGCAACCCGGCGGCGATCTCGCTGCAGGCGGGCGAGACCGTGCGCTGCTCGTTTGCCAACCGGCAGGACGGCCGCATCATCATCAACAAGGTGACCGACCCGGTCGGCGCGCCTGACAGCTTCTCGTTCACCAGCAGCTTCAACGGCGGCTTCGCGCTGGCCGGCGGCCAGAACTTCAACTCGGGCTTCCTGCGGCCGGGCAGCTACAGCGTGGCCGAGGGCGCCGCTGGCCCCGACTGGGATCTCGTGTCCTCCACCTGCTCCGACGGCAGCGCGCCGGGCGCCATTGCGCTGGCGGCGGGCGAGGTCGTGACCTGCACCTTTGTCAACGTCAAGCGCGGCCACATTCTCGTCGAGAAGCAGACGCTGCCCGACGGCGCGACCCAGAGTTTCGGCTTCACGGCGACCTGGGGCGTGTTCGCGCTCAGCGACGGCCAGTTCGTCGATTCCGGCGCGCTGGTCAACGGCGTCTACCAGGTCTCCGAAGCCGCAGTGGCGGGCTGGGATCTGATCGGCGCCAGCTGCTCGGATGGCAGCCTGCCGGGCGCCATCAACCTGGCCCCGGGCGAGACCGTGCGCTGCATCTTCACCAACCAGCAGCGCGGCCGCATCATCGTCAGCAAGGCGACGTTGCCCGCGGGCTCGCCGCAGCGGTTCGTCTTCACGTCGAACTTCGTCGGTACATTCCAGCTCGGCGACGGAATGGCGGTCGAGTCGGCTGACCTGCTGCCCGGCACCTACGCGGTCAGCGAGGCGGCCACGGCGGGCTGGGATCTGGTCAGCGCGGTCTGCTCGGATGGCAGCGCACCGGGCGCCATCGGGCTGGCTCCGGGCGAGGTCGTGAGCTGCCTGTTCACCAACCAGCAGCGCGGCGGTGCGACCCTGCTCAAGCTGTTCAACGGCTCGGTCGACCCGAACAAGAACGTCACCTTCACGCTCGCGGGCCAGGGCGTCAACCTCTCGCGCAGCACCTATGGCGATGTCGACGGCGTGCTCGACTTTGGCAGCAGCGCACTGGTGGCGGGCAACAGCTACACGATGTGCGAGTACACGCTGCCAGCAGGCTGGAGCTCGACCTGGCAGATCGATGGCGGCGCGGTTTCGCCTTACAACCCCAACGCCAGCGACGTGCCCGCGCAGGATCTGGGCGTGCGCTGCGTCGACTTCACGGTGGCGCCGGGCCAGGTGGCCTCGTTCGTGGTGCACAACGACTATCCCAACGGCTCGCAGCGCACGATCGGCTACTGGAAGAACTGGAGCACCTGCACCGGTGGACAGCAGGTGCGCGTGGCAGCAGCCAACGGCGGCCCGGCAGCGGGCTACTACCTGCTCGACAACGTGCTGCCGCTGACCATCGGTCTGGTCACCGTGTCGACCTGCCCGGTGGGCGTGGCGATCCTGGACAAGAGCGACCTGAGCGGTCACAAGCGCGCCAGCGACGCTGGCTACGGGCTGGCCGCGCAGCTGCTCGCAGCCAAGGCCAACATCGCGGCCGGCGCTGGCTCGTGCGCTGCAGCTTCGACTGCGATCACCAACGGCCAGGCACTGCTGGTCCAGATCGGCTTCAAAGCGACCGGCGCCTATCTGCCGAGCAATACCAAGGCGGTGGCGCTGCGCAACGCGGCGTTGTCGTTGGCCAGCACGCTCGACCTGTACAACAACAGCTTGCTCTGCCACTGAGCCGATGACGCGATGATCGCCGCAGCGCGGCGGTCCGCTCCCCGCTGAACCCCACACTGACCATCGCCAGCCCGCGCTGCTGACGGCAGCCGCCCACATCCCGTTTGTGGCGCGTCCGCGGTTCGTGCTAACACCACGCCAATCGCGCTGGCAACTGCCGGTGCCAGCCCATGGCGGGGATCGAAGAGGAGGCACGGTGAACACTACGCTGCAGTTGGGGCTTCGAACGATGGTCGGGGTCAGCGGCCTGCTGCTGCTCGCGCTCGACGTCGGCTGCGCCACGGCCGGCAAGGTGTCCACGATACCGGGTGTGCCGGCGCCCGCCTCGCGCGGCCTCAAGCCGTTCGAGCGCGACGAGTACAGCGTGCTCGCCAGCGTCGAAGGCAAGGCCTGCATGGAGGACACCTGCATGGTCGGAATTTGCTGGCGGACCCCCGATCAAAAGGATGCCGATCAGCTCGAGGGCCGGCTCAACGCCGACCTCGGCAATGCGCCGCAGGCCGAGAACTGGGGCCCATTTGACTTCCTGCGCCGGTTGTTTGCCGCGCCCGAGGCATCGAGCACGACGCTGCGCGCGCAGGCGGTCGCCTACTACCGCGCGATCGAGGCGGTGCCCACCGCCGACGAGCTGATCGCGCCCCGCGCCGCGGTCGACGAGCAGACCTTTGACGCGCTGATCTACAACCACAGCCGGTCCTGTGTGACCGTTCGCGGCAAGGCGATCCACATCAAGACCGACGACGAGCTGGCGGCCACTCGCGGCCAGTCCAGGGGCACCTCGGCGGCGACACCCACACCCGCCGCAGCGACACCCGCTGCACCCGCTTTTCCGAATGAGCCGCTGCCAGTGCCAATCGTACCGGCGCCGATCGCGCCAACACAGGGCCAGCTACCCGGCAAGTAGTCGACGCGCTGTTTCCGCAACCACTGGTTGCCCGCAGTCCGAGCCGTCAGTCGATGATGATGCGCATCGGCGGACGGACCCGGTTTGCCTCGACCAACTTGCCCGATTCGACCGACTTGAACGCTAGAAACGTCAGGTTCATGAAACAGTCGTCGAGGTGCAGCAGACACTCGCGGCACTGACCGAGGATGAAGTCGCACACCCGTTTTGCGTCGTCATGACTGACACCGGAGAGCCGCGCCACCACCGTTCCGATCTCCTTGAGGACTTCCGGGTGGCAGAGCTGTTTGCGCTCGAGATAGTCGTCGACCATGACCCTGAAACGCAGGATCTCGCTCTTTGCTTCGGGGTCGCGCTGGACCGCGTGGAGACTGGAAAGGATCGACTTCAGCTCGCCCAGCGCAGTCGAAGAAAACTCCTTTTCCTTCACTGTGGCCCCCCGCTCCACTGGGTCTTGGGCAGACCGTCGGCCGCTTGCTGGTACGTCCAGCCCTGGATCTCGGAGACATTGAGCTTGAGCATGGTGTAAGCGTCGCGCATCGACGAGCCGGCGATGTCGCGCACCATCGGGTTCTTCGCGGCCAAGACGCCGACACCGGTCTGGTAGTGGGTCGAGTCGGGCGCGATCTCCTGGAAGGCACCCCGGACCGAGATATCGAACGCCGCGGAGAGATCGTCGCCCTGCCCGGACAGATGCAACAGACCGCTGGAGCGCGAACGAATATGCCCGATCTTGGCCGAGTCGGACCGCGTGATCAGATAGACTGCGTCCGGTGCCACGAATCCAAACATCATCGTCCGCGACGCCATGCTGCCGCCGTTTGCAGTGACGACGGTGGCAAACGCCCGTTCCTTGAGGTGCCGCTCGATCTCTTGTGCCGTGAGTATCACCATGAGGCTTCTCCCTGGTCCATGTGGGGTCGGCAACAAATCATGCGGCGCGGCGCTTGTCACATGCCGCATGGCAAAATCGACGTCGTCAGCGCGCACCAGCAACTCTCTGTGTCGATTTTCAATTCAGGCGCCGGACCCGCAGTGTGCAGCTGCCGTTTGCGCACCGCACCGGTTTCTACGACAATGCGCCGGTTCTCGTCGGCTGCCGATCGCAGCCGTCGCGCTCGGAGAAAACCATGCTACGTCCCGCCATCGTCGTCGTGGTCAACCTCGCGCTCGGCACGATCGCCGCGGCTCAGCCGCTCGCCCGCGACCAGGTGCCGGCGCCGCTCAAGCCGTGGGTCGACTGGGCGCTGTATGGCCACGAGGAGGCGCGCTGCCCGTTCGTGCTCAACAACAGCGACCAGCGACGCTGCCAGTGGCCATCGAGGCTCGGGCTCGAGCTTGACGACAAGGGTGGCCGCTTCGAGCAGGAATGGCTGGTGGTCAAACGCGGCTGGCTGCCGCTGCCGGGCGACGCCAAGCGCTGGCCGCTCGACGTCACCGTCGATAACAAACCGGCGGTGGTGACTGCCACGGCCGAGCAACCCGGCATCGCACTCGAACCGGGCACGCACCAGATCGGCGGCCGCTTTGCCTGGAACGGTCTGCCCGAACAGTTGCCGGTGCCGACGGAGACCGGGTTGCTCGCGCTCAAGCTGCGCGGCAAGGCGGTGGCCTTTCCGCACCGCGACGAGCAGGGCCGGCTCTGGCTGCAAAAGCGCGGCGACGACGCCAAGAGCGAGAACCGGCTGGACATCGTGGTGCACCGCCGGCTGGTCGACGACATCCCGCTGCAGATCGAGACCCGCATCGAGCTCGAGGTGGCGGGTGAGAGCCGCGAGGAGTTGCTCGGCCGCGCGCTGCTCGAGAACTGCCTGCCGCTGGCGCTGCAGAGCGTGCTGCCGGCGCGATTGGAGCCGGATGGCCGGCTGCGCGTCCAGCTGCGGCCCGGTACTTATAGCATCGTGCTCGGCGCCCGCCACGATGGGCCGGCCAAGGCGCTGACCCTGCCCAAGCCCGACGGCCCGTGGGCCGAGCAAGAGATCTGGGTGTTCGAGGCGCAGCCCAGCCTGCGGCTGGTCGATGTCAAGGGTGTGCCGGGTGTCGACCCACAGCAAACCCGGCTGCCCGACGACTGGAAGCGGCTGCCCGCCTACCGGGTCGAGCCCGGCGTCAGCATGACCCTCGACGAGCACCGCCGTGGCGACAGCGACCCCGCGCCGGACCAGTTGCAGCTCGCGCGCACGCTCTGGCTCGACTTCGACGGCCGCGGCTACACCGTGCGCGACCGGCTCAACGGCACACTCAACCAGAGCTGGCGACTCACCATGCGGCCGCCGGCACTGCTGGGCCACGTCACGGTCGACGGCCGCGATCAGTTCATCACCGCGCTCGGCGACCAGGGTCGCGCGGGGGTCGAGGTGCGGCAGCGCACCCTCGCGGCCAGCGCCGACAGCCGCATCGACGGCGCGCTGCGTCGGCTGCCGGCGGTGGGCTGGGATCACGACGTGCAGGCGCTCGAAGCCGACCTCAAGCTGCCACCGGGCTGGCGCGCGCTGCACGTCGGTGGCGTCGACGAAGCCAACCCGACCTGGGTGCGCAGCTGGACCTTGCTCGATCTGTTCATCGCGCTGCTGATCGTGCTGGCTGTCGGCAAACTGTGGGGCGTGGTGTGGGGCGGCATCGCCTTCGTCACGCTTGCCCTCACCTGGCAGGAACCGGGCGCGCCGCAGTTCATCTGGCCGGCGCTGCTGATCGGCGAAGCGCTGGTGCGTGTGCTGCCCGAGGGCGTGCTGCGCAAGGTGTTCAAGGTCTACCGGCTGGCAGTGCTGTTGATCCTGGCGGCTGTGACCATTCCGTTCCTGGTCCAGCAGATGCGCCAGGGCATGTACCCGGCGCTCGAGCAGAGCTGGCGCACGCCGCACCTCGGGTTTTTGCTCGGCGCGGCCAAGCAGGAAGCGCCGATGGGCGCCCCGACGGATCTGCCCGGGGCGCCGCCGCCGCCTCCAATGGAGCCGCAGGCGGTCGACGAAAAAACGGTCGCGGAGACCGGCAAGGGCGATTTGACACGTACCGACGAGTCCGACCGCGGGGGTGGACCGAACGGCGCCGAGCAGCAGCAAGTGAGATCTGCCGAGGTCGTGCTCGACGGCCGCAAGCTGGCCGACTCGGCTCAGGTGCTGGCCGGCTTCAGCCGTTCGGCGCCGGCCAAGAAAGCGTACAAGCAGTGGGGCTACGACTACGATCCCAAGGTCGTGGTGCAGACCGGACCGGGTCTGCCGGCGTGGGAATGGAGCACGGTGTCGCTGCGCTGGAGCGGCCCGGTCGAGCGCGAGCAACAGCTGCGGCTGTGGCTGATCGGTCCGACCGGCAACCTGCTGCTGGCCATCCTGCGCGTGCTGCTGGTCGCAGCGCTGGTGCTGTGCGCCTTTGGCTTTCCGGGAAAATTCTGGCCGCAGCTGGTGCGGCTGGGGCAACCGCTGCGGCCAGGGCTGTGGCTGATCCCGCTGGCGCTGCTGGTGACGACGTCGCTGCGCGCCCAGCCGCTGCCGGCGCAGGAGGCGCCGCCGACGCCAGCGGCCGACCTGCTCGATCAGCTGCGCGAGCGCTTGCTCAAGCCACCAGCCTGCTTGCCCAACTGTGCCGCGAGCGGGCGCTTGCTGCTCGAGGTGACTGGCGACGTGCTGCGGGTGCGCCAGGAGATCGACGCCGCTGCCGATAGCGCAGTGCCGCTGCCCGGCCACGCCGCCCAGTGGTCGCCGACCAGCGCGCTGGTCGACGGCAAGCCTGCGCCCGGGCTGGCGCGCAGCG
>Ga0315268_10000498_pt1 | contig 46148 bp, 34 predicted proteins | sample C1_top_MG_FD_204535 | JGI IMG/M metagenome (GOLD analysis project Ga0315268, IMG submission 204535) | Sediment microbial communities from Yellowstone Lake, YNP, Wyoming, USA - C1_top | ecosystem: Environmental > Aquatic > Freshwater > Lake > Sediment | place: USA: Wyoming | collected 2017-08-01 | reverse complement strand
CTCGTCTATAAAGACGAAAAGGGCAGGGTTTCCGGCACAAAGCCTAGTGTCATCAGCTTTGATATAAGTTATGGTTACGGAGAAAACGTGGTAGGCGGCAAAGTCGATCCCGACAAATTCATTATGGCAAGCTATGACGGCGTACACTGGTTTATCATTGAAAAGAATAAAGGCAGTAAACTTATCCAGATGATTGATATTGAGGAAGCCATTAAACTGTTGCAGGACAAGATGAGCGAAGAGTCCATCCGCAATTTAGCTTCGATGTTAGGCAGAGCTATAAGTTACGACGAAGTAGGCAAGCGCATCAACGGGATATTAGCTACGCGCTTGTATGGCACGCGTTATTTAAAAGAACTAGCGGATAAAAAAGAAGAATCCGATAAAGATAAGAAGGCGCGTGTGCAAAAGATCGCCGAAGAGATTGCCGGGATGATAAAGGCTAAAAAATCAGCAAACCAAGTAAAGGAATTTATAAAGGAACATTTCTATGTCAGCACTGTCGACCAGTGGGTATCCAGTAAGAAATACGGTATTACAAAGGAGGTATTAGACAGGCTGGTGGTTGATGTCCTTGATTCTGTGGATAAGGCGCGTAGTGAGGCCGAAGAAGAAAAGCGTATTCTAAACAATTATTTCGGCGGTTTTAAAAGCGCCGATGATTTTATCATGATGTTTAAAGAAGTTTTAGAGAATAAGGAATCCGAATTAGAACAGAGACAGGAGGTATTGACTAAATTAAACCTGGACGCAGGAGAATTCAGGAATTTAAGTTACCTGATGCGCTCGTTAATTGATAAGGGTTTTACCTGTAATTTAGAAACCACGGATATGCACCGCGATACGTTCACTATCACTGATTCCGAGGTGGGACTTATCGGCCGGATGGCCTGGAATATTACTACCTATTACCAGGACCAAAGAGATATTGAGTTTGCGATTGAGATTGACCCCTTTGCTCCGGAAAACAAAAGGCTCAATCTCTATGTCATAGATAAAGACGGCAGCATGCTTAGTATGACAGAGAAAGGCGAATTGGTTATAACAGATATAAAGCCGCAGGATTTAGCTCAAGAAGGAACAGTCTCCTTAAGGTTATACAATGTCCAGGCAAGGCCTTATACCGCTGATTACGCCAAAGTAAATTTCATCCAGCAGCGCACCGAGGTTGACGAAGATTTCATTGATGAAAAAGGTATTAAACCAATTGCTATCGGAACCAAAGGCGAGAATGCCACCCATGCCTATGTTTTAGTATTTGACCCCAACAAGACCATTGATTGGCATGCCCAACAGATAAATAGATTAAAACGTGGTGAATTTACAGATGAAGAAAAGCAGGAATTGATACGCCTGGGATTTAATCCTGCTGATTACGGACCAGAATCAGAAGAAAAATTGCCTATTGCGCTTTACTTATTAGAGGCTGACCCCAGCCATGACCCGATAATGAGATTGGTGAATGCAGTTGTCACTATCCGCGGGGGAGATACCTGTCATGCTGCGATATTCTGCAGAGAGCAGCGCATCCCAGCGGTTACGGGAGCAGGGAAAGTCCTGCTTGAAGGCCGCCTCTTAAAAACCGCAGATGGTTTGACAATTGACGCTAACAACGGACGCGTATTCAAGCTGGAGAAAGACCCGGCAAAGAGGATTCCTATTATATATGTTGACCGGATGATTAAACCTCATGGGATCCCCGGGAATAAAGTCGACGGAGAAGTAATAGACGACGATGGTTTTGTAATACCGACAATAGGACAGATTCTTGCTTCGGCTAAATCTGCACAGGAAAATACGCCCATATTACTTGCGCCTGACTCTTCCGGTTATGCGCTTACTCGCGCTGAATTTAAAGGAGAAGAATTAGGTATTAATGTGTTTGCAGGTTACGGATATGACTTTATCCAGAGGATTCAATCGGGCAGCATAACTAAACCCTCTCGAATACTTATACAAGACCTTATAGACGGGCGAGTAAAAGGCGCGGATAAATTTATTGCACAATTCAATAACGATGCACAGGAGCATGTTAGAAATAATCAGCACTTTAAGGATGAATTTAAGCAAATCTTTGGCAGGGACTATAAGAAAGAAGATGGCATATTGCTTTTAACTGCTTTTGATATTCTCAGGGATATCAATACGGGCGCATTAACTGAAGATAAATTAACCCTCGGACAGGATAAAGTTTTAGAGTTTACCAGTAACATCCCGCAAGAATCCAGGAATTTCTTTAACTATGCTTATGGCGAAATGCAGAGGCGCTTTAATTTTGATTTCAATATTATCGAAGTTTTAGAGGCGCATCCCTGGGTGCTGGAGGAGATAACTAAGAAACTCAAAGAAAAAGGTTATGCGACATTCCAGGAATACGCCGGCCAGGAATTTTATTATCTCTACAACCTGATGGGCTTTACCATAGCACCCGACCAGAAAGCCAAAAACCGGGCTTATGATTTTGCCCAGGATAAGGTAAGAGGATTAATCGGTTCGGAATTATTCTCCTGGCCGGGAGTGAATCCTTTGGTGGGTTTAAGAGGCGCTGCGCTGGAAATAGAAGGGGTTGATGAGGAATTCCAGGGCAATCAAAAAATATTAAGTTTTCTCTTGGAGGCAGTGATTGACGCTGATAGAAATACCTACAACCAATCCTGGTTTTATGTTTTTATACGCTTTACCAGGGAACTCGATACTTTAGATATCGTTTTAGATAGAATCGCAAAGAAAAAGGGGAAATTGCCCAAGCAGATCGGGATTATGATTGAAGTACCCAGCGACGCTATATTAGCCAGGGAATTGGCAAATAAGATATTGAAGATGGGTGATAAATATGCCAAGTATGGAGTGGAATCGGTCTTTTTCTCCTTTGGGACGAATGACTATTCTTACCTTGCGGCCAAAGGCGACAGGGAAGACCCCAGAATGAAACTGACGATACTGGATACTTTTGCCTTGAAAGCGATTGATGAAATAAAAGAGGCTGGTTATTTTTATGATGAGAGCATAAAGAAACTTCCTTTGGTTGATGAAGGCGCAGATGTAATGAGGCAGCTGATGGAAGCAGTGGTTGCCGCAGCTAATGATTTAGGCGTAGAGACTAGTCTTTGCGGCGAGGCAGTTACCAGTTTAGTACGCAGGGGGGATTATAATTCAGCCGGCCGTATTATGGGTATGCTTAAGTCTTTTGGCGTCAGTATGATGTCGGCAAGGCTGCCTGCTTCGATGATTCGTTTTGATACCATGGCTACTACTAAACAAATAGTTGTACCCGAAGATAAAAGGCAGGTCTTATTTGATTTGAAAGCCAACGGCAGGGTTTTACAGGAAAAAGGAGTAGTCAAGGGTGAAATAATTTATGTGGATAGCCCGGAAGACTTGATCGCAGATGTGCTCAAAGGGTTTGTAGGGATGAAATTAAAGGAAACACGGGAATTTTTAGAAATGCAGGGGTTAGAGAGCGCACGCAGCACCATGAGGACTTTTAATAAGATTGTAGTATTGACCAGAAACCCCATTGCCATGACCGAGGACGAATATCTAGGTTCAATGTCGCCTGCAGAATTTGCTGAATTTCTTGGTGACGGTTTAATCAAGCATATAGGCGGGGGATTATATATCTGGACGAATTTAAACAGCACAGAAAAGAAATTCTCAGACGAGCTGGAGAAGAAAGGTTATACAAATAAGGAAGACAGGGACAGGATATTGACTACTTGGCAGAAGGCATATGAGAATACTGCCAGCGGCCTGAAGAGAAAATATATTGACTGGAACGACTTAGAGTATGCGCCGGCAATAATTGTGGATAGCGCGGTAAATCTTGAGGGCTGGGATGTATTTAGCGTTGCCAAAGGAATTGTTCCCTCAAGAGTAAAAGCAACAGTCAAAGATATAGGCAAATTGCGCCGGGATTTAGAAGGACAACTCGTTACTATAGACTATGCTGCCGGGAAAATTTACAAAGGCAATTTGGAGGTAAAAAGGGAAGAAGCTAAACCCAGCTACCTGCCAATACCGGAATACGAACCTCAGGTAGAAACAAAACCGGCTGTCAGGGAAGATGCCAATGATGCTTACCGTTTGTTTAAATACCATCCTTTGCTTCTTCTTGCTTACGAAAGAGAACAAGCGGCCTTGGGCAGTATAGAAGATTTTGCGGGAAAGATATTTGACGAGTATGTCGAGGGATTGGTTGATGAATTAGACAAGGTTAGCAAAGAAGAGGATCCAGATAAGAAAACATATTCGTTTACTAAATTCAAAGCAAAGGTAGACAGGGAACCCGAAAAGATAATAAAGAATTACTTGCAGAATTTAATAGAGCGGAAAGAAAGAATGGAAGAGGTTATTCTCCCCGGAGATTGGTTGGAAGATTTAAGAGATACGTATTTTCAAAGTCAGAGGGAGGATATTAGTGACATCAGGCAAGGCATTGCCGAGCTTCTTAAGGGTAAATCCGCGCAAACATTCATTAGAGAGGCATTCAAACAGAACATGCAGGAAGTTTTGTCTAAAAATAAAGGTAATCTCGTTGTGCATGCTACCACAAGCTTGAATTCCCTTTATTTTAGAAATATGTTGGGCGGTTTTTTGATAGAGCAAACAAACCCCAATCCTAATTATGGTTTATTAGGCGCAGCCAGGGCAATCAGTGATTTTGCAGAGATTAACATCCTGGAATTAGAAGCCTTTAAAGAAGTATGGCAAAGCCTGCCTGTTGAAGAAAGAAAGAATTTTGGCTTGCAGATTACGGAACTCAAAGGTACCCAGAGCGGAGCAGTGGTAATTGCCTGGAGAAATATATTAGAGGGCGTAGGCATAACCCCGGGAAGAGACGGATTAGAGGTAGGTGTGAATATTTCTACTCCGACAGATACATTAGCGTTGGATAAATATTTTGAATATTTCAACAAGCTCGGCGCAGGTTTAAGTTTTGTTACCTATGACCGGATGATGCTGGGCGCAGCCTGGTCAGGCGTGGATATTTACTGGAATGAATGGAGAAGGTTAGCGAGGGAGAAAGAGTTGCAAGATTTAGGCGATGTAGCGATTAAAATTGTAAAAGGTAAGATAGAGTCAGCGAATAAATCCAAGAGCGGCAAAGAAGCTATAAAGAAAGTGGTTGTTTTTGAAGAAAAACCCGGATATACAGTGCAGCCTGAGGTTCCAGGACCTACAGATGTATTGCCGGCTGCTCGAATTCAGGCCGCAGATACCATAGTTTATAGCAGTTCTCCCGCCGGATTCGATAATTTTGTTGATTCCCTTAAAGATTTACAGAATCCCAGGGGTGCCCTAGTCATAGGCGCAAATGCGATATTCGAAAATGCCGGTGTAATAACTACGTTGAAAACATTGAAGGAAAGAAAACCAGCGGATTTTAAAGTCGGTGTATGGGCAAAAGATGAGGCCGAGGCCAATAAATTAAAAGCAATGGGGCTAGAAAATATAGTAGATATTATTGATTCCAATGGATTAATTCCTTTATTGCTTAGGTTTGGGGTTATCCAGGCTAAAGCAGAAGGCAAATATGCTATCCCGGAGAAACTTACTCCTGCCGTATTAGTTAATGCTCCTGCAGATGCCAGCTATATTAATAAGGTTATTGGATTAGACCTTCATGAATTCAACCTCAAGGCAATAAACGTTGAAAGTCCGAATGCCAGAGAGGATAGTTTAAATTCCATGCCGCTTGTTATTGCACGGGCAATTGCGGGTATTTTAGATTATGACGACTACGCTGTCCAAAAATTTGAAGAATTCAGCCGGAATTATAGCGGACAGACATCTACGGAGGATTTAGCCGGGATTAATAACCTTAACATAGAGATTTCCAGTGTACCGCTGATGAAAGTAAGCGAGGAAGTAACCAGGGCACAGATAACTTACGAAGAGACTATAGGCAAGATATAAGGATTATTGATAAAAAAATAAGATGTTTAAAAATGGAGGAAGAAAAATGTTTGCGCGGTTTCCTAAGAAAACTTTGTTTTTAAAAATTATTGTTCTCGTTCTAAACATCAGTTTTTTATTTACTAACATTCCGCTAAGTTATGCCAATACCGACGCGTTAAGGACTCCGTCGGCAAACAGAAGCAGCGCGACACTAGAGGATATGAAGGTAGATCTGGGTAAAACAGTTAAGCCTGAAAAAATAGACCCCCTGGTTTTAACTAATATTCTTTCGCTCCTGGAAGGTGCTCAGACCGGCGGTTATAATATGGAACACGCTATCTTAGATGGGGCTCAGGGGGTTATTTTAGATCACTCCGAACGGCGCGGGCGCTTGGAAACCACGATGAATAATTTGTTAATGACTACGCTTAATTTAAGGAAAGCCGACGCGTCAGAAGAGACGGTAAAGAAAAACTGGGAAGATACGTTGAAAACCGAGAATTTATCGGATAAAGAAAGAGAAAAAGTCTATATAGAATTTTCTAAAGGTTCTTATTGGATGTCCAGGGCGCTATCCCCGGATAACGCTGAAGCGCTTGAGGCAGTGAATTGGGGAGCCCGGATGATCGTAGACTACATAATGAATCTTCAACTAAAAAAAATAATCGCTTACAGCGATAAATATAAAATAGAGCAAACCGTCCTTTGCCTGGGAGAGACATTAGCTCAGTATTCTGCAAAAAGAACTCAGGAAGTTTTAAGGCAAGATTTAAAAGATATGTTAACCGGCATAACTAAAGAAGATGCCCGGAAAATCGGTTTAAGAGTTGCTTATGAGCCGCGCTGGGCAATTGGAACAGGCAAGACCCCTACTTCTGGAGAAATTCAAACTACGCACAGATTCATAAAAGATACCGTGAAGGGAATTTTAGGAACAGAATTAGATGTGGACTATGGCGGAAGCCTAAGTGAAAAAAATTGTGCTGAGTTTTTAGCTTTGCCGGATGTAGACGGTGGTTTAATTGGCAGCGCGGCAAAAACGCCCGCAGCGATTTCTCCGGTTATCGATGAAGCTATTAAGCAAGGCGAAAAGAAAGGCAAGCTTTTAAATATCGGGATGAATTGGAAAGCCGAAGACTCCAAGAGCGGTTTAAGCCCGGTAGACGCGTTTGTGGAATTATTCAGGACCAAGGATTTGAGTAAAGTGCATATTGCCATCGGCACCCCCAATGTTAAACTGGTCAGAGACATAATGACGAAGCTGGAAGATGAAATCAGCGCAGTTTTTCTATATTCCGGTATTGTAGTAAAGACCGAGAATATAGGTCCGTTTACCAAAGAGACTTTAGCGGCTAAGAGTCCAGCCACAAAAAATATCTATACTGAATTGGAGAAACGCTTTGGTGAGGATACTTTTGAAGGCGACGTCTATTTTCGTTTAAAAACAGGTAATAAATATTTTGCTTTAGCCAAAGAAAATACCAGGGATCAAACATTAATGACTGCTGCTACTTTAGATTTAACTGACCCCAAAACCAAAGATGAATACTTTGCAGCCTTGTTAAGTTACGTTTCTTTAGTGACTACCCAGACCGGCAAAGGAATAGAGTTAATTGAAGAGAAAGGCGATCGTTTCAAAGAATATTTATCTGGAGATGTGCCTAGAGGCATAACTACTGTCAACCTCCTGGAAGGGGCCACCTTTGTGAACTTCCTGCAAGATGCTACCTTGGTCAGAACCTTAGGTATTGAATCTGTTGTCAGATATTGGTACGGACAGGATAGATTTTTTCAGATGGAATATAAACCTGTTGCAGCTGACCCAAAAACCAAGCCTACTTTAATTACCTTTAAGGAAACCAATAGGCCCTTAGCTCGCGGCTGGTCTTTAATTGTGCAGCCTAAGATAACCGTTCTGGTTAATGGTTATGGCACCATAGGCTCTAAGGCGGCTCAAGCCGCGCTCAAGAGCGGATTTTCTGTAGCAGTGACTGTAGGCAGCCGGGCCCCCAGAATTCAGGATGCGAATGAGAAAGGCTATCCGGTATATGTTACTGACCCTGGCAGAATAGACGCGCTCAGGAAATCAGGAATTTTTGTTGCCGGTACATTAGAGGAAGGGTTAGCCAGCGGCAACATAGACGTGGTTATTGACGCAACTCCCGGAGGAACGGGCGCAACGAACCTGAAGAGTATTTATAAAAAATATCCTAATTTAAAGGTTATTCTTGAAGGAGGAGAAAAGGCTAATCTGGTAGAGAGCTCTTTTTCAAGCTCTACCAATTTTGACGCAGTTAAAGGCAAAAACTATGTGCGCGTAGTTTCCTGTAATACTACGGGCATGGCCAGAATCTACGGTCAATTAGCAAAGGTATTCTCCGGCCTGAACATAGATAATTTGGCTCTCAGGCGGGGAGCAGACCCGGGAGAACTCGAAGGCCCCAATCCCGATTCTATCTCAGTTATTCCTGCTTACCATCACGGGCCGGATTTTCGGACCATTCTTCCTAAGGAAGTAGGGGTAAATATTGCGGGATTAAATACTGATGCCGGAGAGGTTCCGGAGACTCACTATCATGTTCACGTGGGTACAATAAGAGGAGGCGGGATTACCGTAGAGAAAGTTATGGAGATATTAAAGGCGCAAACCAGGGTGGGTTTAATTGAATTTCCGAAAGGCGAATTTAAGACCCCGATACTTTTTGAAATCTTTAACAGCCTCATTCCTGATGCCAACCATCCCTATATTGTTCCTGTCCAGGTAATGGCTTCCAGTATCGAAGGCGAAGTCAAGCTTGTTTATGCCGTACCCCAGGAATCAAACGTAGTTCCGGAAAATATCAATGCCCTGCAGTCTATGTTTGGATTATACGATAAAGATGCAGCCATCAGGCTGGTTGATGAGGTGTTAGGTATAGATAAAATCAAAGCAGGTTTAGAAACCAGGCTTCCGGTGAGTCTATCCAAAGCGATGGTCACAGCGAGCCATTACGAAATTCCCAAAGCAGAGCCTAAGGTTGCTGAGCAGGTTACCGTTCCCGCTACGGCTGTTACTGCAAAGACGTATGAGTCTGAATGGACAAGCATAATTTCTTTTCTCGACGATATTCAGGTCTCAGAATTAAAAGGAAAAACAATTGTTGACCGCGTAGATTGGAATATTCCAAGTATGAATTCAATCATCAGAATTAAAGCCTCCATACCCGGAATCCTTAAGGTTATTAAAAATGGAGGCACAGTAGTTGTGGCTACCCATTACGGCAGGCCAGGCGGAAAGGTAAATCCAAAATACTCGGTGAAGCCTTTGGCGGACAGACTAAGGGAACTGCTTAAAGAACAAGGAGAAGCTGATATTGCGGAGAAGGTGAATTTCCTGGAAGGAAGCGTAACTGAAAAAGGGCTGCAAGATGGTTTAAAAGCAAAAATTAAGCCGGGAGCCATTAATATTCTGGAAAATACGCGTTTCTGTCCCGGAGATGAAAAGAATGACCCGGCATTTGCCAAAGCATTAGCTGCGTTAGGGGATATCTTTAATTTTGCCGGATTTGGAGCCGGCGAACGCGTCCATGCCTCAACCGCCGGTTTAGCGGAATATATGGACAGAATAGTCTTAGATCCTCTGGTGGTAAAAGAAGAACGGATTATCAGGGGACTCCTGAATAATCTTTACGGCGTGATTTTTGGCGGAGGGCCTAAGGTGAGCGAAAAAATCACCACACTAAGAAGCATTGTAGAAAATATGAAAGAAGGCGGATATGTGATTATCGGCACAGGGCCTTTGCCGGCATTTTTAAAGGCAATGTATAATATCGAGATTGGCCAAAAAGCAGACGATGCGGATGTTGCCGCGGCTGGAGAAATTATAGAGCTTGCGAAAAAAATGAAAGTGAGAGTGCTTTTACCATCTGATTTTGTCGCTTTGAATACGAATTTGTTTGAAAAAGCCGAAGGCGATAAAACATGGTTTGACCTGAAGAAAATACCTGCTTCCACAAACAAAGTGGATATAACCCTGGAGCATTTAAAGAGAGGTAATTATCCTATTTTTATCTATGATATAGGTCCGACAAGCAGGTTTGAGCTTGCGCAGGTAATCCGTAACACTCCCAAAGGCTCGTCTATTTTCTGGAATGGTTCCGTGGGAATAAACGAGATGGCGGAGTTTGAGACGGGCACAAAAGACATAGCTCTTACGCTGGCAGAAGTCAGTAAAAATGATGCCAGGCCAGAAGGTGTGAATGTAGTTTCAGGCGGAGGAGATACAGCTGCTGCTACAGAGCAATTCGAAGTTGACCAGAAGTTCACCTATGTTTCAACCGGCGGCGGTGCTTCGCTTGCCTTGTTGGAAGGAAAAGAGTTAACCGCAATAACGAAATTGACAGAAATTCAATCCGTCATTAATACCGCTGCGAAATTGGAAGCAGGTGTAAATGACTACCGCGCTTTTGTGAACAGCGATAGGCAGATTTATAATGTGCGGGGCGGAAGAGCCTTACACGCTCTTGTCAATAACGTGGCTACCTATTCGCAGGCGGTGCTGGCGGATAAGAAAATCCGGGCAATAATTGTGGCGCCGGGTTTATTTAAAGCAGGCGGACTGAAGAGCACCCTGGAAGATATAGCTCAGCTGAGTAAAACAGTGAAGATCGCTTTGTATGGAGAAAAAGCAGAGAAATTGAAGATCTTATTGGGCAACGGCGATATTGTTACCGGAAATACCCTGGATGAAGCATTGGCGCAATTATCTAAATCAGGTATTCCATCCGAGGAAATAGTTTTATTGAAATCCAGCGCGGATAAATTAGACGCCACTATAAAAGTGAAAGCGATCGAGGGTGAAATAAGCGCTATAGTAGTGGCTAAGGCGTTAAAAGAACTTTTCAAAGATAAAACAGTAGATGATGGCTTCGCCAAATTTTATGAAGACATAAAGACGCAAGGGGTCATTTCCGAGCAGGCTTACAGTGAGACCAGAGAAGCGATGATGGCTAAGCTGCAGGAAGGGACATTTGCGCTGCCTGAAAATTTAAAGATAACCGAACAGGTGGAGAATCAAATACAGGAAGCCAGAAAAATCTCGGAAGAGTTTATGGATAGAGTGTAATATTTGATACAACTTTATGATACAAAATATGATACAAATTTATTGATAAATTAAAAATTTGTGTTAAAATAAGTAAAATTACGGACAAAAAAGCCACGCAGGAAAGCCACAAAATAAAGCCGCGGAGAAAGGGAAAATGGAAGACCAGAGAGTCTTTGCGAGGATAGATGTGAAATTCCCCTTGAGATTTTTAGACCCCAGTAACGGCAGAGAAGGTGAAGCAGAGACAGTTGATATTAGCGCTAATGGAGTGGGATTCGTAGTTGATAATAAGAATTTAACCGTCAACACTCCATTAGAAATGTGGCTTCGTATTCCCGACCAGCATGCACCTCTCTATGCTCGGGGAGAAGTAGTTTGGTCCGGAGGCTCAGGCGAATCCAGCCAGCAGCGCATCGGCGTGCGTTTAGAAAGAGCCGAACTTATGGGTTTGTCGCGTGCAATGCGGTTAAAAAAGTGATTGACTTTTAGAAGGCTTTATGTTAAAAGGGGCAATATATCTTTTAAGAAAAAGCTGATTTTGTAGAATTCTCCGTCGGTATTTTTTAATGAATAGATATTTAAAGGTTTTGGGGGATGGGCAGATTTGGGATTTAGAAGGGATAGCGCCTGATGCTCCGCAAAAAACCTTTGAAGACTTATTTAGCGGCCGGGCATTAGGCCGGATGGCCCAGGAAGAAATAAAGATTTTCGCTGCATTCAAGGAAAAAGGCAGGATCACCGGTTTTTCCGTAACCAAGGCATTATTAAGCAGTAATAAAGAGGCCAAAGATGCAGCAAGGGTTCTTCTCGCAAGATTAGCTAAAAATGCTGCCCTGGGCATTGAAGCCCTGAATAAGGGCAAAGGATTTAAAAAAAATTGGTCCGGACAAAAGAAAGCCTACTGGAAGAATCTCGATTACATTATAATCGGAGGCGGAGTTTCTGAGGGGTTAACGGGAAAGATTTTAGTCGGGTCAATTAAAAAATACTTGTCCCGAGCCAGGCTCTTTGATATAAAGGTCTTTCAGGCTAAATTCCCGGGTAAAGAAGCGGGATTCCTAGGCGCAGCCATTAATATTATTAAGGAAATACGCAATGAAGCGGAGACGAAAGCAGTAAAGGTAATCGCTGCTATCGGCCTGGACTTAGGAAGAGACGAAATCGGCGTAGGGTTATCGGCGCTCAACGCGGATTCAGGAAAGTTCTTAAAACAAGGAAATAATTACTGGCTTTTTAAGTATTCGGTTAAAACTCCTTACAAAACTTATCTTAAGAAATTTTTAGATTCCCGTCGGGATTACACATCAAGTGAGCGTAAATTCGGAAAGCATATCAGGTCAACGATTTTAAAGCGTATGTCTGATTTAGTTGCCCGGGCAGAGAATAAATCGCAAAAAATAGGACTTGTGTGTGCACGCAATGTCGGGGTGGCTGTGCCGGGGGCAACTTCTCCCGATGGCTATATTGTTAACTCCACTGATTATCTGCCTTTTTTTAGAAAGCAGGACGGCTTTAATTTTGCTGGTAAATTAGAAGAATCTCTGATTAAAACAGGACACCGCGGCTGGCGCATCCATCTTATAAATGACGGTATAGCCGCGGGTGTTGCTAATGGCTATCTTGGGCTTCCCGGTAAAGAAGAGGGCAAATTTGCCTTTTTGGGTGCAGGTTCCGGGCTGGGCGGTTGCGTAGGGGAGGTAAATACAAGATGAAAAAGAATAATCTCACCATAACTTTAATTATTCCTTATTACAGCAATATGTTTTCTACCTTCTATACCTTGGAGATTATTAAAGAGGCAAGTAAAGCAGCGATAAAGCTCGGTGCGGATTTATTGATTGCTACCGCCTGGAAAAACCATTCTTCGGCAGGTGTACTTTTTGCGGACGCGATGGATAATGAGAGGTGGATTAAAAAGGCAAGAAAGGAAAAAATACCGTATCTGCTTCTTAATTATTATGACGCGGCTTCCAAGGATAACTGTATCGGCATTGACAATGCAAAGGCAAGTTTTGAGGCGGTAAATTATTTGATTAAGTCTGGCCATAGGCGTATAGCTACCATAACCGGCAAGTTAAATGCGCAGGCAGGAAGAGACAGGCTCGCAGGTTTTAAGAAGGCAGTGAGAGCAAACAAACTGGATTTGGATAAAGACTGCATTGTTACCGGAGATTGGACAAGGGAATCAGGCAGGGGCGCGATGAAGGAATTTCTCTCGCAGGATAAGGATAGCCGTCCCACTGCGGTTTTTGTAGCTGGTGATGAAATGGCTATCGGTGCAATGGAGATAGCAAAAGAGGCAGGCTTAAGAATTCCCGAAGATATTTCTTTTGTAGGGTTTGATAATGTTCCCGACGCTGCATTACCGGGGGTTTCCCTGACTACGATTGAACAACCCTTTTCTGATTTGGCTTCGCTCGGAATGGAAAATCTGATTAAGGTTATTAAAAATAAATCCAAGCCGCCTATCAAAATCCTTTTAGATAATACCAGATTAATCAAAAGGACATCGGTGAAAGAACTACTAAGGTGAGAGCTTTAAAGTTTAAAGTTGGCATAGTGGGTTGCGGGAATATCTTTCTCATGCATGCCCAGTCGCTGATTAATACGCCGGATGTGGAATTGGGCGCGGTCTGCGATATTAAGCTTAAGCGTGCACGCTCTGCGGCAAAACGGTATAACTGCCGTTACTATCTTGATTATAAACGGATGCTTGAGGAAGAAAATCTTGACGCCGTGCACATCCTGACTCCCCATTATTTACATCCCTCTATGGCTATTCAGGCTTTAAATAAAAAGATAAATGTTCTCACCGAGAAACCAATTTCGATTAACCCTCTGGATGCAGTCAGGATGATTAGGGCTGCCAAAGAGAATAATGTAAAATTGGGGGTAGTTTCCCAAAATAGATATAACCCCGGTTCTCAACTGGTAAAAAGGAATATTTTAAACGGCAGGCTGGGTAAGATTAAGGCAGTAAAGCTTATTGTTTCTTATCATAAGACGGATAGTTTCTACAGGCAGAGCGACTGGAAGGGCAGGCTTAAATTAGAGGGGGGCGGCGTATTAATTGACCAGGCGATACATTTTATTGATGTGTTAAGATGGCTGATTAACGACAAGGTTGAATATGTGGAGGCTAATACCGCCCGCAGGCTGCATAAGTTTATTGAGGTAGAGGATTTAGCCGAAGGGGTTATAAAGTTTAAAAAAGGCGCTTATATCTGTTTTTATCTGCTTAATTTCTATTCTTACGACGCTGACCCTGAAATTGAGATGGATTGCCAGAATGGAAGGGTCAAGATAGTAAAGGATTCCGCGGTGATTGGATTTTATGACGGAAAACAACTAAAAGCCGCACCACGCCCGGGTGAATATATTGATTACGGTAAAGGCAGAAAGGATTATTGGGGATTCTGCCATTGGATACAAATAAAAGAGTTTTACCGGGCGCTCAAAGAAGGTCGGCAGCCGGAATTAAACGGTCAAGAAGCCTTTAAGACGCAAGAGATAGTCTGGAATATTTATAAGTCTGCGCGTTCAGGCAGGAAGATCTATTTCCATTAAGGTAGGATAAAAAATATGGTAAGGGTAGGCATCATTGGCTGCGGAAAAATTAGCGAAAGAGCAAGTTTGCCCAATTTGGTAAACTATAGAGATAAAAGTAAAGTTGTATGCTTATGCGATATTATAGAAGCTAATGCCGAGAACTTAAGTAAAAAATTTGAATTGGGGAATGTGGATATAGTTACAGATTGGCGTAATCTGGTAAAAAGAAAAGATATGGATGTGGTTTTTGTAAACACCCCTAATTATCTGCACGAAGAGATGACCGTAGGCGCTGCCGCTAATAAAAAGCATGTATTGGTAGAAAAACCCATTACTATCTCCGTCAAAGCCGCGGATAATATGGTAAAAGCCGCTCATAAAAATAAAGTATTTTTGATGGTTGAACAAACCCAGAGATTTGACCCCGTGCACCAGGCAGCCAAGAAGATTCTTGATTCAGGTATATTAGGCAAAATTCATAATATCCGTGGAAGAATCGGACACGGTGGTCCGGAATATTGGTCACAAGGCAAGGCCCACTGGTTTTATGATAAAAAGAAATCCGGCGGCGGATGCATGATAGACATCGGTGTCCATATCGCGGATTTAGTGCGTTGGTTCAAAGGAATAAAGGTAACTGAAGTATTTGCCCGCATCCAGACCCTGGAGAAAAAAATTCCTGTAGACGATAATGCTACTGTGCTTTTGAAATTTGAAGATGGCGCAAAGGGGGAATTTGAGTGCAGCTGGACCACCCGCCCCTACGAGGTATTAACTTATGTTTACGGAGAAAAAGGCAAGATGGTTACCGCGATTGGCAGTAAGCAGCCGGTGGTATTGACTTTGGCTAAGACGGGAAAAGGCGAAGATCCAAACTGTACTTTAAAAGAGGAATATCCGCAGATAGGCCCGGGAGACGGCTGGGAGAATGCCGTGCATTATTTTATTGATTGCGTGGCTAAAGGCAAGAAGCCTTTTGTTTCCGGAGAAGAAGGCAGGGAAACAATCAAGGTGATATTGGCCGCATACGAAGCAAATAGAACTGGTAAATGGGTGAAGGTAAAATAATTGTAATTTGTTTAAAGAGGGAAGCAAGCTATGAAATTAGGGCTGTGCAGCTGGTCGTGCCATAAGTCTTTGGAATCGGGTAAGCTTGATTTTAGTAAACTTCTTAAGTTCTGCGCCAATGAGCTTAAGGTAGGCGGAATAGATATAATTGCCGACCACCTGCCCAAGACCGATAAAAAATCACTCCTTGAGTATAAGAAGATGGCGACGGATCTACAGTTGACCATTGCCTGCCTTTCCCCGGGAAACAATTTCGGAAAGCCTAAAGCCGAGGAGCGGAAAAAGGAAGTAGAAGCGGTTGCAAAGTGGCTTGACATTGGGTATACTTTAGGAGCGCCGGTTTTGAGAATATTTTCTGGCTGGCCCCGGCCGGTTGAAGATAAAGAGAAACTCTGGCCGGCAATGGCTGATTGTATTAAGGAATGCATAAAGCCCGCTCAGGAAGCAGGCATAGTCCTGGCGATTGAACCGCATAATGACGGGGGATTCTTGCCTACCGCGGTTGACACATTGAGGTTGATAAAAGAAATAAATTCAGAATGGGTCAAGATAAACTTGGATACCGGAAATTACCACGACCCGGATAATTATAAGGCGATTGAAGCCACTATCGCTTACGCCCCGCATATCCATGCCAAATGCCACCATATCAGTGATGATTGCAGGGAATTAGAGTTTGATTATGATAAGATTTTTACCATATTCAAAAAATCAGGATACCGGGGATTTGTGTCTTTAGAATTTGAAGGTCAGGATATGCACGGGCAGGATGAATTAGTCTTTATCCCTAAGGCTATCCGGATGTTAAAGGGCTTCGCGCAAAAATATGCCATCTAAAAAAGGGATACTCGGGGAGCTAATAGAGCAGAGATACTCATATTTGTTCATTGCTCCGGCGGTTATTTTATTCTCCATCTTTGTATTTGTTCCGGTAATCGCTTCGTTCTTTTTAAGTTTTACCAGATACAATATGCTCAGTGCTCCAGTCTGGGTGGGGCTTGATAATTATTATAACATCTTTTTCAAAGACCCCCGTTTCTGGAAGGCATTACGCAACACCACCGTCTACGCCATTGGAGTAGTGCCGGTCGGCATCTCCATATCTTTATTGTTGGCTGTAGCCATTGACCAGAAGATAAAGTTTAAAAATTTCTATAAGACTGTCTTTTTTATGCCTGTGGTGACTTCCGTAATCGCCATCTCGGTAATCTGGAAATGGCTTTTTGCCGGGGAAAAATACGGCCTCATCAATCACTGGTTAATGAAGATGGGGATAAGCCCCGTGGACTGGCTGATGAGTCCGACCTGGACGCTGCCGGCGATTATGATTATGTCAGTCTGGGCGGGGTTAGGCTACAATATGATACTTTTGCTTGCGGGGTTACAGACTATCCCCAACACTTTTTACGAAGCTGCTGAGATAGACGGTGCAAGTGGCTGGCATAAGTTCTGGCATATCACTCTTCCATTGCTGAGGCCGACCTTGCTTTTTGCGGTAATTATGTCCATGATAAATTCCTTTCAACTCTTTGAACAGGTATATATCATGACCTCCGGCACAGCCGAAGGCGCGGGGGGAGTTTTGGATTGCGCGTTAAGCCTTGTGGCTTATCTTTACGAAAAAGGATTCCAGCGGTTCGAGATGGGATATGCCTCGGCTATAGCCTATATATTGTTCGGGATTATTCTTATCGCTACTTTTATTAATATGAGAGTATCCCGTTCACGGTTTGAATACTGATGACAAACCCGATTAAGACAAAAAATAAATTTACGAATATCGGCGTCTATACAATACTTACCCTGGGGGCTTTGAGTATGGCTATTCCTTATGTCTGTATGGTGATTACTTCCATCAAGCCGATTGAAGAAATCCAGTCTTATCAGCCCTCTTTCTATGTCCACAATCCGACGATTACTCCGTATAAAGAACTGTTTTCGCTTTTACCGCTGGGGCGTTATATGTTAAACAGCCTTTTTGTGGCATCGCTAGTAACTCTGTGTAATGTATTCTTTTGTTCCCTGGCAGGGTATGCCTTTGCCAAGCACCGTTTTTATGGAAGGGATAAGATATTTCTCCTTCTTTTAAGCACGATAATGATTCCATATCAGGTAAATCTTATTCCCGGTTTTATTATTATAAAGAATCTAGGCTGGCTCAACAGTTTTTATGCCCTCATTATTCCCAATATGGCTATGGCGTTTGGCGTATTCTTATGCCGCCAGTATATCATGAGCATACCCAATGACCTCCTTGATACGGCAAAAATCGACGGCTGTAGCGAATTTGGTATTTACCGCCTTATAATTTTACCGTTGATTAAACCGGCGTTAGCAACTCTGGCTATTTTTACATTTTTATCGCAGTGGAACTCATTTGTCTGGCCCCTGATTGTAATCCATAACAGCTCTATGCGCACTGTCCCTTTGGCATTATCCGTATTAAACAGCCAGTTCGGAGCTAATTTTTCTATGATGATGGCAGGAGCAACTGTCGTCACTTTACCGGTTTTGATTGTTCTTTTAGGGCTGCAGAAATACATTATTGAGGGCATAACCATGGCCGGTCTTAAAGGATAAGATGAAGAAAACAATCTTAGGTTTATTATTTTTATTTTGCCTGGCAAATATCAGCTGTTCTGCGCAAGATTGCCAGATGGTTTATCTTAAGGTGGATAAAGCTGCGACTTCTTCTTTTGATGCTACGCCAGACTGGGCGCCTCTGCCAGATGCAAAAGCGACTGTTGACGGAGACTTACTCACAAGATGGGCGTCTAATTATAGCGATAATCAATGGATAAGTTTTGATTTTGGCGTCCCTAAGACTTTAAGTAAAATCATAATCTTCTGGGAGGCAGCGTATGCCGTGGATTACGATATTTTGATTTCTTCAGATAACAAGAATTGGAAGGTCGCTATGTCTTTGAAAGACAGACACGGCGGTACCCAGGAGATAGAATTTAGTCCGGTTAAGACACAGTTTGTAAAAATTCTGGGGATTAAAAGATTTAATCCTGAATGGGGGATTTCTATCTGGGAAACAGTATTTTTAGGGCCAGGCAGCGAGAACCCCGAGGATAAGCCTTTAGCCAGCGTTTATCCTCAATTGGCAAATAAGTTGGCAGGAGGAGAAGCAAAAGTAAAACCAGAAACAGAAGACGCCCTGCCTTCACCGGGTGTTTTAACGCCCGCAGAATTACAAAAAGGCGTGGTTTATACCTCCTGGAGTAAAACAGAATTGGGTAGCTTAGCTTCCGACCAGACATTGGAGTATCTGGTTAAAATAGGCGTGCGCCACATTGCTATTATGATAGTCTGGTTTCAGGATACTAATGAGGAAAAAAATATTTACGCTGACTCCAAAGATACGCCCGAAGATAAAGCCATAATCCATGCGATAAATAAAGCCCATTCTTTGGGGATGAAAGTTATGCTTAAGCCGCATGTGGATATTAAAACCGGACAGTGGCGGGGAGATATTATCCCTTCCAAAGAATGGTTTAACAGTTATAAGAACTTCCTTATACATTATGCTAAATTAGCCAGCCAGTATAATACCGAACTTTTCTCTATAGGCACAGAATTAGTTAACACTACCATCGCATGTTGGCAAAGCGAGTGGGAAGATATTATAAAAGAAATAAGGGCTGTCTATCCCGGACCTCTGGTTTATGGCGCAAACTGGGATGAATATAAAACAGTTGAATTCTGGCATAAGTTGGATTATGTCGGCATCGATGCTTATTTTGCTTTAACCGGGAAGAAGGATCCCACAAAAGAAGAATTGGTGAGTGCGTGGAAAGGACATGCCGATAGCATCGGTAACTGGCTTAAAGAAAAACAGATAAATAAACCGGTGATATTTACTGAAATAGGTTACTGCAGTGCGGATGGTACGAATATCCAACCCTGGAATGTTCTTTCTAATCTATCTGAAAAATTTATAGACCAGCAGGAACAAGCTGATTGCTTAGATGCAATGTTGACCGTTTGCACTACTTATCCCTGGTTTAAAGGCCTTTATTGGTGGAATTATTTTCCGCAGGTAAGATATTCGCCGTTAGGTTATACCATCAGGGATAAAAAGGCAGAAGAAGTATTTTCTGAATGGTTAAAGAGATTATAATGTGGAGGCGGAAGGAGGTGCAGTTAAAAAATAAAAAAAGAAATAACTAATTAAAAACTAAAGGAGGTAATTAAAATGAAACTAAAAGTGTGTTTATTATTGACGTTAGCTTTATTTTTAACCGCCAATACGGGTTTCTGCGCAGAAAAAGCAGCCGCCGCAGGCAAGGTCCTCTTCGGCTTTGAAGAGAAGGCCCCGAGTTGGGAAATTCCGGACTGGTGTTTTGAAAAAGAGGAATATGTCGGCGAAAGCATTGCTGTCTCGACAAAGTTTGCCAAGGAAGGGCTATCTTCTTTAGAGATGATGACTAATTTCCCGGGTGCAAAATGGACAGCTGCTTATATAGAGGTACAGCAGTATTTTGATTGGACGGCCTATAAAACTTTATCCGCAGATGTTTATTTGCCTAAAGATGCCCCCCTGGGTTTGCAGTCCAGATTTATTTTGACACTGGGCAATGATTGGACCTGGATAGAGATGGCCCATTTAGTGAAATTAATGCCCGGAGAATGGACAACCGTTACTGCCAGCCTCATGCCCGGAAGCACTGATTGGAGAAGGACTCAGGTTACGGATGAATTCCGCGCTGATGTGCGTAAATTAGGGATACGTATTGAATCGAATATGCGGCCAGTCTATAGCGGTCCCGTATATATTGATAATGTAAGGGTAGAATAAGCGTTGTTTGTCTTGAAAAGATAAGTGAAGACGCAGTCCTTTTTGCTTTCAAAAAAGCAGGGGGGAGAAAGGTGGTTTTTTTGTGTCCGCCAGAGAATCTTTGGCGGAAGCAAGATTAACCTGCTCCTGCGCGGCATCTGCCGCTTTAGGATCAAATTTTTCTTCTATAATAATGTTTTGAAAAATTATATCCTGCGCGGTATCTACCGCTTAGGATCAAATTTTTCTTCTATAATAATGTTTTGAAAAATTTGAGGAGGTTCGATGTCAAAGAAGATAGCTCTTTATCTTTCTATAGTTGGAATATTTATTATTGCTTTTGTTTTAGGTTTAGTAGCCGGCGGCGGTTTTCTTAAGAAAACCACAGAGCCGACACTTGCTCCTCCGTCGGTGGTTGAAATACCTTCTAAGGTAGAGGGAAAAATTACTTCGCAGCAGCCGGTTGAGGCTCCTGGCCCGGTATCAATAGCAGAGGAAAAGACTCTTCCAGCGCCGGTTGAGATGCTGCCTAAAATAGAAGAAAGAGCCACCGCTACAGTAGTAACCGAAGTACAAGTGCCTTCCGAGCAAAAAGAGAAAATTTCAAAGTTTGAATTCCAGAAGGGGATGGTTTATGTTGCCTGGACAGGAAACGGATACAGCAATCCTAATTCAGTTGGAGCCATGGAACAGATGGCTTCTTTAGGAATAAAGTGGGTGGGCATAGTCACTACGTGGTATCAGGATAAATATAATTCCACCAAAATTTATCCGCAATGGGATAAGACTCCTACTGATGAGAGCCTTATTTTTGCTATACGCAAACTCCACGAGTTAAAATTCAAGGTAATGCTTAAACCGCATCTAGACTTGGTTGAGTGTGAAGGTAAATGGAGGGGAGAGATCGGATGCGATATTGTCACTGACTGGCAAGCCTGGTTTGACAATTATGCTGCTTTCCTCCTTCATTATGCAGATATAGCTGCAAAGGAAAATGTGGAATTGCTCTGCATTGGTACGGAGCTTGCCAATACTACCATCAGCCAGCCTCAGCGCTGGAGAGATTTGATAAAGAAAATTCGGGAAGTTTATAAGGGGCAATTGACCTATGCGGCAAATTGGGATACTGAATTTAAAGAGATTTCATTCTGGGATATGCTGGATTACGCGGCAATAGACCCGTATTTTCCTTTGATTTGCTCTTCGAAACCCAAAGTGGAAGAATTAAAAAGCGCCTGGGGGGATTGGATAAAAACAATTGAAGAGTGGCAGCAAAAGATAAATAAACCGGTTATCTTTACGGAAATCGGCTACAAGAGCGCCCGCGATGCTGCTGATGAACCGTGGCAGCACGCGGCTGCGGGTGAGTTAGATTTAGAGGTTCAGGTTAATCTCTATAAGGCTTTGTTAGAGAGTTTCTGGGACAGGCCTTGGTTTTACGGAGTATATTGGTGGCACTGGGGCACCAATCCCAGAATGGGCGGAGACTTAAACCGCGGTTTTACTCCTCAGAATAAGCCGGCACAGGAAGTGATTAAAGAGTGGTATAGCAAACCGATTACCGGGAAGAAATATTAAATATGGATTACGGATATTTTGATAAAGAAAACAAAGAGTATGTGATTAGCCGTCCGGATACGCCAACGCCGTGGATAAATTATTTAGGTTTGGATGAATATTGCGCGATAATTTCCAATACTGCCGGAGGTTATAGTTTTTACAAGGATCCCCGCGACCGCAGAATCTTAAGGTACAGGTATAACAATTTACCTGCTGACCGTCCAGGCAGGTACATTTACCTGCGTGATAATGCCACCAAAGATTACTGGTCGGCAACCTGGCAGCCTACGCAAAAAGACCTGCAGAGCTATGATTATGAATGCCGCCATGGGTTAGGCTATACCCGGATTCATTCGTCTTATCAGGGCATCGAGACCACGGCAACTTATTTCGTCCCGGTAAAAGAAAACCTGGAAGTCTGGATTTTACGCCTAAAAAATACAGCCAACATCCAGCGCGACCTTTCTCTATTTACCTATATCGAATTCTGCTTATGGCAGGCAATAATGGATATGCAGGATTTCCAGTACTCCTTAAATATTTCCCGCGCCGAGGCATCCGGCGATACGATTTATCATCTCACCTATTATTATCCGCAGGCCGGCTATAAAAACTTTGCCTATTTTTCCGCCGGCAAAAAGATTTACGGTTTTGATACAGACAGAGAAACATTTATCGGGAATTGCCGCGATGAGTCTAACCCTATCGCTATAGAAAAGGGGACTAGTTTTAATTCTCTTAACCGGGGCGGCAACCCTATCGGCAGCCACCATATAAAATTAACTCTTCTGCCTCAGCAGGAAGAATATGTTGTTTTCATTTTAGGCGTGGAGGGAAGTAGAGCCAAAGCCGGCCGTAATATAGAAAGATATAAAAACAGCGAGTACGCCCTAAAGAAATTAGAGGAACTAAAAGAAGCCTGGAGGAGCCATTTGGCTAATCTGCAGGTTGAAACGCCTGATAAAGAATTTAATACAATGGTCAATACCTGGAATCAATACCAGTGCCGGGTTACTTTTAATTGGGCGCGTTCCGCCTCTTTTTATGAATCCGGGATTGGCAGAGGTATAGGTTTCCGGGATTCAAACCAGGATTGCCTGGGGGTTTTGCACGCCATTTTCCCTTCGGTAAAACAGAGGATTATTGATTTAGCCAAGAATCAATTCAAGGCGGGGAATAGCTATCATCAGTATTTCCCGCTGACCAAGGCGGGAGACAAGGCCGGTTATTCTGATGACCATCTCTGGCTGATTGTCTCTACCACAAACTATATTAAAGAGACAGGAGATAAAGCTTTTCTTAAGACGAAAGTGCCGTTCGCGGACGGCGGGTCTGCTACGGTATACGAACATCTGATGCGTGCAGTGGATTACTCTTCTGTAAATTGCGGTAAACACCAAATACCGCTTCTGGGTTATGCAGATTGGAATGACTGCCTGAATAATTTAGGTAAAGAAGCAGAAAGCGTCTGGGTGGCGCAGTTTCTCTGCTACGCCACCAAAGAGTTGGCGATTTTAGCTAAACTGATTAAGAAAGAAAAAGATGTTCTAAGATTAAACAAGCTTTATCAGAAGATGGCTAAGGCAATAAACCAGCGCGCTTGGGATGGAGCATGGTATATCCGTGTTTTTGACGAATACGGCAGGCCGGTAGGGTCAAAAAAATGCAAAGAAGGCGGAAAGATTTACCTTAATGCCCAATCCTGGGCAGTGCTTTCCGGGATCGCAGATAACAGGAGGGCATTTGCATGTATGGATGCCGTGAAGAAAAACCTGGTTACCGAACACGGCATCAAACTGATGAGCCCTGCCTATAAAACATTTTATACTTACATCGGAGCAATCGGGACATTTTCTCCCGGCCTTAAAGAAAATGGGGGGATATTCTGTCATGCTAACCCTTGGGCGGTAATCGCAGAGACAATGCTTAAAAGAGGGGACCTGGCATTCAGTTATTATAAAAAGATTTGTCCTGCGGCAAGAAATTCTATCGCCGACATTCAGAAGACCGAACCGTATATCTACAGTCAATTTATTGCCGGTGACGAAAGCCCGCAGTTTGGTATGTCGCGTAATTCCTGGCTTACCGGTTCGGCAAGCTGGAATCTGGTAGCGGCTCACTCCTATATTTTAGGTATAAGGTCAGACTACGCAGGGTTGGTTATCGATCCCTGCATACCTGAAAAGTGGGAAGGTTTTAAGGTGAACAGGTTCTTTCGGGGTTCAATTTATGATATCAAAGTCAGTAACCCGCGGCACGTATCTTGCGGTATAAAATCAATTGAGGTTGACGGCAGAAGAATAGAAGGCAATATTTTGCCTGTTTTTACGGATGGCAAGACCCATTCTGTAAAGGTGGTGATGGGCCAGAGATAAAAAATAATCCTTCCCGTTTTTATTGCTAATTCAGTCCGTGTTATTAAAAATTAAAACTTTACATTTTAAAAGAGGAGAATGGCTAAAAAATGAATAACGAGCCTTTTGTTACCATTATCAATCCGGTGCGTAATATTGACAGAACCATTGAGCAGAACTTGAAGTATCTGGTGGAATTGGATTATCCCAAGGAGAAAATGGAAATTATCTTTGCGGACGGCGGAAGCAATGACCGCACAACAGCGATAATCAGGGATTGGCAGAAGAGATTCCCTTTTATAAAATTAGTGGAAGTCCAGAATTGTAAATCTCCCGGACAGGCGCGCAACGCAGCTTTAAAAGTAGCGCAGGGAGAGTATATATTATTTACCGACGGAGATTGCGCTCCCCGCAAGGACTGGGTAAGGAAACTCCTGGAGCCTTTTTTCAAAGATAGTTCCATAGGCATGGTAGGAGGCGAGATTCTTACCCTGCGTACCGACCACGACAACGACGTAGAAAGCTACTGCGAGCAGACTAAATTTCTTTTTGTCGGCGGAAGGTGCAGATTAACCAAAGAAGGCTATTACCCAGCCATTAAAAAAGATTTGCCTCATGAAGTCAACGGCAATATTGATTCGCCTTTCTTTGCCACGGCTAATGCCGCGGTAAGCAAGGCCGCAGCAGATAAAATCGGGCGCGAATTCTGGCATGAGATAACCAACGAAGATGTAGATTTTTCCATCCGTATATTAAAGAACGGGTTTAAGCTTTATTTTGCCCCCGCTGCTATCGTAGAACATATGCACAGGGTTACTCTGGCAGACTATTGCCGTCAGCTTTACGGTTATGGCTTTGGCCATCCACTGCCGGTAAGAGCGCATGCCGGGAATATCTTCGAAATATGCCTGCAGTATTTCGGTTACATCTATATACCTATCCCTTCTTTTAAAAAGGGTGTGCTTTATATCGGGAATTTCCATCTGATGCATATTCTTGGTATGGTTTTTTTAATCCGGCTCGCTATCGGTTTCCTTATCCCTGCTTTATTTAACGGAGTGCTTTTTGTGTGGGGGTTGCTTTTTGTATTGCTTACAGTAGCGTATTTTTGGCCCGCACTCAGCCTTAAACCCAGGAGTAAATTTTTGCGTTGGGCTAAGATTCGATATATCTCCAATTGGGCTTTGATGCGCGGCGGATTCAAGGGAATGAAGCAGTGGGGGATTTTTTATTTAGAATCAAGCTGGTGAGGAGATGTCAAAGATAAAATCTGTATTTTGGATTTTGATATGCGGATTTTGTATTTTTTTAGCTGGTTGTGGAAGCCAAGGGTTGCCATCCAGGCAAGAATCGGCTAATCAGCCAAAGGAATTATTAATGTGGCTGGTAGGTTCAGAGAGCCAGGCAAGAGTAATCCAGGGTATCGGGGATGAGTTTTTTAAAGATAAAGGCGTTAGTTTTAGATGTGAGGCAATTTCCTGGGGAGATGCGCACACTAAGTATCTGACCAGTATTGCCGGCGGCGTTATCCCCGATATCGGAACAATGGGACTTACCTGGGGCACAAAGTTTGGTTCCTTGGGAGCAATGCTGGATCTGGCGAAGGAATTCCCTAAAGATATAAAAGAGGTTACGGAGAGGACTTTTACGGGTCTTAGGGATGCAGTTCAATACAAAGGAAGTATCTACGGGATTCCTTTTGACCTGAGTATACAGATTATGTTTTATCGTAATGATATTATCGCAAGGCCCCCGGCTACCTGGGCTGAATTGGTAGATTCGCTTGAGAATATTAAAAAGCAGGGGAAAAGAATGATTTTTGACTGGGGTTCAATGAGCTGGATTGGTTATGCTCCCTATCTCTGGCAGGCAGGCGGCGATTTTTATAATCCTGAAGGTACAAAGTCAGCACTGGATTCAAAAGAAGCGACAGAGGCTTTAGAATTCTTTGCCCGTCTCTATACGGATTTAAAGGTTCCCAAGACCCGGATTCCTTTAGAACAAGGAATGCGCACCGGAGATTTTCCTTTAGCTATTTCCGGGAACTGGAAGATTGATAACCTGCGGCTTACTGCTCCGGAGATTGCAGGTAAATGGTCAGTGGCACTCTTACCGGCAGGGCCATCAGGTAAGCATACCGCTTTTCTAGGCGGCCGGGTAATGGGGATTTTTAGTAAATCAAAGAACAAACAAATGGCTTGGGAATTTATTAAGTTCTTATTTGAGCCTGAAATCCAGATAAAATTGTACGAGGCAGCCAGAGCAACGCAGGATTCCTATCTTCCTTCAAATATACTTGCCTGGGATAAAATGCCTATGGAGACAGAATTTAAACTTATATTGAACTCGCAGGCACAGGATGCCAAAGGCCCGCCTTCTGTCCTGGGCTGGGATGAAAGCACGCGCTTTATTGAAGAAGCAATTCAAAAGGTGATTTTGCAAGGAACAGATGCCCAAAAGGAACTCAATAATACAGCCAAAGAGACAGATGAACAAATCAGGAGATAAATCCGTATCTATATTATATTCAATAAGTTAAGGTTGTTAGCCAAAACAAAAAATTTAGTTTTTTTACTTGTTTTTTCTGCAATGATATGTTATTCTTTGTTATAGGTAAAATCGTTCTTTAGAAGTATAGAGTTTTATCAATCGAAAAGGCAAACCATCTGAAAGGATGGGGCGCAAAACTACAGTCCCCGCCGTTTTGTTTCGCAAAACGAAACAGCGGGGAGGCTGGGTTGCCGAAATTGATTATTTTTTATGCCAGACCGCCTTTTACTCTGGCTTTTTTATTGCCCCCCATTTTTCGATGGAGTTACCTCAAAAAATGGGTTTTTTTTATGCGTCGTACCGGTTTAGCGAAAACAATAATTATATCAGTTTTGTTTCTTTTGAGTGCGGTCATTTTTATCGAGACCACCCCGGCAGCAGAGCCTTTCTTCCAGAAAGGTATCTGCTATGTAACCTGGGAGAAAGAACGCTATGCATCAGCGCATTCCGATAAATCCTTAGAGATGCTGGCTCAGACCGGAGCAGAGTGGGTTCAGATTGTCACTACTTACTATCAGGATAACTATGATACTAAGAGAATATTCCCTACGGAAAAGACCCCCAGCGATAAAAGCCTGATTCACGTAATCAGGCGAGCCCATCAACTCGGAATAAAAGTAATGCTTAAGCCCCATATTGACCTGCTTAACGAATCGGATGGTTTATATAGAGGAGATATTGGTTTTCAAACTGAGACGGATTGGCAGGCTTGGTTTCTTGAGTACCAAAACTTCATTTTGCATTATGCCAGGTTGGCGCAAGAATCTGGCGTAGAACTCTTCTCTATTGGCACAGAGCTTTGTTTTGCCTCCCAGAAGACCTCATTCTGGCAGGAAGATATTATTCCTCAGATAAGAAAAGTTTATAAAGGCAAACTGACCTACGCCGCTAATTGGGATGAATACAAGAATGTTTGTTTTTGGGATGCTCTGGATTATGTGGGGATTGATGCTTATTTCCCTCTTACTAAAAAGAGTAATCCTGACTATGCGGAAATAAAGGCTGGCTGGATAAAGTGGGCAGATGAAATTGAAGAGTGGCAGAAGAGAATAAATAAACCCATTATTTTTAGTGAAATAGGTTATCGCAGTTGCGCATTCGCTGCCGCGACACCTTGGGAATATTCCTCAAGCGAAGGGTTGAATTTAGAGATTCAGGCAGATTGCTATAAAGCGGCTCTGGAGGTGCTTTCTCAACGCCTCTGGTGTAAAGGTTTATACTGGTGGTATTGGAAACCTTCTGTTTACGCAGGAGGGCCGGCTAATCGTGATTTTATTCCTCAGAACAAACCCGCGGAAACAGTCCTTACTTATTACTATCGAGGGTTATCCTTTGCTAAATTATCTCAATGATTTGGAATGGAGACCAGATTTTTGAATTACCACTGGCAGGATAAACTGCTAAATACTTCTTTCGCAGCAGATGTATTCTTACCGTAAAAGGTATGTCCGAAGCCAAATTCTATATTGAATAGGTCTTTAAACTTAAAGATTGGACCAATAGTGTATTTTACCCACTCTTCCTGTTCTCCCCCACCCACTGCCTTTTGCCCATCGAGGGTGGTCTTAAGGACTACATTGGGGTTGAGGCTGTATCCTAACTCGGCAAAATAAGGAATTTCATTGCTCGGCTCTTCAGCGCGCAGCCTTAATCCGGATTCTAACTTTGTATAGCCTGGTAGTTTTGGCCAGGATTGGGCAGTGAGGATTTTAAATTCTGTGTCAATCTGGTGCGTGGCTAAAGCCGGTGTTGCCTCTTCGCTGTAATGCAAAGGGAATTTTGTCTTTGCTTGTAATGAACATATAAACGGGTCTGTGAAAAGAAGATGTTTTATCCCGGGTTTTACTTCGGTAAAACCTTGCTTGGTTGCGCTCTGATAACTGTCTTCCCAGTGTGCTTTTTTAGCCACGGTGGAAAACAATAAAGTGTCCGTATCGGTAAGGCCGTATTCCAGTTTCAGTTCACTCATTGTTTCGTTACCTTTGCCTTCGTAATCCCACCTTTCTTTTTTCTTTTGATTATTAAATTGACTGTTATGCCAATAGTACTTTGTATAGAGTTCGGCGTAAGTTTCGCCCTTTTTTAGCATCCAGGCACCTTTTTGCATCGGGGGGATGACCGCTTCGTTTTCTTCCCTATAATACTCTCTGGGCGAGGGGGGGGAGGGTTCTTGTAGAACGGGAGGGAAAGTTTGTTTCCCCCCGGAAATTAATGCCGGGGTTTCTGATTTTAAGTTTTTCCCCAAGTCTTCTAAAGCCACAAACGTAGCTTGTTCTTTTTCCGGGTCAATCTTTGTTTCACATAACTCTAATAGGCGCCGAGCTTGCTTATGCCGGGGATTTATCATAAGACATTTCATGAATTCCTGCTTTGCCTCAACGTATTTTTGCTCCTTAATAAAAGCCTGGCCAAAGGAAAATAATGCTTCCGCAGCTAAATCGTATTCTTGGGCGCAAAGCAAGGGGGTAAAAATCAGGCTTATTAACATAATTATGAGATAAACTTTATATTTTTTCATCGTCTTATAAGTATAACATATTTTATTCAAAAATCAAGCCGGTCCAGTCCAGCCAAAATCGGTAAATTTAATTGCGCTCTTGGTTTTTTAGCGGTAAAATAACTTCAAAGCTACGATGCCAAAAGGGGTTTTAAAAATATGATTAGTAAAGAGAAAGCATTAGACCTTTTAAGAGAAGTAAATACGATAGGTGCGGGGCGCGTCGCTACCGCCCTATCGGAAATGTTGAGAGCAAAAGTGGAACTTTCGTTTCCTGAAGCGGAATTTATTACTTTCAAAAATCTGATACTTAAATTAGACCTGGGAAAAATTTTCTTTATCATAGAGACAAATTTAGAGGGCGACATTTTAGGAAGGCTCAGCTTTCTCTTGCATATGCAAGACGCACAAATTTTAGGCAGTAATCTTTTGAAGAAGAGTCCCGAAGAGATAGACCCGCAAGATCTTCTTTTTCAGTCTTCTTTACGGGAAACGGTTAATATTTTCGGCGGCTCATATACCGAAGTTCTTTCCGAGATGACACATTTAAATATCTTTTATAATGTCCCTTTTTTAAACCTAGGTTCAAAAGAAACTTATTTAGGTTCAATACCGGAGCAGTTCAATATCCCGGAACTGATGTTTTATATCAGCACAACGATAACAGTAGAAAACATTCATTTTAAGGGAGCGCTCCTATTTCTGCTTGATTACAATTCTATAAGGAGATTATTTGAGGCCTTGGATGAATCGGAACTTGTTTTGTGGATAGAACTAATGAAGATGAAGATCCAGAAGATCGGTAAAGATAAGGGTGCATCCGGAGAGATTTCAGATAATATCAAGTATCTGTCTTAGTACTGCCCCAAAAGCCAGGAGGAGATTATGCTTGAGAAATTGTTCATGCAGTTTGTAGCTTTGAGTTTATATGCATTTTTTGTAGGGTTTTGTTTTTGCGATGGGTTTAAGCTGCATATCTTAAGGAAACTAATCTGGTTTATTACGTTTCTTGCCATAAGCATCTACTCGGTAAAGACTACCAATGAATTTGCTTTGACCTTAATCCTGCCAATTTCTACCTTATTCGCCATTTTACTTTGTGTTTACGAGAAAAGAATAGCAAAAAAAGAAATAAGAAAGGGATATTGTCCCATTTAAACTAAGCGTTTTGAGCGAAAAGCTCCGAGTTGAATAAAAAACCCACCGGATTTTTCACCGATGGGTTTTTTATACTCCGCGGCCTATTATGGTGCGGATAAGTTGTGGCCGCTTGAGTATTCCGCCCTTAGGGTACCCGAGGCTTTAGCCTGGGTGGGCTCCATTTATTGCGGGGAAAGGATTTGAACCTTTGACCTACAGGTTATGAGCCTGTCGAGCTACCAGACTGCTCCACCCCGCGATATCTTTCTCCGGTATATTCTACCTTAAACAGCGGACTATATAAAGAACTATTTTTTTATTGCGGTTCTGCGGGAACGATTTTTACGGGGATTTCGTCTTTGCGCACTACACCCATTTTTTCCCGCAGGATTTTCTCCTGGTAGACCTGGTCGTTGTCTAAACGCTTGAGTTCATTCTCTAAAAGAACATTCTCCGCTTTCAGGCGCTTATTCTTTTCTAATAAATCTCTGTTCTTATCCCTTAATTCCTGAATCCTGGTGTAGCTGGGCAAGTAAATAACAAGCAAGATAACACCGGTAACAAATACCCAGAAGAATTTCTTAATAATCATTTTTTCCAGAGGGTTCCCGCATAAACTGCCTTGGAACCCAGTTCTTCTTCGATTCTTAAGAGCTCATTATACTTGCAAATCCTGTCTGTGCGGGATAAAGAGCCGGTTTTAATCTGTCCGCAAGCCGAAGCCACAGCCAGGTGAGCAATGGTAGTATCTTCGGTTTCGCCTGAACGGTGAGAGATGATGGCACGGTATTTATTTTTTATGGCAATATCTATGGTTTCCAGTGTCTCGGATAATGAGCCAATCTGATTAACCTTGACAAGTATGGCATTGCCTGCTTTTTCCGCAATGCCTTTGCGCAAAAATTTGGGGTTGGTGACAAAGATATCGTCTCCCACCAATTGTACTCTATTACTCAATTGAGCGGTCATATCAATCCATCCTGACCAGTCATGCTCGGAAAGGCCGTCTTCTATGGATACAATGGGGAATTTAGAAAGCCAGTTGCTGTAAATTCCAATTAAATCCGCGGAACTCTTCTGGGAATTATCAAATTTATATTTCCCGTCTTTATAAAAGGAACTCGAAGCGCAGTCCAAAGCCAAAAAAATGTCTTTCCCTGCTTTATAGCCTGCTCTTTCGATTGCCTGCAAAATAAGCGTTAATGCCTCTTCATTCGATCCAAGATTCGGGGCAAACCCGCCTTCATCGCCTACGGAAGTGGACAAATTTTCGGATTTTAAAAGCGATTTGAGGTTATGGAATACCTCGGTAGCCATGCGTAATGCCTCGTTGAAACAGGGCGCACCGATAGGCATAATCATAAATTCCTGGATATCCAGGTTATTGTCCGCATGAAGGCCGCCGTTTAAAATGTTCATCTGTGGAACAGGAAGGATATTAGCCTTGCTTGCGCCTAAAAATTTGTATAAAGGTTCATTTTTAGACAAGGCTTGCGCCTTGGCTACAGCCAAAGATACACCGAGAATTGCATTTGCGCCCAACTTAGATTTATTTTCCGTAGCGTCTAAATCAATAAGCAGCTTGTCTATCTTTTTAAAATCAGCCTCCAATCCTTTTATTTTTGAGGCAATTGCAGTGTTGACATTAGCCACGGCTTTCAAGACCCCTTTACCCATATACCTGGTTTTATCGCCGTCTCTTAATTCCAGGGCTTCGTTTTCGCCGGTGGAAGCCCCTGCTGGAACCGCAGCCCTGCCTAAAATACCGTTGTCTAAAATTATATCTACCTCGACGGTAGGATTACCGCGGGAATCCAGAATCTGCCGTCCAACAACTTCTTTAATCTTAGCCATAGCTCATCCTCCCCTTAGAATATATCTCCGATTTTAGCGTAGTAAAACAATTATACCTACAAAAACCGCCAAGTCAACCTTATTTTCCAGTCAAGAAATGATTTGACTTAGGATATTTAATATGCTATAAAATCATCAAACAAAAGGAGAAGGGATGAACTTCAAGAAAATGAAATTATTCTGGAAGCTGTATTGGATAAGGATTGTGTTAATTACCGCACTGATTGCCCTGGGAATATCTTTGGTCATTGTCGTAATAAACGGTATACGCGCCTGGAATGAAGCAGAGTCCTATTTAAGGCAATCACAGCTGGCGATGATACCTATGCAGTTGTACCTTCAGGTAATCATGGCTTTGATATTCGGCGTAGTTTATACTTTTATGTGGTATTGGTTAATGTTTAAGCGCGGCGCCCAGACATTTACCCAGACTTCAAAGAAATCCATTGACGGCAGGGAATTAGGGATTACCTGGAAAGATGTTATCGGTATGGATGAAGCAAAACAGGAAGCCTCAGAGGTAGTAAAGCTGATTAAAGACCGGACTGAACTGCAGCGTATAGGCGGAAAAATTTTAAGGGGGCTGCTTATGTTAGGACCGCCGGGGTGCGGAAAGACGTATTTAGCCAAAGCCATTGCCACTGAAGCAGGTCTTCCATTTATTTCTATGTCAGGTTCGGAGTTCAGGGAAATGTTTGTGGGGGTGGGAGCAGGAAGAATCCGCAGCCTTTTCAAACAAGCCCGCAGGCACGCAGAGTTTGAAGGCGGCTGTATTATTTTTATTGATGAAATTGATGCTGTGGGTGCGCAGAGAGCAGTTGACTCCGGATTCGGAGGACAGACCGAGGCCAATACCACGGTAAACCAGTTATTGGTGGAGATGGACGGGCTGAAAGAGAAAGATACGAACATAGTGATTATCGGGGCAACAAATATGCCGGAAGATTATCTTGACGCTGCTCTGCTGCGGCCGGGAAGATTCGACCGTAAAATTTATGTGGATAAACCCAATTTAGAGGACAGAGAGAAATTATTTGAGTATTATCTTAAGAGCGTAAAATTTGACGTGGTCAGCGTAAAAATCGGCCGCTTGGCGCGCATCAGCGTTGGCTCAAGCCCTGCGGATATAGCCAATATGGTGAGGGAAGCAGCCCTTATTGCCGTGCGCAATAAAAGACCCTTAATCACGATGAAAGATATCGATGACGCCAGAGAGAGAATCGCTTTAGGAATTAAACGCAGGGTTAAAATGACAGAGAAGGAAAGATGGCAGGTCGCTTGTCACGAAGCAGGCCATGCTATTGTAACTTATCTGCTTGTGCCGTCAAAAGATGTTTTTAAAATAACAATTACACCGCGAGGACACACCGGCGGGGCAACCTGGGTGCCGGAACGCGAAGAGATATTTATTGAAGACCAGAAACAACTCTTAAATGAAATTAAAATTTCCCTGGGTTCTTATGCCGCAGAGAAAATAAAATTAGGCTTTACTACTTCCGGTATGGGTGCAGATTTTGCTAATGCGCTCTACATCGCGCATAATATGGTCTGGCGCCTGGGCATGGGTAAATCCGGCATAATCGGAGATTTTCACGCCCTTGATTTTTATAGACATATAGGAGGCTCGGCACTTATTTCCGAAGAAATGAAAATTAAATTAGACAATGATGTGCAGGATATCTTGCAAAGGTGCCTAAAGGAAGTCGAGGAGCTGCTTAGAAAAGAGGAATTACTGCTTGAGCGTCTGGCTAAAGAGCTGATTGCGAAAGAAGAACTCAACTATGATGAAATTGAAGCCATTTTTAAGGAATTTGGCAAGGTACGGCCTTAATATATACATCGTATTGTGTCTTATCTCGGGTTGTTCCTCATCCACCTCTCCCACCTATAGCAGGCAGGACGTCGAGAAAGCAATCCCAAGAATATTAAAACAAGAATATGAAATCAGCGTTAAATCAAAGCTTGTAGGTTCGACTCTCTGGATTTATCTGCCGCTTCAAAATATATTCGAGAAAGCGGATAAACCCGATAAAATTCCGGAGAAATTCAAAATTGAGGAAAACGAAAATGAAGTCCGAGACGGCCGCATTAGGCTTAATTATCTTATAAAGGTTATTCCGGAAAAGGAAAGAATGCAGGAATATGTAATAAGTAAGGCGGCATTGAAAAAAATAAACAATGTCTGGGATGTTTTACGCCGCGTTATCTTCAGCCTTGATAACAAAAGCAAGGCCAGCATGAAATTCTGTTGTTTGGTTATCGCGGATATAAAAAACGGATTTGAAATGAGAGAAATGTTCTACTGCCAGGATATATTAAAAGTTACTTATAGAGTTATTTCACCGGGCGAATATCACCACCGCGTGAGCTTTAGCTCATCTATGTCGCTTAAGATAATAGGCGATACAGAAGGCCGTAACGTGAATTATAAGGATATAACCTTAAGGGATTTTGTTGCCGAGCAGATTAAGCACAGAATAAATCTAAAATTCCAGAAGCCGGAAGTAAACCAGAATGCCGATATAGACAAAGAGATAGAAAAGATTATAGTGGACATAATAAATATATACGGTTTGACGGATATCAATACTGTGGAGTTGAATAATCTGTTTACGGATAATAAGATTATTATAAACAGGGCGGATATTAACAGGGGCTCTATGAATTGAAAATATTTACTTTCCTTCCCGCAATTTTTAATTTCCCTTCCAGAAATAATTTTATTGCCTGCGGGTAAATTCTGTGTTCGGTCTTATGGATTCTTTCTTCTAAAGATTTCAGGGTATCGTCTTCTTTAATTTTTACTGTCTCCTGCAAAATTATCGGTCCGTGGTCCATTTGCTCATCCACGAAATGCACGGTTACGCCCGTAGATTTGACGCCGTAGTCGAAAGCATCTTTAATGGCTTCGGTGCCTTTAAAAGAAGGAAGAAGGGCAGGATGGATATTGATGATGCGCCCCTTGTGCTTGCGTACAAAATCAGGGCTTAAGATGCGCATAAAACCAGCCAGGACAATCAAATCAATTTTTTCTTTTTCTAAATTTTGCAGAATTTTATTCTCGAAATCTTTTTTGCAGGGAAAATTCTCTCTTTCCACCAGAAGAATCTTTACCCCTGCACGTTTTGCCTTGGATAAAACTCCTGCCTTGGGATTATCGCAAACCAAAAGGCTTAAGTCAGCCTTGATTATCCCTTTTCTCTTTGCCCTTACTATTGCCGCAAAATTCGTCCCTCTGCCCGAGGCAAATATGGCTATATTCATACTTTAACCCTTTCACCACTTGTGACCTTGTCCCCTTCGGGGAGGCTTGCGCACTGACATTGTGACTTATTATTTTCTCACCAGTATGCATTTCACGGGGCATACCTTCACACACTCCCCGCAGGAAGTACATTTACTATAGTCTATCACTGCCAAATTGTCAATCACATGAATGGCGTCGAATTTACAGGCTTTTTCGCAAAGTTTACAGGCAATACACCCCACCGGGCAGACTGCCTTCGTGTCTTTACCGGTATAATGTGAGCTGCAGGCGACATACACAGTATTTTCTAAAGGAACAAGAGAGAATAATTTTTTGGGACAGATTTCTACACATTTGTTGCAGGCTTTGCATTTTGCGGCATCGACTACCGGTAATCCTGCTTCGGACATTTTAAGGGCATCAAAAGGACAGACTTTAACACAACTGGCGAATCCCAGACATCCGGCTAAACATTCTTTTTGCCCGCCCATCTGCAGGTTTGCCGCTACACAATCCTGGATTCCTTTGTAGACGAATCTATCTTTCACTTTTGTACCGCCATTGCAATGCAGGGTGGCTACGGTTTTTACTTTCTTTTTAAGGCTTCTTCCCATTATGCCGGCGATTTTTTCTTTTGCCTCGTCGGTTGCCAGGCGGCAGTTATCTATTAAAGTCTTGCCGCTTAATACTTCTTCGGCAAAGCCGAAACACCCTGCTTTGCCGCAGGCGCCGCAGTTGCCACCGGGCAGAAGACCGTGGATTTTTTCCAGACGCGGGTCAGATTTAACCTCGAATTTCTTGGAGGCAAAAGCAAGTCCCACGCCGAATACGAGCCCCAGCGCTCCTAAGGTTAGAACAGGTATTAATATCTCCATTTTAAATGAGCCCATAATTTACGGAACGATAGTGAACGTAAATTATTCGGGCGAATTTAATCCTTGACAATTTTTGAAATGTGTTTGGTGTCGAACGCAACCTTTGACTCGAAAATTGTCAAGGATGAGTTCGCACTTATAAGTTATGTCGATTAGCAGACTAATAGCAGTCTCCATAACTTATGTGCTCACTCAAAATCGGAAGCCGTTAAACCCCATAAAGCTCATACTCATAATCGAGGCGATAATAAAGCCCAAAGGGAAGTCTTTGAGTGCTTTGGGGACATTGCAAAGCTCAAGCCTTTCTCTAATCGCTGACATAAGAAGCATTGCCAGGGTATAACCTATCCCCACGCAAATGCCCTGGAAAGTAGAGAAAAGAAATCCTCCCGGAACAGATTTGCTGTCAATAAAAAACATATCCGAGTTTAGCACCGCTACTCCTAACACTGCGCAGTTTACCGTAATCAGAGGCAGGTATATGCCGAAGAAACGATACATCGGCGGTGCGATTTTTCTAATCACCATTTCCACAAATTGCACGAATGTGGCGATAACCAGGATAAAAGAAATCGTGCGCAGGTAAGTCATATCAAGCGGAATAAGCAGAAAGCGATAGATAAGCCAGGTAATAATAGAAGACATCGTGGTCACGAACATCACCGCCAGACTCATCGCTAATGCAGGCTTGGTCTGTTTAGAAATGGCGATAAAAGAACACAATCCTAAAAATCGCGAGAGGATGACGTTATTGACAAAAACCGCGGAGATAAAGATGGTCAAAAATACTGCGGTATTCATTATTTATTTTCCTTTTTTATAAGGTTAAAAAATCCCAGCAATAAGCCAATAACAAGCAGAGCACCGGAAGGCATGCCTATAGCAAAAGCAGGCTGGAATCCTTTAATCACGGTAAGACCTAAAATCTTTCCTGCGCCCAAAAACTCTCTTATCGAAGAAATTAAGATTAAGGCTAATGTAAAACCTATTCCCATGCCAATACCGTCAAATAAAGACCTGATTACATTATTCTTTGAAGCAAAGGCTTCTGCCCGGCCAAGAACTATACAATTTACCACAATAAGCGGGACATAAATACCCAGGGCGCGGTTAAGGGGCGGAAAGTATGCTTTCATCGTCAGTTCCGTAATGGTAACAAAGGTAGCGATGACCACGATAAAGCAGGGGATACGTATTCTATCCGGCACAAAATTTTTAATCAAAGAGATGATTAGATTGGAACCCACAAGGACAAAGGTCGCGGCTATCCCCATGCCTATACCATTGATTACGGAAATAGAAACCGCAAGCGTAGGGCATAAACCCAAAGCTAAGACAAAAGTGGGGTTCTCTTTGATAATCCCCTTTAAGAATTCCTTAATTAGATTTTTCATTTGAAATCCGGGTTTTAGTTCCGTATATTCTGCTTTTCGTGTAACGGTCAATCAAAGGTGTCGCCGCATTCATCATAAGAATCGAAAAAGAAACGCCTTCGGGATAGCCCCCCCAGAGACGGATGACAGCAGTAATCAGGCCGCAGCCGATACCGAAAATAATATGGCCTTTTTTGGTCAAAGGAGAGGTTACATAATCCGTAGCCATAAAAAACGCACCCAGGATTAAGCCTCCCGATAATATATGGAACAGCCAATCACCGCTGAATAATCCATCCGCACCGAATATATAGGTAAGCATCCCGGTGGTTACTATAAAACTTACAGGGATATGCCAGGAAATATAGCCTCTTAAAAGAAGGAATAGCGCGCCCAAGAGAAGGGCCGCAATACATACTTCGCCGATACAGCCGCCCTTTTTCCCCAGGAATAAATCCAGATAGGAAATATGTTCTACGATTTTACTTTCTTTCAATATAGCAAGGGGCGTCGCAGAAGTTACTGCGTCATAACTTAAGGGCTTAGGAAAAGTAGTCAGGTATTTGGGCCAGGAAGCCACAAGGAAAGCCCGGCCTACTAAAGCGGGGTTAAAAATATTCTGCCCTAATCCGCCAAAGACCTGTTTGCCTACAGCAATGGCAAAAAAGGAGCCGATAATGGGAATCCAGAAGGGGACATTTGCCGGTAAATTATAGCTGAGCAGTAAACCGGTAAGGACTGCGCTGCCGTCTAAAACGGTAACTTTCCTTTTGGTTAAGAGTTGTAGAATCCCTTCTGCGATTAACGCAGAGATTATTCCCAGAAAGATAGTCCACAATGCATCCCGGCCGAAGATAAAAATACCTGCTATTCCCGCGGGAATCAGGCTGATAATGACCATCCACATAATTCTGGCCGTGGATTCATCAGTATGGATATGCGGGGAGGTTGTGACTAAAAGTTTATTTCTCATCTTTTATTAATGTTTGTATTTCTTTTGCCTTTTCTGTAACCGAATCAATCACTGCCTTTGATGATATCGTGGCTCCGGTAATTGCCTGGATACTATCGAGCTCCGGGATTTTTTTGTTGGAAAATTGTTCTTGGAACCAGGGGTCTTCGGCTATCTTTGAACCTAACCCGGGAGTTTCGTTGTGGTTTAATACCTTTATTGCATTAATTGTGCCGTCTTTGGTCATGCCCACCATGGTTTCAATTGTGCTGGAATAACCCTTGGCAGAGACCTTGAAAGCCGCGCCTAAGAATTTAGCTTCTTTATCAAAGACTTTATAATAAATGATTTCATTCTGTTTCCTTACCGCTTCAAATTTTTCACCTTGGGGAAGGACTTCTTTTAAACTTGCCTCTAATTCATTCTGGGCCTGCAGAATAATTTTAGGCAGGGTAATTGAATTTACCGTCGCCAATAAAACAGTGGCTACCAGACAGACAAAGCCCAGTTTTAATCCGTAAACCGCCATTGTTTTCATGGAATTATCTCCCGTTTAGCCTTTTTAATTGATTGCACCAGGTTCCTGTTTGCCGGGCAGACGTAGTTACACAAACCGCATTCAATACAATCCAAAGCACCGTATGTCTTTGCTTCGGCCCAAAGTTCTTTTTCCGATGTCAGATTTATCATGCAGGGCATAAGACCCGCGGGGCATTCCCTGACACAGCCACCGCAGCGGATACAGACTTTTTCCTCCATTATCTCGGCTTCTTTATGATTAAATAAGATAATACCTGTAGTGCATTTTATCACCGGGGCCATATCTGTATACTGGGTAATCCCCATCATCGGACCGCCGAGGATTATTTTTGCAGGCTCTTCTTTTAAAGGCCCGCAAAAATCGATTAATTGCTTTATGGGAGCACCGATGCGCGCCAGTACATTCTTAGGGTGGGTGAGCAGGCTGCCGGTCACTGTTACTACCCGTTCGTAAAGCGGCTTATTTTTATATACCGCTTCGTAAATAGCATATACAGTTGCGACATTCTGAACATTTACTCCAATATCAAAAGGGAGTTTACCTCGGGGTACTTCTACGTTCAATATCTTTTTTATCAGTTGTTTCTCTCCGCCCTGGGGATATCGGGACTTTAAAATTCGTATTGCGTATTGTGTATTGTGTATTGCGTCCTGTAATGCTTTTATGACTTCGGGTTTATTATCTTCAATAGCTATATATACTTGTTTTGCGTTTAGGCATCTTACAACGAGCTGGATCCCCTGCAATATTTCATTTGCCTTCTCTAATACCAGCTGGGAATCGCCGGTTAGATAAGGTTCGCATTCAGCAATATTAATAATCAGGGTATGTATGGGTTTGGGCGGATTGAGTTTTACATGGGTAGGAAATGCCGCTCCCCCCAGGCCGACAACGCCTGCTTTAAAAACAATGTCACGAATCTCCTCGCCACTGAGCTTCTTTATTTCTTCTGGTGACTTGGTGAACCCTTGGTGACTTGGTGACTTGTCTTGTCCATCACTTTCTATAACAACGGCCTTAGCTTGTCCTAAGACCGGATGCGGCCAATCCTGGATGGCAGTGACCTCCCCGGATATCGATGCATGGATGGGCGAGTATATTTTAGCTTCGGCGGTAGCCAGCAATTGGCCCTTTAATACGTCATCGCCGGTTTTAATTTCCAACCTGTCACAGATTTTTCCCACGTGTTGAATCAAGGGTATATATACAGTGGAAGGCAACGGCATATTTTTGATTGCTTTGCCTTCAGTATGGAATTTATTTTCCGTTATTCTAACCATGGAATTTTATGATTAATAATCAGGTTTACGACACCAAGGGCTACGATTATACAACCTACTGTCATAAGGATAAGCTCATGGGATAACTTCTCGGCCAAAATACTGCTTATAAACATAAAAGATACAAATCCCAGGTGCATCACAATTTCTAAAGAACTAAAAATCTTACCCATCATATGATTTGCACTGCTGTTATGGATGATTGTATTAGAGGCAATCATAATCGGTGAAATAGCCAGCCCCAGCAAAACAGAAAGGAGCGCCGCTATCACAAAAACAGGATAGCTGCTTAATACCAAAGCAAAAACAAAAAGCATTATACCGCTTAATATTAAAGAAACAAATATTATTTTATACTGAGACAGGCGGTGTCCGAAACGCCCGTAAATAATCGAACCGATGAACAGGCCGATTCCTAAAAACATAATCAGCAATCCCAAATCTTTGGTTGCAGAATGCAGTGTTGTTTGGATAAAGGCGATGGAAACGACATAGACCGAACCCAGGGCTGAGAAAAGCGCAAACATAATCCCCGCGGTAAACCTGATTTTTTTTTCTTTAATAAAATAAAGGATTCCTTCCTTAATCTCCTGGAGTATGGATTTTCCGATTACTTCCACAATTTCCCGGCTGAATTTTTTAATATCGATATGGCCGACGTTTTTCTTGATAATCAAAAAAATAAGGACGCCCGAGATAAGGAAGCTTAAACTGTCCAGATAAAAGCCTTTTTCCGCGCCCCAACGCTCCACGATTAAACCGCTTATGCCAAAGCCTAATACCGCGGCAATCATACCCGTGGTGTTAACCAGGGAATTTGCTATTAATAAATCACGCCTGTCCACCAGTTCCGGGATGATTGATAGTTTCGCAGGCACAAAAAAACGACCGATGGAAAAAACGAAAAATATCACAAGGTAAATCCACGAGAATGTTTCCTTATAAAATAAAAATAACGGGATGATTAATACCAATACCGCCCTTAAAAAATCGCAGGTATACATTGTGCGGCGCCTGTCCCATCTGTCTACGCATGCGCCGGCAATAGGTCCGATTATGAATACCGGTATTATGGTAAAGGAGAGTATTTTGGCGATTTGAATTGTCGAGTGCGGCGCCCTTAAATAAACCAGGCCGATTAAGGCCATCTGGCTTAATCTATCGCCTAATTGAGAGATAATCTGTCCAATCCAGAGGAGAAAGAAATTGCGGTTTTTTAAGACTTTAGTAAACTTAGACATAGGTTTATCGTCAGAGTTTAAAATTAAAGCCGGCGGGGAGAATTGAACTCACGACCCGCGCTTTACGAAAGCGCTGCTCTGCCAACTGAGCTACGCCGGCATTTTCAATCATTATAACAATTTTTGATTAATAGTCAATTATAAGTGAGACTTATGGAGTCAGCTAAGAATTAGTTAAACGACATAAGTTATAAGTCCGAACTTATCCCCCACCACTTTTTGTATACGCAATGGATTCATAGATATTGGTGGTGGTGGGCGTTACCGTTTAATTTTAAAAAAAGTATTTTTTCAAAAAGTGGTGGGGGATTAATTCGCAGACGCTTTGAAGTATCGTTACAACTACAACTTACGTTGTGCTATGCACTTCCGTAAGTTGTCTGCTCATTAAAAATACTTGACTTATGTTATTGTCCGTAGTATAAATAAAAAAACACGTTTAAAAGCCGCGGAGAGAGAGGGACTATTAAATGCAGCCGGTAAATTTCCAAAGCGACGAACTTACCGAGAAAGAAAGGCGCAACATTGATATATTGGAGATTTTAAGAAAGAGCGGTCCGATCAGCCGCCCGGACATCTCTAAGGAGATAGGCATTAATGTGGTTACCATCTCCAATTATATAGATGATTTCATAAAACATAATCTGGTTTATGAAAAAGAACTTGATATATCCGAAGGCGGCAGAAGGCCGGTGCTCCTGGATTTAAATCCGCAAGGCGGTTACATTGTGGGTGTGGGGCTTAATCTTATGAACATGGTCGGCCTGTTAGTGGATTTAAAAGGCAATATCATCACCAAGACTCAAATTGCTAAACCCCAAAAGCCTTCCGTTAAAGATATTACCGAATGTCTAGTAGAGATTATCCGCGAAATATTGAGGCGCTCAAAAGAATATACTGTAAATATAAAGGGTATAGGCGTAGGGATTGCGGGGCTCGTGAATAAAAAAGACAGTTCCATACATTGGCCCCAGAAGATGGATCATTATTACACCTATGCCTCGGTAGATTTGCCGCTTAAGGATTTAATTGAAAAGGAATTTAATTATCCTACCATGATAGAGAACGATGCCACCAGCGCCTGTTTCGGCGAGTATTGGTTAGGTATTGAGGCAGGGATTAAAAACCTTATTTATATGTTTTCAGGGGTGGGAAGCGGTCTTTTGATAAATGGTCAGATTTATAGGGGTTCGCTGGGCTATGCCGGCGAGGTAACTATTTACAATTATAAAGAACAGGATTTATTCTCTTGTGAATTAGGCAAGGATTGTTTCCTGAAGCGCTGGGAGACGGATTTGGGGATAGTCGAAGATGCGAGGTCGATGTTAGCCAAAGACCACGAGGCCGCGGAGAGGTTTTTTAAATTAACTTCGTCTAATATAGATAATATAGATTTAAAAAGCGTATTTATTGCCGCTCGCACAAATGAGCCTCTGGTTTTGGCCGCATTAGACAGGGCAGCCAGAAGATTAGGCATAAAGATTGCTTTTCTGGTAAACCTTTTGAATCCGGAACTGGTAGTTGTGGGTGGCGGCCTGGAGGAAGCAGGAGACAGGTTCTTAAATAAAATAACCGCTACTGTCAAGGAGTGGTCTTTTAGAGAAGAGACAGAGGAATTGAAGATTGTTTATTCTCAGTTAAGAGAAAATGCTGTTGCCCTGGGGGCGGCAAGCCTTGTTATGCAGAGACTATTCGCTCAATTATGGTAAACCTAGGTATGGATAAAAAAACGATTATAATTTTTGCATTGGCGGCGATAGTGGTTATATTTCTTTTTATGATTTTTGGTTCGCTTAGAGAAGTAACTACATTAAAAAAAGAAAGAAGCAAACTTAAAGAAGAAAACAGTGTTTTAAAGACCAAGTCAGAGTTTGCGTTGCAGGCAAGTAAACAATTGGAGGGGAGGTTATCTTCTTTAAATAAGGACTTAGAGAATATTAATGCAGAAAAAGATAACCTCCGGCAAAAATATGAGTCGCTTTTACAGGACAAAGAAAAATTAATGGATGAAATAAATAAAATTAAGACTCAATTGGAAAAAAAAGAAAGTTCCTCCAAGGAAGCAGGAGCGCCGCCCCAGCAAACACCGGCAGATATCTATTGGGCAGGTATATTGAAGGAAAAAACAGCTCTAGAATTAGAACTGAGTAAATTGCGGGATGAATTTAATGCGCTTAATATGAATAATGAGCAATTACAGCAGAGCAAAAAACAAACTGAACTGGAGATGGATTTGTTGAATCGCGATAACCAGGATTCCAAACGGGAGCTGGAATATAGTAAGAAACTCCTGGATAGTGTAAGCCAGGAATTAAGCCGGGAGAAGACCGATAAATATCAAATTCAGGAAAATTTAAAGGTAGTCAAAGACGAGAATAAATTTTTGAGACAGCAATTAAAAACCACAGATGAACGCAAGATTTTACTGGAAGCGAAACTGGCGGATTTGCAATCAAGGAATACAGTGCTGGAAAACAGCCTTAACAAGATGGAAACATTTATAAGAGAAAAGATAATACAGATGGATAGTTTAAAGGAAGAGCTGGGGTTAATGGAAAAACAGCCATCCGTGGAAACCAAAGACGGCTGGGCAGGAGTAGGGCGTAGCACAGAAAGCCAGAAAGGTTCTGTAGAACTGCAGCCGATAATTGTTCGTCCGCAAGAGGCTAAGCCCAAAACAGAGATTTTTGCCAGAAAGGGTAATGTCCTGGCTGTAAATAAAGAAAGTAATTTTGTGGTTATTAATTTAGGTGAGAGTGCAGAAATAAAATCCGGTGATAGCTTCCGCGTATACAATGCCAAAGAAGAAATTGCGGGTACTGTTGTAGTGGTAGAGGTGCGTAAAGAAATCTCGGCTTGTGATATAAATCAGGAGAATTTTCCTATAAAGGTAGGAGATACAGTAAGACAGATTCCGAATTTTTGACCCTTTGATTTCGCTTAAGGGTTAATCTTCAAGATAGAGTAGTTGGAGGATTGATTTGTCTTTTTAATTAACCGTGCGTACAAAAAAACAGCCTTCCCAAATTATTTCCATAAGAGATGTCGCTCAGCGTGCAGGTGTCTCCATCAGTACCGTCTCGCGGGTAATCAATAAAAGCCCTTATGTTAAAGAGAAAAACCGGCTTAGAGTTCAGCAGGTAATAAAAGAACTTAATTTCCAACCTTCTGTTTTGGCGCAGCGTCTGGCTACAGGAAAGAGTAATGTCGTGGCTTTGGTTATTCCCCGTTATGAAGGCATATTCTATTCTTTCTATGCCTTGGAGCTGATAAGGGGCATCGGAACTTTGACCGAGGTTTTAAAATTAGACCTCTCATTACATCTTACGGACAGCCGTTCAGAGCTGAATCTAAGGGGAATCGGCGGAGTAATTTTTGCAGATATTATCATCAACCGTAATCAGCTGGAGGATGCTTTGGCTTGCGGAATACCCACGGTAGTAATCAATAATTATGTTGAAGACCTTGAAGTCAATTGTATCGCTATCGATAATATTAAAGGAGCATTTGAGGCAGTTAATTATCTGATTGGCCTTGGCCATAGAAAAATAGCACATATTGCCGGAGATTTGGTTACACAGGCGGCAGCTCACCGTCTCGATGGTTACAGGCGGGCGATGGGCAAAAACAAGATAGCCGTGAAGGAAGAATATATAATCAAAACGGATTATTCCCGCGGACAAGCCAGGGCCGCTGCTGAAGCCTTGTTTAAAATATCCAATCCCCCTACTGCGGTATTTGTGGCTTCAGATGCTATGGCGCTGGAAGTAATTACGGTAGCCAGAGAGCACGGCATAAAAATTCCTGCGGATTTATCTGTAGTGGGTTTCGATGATAATCCTTCCGGTCTCTATGGTCCCGTAGCGCTGACAACAGTAAGACAACCTTTGGTTAAAATGGCGCAGGATTCGGTAAAAGAATTGAATTTGTTAATGAATGACAATAAAAAAGCTAAGGTAAAGAAGATATTTCTCCCTACAGAATTAGTAATCAGGGAATCTTGTCAGCATATTCAGCCTGCCGGGGATTAGAACTTTAGAGATCGAAACGGTGGATAGAAATAATATAATACAATTTGTAGTATGATAAATTAAAGACTATACTACATATTGTATTTTTTTGTTGACAGTTTAATTTTTCGGTGATATGCTTTTAGCGGGATTGGATGAGTCGCGTAAGTAATGTTTGGAAAAATTAATATCCTGCGCGGCATCTGCCGCTTAGGATCAAATTTTTCTTCTATAATAATGTTTGGAAAAATTGACACTGTTAACTTAAAATGAAAATATTGATAACCACC
>Ga0315268_10000497_pt1 | contig 46226 bp, 40 predicted proteins | sample C1_top_MG_FD_204535 | JGI IMG/M metagenome (GOLD analysis project Ga0315268, IMG submission 204535) | Sediment microbial communities from Yellowstone Lake, YNP, Wyoming, USA - C1_top | ecosystem: Environmental > Aquatic > Freshwater > Lake > Sediment | place: USA: Wyoming | collected 2017-08-01 | reverse complement strand
ACAAGAGCTACTGGGCGATGCTCGACAAGGTCAAGGACATCTGGGTCAACGGCTCGGTCAAGGACTCCGTCGTGATGCTGGCCAAGAACTGAGCAGCGCACGCGCATCGATCAAAAGCCCCCGCTGGTCGGGGGCTTTTTTTTTTGGTGCGGCAGATGGTACGGTGCTGGCCAGAATCGTGGCCGTCGCTACATGCAAGCGGCTGTCCTGGCTTCAACAAACCTTTGTCGTCAACCCGAGGTGATCATCATGAGATCGAAGATCGGTTTCGCAGCAGCGCTCGCCCTGACCGGATTGATCGCGGGTTGCGATCTTTCGGCTTTGTTCGACACCGGCAACGGCTGCACCGGCGACTTCACGGTGACCGTTGGCACGGGCCTGACTCCCGAATTCACCTGGGACGGGAACTCTGCAGGGTTGTCCGTGACCAAGTTCCCCGAGACCAGCGAGCGGCAGTGGACCCTGGGCATGCTCACCACTCCATTCAATCCACCGGTGACCTACGGGACGGTGCCGGCCGGGGCCATGGAATCCGAGGGCGCAGCCAAGGCACTGGTGGCCGGTACGCAGTACGCGATCACGATCACTGGCGGCGACGGCAGCAAGGCCAGCTGCCAGACCTTCACGCCCTGACCCGAGCTCTGCACCACAGCGCCGTCTCGGGTCTGGCTTTGGACGCCGTGCGCCCTGATTGACTTTGAACCCTCGCGATCAATAATTCGCCCGTCGAGACCCACCGGCTCGACGGGGATCTGACGCATGTTCAAACGCATCCTCATCGCCAACCGCGGCGAGATCGCGCTGCGGGTGATCCGGGCCTGCCAGCAGATGGGCATCGAGAGTGTGGCCGTCTACTCGGAGGCCGATGCCGACTCGCCCCACCTCAAGCAGGCCGATCGCACGGTCTGCATCGGTGGCGCCAAGAGCAGCGAGAGCTACCTCAACATGCCGGCCATCCTGCAGGCGGCCGAGCAGACCGAGGCCAAGGCGATCCACCCGGGCTACGGCTTTTTGTCCGAGAACGCGCTGTTCGCCGAGCTGTGCCAGCAGTGCAAGTTCGCCTGGATCGGGCCGCCGCCCAACGCGATCCGGCTGATGGGCGACAAGGCGACCGCGCGCCGCACGATGAAGGCTGCCGGTCTGCCGGTGATCCCGGGCAGCGAAGGCGTCATGGCCAGCCGCGACGAGGCGCTCAAGCTGGCGCGAGAGATCGGCTTCCCGGTGCTGCTCAAGGCGACCGCGGGCGGTGGCGGCAAAGGCATGCGCATCTGCCGCGACGAGAAGACGTTTGCCGACAACTACGAGCAGGCCTCGCTGGAGGCGGGCAAGGCGTTTGGCAATCCGGGCCTCTACCTCGAGAAGTTCATCGAGAACGGCCGCCACATCGAGTTTCAGTTTCTGGCCGACGCCTTTGGCAACGTGATTCACCTGGGCGAACGCGAATGCTCGGTGCAACGCAACCACCAGAAGCTGATCGAGGAGTCGCCCTCGCCCGTCGTCAGCGACGAGCAGCGCCGGGAGATGGGCGCGCGGGTCTGCCGCGGCGTGCGCAGCATCGGTTACGTCGGCGCCGGCACCATGGAGTTTTTGCGCAGCCCGGAGGGGCAGCTCTTCTTCATGGAGGTCAACACCCGGCTGCAGGTCGAGCATCCGGTGACCGAGATGGTGACCGGCTTCGACATCGTGCAGGAGCAGATCAAGGTCGCGGCCAACCACGCGCTCTCGGTCACGCAGGACGCCATCAAATTTGCCGGCCACGCCATCGAGTGCCGGGTCAACGCCGAGGATCCGTTCGACAAGTTCAAGCCCTGCCCTGGCCTGGTCGAGAAGTTCGCGCCGCCCGGGGACCTGCCCGGCGTCAAGGTGCGCGTCGATACCCACGTGGTGTCGGGCTACCGCATCCCGGTCTACTACGACAGCATGATCTGCAAGCTGATCGTCTGGGGCGACAACCGCGAAGCGGCGCGCCAGGGCATGCTGGCCGCGCTCGGAAAATTCGAGGTGGTCGGCATCAAGACCACCATTCCGGCACACCTGCAGATCCTGCAGAGCAAGGAATTTGCCGCTGGCAACTACGACACGGGCCTGGTGGGCAGGCTGTTGCAGTGATGCTCATTGGCAAAAGGGGCCAGCATGCGATCGTTCATCCTTCTGCTCGTCCTGGCCTGGCTTGCCGCCTGCACAGGCAACAGCAGTCCCACGCCCACGGCGAGCACGACGCAGGCCGTCGCGAACGGCTCGGCCCTCGACGCGTCCGGGATTCTCGGTAACTGGGTCAACTTCCACGAGCAGAACGAGGGCGACGTGCAGCACTGGGTGTCGCCCGAGACCAAGCTCCCGCGATCGATGTTTCGCCAGACGATCACGTTCGAGCCGGGAGGCCGCGCAAAGGTCCTGTGCCCGTCCCCGGAGGATGCGCACAAGGTATTCGATGGCAGCTGGACGCTCGGCCCGGGCGGCAAGCTCGACATCGACGTGAACTGCTTCGGCCGCCCGACCCCGATGCACTTCGTCATCGTCGACGCGACCAGGCAGCTGCTCCGCCTGCGCGTGGCGAAATAGGCAGCGCCCGCGAGCGCGCCAGCGGGCGCGCTGGCCGGGGGCCGACGCCGTGCGGATCTCGTCTACCGCCGCGCGCCCCGCTCGGCGTTTCTGCTCACGACCACGACCGTCGCGCCAAGACGGACGAGCCCCACCGCGGTCGCCAAGCCGATGCCGCTGGTCGCGCCGGTGATCGGGCACGTTCTGCCGCTGAGTGGCTGGTCGCCGCCGGGCGTGTTCATGGTGCCTGGCCTTGCTTCCACTGACGAATGGACCTGGTCTCGGAGACGTCGGCCTCGAGCTGTTCTACTGCCGCGCGCGCTCCGTTTTTCTGCCGCAAGTCTTTGCCGAGGGCGGCCGCTGTCATGGCCACCGACGGCGTTTCGAGGACGTGGCGGAGCGCGGCGCTCAAGCGCTCGAACGAAAGCTGTCGACGGTTGAATGGAAGTGGTGCAACGCCGAGCTGGTGCATGCGGCGAGCGTGCACGAATTGATCACCGAGATGCGGGACGATGATCTGGGGCGCTCCGGCGCGGGCCGCCGCCGACACGGTGCCGGCGCCGCCGTGATGGACCACTGCTGCAACCCGCGGGAACAGCCGCTGGTGATTCACCGCGCCGATGACGAAGGCATCGGTCGCAGGCTGCGGCAGCTCGTAGCCAGCCCACCCTCGCGACAGCACCAGTCTTCGTCCGACCGCGCGGGCGGCCTGCAGCACCAGCTCGCTGGTCGCAGCGCGATCGGGATCGGTCATGCTGCCCAGCCCGAAGAAGATCGCGGGTGGTCCCTGGTCGAGAAAACGCTCCAGATCGGCGGGCAATGGCTCGCGGTCAGGCAGGATCCATGAACCAGTGACCACCGGGCTTTGCCGGCACCGGGATGGCAGCGGCACCAGCTCGACGTCGGCCGCAAGGAAACTGTTGTCTGGCATTGTCATGCGCAGGAAGTCCGAGCACGGTGCCAGCCCGAGCGACGCGCGATACCGGTTCACCTTGCCGCGGAACACGGCGTTGTAGAGCTTTCGGAACAGCCACCAGCTCACCCGGTTGAGCAGCCGCGGCAGGTGCGGGCAGGGCACGATCGGAGCTGGATGCTCATCCGACTCCAACACCTGCGGAGCATAGATGGCGTACCGATATGGCACGCCAGCGGCCTCGGCGACCGACGGACCAGCAAACTGGAGCCCCGCCCCGATGAGAAAGTCCGCGCCGCGTGTCGACTCGACAAGCACCTCGAACTGGCCGCGAATTTCCTCCTTGAGCATCTGGTTCAACGCACGAACACGACGGATCGGATGGCGGGAGACCTCCCGCGCATGTTGCTCGGTCCAGGCCTGGACGTCTTGGCCCGCTGCCAGGAAGGGGACGTTCCATTGCCGGGCGAGCGTTTCAAAGGCAGCGGAGGTGACCAGCAGGACAGTGTGCCCGCGCTCTTGCAGCGCCACGGCCAGTGCCACCATGGGCTGCACGTCGCCGCGGGTGCCGACCGGTGCCAACACGACCTTCATCGTATCTGTTTCTCGATCAGTGCCCGCAGCTTGGCGTAGCTCGGCGGCGGTCCGGTGCGCACCTGCTTGCCGTCGACGAAGATCTCGTCCGAGCGGCCCCATTCGGCCACGGCGGCATGCTCGGAGACGTCGATCTCGCGGTAGACGACCCTGTCCCCGAGCTCGGAGGCCGCGCGCCGCACGCGCTCGACGGCGAGGTTCATCGCCATGCACCAGCCGTTGACGAACGCCGTGACATTGACCTTGCCGGGCACGGGGTCGGGCAGTTTTTTCTTTTTGGTGAACCAGCGCGGCGGCCGCGCGTCCGCCGTGAATGGTTTCCACAAGAGCACCGAGAGGCCGTTGCGATCAGCCTTGCGGTAGCCATGCTTCTTGAACCACGAGGCCTTCATCCAGAACGGGAGCCAGAGGCCCCAGGCAGCCAGGCCCTTGGCGCCGAGCCGGCGTGCGTCGGCCTCGGCCGCCTCGATGAGCGCGCTGCCCATCCCATGGCCACGAAAGTCGCCACGCCCCTGCTTGTGGCCGTGGACCCAGATACAGGGGACGAAGTAGAGCCCACAGCCGTCGACGGTCGACTGCTCGATCGGGAGGTACTGGATCATCCCGCCGACAGTGCCGCTGTCGTCGACGGCCAGCTTGGCGCGCAGGCCGCGTGCAAGCAAGCGCTCGGCCCAGCGCGCTCGGCGCGGCCCGCCCTCCTTGGCGTCGGCCGACCAGTCCTCGAGACAGAGCGCGAAGAGATCCCGGTGCTCGTCGGCAAGGTCGATGACTCGCATGTCTGCACAGTACGCCACAGGCGTTGCCTTTTGAAGTGAGCGCGCGGCTTGAAGAAAGCCCGGCGAACCAGGGCGCGATCACCATCCAAAAATGTGCGTAGATCTTCCCACGGGCCGGTTTGGTGGTGGCCGGTACCAGCACCACCTCGGAGGGTCGGGAGTCATGTCGACGCCGGCAGCGGTGAAGATGATGTTTGGCCTTTTCTCCCTGAGTGGAATGCTCGGGTGCGCTTCGTTCGATCGGCTGACTCGGCCTCCGATCGAGCCGCCGCGGGAGGGTGCCCGCTGGATCCAGGGCGCTCGCGGCGTGCGACTCTATTTCTCGGTCGAGGTACCGGCAGGCGAGCCATGGGGCGTCGTCTACTTTGTGCTCGGACCCGAGATCCGCGCCGCGGAGCCATATCCCCAGTTCACGCAGGCGGCACACGCGGCAGGCATTGCGACCGCGGTCCTGCACCCACGAGGTGCGGGCTTCTCGGACGGCGTTCGAGGTGACATCGACGACTACAGTCTGTTCCTCGATGACCTTCGGTTGGGCCTCGACCAGGTTCGGAGGACCTTTCCGGGAAAGGCCGTCTTCCTCTTTGGCCACAGCGCCGGCGCCACGCTGGCGCTGCAGGTGGCGGCGAAAGCGCAGGCCCCCCTCGCCGGACTGATCCTGGTCAACCCGGCATACAAGATGACCTACGGCGAGGGCATGGGACCGGCACCGGGTGACTACGTGGTCTTCGCTTTCAATGCCGTGTTCCGGCGGTCGGCGCTCACCGTCGACATGAACAGCAACCCTGCGGCCGCGAAGAACCCTGCCGATCGCGAAGAGGGTCTGAGCATGCAGCGCGATCCGTTGGTCGTGCGCTATTTCAGCATGCGCTACCTGCTCGCGCAGAAAGAGGTGATGGACGCCTGCCTGGGCAACGCCGCGGCCTTCGATGCGCCGCTGCTCCTGATCCAGGGCGCCGAGGACACGCTCGTCGATCCGCGCGGGGACGACGAGATCCTGGCCGCGGCGAGGACGGCGGACAAGGTGAAGCTCGTGGCAACCAAAGGGGCGCACGGATCAACCGCGGTGGAGACGATCGTCGAGGAACTCGTGGCGTGGCTCCGCGGACACCGCCAGGGATGACCTCGCCGACCTGGTTCGTGAGCTGGGGGGTCGCGAGCGACCTCGACGGCACCACTCTCGTCGCGAAGCGCGTGCGCCAGGTTGGTCCGAAGCCGAATTCCATTAACCGTCCCGATCCGGCGCGCGCGCTGTTCCCCTTAGCGTTTCGAAACGCTAATGTCGGCGCGCTGGAGGATCGCGCATGGCAAAGGTCATCCTCTCTCCGATCGGCAGCGGCATCGACGAGGCGGTTGCGAGCGTCGACTATCAGAAGAATTGCTCGCGCATGGCCGAGCTCAACGGCCTGCTCGACCAGCGCCGGGCCGAGGTGCGCGCGGGCTGGGGCCCGACCTACGTCGAGCGCGTGCACCAAAAAGGCAAGATGACGACGTGGGAGCGCATCGACGCGCTCAAGGACCCGGGCAGCCCGGTGTTTCCGATCGGCACCTTTGTCAACTACGGCGAGACCTTTGGCGACGACCAGCGCACCTCGCCGGCCGCCGGTGTGGTCACCGCCTTCGTCAAGATCGAAAACCGCTACGCCGTGGTCATCGCCAACGACAACACCGTGGCGTCGGGATCCTGGTGGCCGCGCACGCCCGAGAAGATCGAGCGGGCGCAGGAGATCGGGCTCAAGCTCAAGATCCCGGTCATCTACCTGGTCGACTGCTCGGGTTTGTTCCTCCCGGAACAAGCGAAAACTTTTCCTGGAAAAACTGGAGCCGGCCATATCTTCACGATGAATTCCTTGCTCAGCGCAAACCATGTGCCGCAGATCGCGGGCGTGTTTGGCGACTGCATCGCCGGTGGCGGCTACATGCCGATCATCAGCGACAAGGTCTACATGACCGAGCAGGCCTACATGGTGATCGCGGGCGCCGCGCTGGTCAAAGGCGGCAAGTCGCAGCAGATCACCTCGCTGGGCATCGGCGGCCCGGACATCCACGTCCACGTCAGCAACTGCGCTGACGAGCGCGTGCCCGACGACCAGACCCTGATCCAGAAGCTCCGGCAGGAGATGCGCAGCCTGCCGTCGACCGCCATCGACTACTACCGCTTTGGCAGCCAGGCCGCGCCGCCGCGCTTCGACCCGCTGGAGATCGACGGCCTGTTCCCGGGCGACTACCGCATGATGTACGACATTCGCCAGGTGATCGCGCGGCTGTGCGACTGCTCGGTGTTCGGCGAGCTGATGAGCCACACCGGCGAGGAGATGGTCACCGGCATCGGCAAGATCAACGGCCTGTACGTCGGCATCATCGCCAACAACCAGCAGCTGTTCGCTCACCCACGGGCGCAGGGCCGGTCGCGGCCGGGCGCCATCCTCTACCGCGAGGGCATCGCCAAGATCTCGGCCTTCTCGCGCGCCTGCAACGACGACGGCATCCCGATCCTGTGGTTGCAGGACATCTCGGGCTTCGACATCGGGCTCGAGGCCGAGAAGGAGGGATTGCTCGGCTACGGCAGCAACCTGATCTACACCAACTCGACCAACACGGTGCCGATGCTGACCGTGCTGCTGCGCAAGGCGTCGGGCGCCGGCTACTACGCCATGACCGGCCTGCCCTACAATCCGGTGGTGCAGCTGTCGACGCCGATCACGCGGCTGGCCGTGATGGAGGGGCGCACGCTGGCGATCGGCGCTTTCAACACCAAGCTCGACGACAACTTCAACATCGTGACCCAGGACCCGGCCGAGCGCGCCAAGATCGAGGCCGGCATGAAGCAGGTCGAGGACCGCATCACCAAGGACATGGACCCGTACGCGTCGGCCTGCCTGATGAGCACCGACGAGATCGTGGCCATGCACGACCTGCGCGCCTACCTCGAGTGCCTGGTCGAGATGTGCTACCAGAGCATCGGCTACCGCCGGGTCAAGAACCCGCGCATCTGGTCGATGCACGACCTCAACGTGCTGACCGAACGCAGCGCAACGCGGAGCTGACCATGGAAACCAAACTGGTGGCCCGTTTTGACGAGGACAAGACTGCGCACAGCTTCGTGGTGCGCGCGCCCGCGGTCGGCGTGCTCGACCGCGTGCCCGAGCTGGGCGACTACCAGAACCCGATGGCCGGTTTTGCCGTGCTGACCGTGCTCGGCCGCCAGCACACGCTGCTGTTGCCGCGCAACGTCGGCGGCCGCGTGATCGAGCAACTGGTCAAGGGCATGCACGTGCCCGTCGAGTACAACCAGCCGCTGTTTCGCCTGAAGGTCGGCAGTGACGACGGAGACCGGTCCGATCTTGCGACCGGAGGCGCTGTCCAGGCACAGCAGGCCAGCGATCTGATCGCGGTGCCCTCGCCGTCGGACGGCATCTTCTACCGGCGCGCCGGTCCGGACAGCCCGGCCTACGTCGACGTGGGCAGCAAGGTGACGACGGGCACCGTGCTCGGGTTGGTCGAGGTGATGAAGTGCTTCAACAAGATCGTCTACGGCGGGCCCGGCTTCCCCGAGCGCGGCACCGTGGTGCAGGTGCACGCCGGCGATGCCGCCGAGGTCACCTTCGGCGCGCCGCTGTTCCACGTCAAATCCGAGGAGTGAGCGGGCTGCGTTCGAGTACCCGTCGCTGGTCGACCACCCCAACCATCTGGCGCGCATGGTGGTGATTGGGTGACGGCGTGAACGAGGTTGATTGGCCGACCGTGGGCGCGCACTTCGACTACACCCCGATGATGGACGTCCACCGCGAGGCCTTGTGGTGGGCCCGGAAGTTTCCAATCAAAGACCGGACGCTCGGTGGCGTTGGCGACGCGCGAGGACGAGGGTCAACACCAGCGCGCACCACGGAATCAGAAAATAATTCGACTCATGAAAGTTCTCGAGCGATCGACCCAGCGCGCAGTACGCGTCCAGACCGATCCAGCCAATGAAAACTGCCCACCACTTTCTGTCGCCATGATCGAGCCCAGCGCCAATCATCAGGATCAGACCCGGCACGACCAGGACGTGGTCGTAGCTAAATGCATACGGCGTCGCGCACAGGCAGATCGCTGGCACCAGGACTCCCTGGGTCGCGCGCTCCCGAACTCGCCAACCCAGAGCACAGATCCAACCGAGCATCGCCAGCGCCAGCACGATTCCAGCTGGACGAAAATAGGATCCGGCGCCGGGATGCCAACGATCCAGCCGCAACCGACACCAGCCATCCAGGGTCGCGCCGTACCATTGGGCCGGGTCGGATTGCGGCAACGACGCCAGGTACTCTGACCAGATGGTCGGCCGGATGAGCAAGGTGACGACGCTGGCCAGCAAGACCGTGCCAACAAACGCCGCCAGCATGCGGTGGCGCTTTTCGCGTATTCCAACGGCGCCCGCGTAGACAACCAGACCCAAAGCGAGGTGCGGTTTGACGATGCTCAGCGCAAGCAAGACACCGGCGAGCACCGGCTTGTCACCGATGAGGAAGTAGTTCCAGAGCGTAAATCCCAAGAGCGTCCAGGTCGCGACATGGCCCATGCCAAGAAGAAAGAGTGTGGGTATCCAGAGAAAGACGGACGTCGCTGCGATCAGCGGCATCCGGTCCTGCTTTGGGAACAGCATCTTGCCCCAGAGAAAACCGCTCAGCGCGAGCATCGCAATGTTGAAAAACAACTGCCATCGAACCGCTGCGCCGAAATCAACCAGCCCGAGCGGTAAAAATGGCAGCAAGGATGTTGGCGGACCGTAGGGCACCTGCACTGCGTCGGTCGCGCCCAGTTGCCGCTGAACGGTCTCGGCAAGACCGAAGTCATACGGGTTGTGGCCAGAGAGCAGCAGCCTGCTGGAGGTGTAGTACTGCTTGAAATCGGTGGCGCCGAACGGCGATGGAGCATCATTTTCGACGCCGGTTGTCGAAAAGATCGCAAGCAGCACAATACCGACGCACGGCGCAATCTGGGTCATGACGTCGAACCCTGCGCAAATTTACGAGCGCAACCTGTTCGCCCGCGCGGTTTCGCCGCTCGCCGGCTAGCATCATAGAACGATTCGTCGGCGGTTCGTCGAGCCGATGCGAGGAACAGCCGGTTCCGGCCGAGGCGGTGACGGCCGTGACCTTGCTCGCCGACCCAGAACGCTGCTATTGCTAAGGGCGCTTGTCCACCCACCAGCAAGGAGCCACCATGCCGAAGATCGACACGCCCGCCACCTTTGCCAAGGCCTTCACTGCTGGCTTCGCCGATGCCGTGCGCGACGTCGCTGGAACCGACGGCCGGATCTCGGAGAACGAGGCCAAGAAGGTGGCCGAACCGTATCGCGACAACGCGCTGCACTTTCTCGAGAAGACCGGCCAGAAGTCGGTGTCGGTCGACAAGCTGATCGGCCGCGCCCACGACTATGCGTTCGCCACTGCCAAGAAGGCGGCAGGACCGGACGGGCACCTCAGCGCCGTCGACATCCGCGCGCTGCCGGAGGACCTGCAACTCGATGCACAGAAGCTCAATCCGCCGTCGGCAAACGCCCGCGCCAGGGAATTGAAAGGCCTGGCCGAGAAGATCTCGTTCGCCAGCTTTGGCGAGGACGATGCTGGCGAGTTTGTCACCTTTGTCCGTCGCAAGACCACGGTCGACGAGCTCACCTCGGACACCTTCCTCAAGGCCTTTGGTTTCTCCAAGGAAAAACAAGAGGCGTCCGATCAGTATTCGTTCGAACCGATGAGCAAGAGCGGCTGGGACAACCTGATCGAGGCCCAGAACGACGACGCCGGCAAGGCCGCGCTGGAACGCGTCCGGGCCATCATGGAGCCGCTCGGAGCGAAGATCGCATACATCGAGGACAATCGGCCGTTCGGCGCGCCGGTGTTCCTGGTCGCGCGCGGCGACGAGGGCGAGCTGTTCGGATTCCGCGCCACCGTCGGTGGCATGGGGTTCTAGCGACTTCAACCTGCCGCGCGCTTGCACACGATGTTGTAGAGCACGTACATCGCGAGCCGGAACGGATCGCTCAGCGTCGTCTTGAAATCGAACGCCCGGCGCACGATCGAGCCCGTGCTGTAGAACTGGCGGCTGGCCCAGGCGCACATCGCCGTCAACTCGTCCGCGGACATCTGGCCCGGGACGAACGCTGCCTGGTCGTAGCGGTAGTCGGGGTGGCGCCACCAGTGGCCGTCGAAGAGTAGACGGCCCTCCTCGGCCAGCTCCCGGTAGAGCGCCGTTCCCGGATAGGGCATCAGCAGGTTGAAGGCGGCCAACGCGAACTTGGCGTCGATGGCGAATTCGACCGTACGCTTGATCAGGTCGGCCGTGTCGTGCTCGTGGCCGACCGTGAACGCGGCCCAGGTCTGCAGGCCGTGGTCGCGCAGCGCGGCGATGGCGCCCTGGTAACGGTCGAAGCCGCGCGCATTGTGGCGCTTGTCCATCCACTCGAGGTTGCGCGGATCGATCGACTCGAAACCGATGACGTTGCCGACGCAACCGCTGCGCGCCATCAGGCGCAGCAACTCGCGGTCCTCGACCAGCTCGAGGCTGGCCTGGCTGATCCAGCGGATCTTGAGCGGCGCCAACGCCGCGAACAGCTGCCTGGCAGCAACCGGATCGGCGACGATGTTGTCGTCGATGAAGAAGATGCGCGACAGCTGCTGCTGCTCGATCTCGGCCACCACCTCGGCCACCGGCCGGCAGCGGTGCTGACGTTGCGCTGCCACGCTGACCGCACAATAGCGACAGCAATTGCGGCAGCCGCGGCTGAACTGTGCAAGCTGCAGCGGCAAATAGCGCAGCCCCTCGAAGATCGCGCGCCGCGGCATCACACCGCTCAGCGGCAGCGCCGGTCCACCGTCGTAGCGCGGCCGCAGCCGGCCGCACCTGGCGTCGTCGAGCAGACTGTTCCAGACCGCCTCGGCGTCGCCGGTGACGATGCAATCCGCGTGCTGCGCTGCCTCGTCGGGCAAAAGCGTGGCGTGCAATCCGCCCAGCACCACCGGCACCTGGCGCTGGCGAAAAGCACCAGCGATCTCGTAGCCGCGCTGGGCGGTGAAGGTCTCGACCGTGATCGCGACCAGGTCGGTGGCGGCGTCGAAATCGATGTCGCTCAATCGATCGTCGACGAACGCGACGTCGACATCGGGCGGCGTCAGCCCGGCCAGCACGGCCAGGCCGAGCGGTTGCATGTTGCCTGCGTCAAGGCCAGGCGCATCCCGCGCCATGCGGCCGATGGCCGGTCGGATCAATGTCAACCGCATCGGGACTGCCAGGCCTCCGATCGCGACGCGCGTCGCCGGCCGTCAGGCTGGCTTGAGCTCGCGGGACACCACCTTGTCGTAGCCCATGTCGATCATGTAGTGCGTGCCGAACTGCTTCAAGAAATTGCAGCAGGTCGCCTGGTCCTGCGGCGTCTTGTTGTCAAAATGGAATTCGCCGTTGTTGGCGTCCATGACGTCGAGGTGGGCGAACTTGAGGCCGCCGGCTGGCGGGTCGACCAGCCCCGGGCCGGTCCGAAATGCGACCGCGTGAGCTGCGCCCTTGCACGAGAGACTGATGACGTATGTCTTGTCTGGCTCGAGCTTGGCGTTGAGTTCCTCGACCCACTTTTTGCCGGTCTCCAGCTCCGCGGCCGCAATCGTCTGCTTTGCCTCTTCGATCTCCTTCGGCAACTCCAGCGGGGCTTTCCTGTCCCGTTCGAGCTTCCTGGTGGCGTTCGCCAGGTTGTCACTGCAATAGGTGAGCCGTTCTTGCAGCTTTTTTCTCTGTTTGTCCGTTGCTCCCGTTGCCTTGGTGTTGCTGGACGAGCCGAGCTCGCCGAGGACGGCGCTCGCCTTGGCCACTTTGGCCTGCCATTCGCTGACGTCCTGCTCCGAACCCGCGACCTCGGTGGCATTGTGGTCGATGCGGAACTTGCAGTTTTCGATGCGGGATTTCGCGCTCTCGATCTGCGCGGTCCGTTCCCGGTTGTTGAACAGCGGATCGCCATATTTCTTGGACGGGCGTTCGCTGTTCTTGCTGTGGTCGACGATCTGCAGGCCGGCCCGCAGCGCGGCCTTGGCCACGTCACCACCGCCCGCCAGCGCCTGGTCTGCCACCAGGTCTTCGAACTTCTGCCGCAACTGCTTCGGCGAGCTGCCCGTCTCATCGGCAAACGAATATCGAGACTGCTTGCCGCGCAGCGTCCGTTCGCCCCAATGCACGGCCATGGCCGCGCACACGCCTGCGTTGTCGGGGGGCAGATGGGCTCCCTGTACGAACTTGCAGCGGACATTGCGCGGATACTTCTCGTAGAGCGCGGGAGCGAACCCCTGGTAGGCCTCGGCCTGCGCGTCCTCATTCAGCGCTCGGACCCGGCTCTTCTGGTCGACGATGGCCGCTTTTTCCTTGAGGATGCCGTCGAGCTCGGCTGGCGGCGGGCCAACTTTCTTGCCGCGGGGCGCTGGCCGCGACGAGAGCTGGCCCAGCAGCAGGTTGGTCTTCAGATCTTCTTTGGTCTTGCGGCCGGCGCGCGACGCTGGCACGACCGTTTGCATGGCCGGCGGCTGGATCTTGGCCTGCGCTTGCTTGAGGCCAGGGTCCACGACCTGAAACCGGCCCTTGTCGTCGGGCGTCGCCGTGGCCGGCCGCGCTGCCGAGGTCGACTCGGGCGCCGCGACTGGGACCTGCTCGAGCGGTTTCTTGGCCGCGGGAGCGTTCGGAGGAATCACCACCTTGTCCGACATTTTGCCTCCGCGCTGTGGCAAGTCCGTGACTCGCGATTGCGGCAATCGTCGCAAGTCGCCAGAATAGGTTGCCATGTCTCTCACGGCAGGGGAATGACGACGTGATCGAACCCAGGAACCCGGCGCCCGTGGTTGCTCGTCCGATCGCGCTGCTGGCGTTTGCGCTGGTTGCATCTAGCTGCGGCCTGTTCTGGGAGAGCCTGGTCGGCGAGCCGATACCGCTCTGGGTGATCAATTCCACCGGCGTCGACGGCGTCAGCGTCAAGCTCGACGGCAAGGTGGTGGCCAGCGAGCTCAAGAGCTACGGCGAGGAGGCTCCCGGGATGGCGCAGCGCGTCTCGCTCAAGGAGGGCCAGCACCGGGTCGAGGCGCTGGCCGCCAATGGTTCGGTCATCGACGCTGCCGACTTGAAGGTCGGGCCCAAGACGCGCGGCTTTCTGTTCGCGCCAAAGCATGGGCCCGACGCCTGCTTCGCGATCGTGCGCAAGGCGTACGGCGATTCGAAGCGCAGCGGCGGCCAGCTGCTGTTTCCCGGCACGACGCTGTGGGAGATGCCGTTCTCGATCGACCGCTGGTTCGAGCCGAGCCCGGACCAGCTGGCGGTACAGAGCGGTTCGACCGGCGCCCACGACGATGCGGTGCGCATGCTGCCCTGCGACCAGGGCACGCTGGTCTATCCGCTGCCACCGCTGCAGTAACGCTCACACCGCCAGTTCCGATCGCTCGGTCGCGGCTTGTATCTCGACGCGCTCGAGGTCTACGCTGCGCCTGCCACGCTGGGGGAGATTCGTGAAACCCTGGTACTTCGAGATCGGCAGCAATGGGCCCGACTGGTACCTGACCCTGCAGGTGCCGGTGGCTCAGTCGGGCCGGCTGCGCCAGCGCGTTCGCACGCTGCACCTCGACGGCTTTGCGCACTTTCAGGCGCAGGGGCTGACCGGCGTCATCAACGGCATCCGCGGTAACTACGACTGGTACATCGACGGCCAGAACTTCGAGCGCTTTGTTGGCAACGTGACCGGCAAGGCGCACAGCAACATCTGGATCTACCACTGCATCGCAGTCGAGAATAACGAGCTGCGCATCGAGCGCGGCTACTCGGGCTACGACTCGGGCAAGCCCGATTTCCAGACCCGGACCGAGCACCAGGTTGTGCAGGCGATCCTCGACGACGACACGCTCGAGCTGACGCGCTGGACGATCAGCGCCGGCGGCCAGGGTCATCCCGAGCTCGAGATCCGCAGCGGCAGCAGCAAGGGCGAACTGGCGGCATACCTGGCATAGCGCGCTGTCGCGTTTTGCTGCACCCGCATATCGAATTGCGTCACGTCTACAAACCCCGTCCGGTGGCGGGGCCAGCGGCGTACGCTTTTCGTCGCTGGCCCGCGCCATGCACAGCGCTGCCCGTCGACAACCGAGGTGATCGCCACCCGCCCTCACCTCTTTTCCCGTCGAGGCCACAGCCTGACCTCGAATGGACGAGGACCGCGCCATGCAACAGCTCACCCTCCTGCTCGGACTGCTTTCTCTGATGACCTCTTGCGACCACGGCCTGGAGGCCGACCTCGACCCTTTTGCCGGGGCCGCGCCGACCGCCAGCGGCGACCCGAACAAGATCCTCAACGGCACGGCCGGCCCCACGCTGTTCGACATTCCGGCCGGCCAGGTGCAGGCGATCGGGGCGCTGCGCCAGGCTGACCAGGTGTTCTGCACCGCCACGCTGATCGCACCGCAGGTGGTGGTCTCGGCCGCCCACTGCGCACTTGCCACCACCGGCACCATCGATTTCGCGATCGGCCCGGACGCGCGCCGCCCGACCGCGGCCATCCCGATCAGCCGTGCCGTGGCGCATCCAAGATACAACCCGCTGTCGACGTACATCTCGGCCCGGTACGACGTCGCCGTGTTCGTCCTGGCGCGGCCTGCCACGAGCGTGGTGCCGACCATCAAGCCGATCCCGTTCAATGCAACGGTCAGCGACAACCTGAGAGGCCGGCAGGTACAAAACGTCGGCTTCGGCCGCACCCGCGCGGGCGGCCAGAGTAGCGGCCGCCGTTTCTGGTCGGTCGAGCGCGTGGCGGCGGTCACCAGCTACGACTACGCGACGCGTTTCTCGGACAACAACAGCGGCACCTGCAACGGCGACTCGGGCGGCCCGTCGCTGCTGCGGGTCAACGGCAAGCTGATCATCGCGGGCACGGTCTCCTGGGGGGACTCCCAGTGCCACGGCGAGGGTCACTTTGCGCTGGCCAGCTATCACGCGCGCTGGGTCCAGCAGCAGCTCGCCGCGATCGACAACGAGGACACCGGCGCAACAACCGGAGACGATGACCACGCCAGCGCTGGCGCGGCCAGCGACGACGATCCCTGCGCAGGCATCGACTACGGCGGTGTTTGCCAGGGTGACGTGGCGGTCTGGTGCGAGGACGGGGTGCTGCAACGGCGCGCCTGCGCCGACGCTGGTCAGGTCTGCGGCGACACCGGCGGTGAGCTCGGTTTCTACTGCCTGGATGACACGACCGACACCGAGGACCAATCGTGCCAGGGCTACACGGCTGCCGGCACCTGCGAGGGCAGCGTGGCGGTCTGGTGTGATGACGACCAGGTGCTCTGGCATGACTGCGCCGATGACGGCATGGCGTGCGGCTGGGTCAGCGACGACCAGGGATACTGGTGCCGCTGACGACGCATCGCAGGTTGCCCGTCATTCCGAGCGCTGCGCCGCATCCGACGACGTGACCCGGCGCGCGCTGTGGCCACACAACTTGGCGGCATACAGGCCGGCGCCCAGCGCCACCGCCTCCTCGGGGTTGAGCACCCAGGTGGCTGACTTTCCGAAAAAGGTGGTCAGCCCCTGACGCACGAACGGGATGCGGGTGGTGCCACCGCTCATCACCAGCTGGTCGACGTCGGCTGGCTGCAGCCCGGCCTGGTCCAGCGCCTCCTGGCAGATGCCCAATGTCTGGCCAAAGTAGTTGGAGGTGATGCGCTCGAACCCGGCACGGTCGATGCGCTGCACCAAGTCGAATTCCTGGGGTGTCGTGATCAGCTTGCGCAGCGTCACCTCGGTTGCCGGATGGTCCGACAGCCGCTGCTTGGCCGACTCGCAGGCGCGCAGCAGGCGTTGCCACTCGACCGCCAGGTTCTGCAACTCGACCTTGGTCTTGCGCCAGAAGATGTTGCCGAGCGCCTGCGCCAGCGCCAGATCGAAATCGTCGCCCCCCAGCCAGCCGTCACCGGCGCGGCCGAGCACGCGGTACTCCTCGAGGTGGATCTCCATCACCGTGAAGTCGAAAGTGCCGCCGCCAAAATCGTAGACCGCGACGATCTCCTTCTTGCGCTGGCCAAGACCGTAGGCGAGCGCGACCGCGGTCGGTTCGTCGAGCATGCCGGCCACCTCGAAGCCGGCCAGCGTCGCGGCCTGGCCCAGCGCGGCGCGCTGCTCTTCGGAAAAGGCGACCGGATGGGTGAACACCGCGCGCGTCACCGGCTGCTGCAACCGCTGCTCGATGTTGGCGCGCATGAAACTCAGGATGTCGCCGCACACCGCGGCCACTGGCCGGCGCTGGTCGTCGATCGCGATCTCGATGGTGTCGTTGGCGCCACCGGCCGTGCGAAAAGCCGCCGAGAAGAGCTGACCCGCGACCATCGGATCCGAGTAGTGGCGGCCGAGCAAGCGCTTGATCGAGGTGACGGTGCGCATCGGTTCGCTGCCGAGTCGCTGCTTTGCCTCCCACGCCACCAGCGGCGCACCTTCCTTGGGATAGTAGATCGCGGTCGGGAACAGCTTGCGACCGGTCGCGTCCAGGATCATGTAGACCTGCTCGTCGATGCCGACCGCCGCGCGGCACGAGTTCTGGCCAAAGTCGATGCCGACCACGGACGCTGCCAGGCCTACCGGCAGCAACTGCGCCAGCTCGTCCGATTCGGCCGCCACAAACTCGTCGCTGGCGATCGGTATCGGCACCGGCTTCGGTTCCGGCTTTGGTTCCGGCTTTGGTTCCGGTACCGGCTTCGGCTTGGCTCTGATGCGCGGCCTCCCGGGTTGCCATTCGCCGTCGTCCACGGGTTGGTCGAACGGCGACGGTCGGCGGGTCGGCAGCGGCGCACCACGCGGCGACGACATCGCGTGCACCTCGGCTCGCTTGATCAGGTTCTCGACCAGGTCGCCGGCCAGCTTGTCCTGGATGTTCTGCGCCACCTGTTCGAGCGCGACCTTGGCCTTGCCCTCGTCGTCCATCAGCTGCAACAGGTACATGCCCGGCCGCCGGCTGACGACCTGGGCCGAGGTCTTGACCTCGCGTGGCTCGCCCGCGATCTGGATCGTCACCTCGAACGGCTTGAGCGGTTCGAGCGGCGCATCGCTGTAGACCGCGACCGCGCCGCGGCCCAGCGACTTCTTGTAGACATCGACGAAGTTGTTGGTGTTGGCAAACCGCACGAAGCCGTGGATGAAGATCGGCAGCTTGCTGCGCTCTTGCTCGGCAATCGGCATCCGGTGCCTCGAGGCATTCACGGGCACCATACCGGCGATCGCTCGACCGGGCAACGGCTGCGCCAGCAGCGGCACCACGCGCCCGACCCGGGAGCCGCGCCGCGACGCGCCACGGCGAAAGCATGGCGCCAGTCCAGATCGGTTATACTGATGGCGGGGCGGAGGAGCGCGTGCATGATCAATGTACTGGTGGTTGACGACGAGGCCATTTTTGCGACCTTGCTCGCCAACCTGCTGCCGGATGACACCTACCAGGTGATCGCGGCCCACAGCTGCGTCGAGGCACGGGCCAAGGCCCGGGCGTTCGCGCTGATCGAGGTCGCCATCGTCGACAAGAACCTGCCCGACGGCCAGGGCACCGACCTGATCGGCGAGTTCAAGGCGTACCACCCGGACATCGAAGTGCTGCTGGTGACCGCCTATCCAACCTGGGAGACCGTGGTCGAGTCGTTGCAGTTTGGGGCCTTTGACTACATCGCCAAGCCGGTCGAGGACCTGCAGTCGCTCGAGGTCAAGGTGCGCAATGCCGCGGCCAAGGCGCGGCTGGGTGCCGAGCAGCGGCAGCTGGTCACCCAGCTGCGCGAGAGCAATGAACGCTACGAGTGCACGGTGCGCGGTTCCAATGACGGGCTGTGGGACTGGAACCTGGTGCGCAACGAGATCTTCTGCTCCGAGCGCTGGTGGAAGATGCTGGGACTGCCATGTCCCACCGGCACGGTCGATCCCGGGGTCTGGCTCGGCCGCGTGCACGCGGAGGACCGGGAACCGCTGCGAGCCGCGCTGCAAGCCCACCTCGACAGCGCCACCGACCACTTCGAGCACGAGTACCGCGCATTGCACGAGGACGGCAGCTACCGCTGGATGTCGTGCCGCGGTCTGGCCGTGCGCGACGAAGCCGGCTGTGCCACCCGCATCGCAGGCTCGCAGACCGACGTCACGTTCAAGAAAATGGCCGAGACCCAGCTGTTGCAGGACGCGTTCAGCGACGGCCTGACCGGACTGGCCAACCGCGCACTGCTGCTCGACCGGCTGCGGCTGACCGTGGCCCGGCGGCAGCGCCACGCGAGCTATCGCTACGCCCTGGCCTATCTGGATCTCGATCGGTTCAAGAACGTCATCGACGATCTGGGCTATGCCGGCGGCGACGAGCTGATCCAGGCGCTGGCCAAGCGGTTGCTCGGCTGCGTGCGCACCTGCGACACGGTGGCGCGCGTCGGCGGGGACGGCTTTGCCATCCTGTTCGACGGCGTCGAGGCGAGCGGCGACTTCGTCGAGCTTTCGGCCCGGGTGCAAAAACTGTTCGCCGTGCCCTTCACCATCCACGGCCGCGACGTGTTCGTGACCGCCAGCATCGGCTTCGTCATCGGCGACGAGCGGCACCAGCGCGCCGGCGATCCGTTGCTCGAAGCCGAGATGGCGATGTACCGCGCCAAGGCCAACGGCCGCGCGCGCTGCGAGCTGTTCGAGCCGACCATGCGGGCCGGCACGGTCGGCCGCCTCAAGCTGGAGACCGATCTGCGGCGCGCGGTCGAGCGGCGCGAGTTCGTGGTGCACTACCAACCGATCGTGCAGCTGACCACTGGCGAGGTGGCGGGCTTCGAGGCGCTGGTGCGCTGGCAACACCCCGAGCGCGGCCTGCTCTATCCGGGCGACTTCTTGCACGCGGTCGACGAACTGGGGCTGTCAACGGCGCTCACCGACGAGGTGGTGCGCGCGGTCAGCGACCAGATCCAGATCTGGCGCAAGCAGTTCCCGGACGCCCATCCCTACGTCTCGGTCAACCTGTCGGGCCAGGACGTGCGCTTGAAGGACCTGCCCGTGTCGATCGCGAAGTTGCTCGAGGGCGAGGACGCGCGCTCGACCCGGCTCAAGTTTGAGGTGACCGAGACCGCGCTGATGGTCGACAAAGAGCGCGGGCAGGAGCAGCTGGAGCGGCTGAAGAAGCTGGGGTTCGAACTGCTGATGGACGATTTCGGAGTCGGCACCTCGTCGTTGGCGCACCTGAGCGCGCTGCCGATCGACGTGCTCAAGATCGACCGCAGCTTCGTGCGCGACTGCACCACCTCGAAGAAGGCGCTACAGATGGTGCGCACGATCATCCAGCTCGCCCACCTGCTCAACATGGGGGTGGTGGCCGAGGGCATCGAGACCAAGGAGCAGCTCGCCTGCCTGCTCGAACTCGATTGCGACTACGGCCAGGGCTACCTCTTTTCGAAGGCGACCAATGCCGGAATCGCCACGGAGGTGGTGGCGCGCGGCAGGGTTGCCTAGGACGCGGGAGAGCGGGGTCGATCCGTGAAGGTTCTCATCGTCGACGACGACATCGCAGTGCGCATGACGCTGGAGATGGCGTTCGAGGGCACCGGCTGGCAGGTGGCGACCGCCGGTTCGGGCGCGGAGGCAAAGGGTCGCCTGGCGAGCGATACCTTCGATGTCCTGATCCTGGACAAGAACCTGCCCGACACCACCGGCGTCGACCTGCTGCGCGACCAGCGCGCGCACGGCAATCGAGCGCACACCTTCATGATGACCGGTCAGGCCGACGCCAAGAGCGCGGCCGAGACACTCGATCTCGGGATCGACGGCTACTACGAAAAGCCCTTCGACAATGTCTACGACGTGGTCAAGACGATCCGCGAGACGGTCGAGCGGCGCAGCCGCACCAGCCCGTCGGACCTGGCCCAGGCGTCGAGCCACTTCAAGCGGTCGCAGGCCATGCTCGGGCGCGGCGAACCGGTGTCCGGTGTGCAGGTCGAATGCGGGCTGGTGCACTGCCTCGACCCGGGCGAGAACAGCGCACTCGCGGCAGTGCTGCGCGAGACATGCACCGAGGTGGTCAACGCGGTCTCACCGCAGCAGGCGCTCGAATGCATGCGCACGCGGCGACCCGAGCTGGCGGTCCTGGATGCCCTGCAGTCGTCGCCCCGGGTCAGCGTGCTGGTCGACCAGTACCGGGCGCTGGTGCCGCATGCGGTCGTGCTGGTGCTGGGACGCCAGCAACTCGGACTGGATTCGCTGAAGCGGCTGATCGACCTGCGAGTGGATGGGCTGCTCGATCGGCCGCTCGACCTGGCGCAGCTGCGCGAGCGGCTGACCCAGGCGCTGCGGGAATCGGCGCGGCGACGGACAGGGTGACGATGGACGAGGCGGCGACCAGAAACAGGCGCTGGGACCGATCGCTGGTGGGCGACCTCCTGCTCGCTGGTGGCGGCACCGCGCTGCTGGTTTACGTGCTGCTGATCGTCTTCACCAAACCTGCCGTCGGGAGTGCGCAGGCGGCCAGTTCGCTGCAAGCTGGCCGGGTCGACAGCGTGGTCAACGCCGGTCAGCGGCGCAGCGAGAGCGAACTGTTCTGGCGGCCACTTCAGAGCGGCGACGCGGTGTACGACCGCGATCGTGTCTACGCCGCAGCCGGCTCGGCGGTGCAGCTGGTGCTCGAAGACGAGACCCGGCTCACGGTCGAGGAGAACTCGCTGGTCATCGTCTCGCGTCCAGCGAACCAGGGCGGCCTGTCGCTGGCTCCGCTGCTGATCGACGTGCAGCGCGGGGCGGTGAGCGGCGTCGCGGGCAACAGTGGTGCATCGATTCGTTCGCACGGAGCACAGGTCGCGTTGAGCGCAGGCGCGGCGGCGCGACTGCGACTGCGCGCAGACCAAAGCACCTCGATCGCGGTCGGGCCAGGGCGCGCGACCGTGACCACCGAGGACGGCACCGCTGCCGCGCTCGAGCCGGGCCACCTGCAAGAGGTGTCGGCCAGCGGCCGGGCGGGCGCCGCCCAGCGGATCGAGATCGCGCTGGCCCAGCCGGCACATGGCGGCCAGCTTTATTTCGTGCACAGCCCACCAGCGGTCGAGTTCAGCTGGAGCGGTTGCGGTGAAGGCAATGGCGCTTACCGGCTTGAGGTCAGCCGCGATCCGGATTTCACCCAGCCCGCTCGCAAGGTCGAGGTCGGCGGCACCAGCGCCACGCTGCGCGACCTGCCGGCCGGCATCTCGCACTGGCGCGTGCGCCGGCCGCGCGCCGCAGGCGAATGCCGCAGCGAGGAGCGCACGCTGGCGCTGGTCGCCGATGTTGCTCCGATCATGATTCAACCGCGCCACGGCGAGATCGTCTACCAGCTGGCAGGCAGTGCGCTGCCGTTCGTCTGGAGCGAAGTGGCGGGTGTCCGGCACTACATTGTCGAACTCCGTCAGGCCGACGCGGTGGTAGCAAACGCCAAAGTCGAGGGCGCCTCCTACGCCCACGGCACGCTGCTGGCCGAGGGCCGCTACTGCGCCCAGGTGCGCGCCAGCGAGGTCGAGCGCGACGAATCGCCATGGTCGAGCCGGGTCTGCTTTCGGGTGATCAACAAACCCTTGCCGCGCGCACCCAAGCTGTTCGATCCACAGATCGAGGACGTGGGGCCGGACGCCGGCCAGCGCGATGCCCGGCTCGGCGACCTGCTGTGGCGCCTGATCGGCGGCGTGGCCCACGCCGAGGCGGCAGCGCGACGCGCCATCGTGTTGCGCTGGGAGGCAGTCCCCGGCGTCAACGCCTACATCATCGAAATCGCCGAGGATGCTCAATTCAAAAATATCGTGGTCCACACCAAGGTGCCGCAGAACTATTTCAAGTGGGCCACGCTGGCCCAGCGCACCTACCACTGGCGCGTCAAGAGCGTCGACGCCGAGGGGCGCGAGAGCGAGTTCAGCGAGGTGCGCACCATCTCGGCCGTGGTCGGCGCGCCCGATCCGACCGCGCCGCGCAATGGCGCCACCTTTTCGATCGGCGACGAGCCGGTGCGGGTCGCGCTGCGCTGGTCCGGCGCTGAGCTGGTGGTGCAGTACGACGTCGAGGTGGCACGCGATGCGGTCTTTTCCGACGTGGCCGGCCGCGGCCGCATTCGCGACGCGCTCGGCCACAGCTTCACCCCTGATCGGCCGGGCAGCTACTACTGGCGGGTGACCGGCATCGACGCCAACGGCGAGCGCACCGGGACCAGTCCGGTACAGCGTTTCGACGTCGACGTCGCCGCGCCGCGGGCCAAGCGACCGGCCGAGCGCGAGGAATTCGAATGGGGCGTCGAGGAGCCCAAGGTCCAGCTCCGCTGGAGCGAGCGGCCGGTGGCACGCTATGAGGTCCAGCTCGCCCGCAGCCAGGATTTTACCAAGGTGATGACCAGCCAGCCGAGCAACCAGCCGGCGCTGACGGTCAAGCCGCTGGGTATGGGCAAGCAGTTCTGGCGTGTGCGCGGCCTCGAGCCCGAGACCCCGTGGAGCAAGCCGGCCAGTTTCAACGTCGTACCTGCTGCGCCCGCTTCGATCGCAGCGACCCAACCAGCATCGGCTGCGATCGCCGCGACCCAGGCGGCCAGCCGGCCGGTCGTTTCCGCGACGACCCGTCCGGCCGTCGCTGCGACCCGTCCGGCCGTCGCTGCCACCGGTCCGACCGCGGCCGCGCGCGCGCCCTCACTGCACGCCGGACCACAGGCCGCCTTCTTTTACAACCTGGGTCAGGTCGTCACCGGCCGTGCCGGCCTCGAGCTCGGCTACCGGTTACCGTTGCTCGACCAGCACTTCGGCCTGACGCTCAGCGCCAGCTACTTTCCGTCGCACGCCACGGCCAGCGACCCCGCGCGCACGATCACGGCCGACAGCTGGCTGCATGCGATTCCGATCGAGCTGCTCGGCCTGTACTTCCAGCCGCTGGGTCCGATCCGGTTGTACGGCGGGCTCGGCCCGGCGCTCAACATCACCTACGCGACGGTGAGCGTGCCCGGTCAACCGACGCTGACCCAGACCGGCGCGAACATCGGGCTCGAGCTGGCCGGCGGGCTCGAATGGCCGCTCGGTCCGGGCGCCCTTTTTGGCGACCTGCGTTATGTGCTGAGCACGGGCAATAGCGGGCTGGTCGAGATCAACCCAGGCGGTCTGCTGGTCGGTCTTGGCTATCGCCTCTGGATCTTGTAGGGGTAGGCCATCGTGAAACTACGCATCTCCATCCGCTACAAGGTGATGCTGACCATCCTGGCCCTGCTGCTGGCCGCGATCGCCACCTTCCTCTACCTGGCGACCACGCTCTTCAACGCCGACAAGCTCGTCTACATCTACGACCGCAACACCTCGCTGGTGCAGACGCTGTCCGATCAGACGCGCTCCGAGCTGGTGGTGCTGGTCAAGCAGCTATCGCTGTTCGGCCGCTCGGTGCTGCGTGCCGGCGATGATCCACCAGCGCGCCTGGCCGCCGCGAAGGACGTGTTCTCTGATTCGAACGACGTCGTGCACGCCGTGATCTACCGGCGCGCGCACGGCAACGGCACCTTCGCAAAGGACTTCGAGTACTTCGAGCGCAAGCGGCTCGAGGAGCTGGCCATTTCCAGCGACGACCTCGACCGCAACGCGCTCGAACGACCGCTGCCGATGGCCATGCTGGTGGCAGCGCCGGGCCAGGTGTTCGTGCAGAACAGCAGCCTGCCGCCCGACGCCGCGCTACTCACCCTGGCCGTCAGCCTGCCCAGCGACCAGCTTGACTTGGTCGTGGCATGCGACGTCACGCCCGAGCGGTTGCTGCGCATCTTCACGGCATCGACCATCAACCGCAGCTTCCTGATCGACGGCCAGGGCGTGGCGCTGATCCACCCCGATCCGAGCAAGGTGCTCGAGCGGGCCAGCCTGACCAGCGACGGCCTGGTGCGTGCCGCGCTCGAATCCAAGGTGGCCAGCGGCAGCCGGGAGTTGCAGCTCGACAACGGTGAGGTCGTGCTCGGCGCCTATGCCCAGCTCGGCATCGGGCGATTGGTCGCGCTGACCGAGATCCCCAGGCAGCAGGCGCTGGCGGCCAGCCGCGAGCTGCTCAAGCGTTCGGGGCTGTTCGCGGCCGCCATCTTCTTCGCCGCGCTGGTCGCCAGCGTCTTCTTCTCGCGCGCCCTGACCGCGCGTCTGCGCAAGCTGCGCGCCGCCACCGAGACCCTCAGCAGCGGCCGCTTCGACGTCAATGTCGACGTGCGCGGTCGCGACGAGATCGGCGACCTGGCGCGCGCCTTCAGCGAGATGGCCAAGGCGCTCAAGCAGGCGCAGGTGCAGCTGGTGCGATCCGAAAAACTGGCGGCGTTTGGCCAGCTCGGTGCCGGCATCACCCATGAGGTGAAGAACCCGATGACCGGCATCCTCGGGTTCGCGCAGATCGCGCAGCAAAAGCTGGACGACAAGCCCAAGCTCAAGGAGCTGTTGCAGTTGATCGAGACCGAGACCAAGCGCTGCCGCGACATCCTGGTCAACTTTCTCAAGTTTGCGCGCCAGGGCTCGGTCGAGTTCGCGGCGCTCGACGTCAACCAGGTGGTCAGCGAGACCGCCAAGATCGTCAACCACCAGCTGATGATCCACAAGGTCAGGCTCCAGATCGACCTGGGCCAGGACGTGCCGCAGGTGCACGGCAACTTGCAGGAGTTGCAGCAGGTGGTGTTCAACCTCGCGATCAACGCCCAGCAGGCCATGGCCGACGGCGGCCAGGTCAAGATCTCGACGACACGCAGCAATGGCGAAGCCGTGATTGAGGTTGCGGACGACGGACCGGGCATTCCGGACGAGGTGCAAAAGCACCTGTTCGAGCCCTTCTTCACCACCAAGCCGCCGGGCGAGGGCACCGGTCTCGGCCTCTCGATCTGCTACGGCATCGTCCGCGACCACCGAGGCACAATCGCCGTGCACAGCACGGTCGGCAAGGGCACGATTTTTACAGTGCGGCTACCGGCGCAGCAGTAGCAACGGATCGACTACGCGGGCGGGGTCTGGGCGGCGGGCTGTTCCTTGACGTCCTTGCTGCCGCGCATATCGATCCGCTCCTTGATGCGGGCGGCCTTGCCCGAGCGCTGGCGCAGGTAGTTGAGCTTGGCGCGTCGAACGCGGCCGTGCGCCATCACCTCGATCTTTTCGACCCGCGGGCTGGCGATCGGAAAGATACGCTCGACGCCGACGCCGAACGACACCTTGCGCACGGTCACTGTCTCTTGGCCGCGGCTACCCGAACGGCCGATGCAGACGCCCTCGAACACCTGCACGCGTTCCTTGTCGCCTTCACGGATCTTGAGGTGCACGCGCAGCGTATCGCCGGGCTTGAAGCCGGGCAGGTCGACCCGATGCTGGCTGTCGATGATCTTCTTGAGCGCTTTCATGTTCTACTCCTCACGAAGTGCGCAAGAGAGCAAAAAGGATATGGGTTGTCAAGGAAGAGGGCGCTATTCGGTGGGCTCGCCCAGCCGACGCAGACCGTCGATCGCCAGCCCGCGAACCTCTTCGTCGGGGTCCTGAGCGGCCTGCTGCAGCGCGCCCTTGAACCCGCGCTCGCCCAGGCTGACCATGGCCCATACCGCATGTGCGCGCACCTCGGTATCGTCCGAGCGGGCATCGTGGATCAGCCGGCGCGCCACCGCTTCACGGCCGCGGCGGTCGCTGGCCTCGCGAAAACGCGAGATCTGCTGGGCGTAAAAGGATTGCAGCGACTCGGACTCGCCGCCGAGGTCGTCGGCGATGATCGGGATGTCGTCGCCGTCGCCAGTACCCGGCGCTGTGACCTCGGGCGGCCCGACGCCGGCCTCGGTCTTCAGGCTGGAGCGGCGCATCGGCGGCGCCAGCCGCTCTTCGGGTGGCGGCGACTCCAACACTGGCACCGGCTCCTCGCTGCGGACCGCCGCTGCCGAACGCCGGGACGCCGGCGCCACCTTGGGCTCGGCCGCCGCGATCTTGACTGGCTCGGGTGCCGACTCGAACTTGATCTCCTTGTGCGCTGCTGCGGTTGCGACCGCTGGAGCCACCGGCGTCGGCGGCGTCGACAGCCGGGCCGAACGCGGCTTGCCAACGTGCTTGAACAGCTGCATCTGGGCCAGCTCGCGCACATCGAGCTTGGGGATCTCGCTGCGGATCTTGTCGACCAGCAAGTGCCCCTCGCCCTTGGCCGCGGTCAGCAGCGTGCGCACGCGCTCGGGCAGGCTCATGCTGCCGGCCAGCACGTGTAGCGTCGGGAACGACACATCGGCCAAGTACAGACCGAGGTAGATGGCGCCGCCAGCGGTCTGTTTCTTGAGCTGTTCGCCCAGCTCCTCGAGTGCGCGCACCGGCGTCTCCTTGAGCACGCCCTCGGGCGCGACCAGTACCGCCGCCAGGTAGGCCACCTTGTCCAGCGGTAACCCGTTGGCCAGCAGCTTGCCGCCGTCGATCTGCTTGCGCACGATGTTGAGCAGCTCGCGCGCCTCCATGCCGGTGACCTGATCGACCTCCTGGCTGCCGACCACCAGCACGCCGCTCGACAGCAGCACTTTGCGCAGATCCTCGCTGTCGAACGAACGCAGGCTGCGGTTCTCGCGCGCCGCGTTGAGCACGTTGAGCTGGTGCAGCGGCGCCACGATCTCACGATTGATCTGCGGGTAGTAACTGAGCAGGTCGACGTCGCCGTGGGCGGCGACGATGCGCTGATTGTCGATGATCATGCGGCCGGCCAACGGCCGCTCGACCAGCGCGCTGGCCGCGCGCACCGCGTTGACCTTGACGATGCCCGACTCGGCCTCGGATGGCAGCGTGGCCAGCACCAGGATCGGGATCTGCAACGGTTCGAGCAGACCAGCCAGCTCGGTCACGCAGCTGCCGGTGCCACCGCCCAGACCGGCGCACAGCAGCAACGCGTCGCTGTTGCCCAGCTCGCGCGTCACCAGGTCGCGGATCGCCTGAGCGTTTTCCTCGAGGCAGACCTTGCCGTACTCGGGGTCCTTGCCCGCGCCATCCAGCTCGTCCAGACCGATATAGAGCCGGCGCTCGGGCGGAAACTCGAGACCGTCGGTGTCCAGGCCGCGCAGGTCGACGCGCGCCGTGTTGAGCGCGGCCGCGCGATAGCCGAGCCGGTTGAACTCGGCAGCGAGATTGCCGCCTGCCTGGCCCAGGCCAAGCGCACACAACTCAAGTGAACGGGCGCGTTCGGTCGCCACCTTCGGGCTCCTCGACCTCTCACGCTAACACACGATGCGCAAGCGCTCCAGAAAGCGACCGCTTTGTCTTCACCCCGGCAGCACCGTCAATGTCCACGCAAACGATCGAGGACAATCGCGATCGCGGCGCGCACCGACAGGTGGTTCCACTCGCCCGGCCCGCAGATCGGCGCCAGCCGCACCTTGGCGCGCTGCATCGCGGCCGGCGCCAGACCGCGGCCGGTGCCAAACAGCAGCACTGCCGACTGGCGCTCGAGCCGCTGCCGCAACTCGGCATAGCTCAGCACACCAGGCGCCAGGCGCGCGCTGGTCGCAACCACCAGCGGTTCGCCTGCGCCGCGCTGTGCCTCGAGCGCGATCACCTCCTCGATCGATCCGGCTGGCTGTACCAGTTCGAACGCCTGGCCGCGGTTGGGGCAGCGCTCCAGGCCGGGGCCATCGGTCCAGTGGTGGATCACGGCCTCGATCAGCTCGCGCTGTTTCTGGATCGGGGTCACGGCATAGGCCGCAACAACGCCATAGGTGGCGGAGCAGCGCGCCAGGTCATGCAGGTCGAGGCTGGTGATGCCTGAGGTCACCACCTGTCCGGCAGGATCCAGGATCGGATAGTGGCACAGCGCCAGCGCCAGCCGCGGTCCGCTCATCGCATGCGTCCATCGCGATCGGCCGTGCGCTCGAGCAGCCTGCCCTCGTCGTCGGTCAGCGGCGCCCGCAGCAGCAGATCGGGTCGCCGCTCCATGGTGCGGCGCAGGCCCATCAGCTGGCGCCACTCGGCGATGCGTCGGTGGTCGCCCGACAGCAAAACCGCCGGCACCGCGGCACCGGCGAATTGCGGCGGCCGCGTATAGTGCGGGTACTCCAGCCGCGGCTGCACGTGCGACTCGGTCAGCACGCTCTCGCTGTTGCCGACCGCTCCCGGCAGCAGCCGCACCACCGCGTCGACCACCACCATCGCCGCCAGCTCGCCGCCGGTCAGCACGTAGTCGCCGATCGAGATCTCCGCGTCGACGTAGTCGCAGACCCGCTCGTCCACGCCCTCGTAACGACCGGCCACCAGCACCAGGTGGCGCGCCAGCGCCAGTCGCGCCGCCAGCCCCTGATCGAACGGGCGGCCGCTGGCGCTGAGCAGCGCGATCACACGGCCATCGGGGTCGCCACCCTCGTCGCCGACCACGGCCTCGACCGCAGCGACGATCGGCTCCACCTTCATCACCATGCCGGCGCCGCCGCCGTACGGCGTGTCGTCGGTGACCTGATGCTTGCCCTCGGCAAAGGCGCGAATGTCGACGGCGCGGATATCGACCAGGCCGTTGCGCCGGGCCCGGCCGACGATGCTCTCGCCCAGCACCGGCTCGAACATGGCAGGAAAGATCGAGAGCAGATCAATGCGCATCACCGGCTCACCGCGCCGCCGTCGCCAGCGCCACCAGGTCGGCCACCCCGACCACATGTACCACGCCGTGACCGAGATCGACGTCGCGCACGTAACGCTCGACAAAGGGCAGCAGCCACTCGCGGTGGTCCAGCCGCACCTGCAGCAGATCGTGCGCCGAATTGTCGAGGACTGCATGCACCTGGCCGCAGTCGCGACCGTCACCGGCGTCGACCACCCGGCAACCAACAAGTTGAAAAGCGTAGTAGACGTCGCCGTCGAGCGCCGGCAGCACAGCGCTGTCGACCAGCAGCTCGACTCCGCGCAGCGTCTCGGCGCCGTTGCGATCCGCGACCCCGGCCAGCTGCACCAGCAGACCGTCGGTCACCGGCCGTACCGAGGTGATCTGGTGCGAGCGCTCGCTGCCGTCCCGCTGCCGTACCAGCACCGGCTGCCCGGCCTGCAGCGCCTGCGAATCGGCCGCCAGCGGCCGCACCCGCAGCTCGCCGCGGATGCCGTGCGGCCGGAGCACCTGCGCGACTTTGATCAGGGTCACTGGGGCGCTACGGTTCCATGATCTCGAGAGTCGACCGCTTTTTGAGCTTGGTGGAAGCGGCGCTGAGAATGGTCCGCATCGCCTTGGCGGTGCGGCCCTTCTTGCCGATCACCTTGCCCAGATCCTCGCGCGCCACCTTGAGCGTGATCATCGAGGCCTGGTCCTCGCCAGACTCGCTGACCACGACCGAGTCTGGAGTGTCGACCAGGGCGCGCGCGATGTACTCGACCAGCTCTTTCATGTTGTCCTCGGCTTCAGCAGGCGCGCCATACAGCGAACAACGCCCCCCGAGCGCGTCAGGGCTGGGCCGGCGGCGGGGTCAGGCCGTGCATCTTGATCAGCCGGGCCACGGTGTCGGACGGTTGCACACCGCAACCGAGCCAGTGCTTGACCCGCTCGACCACGAGCTGGATCGCCACCGGCTCCTTGCGCGGATCATAGGTCCCGACCAGCTCGATGTAGCGGCCGTCACGCTTCTCGCGGCTGTCGCTCACCACCACGTGATAAAAGGGTTTCTTCTTGCCGCCTGCGCGGGCCAGTCTCATCACTGCTGCCATCTTGGGGTCCTACCTCACCACCGGCTACCCAAAGGGTCATCGGACGCACAACAGGCGCGCCGATGCGCCGGCGAAAGAGTGCTGATACCTCATTTTGATTTGGACTGTCAAACGCGAAGCACCAGCCGGCATCGCGGCTGGACGCGCTGGCATGAGGCCGCCGCCGCAAATCCGGTCATTTCTTGAGCAGCTTGTCGTCCCAGTTGTCCTCCAGGAACTCCTGGTCCCACTCCTCTTCCTCGCGGTAGGGCTTCACCTCGCCTTCGGCTTCCGGTGTGGCCTTGCCAGCGTCCGCGGTGCCGGCTGCCACGGCCGTCGTCGCGGCATCGGCAGTGCGCACCGCCGCGTCTGGCCTCGCTGCCGCAGTGGCTGCGTCGGGCCGGTTGGCCGCCACCGCGGTCGCCCTGCGGGCATCGGTCGTGTCCACCGCGCCGGCGTCCGGTTGTCCGGTCGCCACCGCCGTCCCGCCCTGCTCGTTCTTCAGCGTGACCAGCAACTCGACCCGCTGGTTTCGCTCGCGGTCACGCTCTCGCTTTCCCTTGCCCAGCGGCTGGCGCGACCCGAGTGCCTCGGTGTCGAACAGATTTTTGTCGACGCCCTGCGCGATCAGATATTTCGCCACGATGCGCGCGCGCGTGCGCGACAGCGCGATCGCCTTGACCTTGCCCACCTCGCCCGGATCGGCATGCCCGATGACCCGGATCCGTCCGATCCGGTCGTGGTACGGCTGGAGACCCTGCGCCACGCGGTCAAGCACCTCCTTGGAATCTGGCAACAGCATGGCGCTCTTCTTGAGAAAGTGGATCGGCTGCCGGACATAGATCTGGTCCTGGCGCAGCACCACCAGCACGTCGGCGCCGTCCGGGCAGCCATCCTGGTCGTCGACGCCGTTGAAGTCCTCGGCCGCGTAGGGGCAGGAGTCGAGGTGGTCGACCATGCGATCGCCATCCGAGTCCTTCTCGGCGCAACCGGTCGGTGCTGCACCCGCCTCGTGCGCGCAGTCGTCGATGGGGTCCGGGATCTGATCGCCGTCGGCGTCCGGCGCCGGACAGCCGTTGGCGTCGACGAACTTGCGCGCCAGCGCCGGCGTGTTGGGACACAGGTCGACCGCGTCGTCCACGCCGTCCTGGTCCTGGTCCTGGTTGCTGCACGCCACCTCGGCCGAACGTCCGCTCGAGCGATCGAAGCGCATGCACCTGGGCGCCGGCGGTGGCGTCTCGCGTGGCTTCTCGGTGACGCAGCGGACCAGCACCAGCAGGGCGAGCGTCAGCGCCAGGCCGATGCCGAGCGAGCGCTTCATGGCAACGGCACCACGGTGAGCAGCGACTTGAGGTCGTCGTCGGTGAACGAGATGCCGGCCCCGGCGAAGTAGTCCCAGCCGGTCGGGTTGTAGCGCCAGTGCTGGTCGAAAGCGTTGATGACGTCGTCGACGCCGCCGATCAGGAACAGGTGGTCGATCGGCTCGAACTCGGCGTAGCTGCGCCAGCGTGGCCAGCGATCGATCCAGCTGAACTGGAACAGGTCGGTGCGCAGCCGGATGCGGTCTTCCCAGAAGTTGAGGTTGGCGCCGACTCCGCCCGAGTTCTCGATCACGCCAACCCGCAACGTCAGCGGCCCCCACATCTTGGCGAACATCGCGGTCATCCGGAAATCGTCGGTGGCCGAGGCAACGAACTCGTTGATGGTGGTGGTGGTGGTCGCGCTGCCGCCGTGCAGCGGGTCGTTGGTCTCGGTCGTGGTCCAGGTGTAAATCGGCGCCCGCCGCGGGTCGTTCATCAGCTCGACCAGGTAGTACTTGTCCGGCCGCGGCTGTAGCTGCACGGCCAGCCCGTCGTGCGCGGTGTTGGTGTTGAAGTTGTACCAGGCCAGCACCTTGACGTGGGTATCGAGCCGGTTGATGCCGGAGACGATGTTACCGGCGCCCTCGATCGCGTCCTCCAGGTCGTTGGCGATCTTGTCGTCGGTGAGCAGGCGGCCGACCGTGCCCTCGCCGGCCGCGATGCGCTCGGTGACCTTGGACAGCGAGTCGAGCGACTGGTTGAGCTTGTCGACGGTCTCGCGGATGCCGCCGATCTGCTGCCTCGCCGCTGCCACCTGCTCGGGACCGCCCGGCTGCGACGCCGCCACCGCAGCCTCGCTCTCGGCGTTGCCGACCAGCGCACGCAGATCGGTGACCACGCCGCGCAGCTGGGTGGTCACCTCCTGCACGTTGTCGATCATCTTGTTGACCGACTGGCCGCGTTCGCCGGTGCCGTCCGCGATCTGCTTCAGCTCCTCGGAGACGCGGGTGATGTTGGCGATCGCCTCGGTGATGTTGCTGCGGTTGTCGCCGATGAAGCCGTTGACCGAACGCACGGTCTTGCCGAGGTCGGCGGTCAGCGTCTCGAGCTGCCCCTGCACCTGCTGGACCAGGGCGCGGAACGACGGCGGCGGCGAGCCCTGCTGGTCCGGACCGAGGAAGTTGTTGACGCTCTGGGTGATTCCGTTGACGTTGCCGACGATGCTCTTCAGGTCGCCCTCGAGCCCGCCCATCGCCGCGAACAGCGATTCCATGCCCGACTGCCAGCCGACATTGATCAGCTCGCTGCCGTCGCCCAGCACCGCCAGCGTCGGGTCGCCGGGCGACAGCTCGAGCAGGTTGCTACCGAGCAGACCGGCGGTCGACTTCTCGATCTTGGCGTCGGTGTGCAGCGGGAAGCTGCTCTTCACCCGCGCGTCGACCCGGGCATAGAAGCCCTTGCGGCAGCCCGGCGCGGTGTGCAGCACGCGGTCCTGCTCGACCCGGCACTCCTTGACGCTGCCGTCCTTGCCAACCACGACCACGCTGCGCGCAGTGCCGGGCATCAGCGCCAGCTCGATTGGCAGCTTCTCGACGCCATCGGTGGCGAAGCGCCAGTGCGCGGCCGCGGCGCAGACGCAGCTTTGCAGCGCCACCTTGCCGTTCTCCCACGGACCGCTGTAGCCGTCGACGCACGGCTTGAACTCGACCGCGCGCGCCGCCGCGCCATCCTCGATCGCCTTGCAGCGCGCCTTCTCCTCGGTCACCAGATCCAGGTTGAGCAGCCGGATGTTGGCGATCTGGCCGACGTCGAGACCCGAGGTGGTCACCTTGGACTTGGCCGACAAACCGCCCGCGCTCTTGAAGTAGGCATAGACGCCGATCGTGTCGGCGCCGCCGAGCTGGTTCTTGCTGGTGTTGAAAAACCAGAACAGCCAGCCCGCAGCCGCGGCCAGCACCAGCGCTCCGACCTTCATGGCCTGCGAGGCACCGTGCATCCGCGTAGACAATCACACGGGGTGGTCGCGCAGCAAGTGTCGTGTCGCGGCAACTATTTGAAGAGTGTGAGGATGTCCGTCAGCAGCTGCAGCATCTTGGCCGAGTGCTCCTCGAACAGCGCCATGATCATCGGCAGGCCGACAAAGAACATCGCCGCGCCGGCCATCGCCTTGACCGGCATCGACAGGAAGAATGCATTGATCTGCGGTGAGATGCGGTTGAGCAGACCAAAGCAGAGGTCGGTGACCAGGCAGGCGATCGCGATCGGCGCCGCCACCGTGGCCGCAACGATGAAGAGGTCGGCCATCACCCGCATGCCCATGTCGATCAGCGGCCAGACGCCCATCGAAAAGGTGGGATAGCGATTGATCGGGACCACGATGAACGAGTCGAAGACGCCGCCGAGAAAGATGTGGTGGCCGTTGAAGACCAGAAACAGCGCCAGCAGCAGCTGGTAGTTGAGATCGCCAAAGGCGCTGGAGCGCTCCTGCAACTCGGGCACCATCAGCTGCACCATGTTGGTGCCGTTGACCAGGTTGATGAACTGGCCCGCCATCTCGACCGCGTAGAACAGCTCGGCCCCGATGAAGCCGATGCAGAAGCCGACGAACACCTCCTTCAGCATCATCAGCGAAAAGCCGATGGCGTCGATCGGGATCGGACCGTCGATCTTCTCCTGCACGATCGGGAACGCGATGATCGACAGCGCGATGCCGATGCCCATCTTCACTTCGGGCGGCGCGTTCTTGCCGCCGAGAAAGGGCGTTAGTTGCACGATCATGAGCAGGCGCGCCAGCACCAGCGCCATGGTTACGATCATGCGAGTGAAGTCGTACTGCTGCTGCAGGTAGTAGAAGATCTGGTTGACGCCCGCAGCGACCCCGTCCATGTGCGTTCCTAATGAACCACGTCGACGAAACCGCCCAGGCAGCGCTGGGCATAACGCAGCAGCGTCGACCCGATCCAGGGTCCGGTGGCGGCCAGCACTGCAAACACCGCGATCATCTTGGGCACGAACGACAGCGTCTGCTCCTGGATCTGGGTGGTGGCCGAGAACAGCGCGACGGCGAGGCCGACGAACATGCTGACCAGCATGGCCGGTCCGCACAGCAGCAGCGTCAGCAGCACGCCCTCGTTGGTGATCTGGACGACAAAGTCGCGAACCATGGCCGCCTCCGCTACAGGTAACCGAGGACCAGGCCTCGCGTGATCAGGTACCAGCCGTCGACCAGCACGAACAGCAGCAGCTTGAACGGCAATGAGATGGTGGTCGGCGACAGCATGGCCATGCCCAGCGCCATCAGGATGTTGGCCACCACCATGTCGATCACGAGAAATGGGATGAAGATGATGAAACCGATCTGGAACGCTTCCTTGAGCTCGGAGATGACGAAGGCAGGCGTGATGATGACGAAGTCGTCGGGCTTGAGGTTCGCCCGGTCCTCGGCCTCGCGCATGCGCCAGGCCACGCTGTAGAACATCTGCCGGTCCAGCTTGTGGCTGTGCTTGATCAAGAAGTCGCGCAGCGGCTCCTTGGCAACTTTCGCGGTGTCCAGGATCAAGTCGACGTTCTTGGCGTCGAAGAAGGTCATGTTTTGCGACTGGAAGTACTTGTCGGTCTCGCGCGCCATCTTCTGGCCGACCGGCATCATCACGTAGACGGTGAGGATAATGGCGAGGCCGGTGATGACGGTCGTCGGTGGCGTCTGCTGGGTGCCGATCGCCTGGCGTGCGATCGACAGCACGACCGCGATCTTGACGAACGAGGTCACCATCATGCCGACGAACGGGATCAGCGCCATGGCCGACAGTGCGACCATCAGCACCAGCGGCCGGTTGGCGACCGAGTCCTTGCCCAGCAGCTCGCCGACCGAGCCGCCACCGCTGCCGCCGCCGCGGGCGGCCAGCGCCGCGGTCGCGATCAGCAGCGCTGCGCTGGCCAGCACCCAGGGCAACCAGCGCGGCATTTGCACCCGCCCGATCCGGGACCAAACCCGGCGCGCCGCGGTCTGCTCACTCATGCTCTTCTTCCTTTGCTGGAGGCACGGGCGCGGTCTTGCCGCGCAGCATTTCGTCAAACGATCGGATGTCCCCGCCGGGGGCTGCCGACGGCTGACCGTCGGGACCGAGTGCGGCCAGACACGACACGCCGTGGTCGGTGGTACCGATCAGGTAGTAGCGTCCCGCCACCTCGACCACGTAGATCGTCTTCTTGGGTTCGAGCCCGATGCGGTCGACCACCCGCAGCAGCCGGCCCTTGGTCATGCGATTGGTCAGGCTGCCCAGCCCCTTTTGCAGCACCAGGTAGGCGAGCAGGATGACGCCGGCCAGCACCAGCACCACGCGCAGCAGCGCGGTGTACGGGTTGTCCAGCGCGCGCTGTTCCCCGACCGGCGATTCGCCCAGCGGCGGCGGCTCCTCGGGTGGCGGTTGCAGCGTCGCTGCTGCGCTTGCGGCCATGCTGGCAGGTGTGCTCGCGGGTGTACTCGTCGGCGCGCTCATCGGCGTGCTCGCCCTGGCGTCGGCAGCCCACGACGGCGCCGGCGCCAGCCAGGCGGCCAGCAGCCACGTCAACGCCAGCGTCCGCAGCATGTTCACGCGATCGACCCCGCTCGGCGGCGCATCACTTGGCCAGGCTCAGCAGGCGCACGCCGAGGTTGCCGTCGACCTCGACCAGCTCGCCCTTGCCGATGAGACGGTTCTGCACCACCAGGTCGACCGAATCGTGCGGCGAGCGCTTGAGATCGAAGATCTGGCCGACCCGCAGGTTGACGACGTCGGTGGCCGACATCTTGACGCGTCCGATCTCGACCACCAGCGGCACCGCGATGTCGCGCAGCAATCCCTCGGTCTCGGCCAGGTTGTCCGGCTCGCCCTCCTCCCCGGCCTCCTCCTGGTACTCCTCGCCCCCCTCCTCGGCGGCCTCCTCTTCCTCGACCTGCTCCTCCTCGTCCTCGTCGTCGTGCTGGGTGCCATCGGTCAGGTCGTCGCGATCATCGTCGAACATATATTCCCTCGCCCGCGCCGGCAGATCGTCGTTCTCCTCTGCCTCGGCGTCGTCGTCACTGCTCGCTTCGTCGCCTGCGCCCTCGTCCGCGGCCGTCTCGGGCTCCGCGATCTGCACGATCTCCTCGATCGTGAACTGCAGCAGGCCGTTCTCGTCGGTGCCGACCTGACCGTTGAGCTGACCGTGGGTGCCGCTACCGACCCGCGCCAGCACCGGACCCGCCAGTTGCCCATCGGACAAGCTCAGCGTGCTGTTCTCGAGCAGGATGATGTCGCCAGCATCCAGGTTGGCCAGGTCCTCGGGCGACAGCTCGGAGTTGCCACCCTCGATCACCAGGCTGACGCGCACACCGGACAGCCGCTGCCAGCAACTGCGCATGTACTGCCGGCGCCGCGCTGCGGCTGCGCCCTCTTCGATCGCGCCCGGCAGCAGCCGGCTGCCCAGCATGTCGGCCGGGAAGAACAGGCGGGCAAAGCCGACGTTGAGCTCGAACAGGAATTTGAAGGCGACGTTGAAGTAGGTCTGCTTGGGATTGATCAGCTCGGCGATCGCGTCCGGCGTCGAGCGCAGCGCCTCGAGCTTGAGACCGACCGGGCTCTCGTCGCCCCACTCGCCCCTGAGCAGCGACAGCCCCTTGAGCAGCAAAAACGCGAAGACGCCCTGTTCGATCTCGGTCAGCGGGGTCTGTCCCTCGTGGTCCGATCCCTTGCCGCCGAGCGCACGGTCGACTGCCAGCGAGGCCAGCGCGAGGTCGAACTCGAGAAAGACCCGGTGCTCCTCGGGCGGCATGCCGAGTACCGCGATCAGCGTCGGATTCTGCAGCGCCTTGAGCATCTTGTCGCCGGGCATCGGCGTCATCGCGTCGAGCCAGACGTCCAGGTCGCAGTTGACGTACTTCTGCAGCGCACCGCGCAGCTGTGCCTTGAAATCAGGCCCAAACGGCGACGACGGCAGGTACGCGTGAAGCGTCTTGAACACCGCCAGCTGATCGCGGGTCCAGCGCTCGAGCGTCTCGAAGCGATATGGGCGCACCGTCGCCATGGGCGCAAAGCCTAGGGCTCGGGCTTGGTCGAGTCAACCGATGTCAGTAGCTTCTGGCGGGTGCGCTCGACGAGAAACGCGACTTAGACGCCGACGACCTTGAGGGACTCGAGTTGCAGGCCGACCTTGTCCAGCGCGCGCGACAGCCGCTGCTCGCTCGACTCGACCAGGTTCTTGGCGTGGGCATCGCCACCGACGAAGGTGCACGAGACCTTGCCGTTCTCCGACGTGACCTTGAGCTGCATGCCCTGCAGCACGCCTTCTTTGAGATCGATCTGCATCTCGGTCTTGCCGGCGGCATTGACGCCGACGCGCACCTCTTGCACCAGCTTGTCGAGCAACTCCTGCGGGATCTCGCGCGCCTTGCGCGTGCGCTTGACCTCGGCCGCGGCATTGCTCTTGCCCGTTTCGATCGGTTGCGCCCCGACGCCCTCGATGGCGTCCTTGTTCACCTTCTTGCCGGCCTTGCGCGCCCCGTGCAGATCCTGCGCCTCGGCCTTGACCCGCGCCTCGGCCACAGCGACCGAACTCTCGCCGCGCACCACGTCGCTCTGCGACTCGGTCTTGGCCACGTCGGCCGCGCGGTCGGCGGCGCGCGACTGATCCAGCGCCTTGCCCTCGACCCGCTGCTCGTGCAACACCTGCTTCTGCTCGACGCTGGAGGCCTTGGCCTTGCTCAGCTGCTGATCGAAGTGCTTGGCCGCCTCTTTCACCTTGTTCAGGTGCGGGTTGAGCGGCATCGGCCGGGTCGAGATCTGCGGTTGCGCCATCGCTGCTCTCCCGTGCGCCATGGCGGTCTGCTGTGCGCCGCTCTGCATCGCCTGCTGCGTCAGGCCGGCCTGCGCGCTCTGCTGCTGGGCCGAGTTGGCCACCGCGTCCGTGGTCTTGGCCTGCAGCACCTTGGCGAAGTCGGTCTTGGGCTGCGACGATTTTGCCGCATCATCGCTTTTGGTCTGGGTGATTGTGGACGAACTGCTCGAGGAATCGATCTTGTCCATCCTGCCCTCGCGCCGCGCCATGCGGCAATACGGATCCCCTTATCGCCTTGCTCTCACGTTTCCTTACTCGTTATCGGCACTTTTTGGGGCGGGTTGCGCCCGAACTACTGCCGGCTCAGCTTGATGAATTGAGCCTGCGCGATGTCCTCGGCCGCATCCTCCTCCTTGGCCTCGATCTCGCGTTTCTTCTTCTTGGCCCACTTTTCTTTATGTTTTTCCAGCGCCTTGAATTCGCGGTTGGCCTCGACCATCTCCTGGCGCTTCTTCTCGAGCACTTTTTCAGCCTCCTTGAGCCGCTCGCGCTGCTTGTCGATCTCGACCTCGTACGCGGCCTCCTCCTCCTTGAGCCGCTCGATGTGGCGCTGGCTCTGGGTGATGGAGTGCACGTTCATCTCGCCGCGCCCCGCCTTGTCCAGGTACTCGACCCGCTTTTTCTCGCGGTATTCGACCTTGGCCGCCAGCTCGGCCTTCATCTCGTCCAGCTTGGTCTGCTCCTGGGCCACCGCCTTCTGCTGCTCGGCAAAGGCATCCTCGGCCGCCTTCTTGGCGCGCTCACGGATCTCGAACAGCGTCTGCAGGTCGTATTTGGGAAGTCTCACTGTCTTGCCTCAGGGGCTGTCGGCCAGCCCCTCTGCCGTCGAGAATGAATCTCGCCGGCATTCACCCAAGCAGCACTATCTTTCTGTGCCTGGATCATTGCGCGTCCGCGAACATGTTGATCAGGCGCTGCACAGTCTCGTCGAACTCGCTCTTCTCGTGAGTTTGCTGCCTGAGAAAAGTCTCGACCTCCTCGATCTTGTCGATCGAGTAGTCGACCTTGGGGTCCGAGCCATACTGGTAGGCACCGAGCAGGATCAAGTCGCGGTTCTTCTCGTAGATGGCCAGCACCTCGCGCAACTTGGCCGCCGCCTTCTTGTGCTCCTTGCTGACGATGCCGCTCATCACGCGCGACAGCGAGGGCAGCACGTCGATGGCCGGCCAGTGGTTGCGCGATCCCAGGTCGCGGTTGAGGACGACGTGTCCGTCCAGAATACTGCGCACCTCATCCGCGATCGGCTCCTCCATGTCACCGGCCTGCACCAGGATCGTGTACATCGCGGTGATCGAACCTTTGTCATTGTTGCCGGTACGCTCCATCAGCCGCGGGATCTGGGCAAAGACGCTGGGCGGATAGCCCTGGCGCGCTGGTGGCTCGCCCAGCGCCAGACCGATTTCGCGCTGGGCGCGAGCAAAGCGTGTCGACGAGTCCATCATGAACAACACGTCCTTGCCCTGGTCGCGGAACCACTCGGCGATGGCGGTGGCCACGAAGGTGCTCTTCTGGCGCACCAGGCTCGGCGCATCGGACGTCGCGCAGACCACGACGCTGCGCTTGAGCCCCTCCTCGCCGAGCGAGTCATGGACGAACTCGAGCACCTCGCGACCGCGCTCGCCGACCAGGCAGGTGACCACGTACTCGGCCGATGTCTGGCGCGCGATCTGCCCCATCAGCGTCGACTTGCCGACGCCGGAGCCGGCGAACAACCCGACGCGCTGACCACGACCCACCGTCAGCAGGCCGTCCCAGGCGCGGATGCCAAACGAGATCACACGGTCGACCGGTTGCCGGGTGTACGGGTCGGGGCACGTCCGCTCGACCGCCCAATCCTCGAGACCAGGGATGTCGTCGAGAATGCCCTTGCCGTCGACCGGCTCACCCAGGCCATTGAGCACGCGGCCGAGCAGGCCATAGCCGCAGCGGATCGAGAACGGCTTGCCGGTCGGGATCACGTCGCTGTCCGGCCCGATGCCACGCGGTTCACCCAGCGGCATCAGGTAGACCGCCTCGTCCTTGAAACCGACCACCTCGGTCTTGATGCGCTCGGTCGAGTGATAGCTCTCGATGTAGCACATCTCGCCCAGGCGCACGCCCGGTACCGCCGCCTTGATGATCAGCCCGGTCACCTCGGTGACGCGGCCCTTCACCCGTACCGGTGCCGCCTGGTCGAGGTGGTGGATGTACTTCGAGATGTCGAGTACTTTGCCGATCTGCGCCACGGTGTCGCTCCTCCCGCCTGCCATTGTACGCCAGGCGACAGGCGATCGACTAGGTCGCGGTCTTGGTCTGCTTGTATTCCTTGATGATCTGACGCACGCGGTCGGCATCCGGAGCAAACGGCCGCAGCTGCAGGTAGAGCTCGTAGTGGTGCACGGCGAGATCGTTTTTGCCGAGCTTGGCATACGCGATGCCGAGACCGCGGTGGGCATCGGCAAACTTGGCGTCGGCCACCAGCGCCTGCTTGAACTTGTCGATCGCGTCCTTGAACCGCCCCTGCAGGATGAGCCGGTTGCCCTCGAGGTAGAGCTTGTTGGCCTCGTCGGGATTGGCCTTGAATGGCTTGGGCTCCTTGGCCGCGACCGTGGGCGGTTTCTTGTTCTTGTCGTTGGGTGGCTTCTTGCCGGGCGGCGCCTTGGCGATGGCGACCTTCTCGCTGTTGTCGATCTCGCGCTGCATGTCCTTGAGCGAGCGGCTCTGCGGCACCAGCTTGAGGCCAGCCTCGACCTCGCTGCGAGCTGCTTCGAAATCCTCGCTATCGAGCGCCGTGCGAGCGTTGTTCTCGTGTTCGGATGCCAGCTTGCCGCGGATCTCGTTGGCGAGCTTGAGTGCCTTGACCCGCGCCTGGGTGGTGTCCAAGATGCCATCGAGTTTTTTCAGCGCGTCCTCGGGCCGTCCTGCCTTGTAGTCAGCCTCCGCCGTCGTCACATCCTCGAGCGCAGTGCGCTCTTGCGTGATCTTCTCGAACAGCCCCTTGGCGGTCTCGTTGTTCGGATCGGCCTTGATCACCTTGGAGATCGCCTCGCCGGCGGCATCGAAATCGTCGGCTGCGATCGCCTCGCGCGCGGCCTTGATCTGCGCCTCGATCTCCTCGGCCGACAGCTTGGGCCCCTCGGCCACCGGCGGCTCGACCGGCTTGACCGGCAACTGCGGCGGCTCGACGGCGACCGCTGCGTCGAGCGTCATTGCCACCGGCTTGGGCGGCCTGCTCAGCAGCACCCAGCTGCCAACGACGACGGCAACGAGTACCAGCCCGCCGGCCGCCAGCGCCAGCAGCCGGCGTTTCGACCTGAACTCGGCATCGATCGGACCGCGCGTGAAGCGCTCGGTCACGTTGGTGGTGGTCTGCCCCTCGCTGCTCTCGATCTCGGCCGCCTCGGCCTTGATCGCGGCGATCTCCTCGTCGGTCAGCTTGAAGTGGCCGCCCGGCTCGATGAAACGCAGCCGGACGTGGCCGAGCTCGACGATGTCGCCCGGCCGCAATGCCGTCTGGCTGTACTCCTCGCCGTTGACCAGCACGCCGTTGGCGCTCTTGAGATCGACAATGCTGTAGCCGGTGCCGTCGTAGACCACCTTGGCGTGATTGCGCGACACCGACCGGTGGTCGAGGATGACGTCATTGTCCTCGGTGCGGCCAAGCACGGTCTCACGCCGCACCAGCACGATCTCCTTGCCGGCCAGGCTGGTCGCCACCACCACCAACTTGGCGCGCTCGCGCTCCGGGATCTCGGCCGCGGCGCCGGCCTTGGCCTTGGCCTCGGCTTCCAGCACGTCGGGGCGAATCAGCGCGGTCGGCTCGGCGCGCGACACCGGCCGATCGGGTACCGGCGGCGCCACTGGCGGCGTCAGCGGGGCGAGGGCTGCGGCTGCGACAACCGGGATCGGCGCCGACACCTTGCCCGCCAAGTCAAACTGCAGCGGCATCGGTACCTTGACCGTCTCCTCGGTCAGCTGCATCGGCGGCATGTCGCGCACCGTGGCCTCGCCCGACCCGGTCTGCGAGGCCAGCCCTTCGCCGCCGCCCTCGTGCACCAGCGCCAGATGGTAGTCGCCGATCTCGATCAGGTCGCCCTCGGCCACGTTGACACGGCCGCTGATGCGATCGCCGTTGACCCGCACGCCGGTGTAGGAGTTGAGGTCCTCGATGATGACCTGCGAGTCCTGCCGCATCAACCGGGCGTGAAAACGCGAGACGTTGCGCTCGGTCAGCCGGATGGTGTTGCCATCCTTGCGACCGATTGTGATCTCGTCGCGCACGATCGGGACGATGGTCTTCTTGCCCTCGTCATCCTCGATGACGAGCTTGACCGGTGGGGTGTTCGGCGCCGTGTGGGCCGACATCGTACTCTCCTCGAAACCCGCGCGACCTGCGATCGGCGTACTGCACCGATTTTATGTTATGTACCACAGGCCAAAATCCTTACCAATCATAAGAACGACCGATGCGACATGTCGGTCTCAGCGCTTCGACACGTCGCGAGCGGACCCGCCGCCGCGCACGAACACCTCGGCCGCCTTGAGATATTCGAGCGCGGTGCGCAGTTGCAGGTCGGCCGGCTCCAGCGCCGGCGCGCTGTCAGCGGCCGGCTTGCTGGTGGGCGAGACCAGATGGTGCGGCAGGTCGCGCTCGCGCACGGCGCCATTGGTCTTGACGTCGACCAGCTCGGTCTCGGGCCCCTGCTCGACCCGGATGTCAGGGTCGATGCCCTCCTCCTGGATCGAGCGGCCATTGGGGGTGAAGTAACGGGCGATGGTCAGCTTGAGGCCCGAGCCGTCCTCGAGCTCGATGATGGTCTGCACCGAACCCTTGCCAAAGGTCGGGGTGCCCATGATCACCGCGCGCCGCCGGTCCTGCAGCGCGCCGGCCAGAATCTCCGAGGCCGAGGCGCTGCCCTCGTTGACCAGCGCGATCAGCGGGTAGTTGGGCTGGGTGCCGCGCGGGTGCGCGCTCTGGCGATCGACGTTGCGCTTGTTGCGCCCCTCGGTGCTGACGATCTCGCCCTCGGTCAGGAACAGGTCGGCGACGCGCACCGCCTCGTCGACCAGGCCGCCCGGATTGTCGCGCAGGTCGAGCACCAGCCCGGTCAGCGACTCGCGGCCGGCCAGCCGGACCTGGCGCGTCAGCTCGTCGAGCGCGGTCTGCATGTTGCGCTCGGTGCGCTCCTGGAACGATTTGATGCGCACGTAGCCGTAGCCGGGCTCGAGCATGCGCGCCTCGACCGGATTGAGATGCAGCCGTTGCCGCACCAGCACCACCTCGCGCGGTCCGTCCCAGCTGCCGCGCACGATCACGATGGCGACCTTGGTGCCGGGGGCACCGCGCAGCAGCGCCACTGCGTCCTCGATCTTCATCCCCTCGGTCGACGTGCTCTCGATGCCGACGATGCGATCGCCGGTCTTGAGCCCGGCCTTGGCGGCCGGCGAATCGGCGACCGGCGCGATGATGGTGAGCCAGCCGTCCTTGAGTCCGAGCTCGATGCCGAGCCCGCCGAACTCGCCGGTGGTGTCCTCCTTGAGTTTCTGAAACACCGACGGCGGCAGGAACGCGGTGTGCGGGTCGAGCGTGCCGAGCATGCCTTTGATGGCGCCATACACCAGCTGTTCCTGGTCGACCGGCTCGACGTAGTTGTTCTCGACGTAGTTGAACACCTGGCTGAACACGCGCAGCTTGCGGTACGACGCATCGGCGTCACGCGAGCTCGCCGTGGCGGCCGCGCCCAGCACCAGGCCAACGATCAGACCGAGCGCCACGCCGCCAAGCAGGCCGCGCGCGCGGTCGAACCAAGACTGACGTTTCACCGCGATGCCTCCGTATCCCCGATCGATCACGACAGTCTACGGTCGGGGCGACCCCAGCGCAAATCGAGGCGAATGCTGCTTGGGTGAAGTCCGCCGGGATTCACTCCCGGCGGACGAGGGTCTGGCCGACAGACCTTCGACAAGACCGTCAGCCTTGACAGCGCGGTGAGTCATTCTTAATGTGACCCGTTTTTCCTGGTTGCACCGTCGTGCGAGCGGCGTGCTATTTTTTTCTCGTTTCATATTGCAGGCGAGCGCTGACATGACCGAATCGACCAAGCAGCAACCGCTGGACCAGCAACCGCCGGCCGCGGCGACCGTCCCGGATGCCGATTGCGACTGCGCGGGGCAGCCGCTGGCGACCAGGCCCCTGCCCGGCATCGTCGGCCGCACCGCCACGATCCTGCGCGCGATCCCGCCCGATCGGTTTGCCCTGGCCTTTGTCATCTCGCTGGGCGCGGCCATCCTGCTGCCCAACCTGGGCGTCGGCTTTTTCGACTGCTGGGAGACGCACTACGGCGAGGTGGCGCGCGAGATGGTGGTGCGCAACGACTACCTCTATCCGCACTGGAAGACCGACTACTTCTTCTCCAAGCCGGTGCTGCTGTTCTGGCTGATGTCGGTCGGTTTCAACCTGGTCGGCGCTACCAATCGCGTCGGTCCACTGCCGGCGCTGACCGAGGCCGCGGGCCGGCTGCCGATCGCGCTGATCGCGCTGCTCTGCCTGGTGGCAGTGTACCTGGCCTGGCAGACCATCTTCCAGCGCCGCATGGGCGTGCTGGCCGCGATCGTCTTGATCTCGTCGCCGTTCTTTCTCATGGTCGGCCGGCAGGCGATCACCGACATGCCGTACGTCGGCTTTGCCAGCGCCGGCCTCTGCTTCTTCATGATCTCGATGTTCAGCGAGAGCTACCGCCAGTCGCGCTGGTACGAGCGCATCAGTCCCTGGGTGCTCGGGTTCTTCGCGCTGACGACGCTGCCGCAGTACTGGGCCATCATCCGCTCGGTCAAGTGGCTCAGCGCATTTGCGTTCCCGATCCGCGTCGGCGTCTTTGCGGTCAGCGCCGTGCTGATCGGCGCCCTCTGCTACTGGCTGTTCAAGCGCGGCAAGGACAGCGCGCTGGTGATGTTCTACGTCTGCATCGCGCTGGCGTCGCTGGCCAAGGGCGTCGCCGGTTTCGCGCTGCCCGGCCTGGTGATCCTCTGCTACCTGCTCGTCAGCTGGGACTGGGGCATGCTGCGGCGCGCGCAGATCATGCTCGGCATCCTGCTGTTCGCGCTGGTCGCGGTGCCGTGGTACCTGGTGCTCTCGCTGTTCTTCACCGGCTATGACGACGAGCACAAGCTGTTCTTCCAGCGCTTCTGGATCCACGACCACCTCAACCGGCTGGCGGTCGGCGTACACGGCGAGACCGGTTCGTTCGACTACTACATCCGGCAGCTCGGTTTCGGGACGTTGCCATGGGTGGCGGTGATGCCGCTGGCCCTGTTTGACGCCATGCGCAAGCCGATGCGCAAGGTCGACGACCCGCAGGACAAGGCGCGCGTGTTCGCGGTGGTGTGGGCGGTGGTGATGTTTGTCTTCTTCACCGCCATGCAGACCAAGTTCCACCACTACATCCTGCCGATGGTGCCCCCGCTGGCGCTGATCGCGGGCATGTGGCTGAGCAAGCTGTGGGACAGCGGCCGCATGCCGTCGGGTCTGGTGGTGGTGACGATCTTCGCCCTGACCCTGCTGGTCGCGCTGGACGGCATGCGCCAGCCGTGGGCGTTCATCGACATGTTCACCTACCACTACATCAGCTACAAA
>Ga0315268_10000496_pt1 | contig 46254 bp, 35 predicted proteins | sample C1_top_MG_FD_204535 | JGI IMG/M metagenome (GOLD analysis project Ga0315268, IMG submission 204535) | Sediment microbial communities from Yellowstone Lake, YNP, Wyoming, USA - C1_top | ecosystem: Environmental > Aquatic > Freshwater > Lake > Sediment | place: USA: Wyoming | collected 2017-08-01 | reverse complement strand
ATGTGGCTCATGTTGCAGCAGGAGCAGGCCGACGATTACGTCGTCGCGACCGGCGAGACGCACACGGTGCGCGAGTTCGTCGAGCTCGCCTTCGAGCACGCGGGGCTCGCTTGGAAGAAGCACGTCGAGCTCGATGAGCGCTACCTGCGGCCGACCGAGGTCGATCTGTTGCTCGGCGATCCTAGCAAGGCGAAGAAGAAGCTCGGCTGGAAGCCGAAGGTCACCTTCACCGAGCTCGTCAAGCGCATGGTCGACCATGACGTCGAAGAGGTGCGGCGGCAGGTCGAGGGGCATCGGCCCAAGGTCAACGAGCGGCGGCAGGACTAGGGCGCGGCGGCCCACCTATGTTGCGCTCGCGCGAGGCGTTCTGCGCAAAACCAAGTAGGCGGGCGCCGTGGTGCGACTCGAGCGACCAAGACGCTAGCCGGCACCGTGTTTATGGTGCCCCAATAAAGACCCCGGGACCACTCGCGGTGCCATCCATAGGACTTTATCATCCGCTCGACCGTGGTGGACATCTTGCCGGCCGCCACGCGACGCTCAGTCGCGCCATACTTTCGATTGTCACCCATCGACGAGCCCGTACACTCCCCACGCGCAGGCAGAGGACGGCGTCATTGATGAACCTCTGCGAGAAGATCCGCGAGGCCGAGCACCCTGATGCCGCTCGCGAGCCGTCGGGACGGCCCTGCGGGCGTGACGATCACCCCGCGCACCTCACCCGGCAGGTAGGCGCGAGCGGCCACCAGCCCGGCCGCGTCGCGGTCGGTAACGTTGGACGTGGCCTTCGCTTCTATGGCCCACGTCACACCGGCCGCCCGCACGATGAAGTCCACATCGAGGCCGCCGCGTGTGCGGAACGTGAAGATCTCTTGGTGGGCGTCGTAGGCGGCGGCAGTCGCCTGGAGCTGGCTGACCACCAGATGCTCGAAGAGCGAGCCTATTCGATCGACCGAGGCCACGAAGTTGGCGAGCAGGCCGTTCCACACCCCCACGTCGAAGAAGAAGTAGCGCGGATGCTTGACGAGCTCGGCACCGCCCGCATCGGGATACGGCGCAATTCGAGACGCGAGGAGTGTGTCCTCGAGCAGCTCGAAGTAGCGCATCGTACTCGTGCGCGAGACCCGCGCTCTTTGCGCAAGCTTCGAGAAGTCGAGGAGCTGACCCGACGAGGCCGCCGCCACCGAGAGGAAACGCGAGAAGCCTTGGAGGTTGCGAGCGAGGGCCTCGGCCTGAACTTCCTCTTTCAGATAGGTACCCGCGTAGCTCGCGAGGAGCTTCGCAGCGACGTGCTCGTCACGTTCCAAATAGGGCTCGGGTAGGGTTCCGAAGCGCAGGGCGCGCCCTACGTCGACTCCACCCTCGAGCTCGACGCTCGCGAGAGGGCCGAGGGAATACGTGAGAAGACGTCCGGGCAAGAGGTTCGCCTGACCTCGCCGCAGCTTGCGCGCGCTCGAGCCGGTCAAGAAGAACCTCCGCGCCTCGCCCGCGCGCTTGGCATCGTCGATGAGGGCCTGCACCGTGTTGAGTAGGCTCGGCAGCCGCTGAACTTCGTCAATGAAGACGGTCGTGGCCGCGCTCGCGTCGAGCCGTTGTTCGAGCTCGCCCGGGTTGGTCGAGAACGTCAGAAACTCGGACTCGCGCGCCAGGTTGATCTCGAGGTCCGGTGCGAGGCTTTGGATGAGCGTCGACTTGCCCGTCTGACGTGGGCCAAGCACGAGGAAGCTCTTGGTGGCGTCCGCGAGGGTCTTTGCCAACAATCTGTCTACCATGTGGTCATATTTACACCCATTACGACCTCAGTGTCGACATATTAGCGTGCTCGCGTCACCGAGTTCGCAGGGATCGCGCCACACCCGCCCCACCCGCGGCGGGAAGGCCAAGCCGAAGTTGTCGTCTTCGAGCGACAGGTTGCGATTGTACGCCGGGTCGCAGGTCAGGGCGGTGCCCCAGCGCGCCTCCATCAACGCGATCTCGCGCGCGAAGCGCTCGCCGGTCGCGAGCGTAAAGTCCGAGCCGCGGCTCGCCGACTCGTGGTGGTACAGCTCGGCGTAGGGCGTCCAGATATTCGTGTAGCCGCGGTCGCGCACGCGCAGGCAGAGGTCCACGTCATTGAAGGCGACAGCGAACGCTTCGTCGAGGCCACCGACCTCCTCGAACACGCGGCGGCGCACGAGACAGCAGGCGGCGGTCACGGCCGAGAGGGCTTGCACGAGCTTGGCGCGGCCGAAGTAGCCGGCGTAGGCGCGGGCGCGCTGTTTGTAGACATGGCCGCCGATGCGATGCACGCCCGTGATGATGCCGGCGTGCTGGATGGTGTCGTCAGGGTAGTAGAGCTTGGCGCCGACCACGCCGACCTCGGGGCGCACGGCGTGACTGACGAGCTCAGTGAGCCAGCCCGAGCCGATGACCTCGATGTCGTTGTTGACGAGGCCGAGGACTTCGCCGCGCGCTTCGCGGGCCGCCGCGTTGTTGAGGGCGGCGAAGTTGAAGGGGGCGGCGTAAGGCATCACGCGCACACGCGGGTCGCGCACGACGTCGCGCAGGTACGCGAGCGTCGCCGGCTCGCGACTCGCGTTGTCGACGATGAGGATCTCGTACGGCGCGTAGTCGGTGCGCGCCAGGATGCTGCCCACGGCCTGGCGCAAGAGCGCGACCCGGTCGCGGGTTGGGATGATGAGCGACACGAGCGGTGCGGGCGAGGGCAGGGCGTATTGCACGCGATGGTACTGGCTGCCTTCCCACGCGGCTAAGAGCGTGACCGCGATGCCGCGGCGGGCAAAGTGCTCGGCTATGGCGCGCCGTGCGGCGTCGTTGGCGTAGCTCTTCTCGGTCGCGCCGAGCGCTGTCGAGCCTGGGATCGAGCGCCAATGGTAGAGCACATGCGGGATGTGGCGCACTTGGCTCGGCGTCAGGCGCTCGATGACGCGCCAGGCGAGGTCGTAGTCCTGCGAGCCTTCGAGGCCGACGCGAAAGCCACCCACCGCTTGCACGAGCGTGCGACGAAAGACGCCTAAGTGGCTGACCATGTTGTGGCCGGCGAACAGATCGGCGTTGAAGTCGCATTTGAAGTAGGGCTCGAAGCGACGGCCGGCGCTGTCGATCTTGTCCTCGTCCGAGTAGATGAGACCGGCGTCGGGGTGAGCGGCGACCTCTTCGGCCACGAGATACAGAGCGTGCGGCGCGAGCTCGTCGTCGTGATCGAGCAGCGCGACGAAGGTGCCCGTCGCGAGCTCGAGCGCGCTGTTGCTCGCCGCCGAGATGTGGCCGTTCGTCTCGCGCAGCGTAAGCTTGATGCGCCCATCGTCGCGGGCGAGCCGCGTGAGCGTGTCGCGCAGACCCGGCCTCGTGGAGGCGTCGTCGGCGATGCACAGCTGCCAATGCGGATAGACTTGGGCGCGCACCGACTCGACGGCGCGTTCGAGCCAGCGCGGCTCGACGTTGTACACCGGCATCAGCACCGAGAGGAGCGGCGGATTTCGCATGGCCGCGATACGGGCGCGCATCCCCGCGAGGTCGGCCTCGCCAAGCGTGTCGAACTGCCGCACCCACTCGGCGTAGGATCTCTCGGCGGCGAGTGAGCGCTCGTGCTTGCGCAAGCGCTCGATGAGGCCGCGGGCGCCTTCGGCCCGGAAGATCCGCAGACCGTTGCGCAGTTGCCGCCAAAGCTCGCGCGGTCGGCTGCGCGCTTCGTTGAAGCGCAGCAACCCGAGCCGCAGCAGCGCCTCGAGCGGCGAGAGGTGGCGCAGCGTCACGGCGCCGAGCGTAAAGGCCACCGCCCCGCGCGCCGGATCGAGGCGCAGGGCGCGGACGCCGGCGGGCAGTTGAAACACGGCCGAAATCGAGCCGCGCGCATCAGGGCTCGGCAGCGCGACGACCGCGCGCTCGTCGAAGCCGGCGCCGCAATCGACGTGCAGGTGCGGCTCGAGGCACGAGCCGGGATCCGGTGCGATGCGAAGGCGCAGGAGCGTCCATCCTTGGCACAGGGGACGGCGCGACGAGACAGCGAGCTGCGGCTCATCGCCGCGACTCTCGAAGCGGCCCTCCGCTACGAGCTCGAGGTCGTTGAGGGCCGCGACCGCGATCCCGGCACGCGCGCCAGATGACCGCATGAGCTCGTCGTTCGGGCGCGCAGTGCTGCTCATGCGGAGGGTCTACCTCGGAATGCCTGCCAAGCACACGGCCACGAACGAGTACGCGCTCACCGCCCATGCAATCGGCACGAGCGCCGCGGTCGTCACGAAGCGCCGCTCCCCCGTCACCTCGCGCCAGGCGAGCAACGCGACGGGCAAGAGCGGAAACAAGAAGCGCCCCTGCGGCTGAAAGTCGAAGACCCAAGACGTGTGCACCGCGGCGCCGATGCCAAACAAGCAAACGATCAGGCCGGCCGCCGCCATGCCCTTTTGCCGTCGCGTTGCACCGCGCCGCAGCGTCGCGCCCACCGCCGCCGCGCCGAGCGCGCCGATGGCCAAGAGAACCGCGCCCTGCAGCACGTACAGCCACGCCGGCGCGAGCACGTTCATGCGGCCATACAAGCCCATAAAGCTCTCGGCCGTCGTGACATGCCATCGCCACTCGCTAAACAGGCTCGCGAGCGGTACGCCGCGCGCCGCGAGCGCAAGGCCAGGGTAGGCAGCGGGCGCATGGATCTCGCTCGGCCGAAAGCCGTGCGCCGCCGTGCTTTCGCGCACCTGCTCGACGAGCGCGGCCTTGCCTAGGCCGTTGCGCGCCAAGTCGGCGACGAGAAACGGCGCGGCGATGCTCAGCGCCATGGCCCCGAGCAGCGCCCAGCGGCGCAGGGTCAGCAAGCGGCGCGGCGGTGCGGCGCTCGCGATCTCGATGGCCACGTACGCCGCCATAAAGAGCAGAAACACGTAGGAGTTGAGCTTGGCGAGCAGCAGCACGCCGAGCAGCACGCCTAACGGCAAGCCTTTGCGCCAGGCGCCGCGCGTCGTCTCGGCCGCGAAGAATTGGCGTGACAGCGACCGCGGCGAGCCGAGCTCGAGTGCCACGAGGAAGGCCGCGGCAAAGGGCATGCCGTCGCCATTGAAGTAGCTAAAGACGTACCAAAGCTGCGGCGTCAGCACGAGCGCGAGCGCGTAGGCGGGGTCAGCGCCGGGCCTTAGGGCGACGCTGACACACACGAGCAGCAGGACGAGCCAGGCCACGGCTTGCAGGTTGCGCGTCCAACCCTCGGCGCCAAGGTCGCTCGAGACGAGGCGCACGAGCTTCGCCGCCACGAAGTAGGCGATCTGCGGCGGTGTCGTCTCGATGTACGACAGGCCGTAGAGCGGGTGCAGGTAACGCGGCAGCCCAGGGTCTTCGATCGCGGGCGGCAACCAATGATCGACGTAGTAGCTCGCGGCGCGCGCGTGGTGGTCTTGGTCGGGATGCGCGTCGATGCGGCTTGCGACCTGCACGGCCAACGCGAGTGCGGCGACGCTGGCGAGCATGGCTACGCGACCGCGGTGGGTGAGCAGCAAGCGCAGGAGCGCCGCAAGCGGCCGGCGACCTACGGTGGCGAGCAGAGCGAAGAGCAACAGCCACGCCACGAAGACGGGCAGGCACTGGCGCAGCGTGGCCCAAGCAGCGCCCGGCGGGGCGTCCAATCCCCCGAGCAGTGGTGCGACCGCCGAAGAACGCGGCAGCTCGAAGCGCAGATCTGGGCGGCAAGCGAGCGCGTCCTCGCCCGGCGGGGCGTAGCGCTCGGTCTCGGGAGACGGGCTGCCCGCGTCCGCCACGCCCACCGCAGCCAGGCTGGCGGCGAGCGCGACGCCCTCATCGTCGGGGCTTCCAGGCAGCAGCAGGCGCGCCCCGCGCTCGGCCAAGGCGAGTCCGTCGTCAGGGCGCGCCCAAATCACGCCGAGCGCCTGCGTCGCCAAACGTGGCAACGCCCAGCGCACGCGATGGGGGCGAGCGTCACCCGCCACGAACTGCCAGCCGCCGCTGCACCGCCACCCCTCGGGCCCGAGCAGGGCCAGCTTGACGCGTGCCGGCTCGCTGGCGGTCAGATCGATATCGAGGCGCACATGCCCCTCGGCCTGCCAGATCGTGATGCCACGCGGCAACGCTGCAAGCGCCGCGGCGAGCGCCAGCGCACCCGCCGCGATCGTGAGGCGCATGCGCGGTGAAGACCGAGCGCACGGCCAAGCGCGGCGTGCACTCGAAGGCGGCTTTGCGGCGTTGGCGCTGTCCATCATCAAGCGTGGCTCGGCACGAGCTCGAAGCCGTGCGTCGCGAAATGGCCATCAAAGGCGAAAGCCTCCCGCACACCGAGTCGACGCATGACCTGAAAGCTCGTGGTGTCGACAAAGCTCAGGGCGCGCTCGTTGGCGGCCATGACCGCGGCAAGCGCCGCGACGTGGTCTTCGCCCTCGACCGAGTGCGTGTGGACGAGCGGCAGGCAGTCAGCGCAAAACGTGCGCAGCGCGGCAAGGCCAAGGCGGCGCTGGATGAGCGCGAAGGTCTCGACCAGCACGTAGTTGGTGGTCACGAGCGCAGTATCTTTCTCGATGAGATTCTGCCAGGCGATTCGGGCGCGCTCGTGATTTGTGTCATCGCGATCGAGCACCGCGTAGATGCCCGACGTATCCACCCACACGCTCATGCGGGCTTCGAGACAAGGCCGGCGCCATAGGCTTCGTCGAGATAGGTGTCGTGCGCGGTGGAAACGTCGGGCCGTCCCGACGAGAAACGACCGGCGACCGCGATAGCCCGACGCTTGAGCTCGGCCTTGGGGGTCGTCACTGAGCCGGCGAGTGATGTGTCGAGAGCGCGACGAAGCAGTTCAGCGATCGAAATGTGGTCGTGCTCGGCGGCGGCGCGCACGGCCTCCATCTGCAGCTCCGTAAGCTGGATCTGGGTCCTGATCATGCCATCATGATAGCTACGGTGTTATCATGCGTCAAGCAGCCTTGCACCCGCTCCTTTCGCGTGGCCACCGTGCGTCTTGACAGCCGGCCGCGCCGGCCGCACCTTCACCGCGATCGCAACGACAACCCCAAGACCAGAACTCACGAGGATGCAGCCATGTTGAACCTAGTGCAAAAGCCCGCCCCCGATTTCAAAGCCACCGCCATGATCAACGGCGAGTTCAAGACCATCAGCTTGAGCGACTACCGCGGCAAGCACGTCGTCTTGTTCTTCTACCCGCTCGACTTCACCTTCGTCTGCCCGACCGAGCTCTTGGCCTTCAACGACAAGCTCGAGGAGTTCAAGAAGCTCGGCGTCGAGGTCATCGGCGCCTCGGTCGATAGCCAGTTCTCACACCTTGCCTGGTGGAACACGCCTCGCAACGAGGGCGGCATTCAGGGCGTGCGCTACCCCATCATCGCCGACATGACCAAGCAAGTCGCCACCGACTACGGCGTGCTCGTCGAGGGCGGCGTGGCGTTGCGCGGCCTCTTTATCCTCGACGACAAGCACATCGTGCGGCACGTGACGCTCAACGATTTGCCCATCGGTCGCTCGGTTGACGAGGTGCTGCGCGTCGTGCAGGCCATTCAATTCACCGACAAGCACGGCGAGGTCTGTCCGGCCAACTGGCACCCGGGCGAAGCGACGATGAAGCCCGACCCGAAGGGCTCGCAGGAATATTTCAAGAAGGCGCGCAAGGCCTAAGGCCCGCCCGGCCTCGACTGTGCCTTGACGCGCGCGCGGCGCGGCGGCTTCGACTCGCCAGCGCACGCGCCGCGTCAAGCGTGCGACGGCTGGACAAGCCGACGATCTGCACCGTCCAATTGAGTTACGACCGCGCCGGTGCCAAGATGCCTCGGCGCGTTGTCGTGCGATTGGAGTGGTGCGAATGGCTAGCGGTCGTCTGACGTTCTTCTGGTCTGTGGCGGGTCGAGTGGTTGCGTGCCTCGGCGCGCTCTCGTGTCTGAGCCTCGCGGCGTGCTCGGTCAACGTACCCGACAGGGAGGCGCGGCCCTTCGCGTGCAAGAGCGGCGGCGACTGCGCCGACGCCTACGAGTGCAAGCTCGGCGCTTGCGTGCAAAAGAGCTCGCTCGGCTGCGACGGCCGCGGCTGCCCGCAGGGGCAGAGCTGTGCCAAGCTCGCGGACGGCTCGTCGCTGTGCAAGCACAGCTGCGCCGGGGGCAGCGATTGCCGCTTGGGCGAGGTCTGCGTCGACGGCGCCAGCGCGAGCTCGGGCACCGGCACGAACCCGGCCGATCCGAGCGCCACGGTCAAGGTGTGCCTCAACTGCCCGCTCGGGTGTGGCGGAGATCTCGTGTGTGTTCTTTCGGGGCAGGCGTCCTCGACGATGCTCGACACCATTCAACAGAAGCTCACCTGCATGACACCGACGCGTTGCACTGGCGACCCCGAGTGCAGCGCGACGGGCTATTGCAGCGACGGCGCGTGCGTCGCTGACTGTCGCTCGCAAGGCTGCGGCAAGGATCAAGTCTGCATCAGTCATGGCACCAATCACGGTGAGTGCGTGGCGAGCTGCTTGACAACGAGCGCTGTGACGCCCTGCGGCGGCACGGGCGCCTGCGTCGCGGTGAGCGGCTGGCCGACGCTGGCGACCGCCAACTCCCCCGTCGTCATCGGTACGGTGCAGGCGTGCAAGCCCTGCGCAGGCACGTGCGGCGCGCCGAAGGAGTGCACGAGCGTTTCGGCTGCCCAGCAATCCCAATACGACAGCGTCACGACGCAGTGCGACTTCGTCGATCACACCTGCACGAGCGACGCCGACTGCTCGCGGATCGGCGCCGGCATTTGCGTCAAGCGCTCGAGCGGCACTGGCGTCTGCCGCCTCGAGTGCTCGGCGTGCTCGGCCGATACGTTGGCACAGGCGTGCGCTACGGTGGTTACGGTCGGCGGGCCGCAGAAGTCGGTGTGCGTGCGCTGCGGGGCGCAGTGCGCTGACGCCGGCAGCCTGTGTGCCGCCGGGCTCGGCAGCGCCGACCCCCTGCAGCCCATCATCGACAAGCTCGCCATTGGCTGCGGCTGCGACTCGCGGCTGTGCACGACCGCGCTCGGCGCGACGGCCTATTGCGCGGCCAGCAAGTGCACGACCGACGATTGCCGCATCCAGACTGACCCGGCCACTTTCTGCGCCAAGGGCAGCGTGTGCGACGACGTGGATGGGCGCTGTCGCGCCGATTGCCTGCAGAATGGCGGTGACTGCGCCTCGCCTGCCGCTTGCGTGCTGCGCCCTACGGTAGCGACGCCGAGCGGTCTCGCCGAGTTGTGCGTCGAGAATATCTGCAGCGCCTGCGGTAGCGGCATTTGTCTGCCGCAGCCGATCTCGGGCGCGCCTTTGTGCCTAGTGAGTCCCTCGTGTGGCGCCAACCGCGATTGTACGGGGCTCGATTGCCTGTGGGTCGGGCACAGCGATGGCGACGGCAGTTGTGGCAAGGCTTGCGGCGGCTGCATGCCGGCCACTGAGATTTGCGCGGCCGCCCCCGACGCGGCCGGCATCACGCATCAATCCTGCGTGCCCAAGCCCAACTGTAGCCCGGCCTGTTCGAGCACGCCGCCCGCCGCCATCTGCAGCTACGCCGAGGGGCTGTTGGCCGAGACCCAATGTGCCATGGGCTGTCAAAGCGCGAGCAGCTGCATGGGCGCCGAGGCGTGCGTGGTCGATGCCACGCGGCCGGGCCTGCCGTATGGCGTCTGCCGCAGCACGGATACCTCGGTGCCAACGTGCGCGAGCGTCGGCGGCGTCGTGATGACTGCCCAGCGCTTCGACAACCAGACCGCGACGGTCCAAGTGTGCGATCGCAGGATGCCGTGCAACGCCGGCACCACCTGCCCGCAGGGCCAGCTTTGCACGCGCGCCCCCGGCGCCGGCGCGCCCGTGTACACCTGCTTGCCGTGGTGTGAGACCTCCTTTGGGCCGCTGTGCTATAGCGGCGAGGAGTGTGCCACCGTCTTCGCGCTCAACGCTGCGATGATGACCCTCGCGCAGGCCTGTGTGCCAACGGGCGCGGCGCGCTACCAGCCGGGTGACGTGAGTTATCTGACGACGGGCACGATGACCGGCAATGGGCTATTCGGCGACACGACCGCCCACAGCAGCTCACTGCAGGCCTTGCGTTACAGTGAGGTCATTCCGGCAGGCGCAGCCGCTACGAGCGTCGTCTTGACGGGGGACGATACCGGCGGCTCGATCTTCGCCATGGGCACGACGGCCAACCTCGCGTTCTTCGGCCGCGCCCACCTCGGGGCGGGCGAGATGGTGATTGGCGACCCGATGGCCGTGCCCCCGACCACGACCGGCCGCCGCAACCGTGCCGTCTTCGAGTGCGACGGCGTCACTACCTCGACCGCCTGCACGAGCAGCCCGGCGCCGCATCTCTATGGGCGCGGCGTCACCTGCACCGGGACGTCCTGTGTGTTCGACGACACGGTGAGCTTCACGGTGGGGGGCAAGGCCGGCGTCGGTTACACCCATGCGGCGTTGCGCGACGGTTATCTGGCGGTGCTCGTCACCTACACCGCCTCGGGCAAGACGCGCAGCGCCATCCGCGTCGCGCGCCTCGTCAACAACCCGACCCTCGGCTACCTCTATTGGGCCCCGGGCGAGATCTTCTTGGCTCCCGACGACGTCGTGCGCGAGGTCGCCGTCTCGCGCGACGTCGTGGCCTACCTGACGCGCAGCCTCGCCTCGCCCACCAATCAGGCGCTGAGCTTCGTCCGCGTACGCGAGCTCTTCGCCCCGCCCGCCTCCATCCCCGTGGCGCGCCGCGACTGGACCTTCACCGCTGGCGCGTATGGCGCGCGCGATCTGACAGTCGATGAACACTGGCTTGCCTGGGTGACACAAGTGGACGCCGCCGGGACCTTGAACGCCAGCAGCTTGGGCTATCTCGCCGCCGACATGGCGAACGCCGCGCCCGTCGCCGCCTCGCCAACGCTCATTGGGCTGACCAACGGCAGCGGCCTCGCCAACGCCACGAAGCGCGTGCGGCCGTCCTTGCACCGGCACTATCTGGCCTGGAACGAGGGGCAAAACCTCAAGACGCGTGAGCTGACCGGGCCGACCACCTCGGATCGTAGCTACGCCGCAGGCCTCGACATCGGCCTGCCGCTGCTCGTGACCCAGGGCGGCATGTTGAGCTTGTCCTTCTGGGAGGACTTTGCGACGTACGGCCGATTCTACCGCGTCAACGAGACGTTGCCGTAGACGAGCGCGGATGAGCGACCAATCCAACGCCGAGCTGTTGCCGCGTCTGACGCGCTACCTCGACTATTTTCAGGCGCTCACCGAGGTCGGCAAGGCCCTCACCGGCAACCTCAAGCTCGAGCAGGTCCTGCAGACGGTGATGCGTTGCTTGACGCAGCTCCTAAAGCCCCAGAGCTGGTCGCTCATGTTGCTCGACGAGGCGAAGAACGAGCTGTACTTCGAGATCGTGGTCGGCCCCGCGGCCGACGCCATTCGCAACATGCGCCTGCCGGTCGGCGAAGGGATCGCCGGCTGGGTGGCGAAGAACCGTGAGGCCGTCGTGGCGCCGCGCGTCGCCGACGACCCGCGGTTCTCCAAACGCATGGACAAGGCGAGCGCGTTTCATACGGCGAGCATCCTGTGTGTGCCGCTCATCTGCCGCGGCCGCCTGCTCGGCGTCATGGAGCTCGTCAAAGACGAGGGCGATCCCGAGCCGTATCAGTCCGAGCATTTGCAGATCCTCGGGCCGCTCGCCGACTTCGCCGCCATCGCCATCGACAACGCACGGGTCTTCGCGGCGGTCGAGAACTTGACGATCCTCGACGAGTGGACCGGCCTCTACAATGCCCGCTACCTGCGTGCCTACATAGCGGACGAAGTCTTGCGCGCCGAGCGCTACCGCCACGAGCTCGCCGTAGCGTTCCTCGATCTCGACAACTTCAAGACCATCAACGACACGCATGGGCACGGGGCGGGCTCGGCGACCTTGCGCGAAGTCGGTCTGCTCTTGAAGGACACGGCTCGTGAAACCGATCGCGTGGCGCGCTACGGCGGTGACGAGTTCGTGGTCGTCATGCCGGAGACCGCCAAAGAGGGCGCTCTGAACTTGGCTGAACGCATGCGCTTCGCCATCGAGACCACGTCGTTCGCCGTCGATGCCACGCTGCGCACGAACGTCACCGCGAGCTTCGGCATCGCCTGCTTCCCAAGCGACGCGGGCGACGCCAAGAGCCTGCTCGAAGCCGCCGATCGCGCCATGTACTTCGCTAAGGCCAAGGGCCGCAACGCCGTCATCGACGCGGCGACCATGCCCAAGTAGGGGCTGCGCTCGGCTGCAAATCGGGCTTGACAAGGTCGCCTCCTAGCCGGCATCCACTCGTGGTCCCCTTTTCTCCGAGGTCACGATGATCAAGTTCGGCAAAGGCAATCTGCGCGTTCCGCGCTGGACGCGCCCGGTGTACATGGTGGCGTTCGGCACCTCCGATTTTCGCAAGCGCTACCCCGAGAAGCGTCTCGAAGAGCTGGCGATGGTCGCCTTTCGCATGATGCTCGAAGAGAACGATCTCAAGATGGACCCGCTCGCCGTCAAGGAGCTCATCAACTTTTGCTCCTACGGCGAGTTTGCCGACCACTTTCAGGATCAGCTCCTCTGCGAAGCCAAGGTGCACGACTACCTCGGTCTCAATCTGCTGCCGAACTTCGGCATCAAGACCGGTGGCGCCACCGGTGGCTACGCCATGCTGGCCGGCGCCAACACCGTCGCGAGCGGCTACAGCGATTGCAGCCTCGTGCTCGGCTGGGAGCGCATGGACGAGGTCAAGACGTGGACCGGTAACTACTACATCGCCTCGGCTGCGTGCAAAGACTTCGAGACGCGGCTCGCGCGCAACTACGCGAGCTACTACGCCCCGATGGCGCGGCGTTTCCAGCAGATGTACGGCGTCGACGAGAAGGTGCGTGCCGCCATCGCCGTCAAGAACCGCGGCTACGCCTGTAGCTCGCCGTTCGCACAGCAGGCGGGCAAGCACACGGTCGACGAGGTCCTAAAGGGCGACATCGTCTCGGATCCGCTGCGCTTCCTCGAGTGCTGCTGCATGAGCGTCGGCGCGTCGGCGACCCTGCTGTGCTCAGAAGAACTCGCCTACAAGCTCACCGACAAGCCGGTCAAGCTCTACACCTGCGGTGGCACCGACACGCTACGCACGGGCGACCGGCGTCCCATGCAGATCCCGCTTCTGCCCAACGAAACCGAAGAGACCTACGCCTGGCTCTACAAGGACATGGAGAAGCACGACGGCCGCTGGCCGGGCTTCGAGAGCTTCGCCGCAGCGCGCTTCGCGGCCTCGATGGTGTACCAGATGGCGGGTATCAAAGAGCCGCTCGAAGAGCTCGACCTCGTCGAGACGCATGACGCCTTTACGATTTCCGATCTGCAAACCTACGGCGACGTCGGTCTCACGCAGTACGGCAAGGAGCAGGACTACATCACCTCGGGCGATGCCTACTTGAAGAATCCCCATACCGGTAAGCAGGGCAAGTGCCCGTCGAATCTCTCGGGCGGTCTGCTCGGCACGATGCACGCCGTCGGCGCGACCGGCATCTTCCAGTGTGGCGAGATCCTCTGGCAGCTGCAGGGCAAGTACGACAAGTTTCACGGCGATGCGAAGATGTGGGAGCGCTTTGGCAAGAAGAAGCCCAAGGATTGGGAGAGCCTGCAAGTCAAAGACCCGCGCCGTGGCCTGGCGATTTCGCATGCCGGCGTCGGCAGCCACGTCACCTGCGCCGTGCTCGAGAAGGGCTGGTAGGGAGAACCATCATGGCAAACAAAGTCAAATTGAAGACTACCCCGTCCAAGATCACCGTGGCAGGCGAAGCCTGGGTGGTCGATATGCCGCGCTTTGGCGAAGAGGGCACGCACCATCACACCTACGGGCTGCTGACCCCGTACTTCAAGGGCCTGACCGAGGGTAAGCTCATGGCCACGCACTGCGTGAATGCCAAGTGCCCGATCGGCAAAGGCAAGGGCGAGCTATGGCTGCCGCCACGCGCCGACTGCCCAGACTGCCACCAACCGATGGTGTGGGAGCAGATCAAGAAGCCCGAGGGTTACATCTACGCTTACACGCACGTCGAGCGCGGCGGCACCGGGCTCGAGATCGAGTGTCCGTACTACCAGATCGACGTGAAGATCCCGGGCGTCTGGACGATCATCAAGAGCTATCTGCTCGACAGGACGCCCATCAAGATCGGCGACAAGGTCAAGGCGGGCTTCTTGACCGGTAAGCAAGCCACGAACACGAGCCTCGATCTGTACTTCGAGCTCCTCTGATAGCGCGGCCGCCCTTGACGCGGCGCGTGCGCTAGCAGTCGTGGAGCTGCTGCGACGCGCCCGCGTCAAGGGCCGACGTGCCGCGGTGCGCTAGCAGTCGTGGAGCTGCTGCGACGCGCCCGCGTCAAGGGTCGACGTGCCGCGGTGCGCTAGCAGTCGTGGAGCTGCTGCGACGCGCCCGCGTCAAGGGCCGATGCGGCGCCCTACTGACGAGCGTTCTGTGTCTCGGCCGGCCGCGCGCCCTCTAGGGCCTGCACGAGGCGCGTGCGCAACAGGTCATCCTTCTGTAGCGCTTCGAAGCGCTCGTTGCCGATGTAGAACGTGGGCAACGAGTTGACCTGCGCTTCTTCGGCGCAGGCGCGATCGTCGGCGAGTCGTTGCAGCGTGCCCTTAGCCGCGAGACACGCCCGCCACGCTGTCAGTTCGAGGCCCAAGCGATCGGCCATTTGCTCGAGCTCGGTCGGTGAGAAACTCTCGGCCGCGAAGAGCTGGTCGGCCATGAGGTCACCTTGCCCCATCTCCTCGGCGCAGATCCCAGCGAGCGCCGCGGGCACAGCCCCTGCGTGGGCCGGCAGCGGAAAGTTCTTGTGCACGACGCGCACGTTGCCGCCGAGCTCGTCGACGATGCGGCGCAACGCGAAGTGCTCGGCGCGACAGTACGGGCACATGAAGTCGCCGAAGACGACGACTGTCACGGCGCCTTGTTGCTGTTCGCGCACGACGCAGTCTGGCACTCCCGGCTGCGCAAGCCCGCCTCTACCCAAGGCACCATGCATCACCTGCGCGTAGAGAAACGGGCTGGCGAGGGCGACGATGATCACCACCGCCGAGCCTGCGAGCAGGCGTTGCCCTGTGTCCGGCCAAGCGCGCCGCGCGGTCAGTACAGCGACCAAGGCTAACGCGATGGCCGAGCCATCGACCATGAGGCAGTAGACGCAAAGGGCGTGAACGACCGTGACCATGATAGCGATGAAGGCCGCGGCACCAACAGCCCCCACAATCGAGGCGAGCAGCACGAGCCTTCGTACGAGCTCGTCGGCCGCAAACGAGGCGACGAGTACGAAGAGAAAGAACGCGATGCCGTAGACGGGCGTGTGCAGACCGAACAGCTTGGCGTAGGGCGAAGCGCGTACGAGCCCGCAGTCGCCGCTCGACCCACAAAACTGCGGCGCCTCCGACGTATACTCAACGAGTAACAACGCGCTCGCGCCGAGGCCCAAGGCGGCCAACGCGCGAAATAGCAGCATCCACCAACTCGACGGCATCGGCCTACCCTCATCCATTGTCCTAGCCGATTACACCCGAGAGCGACCAGCCCGCAACAGGCGGGGCCGCGATAATTCGTGCTGCGTTGACGCTGCCTCGTGTGGGCGCTAGTCATGCGCCATGGCTGAGCACGATCTCGTCATCGTCGGCGCCGGCATCAGCGGCTTGTCCTTGGCCTACTATGCAGCGCAAGCGGGCCTGCGGTCGGTCGTGCTCGAACGCAGCGACGTGGCGGGTGGTTGCTTGCACTCCGTGCGTACGGGGGACTTTTGGCACGAGCTCGGTGCGCATACCTGCTACAACTCGTACGTCGAGCTCATCGCCCTGCTCGAGGCGTACGGTCTGCAGCAGAAGATTCTGCCGCGCGCCAAGGTCCCCTTCATGCTGCTCATCGAGGGGGAGCCGCGCTCGGTCGCCCGCGAGCTGCGCATCGGCGAGTTGCTCTGCGCGCTGCCGCGCCTCGTGTCGACCAAGCGCGACGGGAGAACGGTGCAGGACTACTACAGCCGCTTCGTGGGCCCCGAAAATTACCGCCGCGTGCTCGGCCCGATGATCACCGCCGCCTTTTCACAGCCCGCCGACGCGTTTCCGGCCGAAATGATGTTCAAGTCGCGTGGCGTCCGCCGCCGGGACGTGTGCAAGAGCTTCACCCTCGAGGGGGGGCTGCAAACGCTCGCCGATGCGCTCGCTGCCGACCCAAAGATCAGCGTGCGCCTCAATGCCGAGGTGCGCGAGGTCGCGCGAGAGGGCACGCGGTTCGTCGTCACGCTCAGCGACGGCGAGAGGCTCATGGCAGGACGCCTGGCCCTCGCCGTGCCGCCCGCGCAGGCGTGCGAGCTCGTGCGCGCGGTCAATCCCGGCGCGGCGACGATCCTCGGGCGCATGAAGGTTTCCGAGATCGATTCGATCGGGGTCATCGTCGACAAGACGGCGAGCTCAATCCCGCCCGTGGCTGGGCTCATTCCTATCAACGGTCCGTATTACTCGGCGGTCTCACGCGACACCGTCCCTGACGCGGCTCATCGCGGCTTTGCCTTTCATGCTCGGCCCGGTGCGGCGAGCGAGCAGCGCCTGCAAGACGCCGCGCGGGCGCTGCGCATCAACCGCGATCAGATCACGCACGTCACGCGGCGCCAAGCGACGTTGCCCGCGCCCGAGCTAGGCCACGCGACCCTCGTTGCCGAGCTCGAGGCCGCCGTAGCGAAAAGCCCGTTGGCCCTCACCGGCAACTACTTCGGCGGCCTCGCGCTCGAGGATTGCGTCTTGCGTTCGAAGAGCGAGGTCGCGCGCCTGCTGCGGTAGCGATCGACTTACATCGCCCCGACCATGCGCAAGCGGCGCAGGATCGCGCCCGTCATGGCTGAGAGGCCAACGACCTCTTCGGCGGCACCGCGCTCGATGGCTTCTTTGGGCATGCCGAAGACGATGCAGCTCGCTTCGTCTTGAGCGAGCGTCATCGCCCCGGCTTGGCGCATCTCGAGCATGCCGGCCGCGCCGTCGTCGCCCATGCCGGTCATGATGACGCCGACGGCGTTGCGCCCGACGGCCTGTGCGGCGGAGCGGAACAGCACGTCGACGCTCGGGCGATGGCGCGAGACGAGCGGTCCGTCTTTGACCTGCACGGCGTAGTGACCGCCGCTGCGCACGAGCATGGTGTGGCGATTGCCGGGCGCGATCAACGCCCGGCCGGGCCGCACGCTATCGCCATCGGCCGCCTCCTTGACTTCGATGCGACAGATCTCGTTGAGGCGCTCGGCGAAGGCCGCGGTGAAGTGCTCGGGCATGTGCTGCACGATGACGAGTCCAGGCACGTCGACCGGCATCTCCTCGAGCAGATAGCGCAACGCCTCCGTGCCGCCGGTCGACGCGCCGATGGCGACGACCTTGTCGGTGGTGGTGGAGAGCGGGGCGCGGGAGATCCTCTTGATCATCGCGTCGGCCGAGCGCTTGGGCTCCATGGCCACGGGCTTGCGCTGCCGTACGCGCGCCCGCGCCGCGCCGATGAGTGCGTCGATGAGGATGGTCGCCGAGTCGGTGAGAAAATCGCGCACGCCGATCTTGGGCTTGGCCACCACCTCGACGGCGCCTGCTTCGAGGGCGTGGATCGCGGCCTCCGAGCCGCGCGTCGCGAGCCCCGAGCAGACGACGACCGGGATCGGATCTTCGCTCATGAGCTTGTGCAAGAAGGTGAGGCCGTCCATGCGCGGCATTTCGAGGTCGAGCAGGATGACGTCGGGTCGTCTCGCCGCGATCTTGGTCATGGCGATAATGGGATCGGACGCGATCTCGGCGACGAAACCCGGCTGCTTGCTCAAGATGGCGAGCACGGTTTGGCGCACCACGGCCGAGTCGTCGACCACGAGGACGCGGATGGGCGCGCGACTCGCGTCGTTTCTGTGCAGGCTCATCGACGCGGCTCCGCCGCTACGTTGCGTGCCCAGGCATAGATGGTTGGGGCCACCGACCGAATCGCGGCACCCTGTCCGCTCAGCGTCTCGGCATGGCCAACGAAGAGATAACCCGCGGGGTCGAGCCGCGCGAGCAAGCGTCGAATCACGCCGGCGCGTGACTCGGCGTTGAAGTAGATGAGGACGTTGCGGCACAGGATGAGGTCAAAGTGCCCGACGAGCGGATAGTTGGCGTCGTTCAGATTCAGGCGCGCGAACTCGATCACTTGCCGTACTTCCACACCCGCCTTCATCCTGCCCACCTGCGAGCCAGTGCCGCGCAGCATGAAGCGCTTCAAGTAGGCTTCGGGAATCTCTTTGGCGCGCTCCATGCTCCACAGCCCCTCGCGCGCCAGCGCCAGCACGCGCGTTGAGAGATCGGTCGCTACAATCTCAACGGCCCATCCGTCGGACGGGGGCAGGGTGTCGAGAAACAACATGGCGAGCGAGTAGGGCTCTTCCCCTGTCGAGCAGCCGGCGCTCCAGACGCGCACCCGGCGCGGCATGACGCCTGCGGCGGCGCGCTCGCGCCAGACCGGGATGACGCGCTCGCGCATGAAGGCGAAGTGCTGCGGCTCGCGAAAAAAGTGTGTCTCGTTGGTGCTGATGCAGTCGAGCAGGGTGACGAGCTCGTCCTGTGCGCCGCCGATGACATACTCGTAGTAGTCCTGAAACGAGGTCATGCTGAGCTGGCGCAAGCGGCGGCCGAGCCGGCCGACGAGCAGGGCGCGCTTCACGTCCGAGAGGTAGATCCCGGCTTCGTTGTAGATGAGGCCTTGCAGCAGCTCGAATTCGTGGTCGGAGATCGCGACGCCTTGGGCGCTGATGGCCGCGCGGGGGGCGGTGCCTTTGTCGTTGTCGCGGTCGGCTTTCTTTCTCATGGTGGAGCACGCCCGCGCGATGCGACGCCGCAGAAAGGTGTCCCGTTCAGGCGCGCGCCGACTCGGCCCGGCGTAGCGTCTCGCGAATGCGCAAGAAGACATCGTCGAAGTCGCCGAGGCCGTCGATGCGGCGCAATAGGCCGTGCTTGTCGTAGTACTCGATGAGCGGTCGTGTCTGGGCTTGATAGGTGGCCAGGCGGGCGCGAATCGCCTCCTCGCGGTCGTCGTCGCGATGATAGAGTTCGCCGCCGCACGCGTCGCAGATATCGGCGTGGCGCGGCGGGTTCGAGACGAGGTGATACGGCGCGCCGCAGAGCCGACAGGTGCGGCGGCCCGTCAGGCGGCGCACGAGCTCCTCGTTCTGAACTTCGAGGCAGATGACGGCATCGAGGTGTCGGCCATGCTCGGCCAACATGCGCTCGAGGGCGTCGGCCTGCGGCACCGTGCGCGGAAAGCCATCGAGCAAGAACCCCGGGCGGCAGTCAGGGTGCACGATGCGCTCGGCGACGATGCCGATGACCACCTCGTCGGGCACGAGGTTGCCGCGGTTCATGTACGACTTGGCCTGCTCGCCGAGGGCGGAGCCGCTCTGAATTACCTCACGCAGAATGTCGCCGGTCGAGATCTGGGGGATCCCAAGCTCATCCACGAGACGCTTGGCTTGCGTGCCCTTGCCGGCGCCCGGCGGGCCGAGCAAGATCAGGTTCTTCATAGCGACCCTCCAGCCGGACAATGTACGAGGCTACGGGCCGGACAACAAGCGTCAATGCTCGCGGGCACGCGAAAGGCGCTAGTGGCAGCTCCCGCACGAGCCGCCGTGGCAGCTCCCACATGATCCGTGCGAATGTCCGGCGGCGCTGCTTACAAAGCCCGAGCCAGTTTTGATAGCGGTCGCCGAGAGCAGACGGCGTACCTCGGGCGACTCGCAGCCCGGGCAGCGCACGTCGGCGGCGGCGCTGCTGTTGAGCAGCAATTCCTCAAATTCTTTTTGACACTTCTCGCAGGCGTACTCGTAGATCGGCATGCTCAACCTCGTACTGCTTAGGCTCCGGCGCGTATCATAGCCGAGCGTCGATCGGCAACGACTCGGCTGCGTGCCGTTAGAGCAGGTAGCTCTCGTACACCGGCCGCCACATCTTACTCTTGACCATCTCGAGGATGTTCGCCGGTCGCGCGATGCCGGCGAGGTTGTCTTTGTAGGCGGCCTCGACCACGGCGGCCCCGATGTAGGCCGACACCTCTTGGATGCGCTGCAACGACGGGTAGATGCGGCCGAGGTCGAGATCGCTCTGCTGTACCTGATCGGCGAGCGTCTTGGCGGCGACCGAGAACATGCGGTTCGTGACGTGCTTGGCTTCGCAAGCGATGACGCCGAGACCGACGCCCGGGAAGATGTAGACGTTGTTGCCCTGACCGGACACGAATGTCTTGCCCTCAAACGTGCACGGCGGGAACGGACTGCCGCTCGCGAAGATGGCGCGACCACGGCTCCAGCCGTAGGCTTCTTCGGCAGAGCACTCGGCCTTCGAGGTTGGGTTCGACAGCGCGAAGATGACCGGCCGCTCGTTGTGCTTCGCCATGGCCTCGATGATCTCTTTGTCGAATGCCTTCGGAATCGTCGAGACGCCGATGAGCACCGTCGGCTTGAGCGCCTGCACGGCCGACGCGAGGTCGGGGCAGAACTTGAAGTCGTGCGCATACCGCAGCTTGTGCTCGGCCAAGTTGTCGCGGCTCTTGACCACGAGGCCCTTGGTGTCGACGAACCAGCACTTCTTGCGTGCCTCGTCGAGCTTCATGCCCGCATCCGTCATCGCCGAGACGATGAGGTCGCCGATGCCGATACCCGCCTCGCCCGCGCCGAAGAAGAGGATCTGCTGCTCTTTGAGCGTCTTCTTCGTGAGGCGCAGGGCCGAGAAGATGCCGGCCAGCGTGACGGCGGCCGTGCCCTGGATGTCGTCGTTGAAGGTGCACACCTTCTCGCGGTACTGCTCGAGCAGGCGAAAGGCATTGATGTTGGCGAAGTCCTCGAACTGCACGAGGCATTTTGGCCACACGTCTTGCACGGCGCTGATGAACTCGGCGATGAAGGCGTCGTATTCCTTGCCGCGCACGCGCGCCTGGCGCAAGCCTGAGTAGAGCGGGTCGCGCAGGTATTCATCGTTTTCGGTGCCGACGTCGAGCATGACCGGCAGCGTTTGTGCGGGGTTGATGCCGGCGCACGCCGTGTAGAGCGAGAGCTTGCCGACCGGGATGCCCATGCCGCCGACGCCTTGATCGCCGAGGCCGAGGATGCGCTCGCCGTCGGTGACGACGATGACGCGCACGTCGGGGCGGGGCCAGTTCTTCAAGATCTCCGCCACGTGGCCGCGATCTTTGATCGAGATGTACAAGCCACGCGCGCGGCGAAACAAGCGGCCCCACTGTTCACAGGCCTGGCCGACCGTCGGCGTGTAGATGATCGGCATCATCTCTTCGAGGTGCTCGTCGACGAGGTGATAGAACAACGTCTCGTTGCGGTCCTGCAGGGCCGTCAGGTGGATGTAGCGCTGCAAGTCGGAGGTGCGGCCCCGGTAGCCGTTGAGACTGCGCTCCGCTTGCTCGTCCATCGTGTGCACATGGGGCGGCAGCAGGCCCTTGATGCCGAGCGTACGGCGCTCGACTTCCGTGAAGGCCGTGCCCTTGTTGAAAATGGGGTCGCGCAGCAGTATCGCGCCGCGTGGAATTCCGGGCTTCGGCTCGCTCTTGGTCGTGGTCATGGGTCCTCTCCTCGGTTCGGCTAGGCATTCGAGCGAGGCGACGATACACCCGGCCGATGCCAAAGCAAACCCAAGGCGGCGGCGAGTAGCCCCGCAAGCGCGAGGCCGAGGCCCCACAGGGCGCGGCCGTGTTGTGGCGCGGCGCCGTCACTCGCGGCGACGAGCAGCGCGGCTGGCGAAAGATCGTGCGGCAGCGCGAAGAGGCCGACGGCGAGGCACAGCAACCCGGGGGCGAGGCCGCGCAGGCTCGGTGCGACGTCGGCGACACGCGCCGACCCCACGGCATTGGCTCGGTCGTGGCCGCTTGCCGCGCCGGCGGCCCGGGCGGCAGCTCGGCGCGCCAGACGCGCCACGCTGTGGGCATGACCGAACGCGGCGTAGATCGACAGGCCGAGCACGAGCCAACCGACAAAGCGCCACCACGAGGCGGGCGGCAGGTACACCATGAGGCCGAGGCACGACGCCGCCCCAAGCGTGGGGACGAGCCACGGACCGAAGGGCACGCGAAACGGCCGCGCCCGCGTGGGGTCACTGTAGCGCAGCACCGGGATGCCGACGCAGACGAGCACGAAGGCGAACAAGGTCCCGATGTTCGTCAGATCCACCATCTCGTCGATGGAGGCAAAAGCGGCGAGTGAGCCGACGACGACGCCGGTGAGGATCGTGGTCACGTGCGGGGTGCGAAAGCGCGGATGCACGCGCGCGAACACCGGCGGTAGCAGGCCATCGCGCGCCATCGAGAAGAAAATGCGCGGCTGGCCGAGCTGAAAGACGAGCAAGACGGCCGTGTTGGCGACGACGGCACCGGCTGAAACCAAGAGCGCGGCCCAATGGGCCTCGGGCGCCACGTAGTCGAGCGCGATGCGCAACGGCTCGGCCTGCTCGCTCGCGAGCCGCTCTGACAGCGCGAGGTAGGGCATCATGCCCGTGAACACGGCGGCGACGGCGATGTAGAGCACAGTGCAGATGAACAACGAGGCGATGATCCCGATCGGCAAGTCGCGCCCCGGGTTGCGCGTCTCCTCGGCGACCGTCGAGACGGCGTCGAAGCCGATATACGCGAAGAAGACGACCGCCGCGCCGGCGAGCGTGCCGCCTAGGCCGTGCGGAAAGAAGGGCTGCCAGTTGCTGGCCATCGTCGTGAGCGGCACGAAGTAGAACGCCGCGCCAATGAAGAAGACGAGCACGCCGAGCTTGATGACCACCATCACGGCGTTGATGCGCGCCGACTCGCGCACCCCCCATACGAGCACGACGGTGAGCAGGGCGACGATGGCGAAGGCGAGGAGGTTGACGACGATGGGCACGCCGAAGATATGCGGCGCGCTCTCGAAGAGGCCCGGTGTGTGCTGCGCCGTGCGCAGGTCCGTGCACAGCCATAGCGGCACGTGGATGCCGAGCGCGGCGAGCAGGCCGCGAAAGTAGCTCGCCCAGCTGACGGCCACGGCGACGTTACCGACCGCGTATTCGATGATGAGATCCCAGCCGATGATCCAGGCTACGAGCTCGCCGAGCGTCGCGTAGGCGTAGGTGTAGGCCGAGCCCGAGATGGGCACCATCGCCGCGAGCTCGGCGTAGCACAATGCCGTGAGGCCCGCGACGACGGCGGTGATCGCGAACGAAAGCATGAGGGACGGTCCGGCGCCCGGGCGTGCGGCGTCGCCTGCGGCCGCGGTGCCGACCGTGGCGAAGATGCCGGCGCCGATGATGGCGCCTACGCCGAGCAGCGTGACGTTGAGCGCGCCGAGGGTGCGCTTGAGCGAGCGGTGCTCGTCGTGTGCCGCACCGAGGATGTCATCGAGCGACTTGCGGCGCAGCAGGTCACGCCACATCAGCGCCCTCTGCCGCTCGCCCAAGTGTCACAGGGCGGCCCGTACGCGCGCCCAGGTTTGCTCGAGCTGCTCGATGAGCACCTTGGTCTCGGCGAGCACGGGCATGAAGTTCGTATCTCCGCCCCAGCGCGGCACGAGGTGATAGTGCAGGTGATCGGCGATACCGGCGCCGGCGACGCGGCCGAGGTTCATGCCGATGTTGAAGCCCTCGGGATGGTACGCGGCGCGCACGGCGACGACGGCGCGGCGAAGCTCCTCGTGCAAGTCCACGAAGGCCTCGGTCGGCAAATCTTCGAGCGCCGAGACGTGGGCGCGCGGGATCACCATGAGGTGGCCGGAGTTGTAGGGGAAGCGGTTGAGGATGATGAACGACCGCTCGCTGCGATGGACGATCAAATTCTTGCGGTCGTTCTCTTCACCCTCCGCGGCCGGAAAGTCGCAGAAGATGCACCCGTTCGGCTTGGGGGCGTTGATGAACTCCATTCGCCAGGGGGCCCAGAGGGGCTGCTCCATCGTGCACCTCGCTGCGTCTGTGGGTGAGTCAAGCGCAAGGTCTCACCGCGTGCAAGCAGAGAGGCTAGTCGGCTCCCGGCGCGGCGCTCGGATCGTCACTCGGCAGCGCCGACGTCTCCGCCTGCGCCGGGCGGGGTGAGGCGATGCTGCCGACGAGCTGCGCGGCGCTTTCGATGGCCATCTCGGGTTCGTCGCTGTCTTGCTTGGCGCGGTGGTAGAGCGTGATGACGCCGCGCGCGCGGATGAACTCGCCCTCGAAGTCGGCGAGGTGGGCCGCCGCGGCGACGGCGCGATCGCGCAGCACGAGCTCGAAGTCCTGCTTTGCGCCGGTCGCGAGGCCGACGAGCAGCGGCCCGTCCTTCTTGTCGTCGAGCCGCTGCACGGTGCTCAAGACCACGGCCTCACGGCCGACGAGGGCGCGCAGGCGCTGCCCGGCGTCCGCTTGCGTGAGTATGACGTACTCGGGTCGCCCTTGCGCCTCGCGCCAAAACGCGGCGACGAAGCGGGCGCGTGCCTGCCACCAGGCGAGGCGCTCGTCGTAGTCGGGATAGTGCTGCTTAGTCGGATCCCAGATGCCGCGCTTGGCCGCCCGCGCTTCGTCTTGCGCGGCCACGAACTCGGCATCGAAACGGCGCGAGGCACCGTACTTGACGAAGTAGGGCGTCATGCCTGCCCGTACGGCCTCGACGTTGTAGTTGACGCGCGTGCCTTGGCGCTCGACGAGCACGTAGGCGAGGTACCGTCCGTAGCGATCGCGGATCTCGGTCGGGTCGTCACGCTCGAGGCGCACGCTCGCGACGCCGGAAAAGAATCGCGCCGCGAACTGCTTGCCCTCTTCGCCGAGCGGCGTCGCCATCTTGACCGGACGCGGCGAGCTGCCGCGTTGGCCCGTGAGATAGGTGTCCCAACCGGCGGCGAACGCGTCGCGCTCCTTCTTGTGCTTGAACGTCTCCTCGGTGTCGATGCCGAGGAGCCGCAGGGTGTGGTCGAGCCCGACGACGCGCAGGGTGTCGCCGTCGACGATGGCGTTGTCGGGCAGCGTGAAGTCGCCGATGACGAGAGTCGGCGGCAGCTCGGAGGTCACCGCGGATGCTGTCGGCCTCGCGGCGCGAGCCGACCGCGTGGACGACGCTGGCGAGGCGCACGCCGCGAGACACAGCGCGAGCGTAGCCGCAGCGGCGCGCTCTCGGCGCGGCGCAGCACAGCGCCGTGTCGCAGCGTCGCTCAATTCACCGTCCAGTCGGCAAGAAACAGCTGCGCCACGCGGCCGACGACCGCGCTGTCGTCGAGGAGCTCGCCGAGCTCGCGGTTGTGCAGCACGCCGTCGGGGCTGAAGTTTTGCGAACCGATGAATGCCTGGTCGTCAGCGACCACCGCCTTGGCGTGCAGATAGGGCTTGCCCATCTCTTTGGCCGGCACCTTGGCCGCGTTGAACGCGGTCAAGGCTACCTGGTTCTTGTCGGTCGCGCCGAGGGGCTTGGCCATCAGTACCTGCACCGCGACACCTCTTTGCTTGGCCGCGATGAGGTGCTGCACGATGCTCGCGTCGGTCATCTCCTGGTTGTACACGAGCAGTCGCGTCTTGGCGCCGTCGATGATTCCGAAGATCTTCTGCTGCGCGTCATCGGGCGTCAGCACGAGGTTCGGGAAGCTCGTGCCTGTCGTGCCGATGCGGCTCCAGTCGTCGTTGTACAGGGTCATGGCCTCATGCACTGACTCGGGGCGCGTGTCCTGTATCCAAAAGTCACGGTTCTTGCTCGACGGATCGCCGCCGAGGCCGCTCGCCGCGAGGTTGCCTGTGCCCAAGAGCAGGCTCGCGTCATCGATGATCATGAACTTGGCGTGATCAACGTTGCCGTGGGTGTCGAACTCTGGCGGCGTCGGCTCGACCGCGATGCCCGCCGCCTGGAGTTGCGGCGTGAGCGTCGCGTAGTTGCCGAACCTGACCGTTTTTGGCTCGAGCATGATCCGAATCGCGACGCCGCGCTTAGCCGCGTCTTCGAGCGCGGCGATGACGCGCTTGTCCTCGAGGAGGTAACACGACACGTCGATCGTGCTCTTCGCGCCTTGGATGGCGCTGAGTATTGGCAACTCGCCGGCCTCGGGCTCGGTGATGAGCGTCAGGGTGCCGACCCCCGGGGGAGCTGGGTCGGAGCTCGCCCCTGGCGTTGGGGTTGGCGTGGGCGTGGCTGGTGTCGGTGTCGGCGTTGGTGCTGGCGTTGGTGTTGGTGCTGGCGTTGGTGTCAGCGGATAGCCCGCGATCTTGCCGGCCGCGAGGTCGGCGGCAAACTGCTTGACGAAGGCGATCTGCACCGCCTCATGGAAACCGAACGTCTGGGCTTCAGCCTCGGCCTGCTCGAGAGTTTGGCCTTCTACTGCCATGCGATAGCAGATGACCGCGACGCCGGTGCGATTGACGCCGGCGTGACAGTGCACGAACGCCGGCGCGTTCTCGGGCCGCGTGACGAAGTCGAGAAACTGCTTCATCTGCTCGTTGTTCGGCGCCGTTTTGTCGACGATCTGAAGCTGTTCGTAGTTGAGGCCGAGCGCCGCGGCCGTCGCGCGATCGGTATCGTCTTCGATTCGCAGGTTGACGACCGATTTGAAGCCGAGCTTCGCGAGCGCGGCCAGATCCGCCGCGTGCGGTTGATCGCCGCGCGCCAGACCCTCCGAGACCCACCATTCGTAGTGCAGGATCGGTCCGTGCTGCTGGCCGTGCGGCCGCGCGACGAGCTGTGGATTGACCGGGCCATCCTTGGGTGTCGTCATGGTAGCGCGCGGCAGCGCTCCGCTCACCACGGACAGCGCGCGGCTCGGCCGCAACGTGCGCCGCCGGGCATTCGCTGCCCCGGGCGGCCGTCGTGGCTCGAGCACATCATGGCGGGCCGCACGTTCCCCCGACTGCATCGCCGTGACCGGGCGCGCGGGCGTGCGCTCTGCGGTGGCAGGCGTCGCCGTGGTCGCGGCGCGTGGTTGGCTCACGAGAGCGGGGCTAAAGCTCGTCACGATCGGTCTCTTCATGTTTCGGTGTGCCTGCTGCGGCTATCCTCGGGGCATCGGCGTCCACCCAGCGCGGCGATTCCCACACCGTGGATATTGCGATCGTTGTGGTCAAGGAGGAGCCAGACCTACATGTAGGACCACAGCCCGGTCAGCGACCACAGCTCGAGCGTAGAAGACCGCGCTGGACCGGGTAGCGTCTGCTTGTGCGCTCGGGATTCTATTGAATGTACACACGCGCCGCCGCGTCTACTGCTGCGGCTTGACGCCGGGGCCGAGCACGTTGATGAGCTGGGCGGTCAGGTCGGAGAGGGCGTAGGGCTTTTGCACAAAGCCTGCCAAGCCCTTGCCGGCGAACCGCTGCTCCACCTCGTGCTCGTTGTAACCCGAGCTCAACAGCACGCGCACCATGGGGCGAATGCGCCGCAGCTCGCGCAAGGTCTCTTCGCCGTCCATGTGCGGCATCGTTAGATCCAGCAGCACCGCAGCGATCTCGTCGGCGTGCTTGCGAAAGAGCTCGACCGCGTCGCGGCCGTCAACGGCGGTGATGACGGTGAGGCCGAGGGCCTGTAGCATCTTTTCGCCCACCGCGCGCACGGTCTCCTCGTCGTCGACGAGCAGCACGGTGCCGCCGTTCGCCCAGTGCTGCGTCCTGGTCGGTCGCGCGTCCTCGCGCTCCTCGCGCTCCTCGCGCTCCACGCGCTGCTCGCTCGCGGGGAAGAGGAGCGTGAAGGTGGTGCCACGCCCAGGCTCGCTGTACACGCGGATGGCGCCCCGGTGACCCCGGATGATGCCGAGCACGGCGGCGAGGCCGAGCCCGCGGCCGGTGAACTTGGTCGAGAAGAAGGGGTCGAAGATCTTGGCGAGCGTCTCCTTGTCCATGCCGCAGCCGTTATCGGCGACCTCGAGGAAGACATAGTCGCCCTCGGGCAGCTGCTCGTCGAGGTAGGTGCCTGCAAGATAGGCCCGGTCGCACGACATGGTGCCGACGCTCACGGCGATGACCCCGGAGCGGTTACCGATGGCCTCCGATGCGTTGATCACCAGGTTCATCACCACCTGGTGCAGCTGCGTCAGGTCGGCGAGCACCGTGGGTATGCTCGGCGCGAGGTTGAGGCGCAGCACCGCCTTCTTCGATATCGAGAGCTCCAGCATCTGCGTCATATCGTGTACCACGGCGCGCAGATCGACTGCGTGGACCACGAAGCGGCCCTTGCCTGAGTAGGCGAGCATCTGCTTGGTGAGCTCGGCCGCACGCCGCGCGGCGCGCTCGACCTCGACGATGTCCTTGCGCACGGGGCTCGTCTGCGGCAGCGCCGCCAAGGCCAAAGTGGCGTGGCCGAGCACCGACATCAAGATGTTGTTGAAGTCGTGCGCGATGCCGCCCGCCAAGACGCCGAGGCTCTCGAGCTTCTGCACGTGCTGCATCTGCCGCTCGAGCTTTTGGCGTTCCTCCTCGGCGCGCACGCGTTCGCTGACGTCGCGAAAGTTGATGACCAGGCCCGCGACAGCGGGGTCGTCGAAGTGAGCGGCAGCCGTCAGCTCGAGCCAGCGCCAGGTGCCGCTGGCGTCGCGGCTGCGCACCGTGATCGCCTCACTGGCGCCGCCCTCGGCCAAGAGGCGGGCGAAGCGGTCGCGGACCGCCGCGCGGTCGTCCTCGTGCACGAAGTCGAGCATGCTCTGGCCTTGCCGCTCGCTCGGCTTATGGCCCATGACGCGCTCGTACGAGGGGCTGTGGTAGACGACCAGGCCGTGGCGGTCGACGAGGGTGACGACATCGACGCTGCGCTCGGTGAGCGTGCGGAAGCGGTGCTCGCTGGCGGCAAGGCGTCGCAGATTCTCGTTGCGCTCGCCCACGTCGCGCATGAGCACCACGGTTTGGGGAACTTCCTTTTCGGGGTAGCTCGTTACGGTCACGTCGAGCTCGAGGCGCCTGCCATCACGGCGCAGGCCGATCGTCTCGTAGGTGTTCGAGATCGGGTTGCCGGCAGCGCGTCGCTGCAGGCGCTCGATGATGTCGGCTTGGGCTTCGGGTGCGATGAACTCGAGGATCGGCTTGCCGATGAGCTCCTCAGCGCGCGTAAAGCCGAACAGTCGTACGTAGGCTGGGTTGGCAAAGGTGTGTACGCCATGCACCGAGACGCCGATGGCATCGTGCGAGTTGGTGACCAGCGCCCGCAGCTTGGCCTCGCTCTCGACGAGCGCCCGCTCGGCCTGAACGCTCGCGGTCACGTCCTGTACGAGCGAGGCGATGCCGATGACTTGGCCGTCGGCTCGCCGCAGTGAGGTATTGTACCACTCGCAGACGATGCGGCGGCCGTCTTTGGTGAGGTTCTCGTTCGAGCTGCGCTCGCCGCCGCTGGCCGTCTTGAGGGCTTCGTGCACAGCGTGGATCTGGGGGGCCACGTCCTTCGGAACAATGAGGTCGAAGACGTTCTTGCCCAGGGCCTCGGCTCGCGCGAACCCGAACATCCGCTCGGCCGCGGGATTCCACTCGGTGATGACAAGCGCGGGCGTAAACTCGACATAGCCGAGCGGGGTTTGCTCGACGTAGAGCGAGTGTCGCTCAGCCAAGCCGCGCCGGGCGTCGTTGTGCGTGGTCGGTGGAGCGGCCGGCTGCACAGCGTCGGGGCAATTCCCGGGCTGGCTTGCGCCGCCTCCTTTGGGCCTCTTGCCCGCCATCGTTTTCTCCTCCCCGCTGCCTTGCTCGGCAGCCCTGGCGTAGTCGAGGTTTTGGACGCTGCCAAGAGCCGGGCGCGTGTGCTTGGCGCCGCCGGACGATCGGCGAGGCGGCTGCTTGGCTCACTTCGAGCGGGCAGCAGGCGATAATAACGTCACCGTGATGCGCAGTCGAGGCTCACGTTCACAAGCAAAACGAGCAGCCCTCGGTCGTCCAGGTCAACGCAACGGTCGGCCTCGCCGTCGACATCCCGGCCCGTTTCATCTGCGCTCGGCCTCCTTTCGAGAGCTAGAGGACCGACGATAACGGTGGCCGTTGCGCTGCGCGCCGTCGTCGTTGCCATCGGTGCGCCCGCCCGGACACCACAAGTCGACGCGCGGTACGTGACGACCCGGCCGCACACGGGTATGCTCGACCGCCATGGCGCATCCGACGCTCACGAAGAAGGCCGTGCAACGACTCCTCGCCCCCCTCGAGCGTAGCCAGCAGGCGTTCGCGCAGAGCTACCCGGGCGAGGGCAGCGGGCGGCAGCCGGTGCACACCGTGTACGGCGGCGCGCACCTCTTCGCTGCCACGACAGCGGCGAAGCTCGGTCGCGCCGCGCTCACTTGGCTCGACGAGAATTTTGCGGCGCCGCAGGCCTTCGCCGCGACCCTCGGCCTGCGCGCCGACCCGGCATCCATCTATGCGCGGGTGCGGCAAAAGCTCGAGCGCGAGCCGGTCGAGGACTTTCGCGTCGATTTCGAAGACGGCTACGGCTATCGCGCCGACGCCGAAGAGGACGGGCATGCCCTCGGCACCGCCGAGCACATGGGCGCGGCGCTCGCAGCCGGCACGCTGCCGCCGTTCTCGGGCCTGCGCATCAAAGCCCTGACAGGCGAGTCGCAGGCGCGGGCCGTGCGCACGCTCGACCTGTTCTTGACGCGGCTCGTTGACGTGACGCACGGCCGGCTGCCGCCGGGCTTCGTGGTCACGCTGCCGAAGGTGCAGATGGCGGCGCAGGTCACGACGTTGTGCGCTCTGCTCGATGGGCTCGAGGCGGCGCTCGAGCTCGTGCCCGGCAGCATCCGCTGCGAGCTGATGATCGAAACGCCGCAGGCGATCGTCGGTCCCGCGGGTGAGATCGCAGTTCTTGGCCTCGTGCGCGCGGCGCGTGGCCGCTGCGTCGCCGTGCACTTTGGCGCCTACGACTACACCGCGGCGCTCAACATCACCGCCGCCTACCAGACGCTCGCGCATCCCGCCTGCGATATCGCCCGTCACCTCATGCAGGCCGCGCTTGCCGGCACCGGCGTAGCGCTCTGCGACAGCGTCACGAGCGTGTTGCCGCTCCCCCGCCACAAGGTTACGGCCGGCGCCGCGCTCGGCGAGGCCGAACAGCGTGAGAACCGCGAGACCATCGCCGCGGCGGCGAAGTTGCACTACGACAACATTCGACGCGGCCTCGAGCACGGCCTGTATCGCAGCTGGGACTTGCACCCGGCGCAATTGCCGCTGCGCTACGCCGCGCTCTACAGCTTCTTCGCCGAGAGTCAGGCCGCCGCCTCGCGCCGCCTCAAACACTTTCTGTCCACGGCCGCGCAGGCGACGGCGCTCGGGGAAGTGTTCGACGACGCCGCCACCGGTCAGGGGTTGCTCAACTTCTTTTTGCGCGGCCTCGCGTGCGGTGCGCTCGGCGCGGCTGACGTAGCGCAGGCGGGACTCTCTGCCGCCGAGCTCGAGACACGCTCGTTCGCTGCGATCGCGGCGATGCGCCGTGCGAGCCCCACATGAGCCACGCTCGGCACGAGCCCGCCAGGGGTGGCCACCGATGACCACCCCTCGCCGCGCGCTGACGGGCGGTGGCCGCGCCCGCCTCGTGCTCGCGCTTACGCTGCTCGGCACGCTCGCCCTCTACCTCATTCCCTTTGGTCGATTCGTTGCCTTTCCGCTCATCCTGCTCTCGACCTTCGCGCACGAGATGGGCCACGGGGTCGGGGCGTGGCTCTCGGGGGGCAGTTTCACGTCCATGATGCTCTACGCTGACGCTTCGGGAATCGCGCAGACGCGCGGTGATTTTGGCCGCCTCGCGCGCGCTGTCGTCTCCGCGGGCGGGCTCGTCGGCCCGAGCCTGCTCGCGGCGCCCCTCTTCGTGGCCAGCGCTCGACCGCGTTTCGCGCGCTTGGCTTTGTTTCTGCTCGGTACGGCCTGCTTATTGGCAGCGCTCGCCGTCGTGCGCAACGGCTTTGGCCTCTTCTTCGTCATCGCCTGCGCGGCAGTGTGTCTCGGCATCGCCATCAAGCTCGGCCGGCAGGCCTCGCAGCTCGCGTGCGCGTTCGTTGCTGTGCAGCTTGCCCTGAGCGTCTTCTCGCGCGGCGACTACCTCTTCGCAAAGAGCGCCGAGACCGGCGCCGGCACTGCGCCCTCCGACGTGGCGCAGATCGCTGACGCGCTGCTCTTGCCCTACTGGTTCTGGGGCGCTTCGTGCGGCGCGCTCTCCGTCGCCGTCCTCGGCTTTGGCCTGTGGATGTTCTGGCGCGCCACGCGGGCTCAGCCTGCCGCGGTTGTGCCGCAGTGCGACTTGACCGCGCTCGACCACCCGGCCTAGCGTCGCCGACTTTGATGCGGCAGGGTGCCGTATCGCGACGAATCAGCGAGGAATAGACGATGCGCATGAATCACGTGACGGTGTTGGCTGCTTTGTTTCTCGGCGCCTGCGCGCAAGAGGGCGCCGCGCTCGACGCGCCTTACAGCGTCGCGTCGGGTGACGAGCTCGACTCTATCCCCGAGCAGCCGAGCGCGCCGGTGTGCACCGGCGGCCGCATCACTTGCTTTGCGCGCGTGCTAACCGACCGTCAGGGCATGATTCGCGCGTCCGGCCGTCCGAGCGGCTTTGGCCCGGCCGACCTCGTGAGCGCCTACAAGCTCGACGTGAGCATCAACCCGGGCGCCACGATTGCCGTCACGAGCGCCTTTGGCTACGCCAACGCCGAGAGCGATCTCGCCGTCTATCGCCAGCAGTTCAATCTGCCGCCCTGCACGCAAGCCAACGGCTGCTTGACCATCGTCAACCAGAACGGCCAGACCTCGCCGCTGCCGCCCGCACCGCCCGCGAACAACGACTGGACTCTCGAAGCGGCGCTCGACCTCGACATGGCGAGCGCTGCGTGCCCGCTGTGTAAGCTGCTCTTGGTCTCGGCCGAGAACAACGAAGACAATGGCCTGTTTATGGCCAACGACGCCGCGGCGGCGCTCGGCGCCACGGTCATCAGCAACTCGTGGGGTATGGTCGAGCCGGCGGGCGAGCCGCTCGCCCCGTACGAGGCGTACTTGAACCACCCCGGCGTCGGCATCTTCGTCGCTTCGGGGGACAACGGCTACAACGACGGCGGCCAAGGGCCCGACTATCCGGGCACCTCGCAGTTCGTCACCGCGGTCGGCGGCACGAAGCTCGCGCGCGCGACCTCGACGGCGCGTGGCTGGACTGAGGCTGCTTGGAGCACGGGCTGGTTCTTCGGCGGCGGCGGCGGCAGCGCGTGCAGCCTCTCGGTGCCGAAGCCCGCGTGGCAGACCAACTCGGCGTGTGCTTTTCGTGCCTCGGCGGACGTCGCGGCGGTCGGCGATCCGAGCACGGGTGTCGCGGTCTACAACGCCAAGAACGGTGGCTGGAGCTCGATCGGTGGCACGAGCGCCGCCTCGCCGTTCGTCGCCGGTGTCTACGCGCTGACCGGCCACGGCGCCGACGAGCTCGGCTTCGCCTACGCGCACGGCGACGCTTACTACGACCTCGTCAAGGGTTCGAACGGCAACTGCGGTAATCTGCTCTGCAACGCCGGCGCGGGCTGGGACGGGCCGACGGGCATGGGCTCGCCTAATGGCGCCGCGCTCGCCGCTATGCACAACTAACAGAAGCTCAGTTGTCGTCGGCCTGTGGCTCGACGTGGATCACGACGCGCCCGATGCGCGCCAAGCGGGCGCGCAGGCCTTGCTCGAGCCGCTCGGTGAGCTCGTGCGCCTCGGTGATCGAGGTCTGCGGGCACATCGCGCAGTGAAACGAGACATGCAGCTCGTTGGCCGCATCGGTGACGCGCAGGTCATGGGGGCCGACGCGCGGATCGATCTCGGCAAAGGCGGCGCTCAAGGCCTCGCGCACGCGGTCGACATCCTCGGCGGATGGGCCGCCGATCGTTGGAGTTTGGGTCGCCGGCTCGATGTGCGTGACGATCTGTTCGAGCGCGGGTAGCGCCTCGTGCGCGGCGCGCTCGAAGGCGGTCACGTGCTCGTGCGCGGTGCGCACGTCGAGCGTCGGGTCGACCTCGAGGTGCAGCTCGACGCTGCGTTGCCCTTGATGTTCATAGATGCGAATGGCATGCGCTCCAAGGTTCTGGCGCGCTGCGAGCAGGCGCAGGGTTGAGAGCGTCGTTTCGTTGGCCGAGCGCACCGGCTCGACGTGCACCACGACATCGGCGCCGGGCACCGCTTCGCGTATCGCGCTCTCGGCGCGCGACGCGATCTCGTGCGCTTGCTCGAGCGCCGTGTCGCGCCGCACGGCGAGCGTGACGTCCGCGAAGGTATCGGCGCCGCTCTTGCGAATACGCACCCGCATGACCTCGAGCACGCCTGCTACCTCGGCCGCACGCGCGACGGACTGCTGTACGCCATCCGGCACCGCGTCGACGAGATCGGCGATTGACTTCTTGCCGAGCTGCACGCTCACCCAAACCACGATCGCGGCCACGCACAAGGCGGCCACCGCGTCGGCTTCGGCGAGCCAGGGCAAGCCGAGGCGTGGCGCCATGACTACGCCGATGAGGCCGAGAATGACCACCGTCGATGACCACACATCGGTCGAGAAGTGCAGTGCGTCCGCCTCGAGCGCTTGGCTGTTGTATTTCTTGGCGGCGCGTGACAAAGCGCGCGAGCGCGAGATGTCGACGATGATCGATGTGCCCATCACGGCAAACGACCACGGCGTCACCTCGATTGGCACCTCGCGAAAGAATAGCCGCGAGACGGCCTCGTAGATGATCCATACGCAGGTGACGAGCAGCAGCAGCGTCTCGAACAACGCGGAGAGATTCTCAAACTTGCCGTGGCCATATGTGTGCTCGTGGTCAGCTGGCTGCGCCGAGACCCGCACGGCGAAATAGGTCATCGCCGCGGCGACGAGGTCGAGGCCGGAGTGGGCGGCCTCAGACAGGATGCCGAGGCTGCCCGTGGCCACGCCGACGACGACCTTCATGCTCGTCAGCAGCACCGCCGCTGCCACGGAGCTCGCGGCGACGACGCTCTTTTCATGCAGCGCGCTCTGTGCCGCGGTCCTCTGTGCCATCGTGCGTGCCTCGATCGAATGGGTGCTCGGGCTATGTACCGCGAACTGCAGGGGCGTGGTAAGAGCCACAGAGCGGGGCGACTCCGCGCGCAGGGATTGACATGCCAACAGCTCTCGTCACGGGTGCAGCAGTGCGCGTCGGCCGCGCCATCGCCGAGGCCCTCGCCGACGCCGGCTATGACTTGGTGTTGCACGCGCACGCCTCACGCGCCGCCGCCGAAGAGCTCGCGACGTGGGTGCGCGCGCGTGGTCGCGTGGCGCACGTGCTCGAGGCCGATCTGTCAGCGCCCGAAGGCGCCGCCGACCTCGCGCGCCAAGCCCTGGCCGTTGCGCCAGCGCTCGACGCGCTCGTCAACAGCGCCGCCGTCTACTCCCGCCTTGCCTTCGCGGAGCTCACCCGTACGACCTACGAGCAGGTGATGCGCATCAACCTCGAGGCGCCGCTGTTCTTGATCCAAGGCTTGTTGCCGGCGTTGCAGGCCGCGCCGAGCGCGTGCGTGGTCAACATCACCGATGCCGCCGTCGAGCGGCCCTACGCGCATCACGCGCATTATTTTGCGAGCAAGGCTGGGCTCACGATGCTCACCAAGACGCTCGCGCTCGAGCTCGCGCCCAAGATTCGCGTCAACGCTGTCGCCCCGGGCGCGGTAGCCTTCCCCGAAGACTTCTCCGCCGACAAGCGCGGCAAGGTGCTCGGGCGCGTGGCCCTCGGCCGAGCCGGGACGCCGAGGGACGTGGCGGCCGCCGTGCTCTTCTTGCTCCGCGACGCGCCCTATGTCACGGGACACATCCTTGCGGTCGACGGAGGACTGTCAGTTGGCTAAGACGATTGCGCGCCGCACCGCGGCCAAGTCCTGGGACACGCTGTCCCTTACGGGCCTGCGCGTCGACTGCATCGTCGGTGTCTACCCGGGTGAGCGCAACACGCCGCAGCCGCTCGGCCTCGACCTCACCATGCACTTCGACACTCGGCCGGCCGCCTACGAAGCGAAGCTGCGCGACACGGTCGACTACGCCCGGCTGTGGGGCGAGGTGCGCTTCGTGCTGCAGGCGTCGCGCTTTCTCTTGCTCGAGAGCGCCGCCGAGGCCATCGCCTGCTACATCCTCGCGCCGCCGACCGAGGACGCGCCGCGGGCGCGCGTTCGGAGCGTCGGCGTGCGCTTGACCAAGCCACAGGCGCTCGCCGGCGCCGGTGTGCCCGCGCTCGAGATCCAACGCAGCGCCGATGAGCTCGAGCAAAAGAGCGAGCGGCACCCGTTCGGCATGAGCGATCTCATCTTCGCCACCAAGGGCTGCGGCATTCAGCGGCTGCGCCTCGCGGCCGGCCAAAGCATCGCCGCGCACGAGCACCGTCGCATGGACGAGTCGGAGCTCGTGCTCGGCGACGGCCTGCTCTTGCAGGGCGAGCCGGTGGCGGCGGGCACCGCGCACCGCTGGCCCCGCGGCTTCGCGCATCGTTACGACAACCCGAGCGCCATCGAGCAGAGCGTGCTGTGCGTGGCGCGGCCGTTCTTCATGGCCGATGATCACCTGCCCGCCGCCGCGAGCGGCGCCATCGAGCGCGACATCGAAGCGACGTGCTTCTTTCGCTCCTAGGAGCGCGCCATGTCCGAGCGACCCACCTTACATCTCGTCGATGGCAGCGGTTACATCTACCGCGCCTTTTACGGCGTGCGGCCGCTCTCGACGCGCGCCGGGGTGCCGACGAACGCGGTCGTCGGCTTTGCGCGCATGCTCATCAAGCTCATCAAAGACGAGCGCCCGCAGCGGCTCGGCATCGCCTTCGACACGCGCGAGAAGACGTTCCGTCACGCGCTGTATGCCGAGTACAAGGCCACGCGCGACGCGGTGCCCGAAGATCTCGTGCCGCAGTTTCCACTCATCCACGAGCTCGTGCGCGCCATGGACATTCCGGTCTTGACCGCGCCCGGCTTCGAGGCCGACGACGTGCTCGCGACGCTGGCGCAGCAGGCCGTCGCCGCGGGCTTCGACGTGACGGTCGTCACCGGCGACAAGGACTTGATGCAGCTCGTCGGGCCCCACATCGGCATGTTCGATCCGATGAAGGACAAGCACTATGCACGCGCCGACGTGATCGAGCGCTTCGGCGTGCCCCCTGAGCGTGTGGCCGATGTGCAGGCGCTCGCCGGTGACGCGAGCGACAACATCCCGGGTGTACCGAAGGTGGGTCAAAAGACCGCGGCCAAGATGGTCGCCGAATTCGGCGACGTCGAGGCGGTGATTGCTGCCCTCTCGGTGCCGGGGCGGGCGCACAAAGCGGTTGAGCTGTCGGTCGTCGCCAATGTCGAGCGGGCACGCTTGTCGAAGCGCTTGGCTGTGCTCGCGTGTGACGCCCCGCTCGCCCTCGACCCCGAGGCGCTGCGCTACAGCGCGCCGCGCCACGAGTCGGTCGCGCCGTTCTTACAGCAGATCGAGGCGAGCGGGCTGTGGCGTGAGCTCGGCCTGCACAACGGCGCGGGTGGCAGTGCTTCGCCCGCCTATGCGCATCGCCCCACACAGGCGACCTCGTCCGCCGCGTCGCGGGGCCAGCTCGAGCTCGTCATGCGCCCCCGCGCGCCCGAGTCAGCCGCAGAGCGAACATCCGCTTCAACGCCAGCGCCAGCATCCGCGCCAACACCCGAAGTAGCGCCCGCGCCGAGCTCGCCGATTGACCGCTCCGTCTATCGCACGCTCTTCGAAGTCGAATCGCTCATCGCCTTCGCTATCCGCGCCCGCGCGGCCGGCGAGTTGGCCGTCGATCTCGAGACCACCTCGCTCGACGCCAACCGCGCCGACATCGTCGGTATCTCGCTCGCCATCGTCGGCGAGCCGCCGCTCTATGTCCCGGTCGCCCATCGCTACCTCGGCGCGCCGAAGCAGATCCCTCGCCAGAGCGCTCTCGACATCCTGGCACCGCTCTTGATCGATCCACAGCTTCGCAAGGTCGGCCAGAACATCAAGTACGACATGCTGGTGCTGGCTCGTGCGGGAGTGCGCCTGCGCGGAGTCGGCGACGACACGATGCTCGCCGCGTACGTGCTCGACCCGTCGCGTGCCTCGTTCGGGCTCGACGCCCTAGCGCGTGAGTTCATCGGGCACGAGGGCATCGCCTTCAAGGAAGTGACGGCGCGCGGCAAGAAGCAGGTGAACTTCGAGGAGGTCGATATCGACACGGCGACGCGCTACGCCGGCGAAGACGCCGACCTCGCGCTGCGCCTTTCGCACCTCTTGCGGCACAAGATCGACGAGGCGGGCCTCGGTCACCTCTATCGCGACATCGAGCTGCCGCTCGTGCCCGTGCTCACCGACATGGAGCGTCGTGGCATCCTCGTCGAGCCAACGCGGTTGCGCGAGCTCGGCCTCGAGTTTACGCGCCGCCTCGCCGAGATCGAAGCCCGCGCGCACGCCATGATTGGCTCCCCCGTCAACCTCTCGTCCCCGAAGCAGCTCGCCGAGCTCTTCTTCGGCAAGCTCGGCTACGAGGTCGTCAAGAAGACCAAGACCGGCTACTCGACCGACCAAGAAGTGCTCGAGGTGCTGGCGCGCAAGCACGAGCTGCCGCGCGTTATCCTCGAACATCGCCTGCTCGCCAAGCTCAAGTCGACATACGTCGACATGCTCGGCCGCGCGGTGAACCCCGAGACCGGCCGCGTGCACACGAGCTACAACCAGACCGGCACAGCCACCGGGCGCCTCTCCAGCGTCGAGCCTAATCTACAGAATATACCTGTGCGCTCGGATGATGGCCGACGCATCCGCGCCGCCTTCGTCGCAGCGCCCGGGCAGGTGCTGCTGTCAGCCGACTACTCGCAGATTGAGCTGCGCGTCATGGCGCACCTCTCGGGCGACGAGCTCTTCATCGACGCCTTCGTGCAGGGCGAAGACATCCACGAGCGCACGGCGCGCGAGATCATCACGGGCGGTGCGCCCGTCGACGCCGAGGCGCGACGGCGTGCCAAGGCCATCAACTTCGGCATCCTTTACGGTCTGTCCGAGTATGGTCTGTCGCATCAGCTCAACATCCCGCGCGGCGAGGCCGCGTCCTACATCGCCTCGTACTTTGCCCGCTACCCGCGCATCAGGACCTTCCTCGACGAGACCATTGCCGAGGCGACAACGCGCGGCTACGTGACCACGATCACCGGCCGGCGCCGCTACCTGCCCGATCTCAGCAGTCAAAATCGTATGCTGCGCCAAGGCGCCGAGCGCATCGCCATGAACACGCCGATTCAGGGCAGCGCGGCCGACCTCATCAAGATCGCGATGGTGCGTCTCGATGCCGCGCTCGTGCAGGCGGGGCTAGCCGGGCGCATGCTCTTGCAGGTTCACGACGAGCTCGTGCTCGAGGTGCCTTTGGCCGAGCAAGACGCGACGACGGCGCTCGTGCGCGAGGTGATGACGAGCGTGCTGCCCTTGGCCGTGCCGCTCGAGGTCGCCGTCGGAGTCGGGCACGACTGGGCCGCGGCGCACTGACCGAGCCGCGCGCACCTCGAGCAGGCGAGTGCTATTTCGCGAGCAGTCGAAAGGCGTGCGCCCACTCGCCGCGCAACAGTCCCGGCAGGCACCACAGCATGCACAACGGCTCGATGGCCCGCGCTGCTTCGACGCCGCCCATGTCCGCGGTCTCCCAGCCGAACTGCGTCAGGATCTCGGTGACCGTGCCCTTCGCGCGCTTGTCGTTGCCGCAGATGAACATCGTCGGCTTTTGCTTGCCGAAGTCGGGGTCGATCATGAAGGCGTTGCCGACGCACGAGAACGCCTTGACGAAGTTGGCCTTCGGCGCCTGACGCTGCAGGCGCTCCATGAGAGACTCGTTGAGGGTCGTAAAGTACTTGAGCACCCCGGCCTCAGGCGGCGCGTCAGCGATGGGGTTGGTCGGATCGATGAGCGTCTTGCCGGCGAGGGTCTCTGGTCCGACGAGGGCGAGCACGCCCTCGGCCGCCGAGCCTTTGACGGCGAGCACGACGACGTCGCCAAACGCCGCCGCCTCTTTGAACGAGCCCGTCAACGCTTTGGTGCCCGCGCTCGTGCGCCAGGCGGCGAGCTTCTCGGGCGCGCGGCTGCCGCGCATCACCGTGTAGCCGCTCTTCAAGAAGCCATTCGCCAAGGTCGTGCCGACCTCGCCTGAGCCCAACACTGCCACTTTCATCGCCATGACTGCCTCCTAATAACTAGGGACGGATGCCCAGAAGGTAGGCACGGCATCGGTCGCCCGCCAGGCTGCATCGCTTCCTCGGCCGTTCAGGCCGGTCCTGCCGCTCGCGAATTGCGCCTCGAGTCCTCAACACGGCCGTCCGGTGAGCCGTATAGAAGACAGAGTTGACTGGACGATGTGCAAGGACGCCGTCTCCTCTCTCCCTGGCTGCGGCATCGTCCAGCCAACTCGGCCTTCCTCGCGGCGGACCCTCGCGTCACGCGGCCTAGCCTTTTCCCGTGCCCGACCTATCTTGAGCCTCGCTCTTGACGCGCTCGACACCGCGTGCGCACGAGCGCAAGTTCTCGAGGAGGTTTCATGGCTGAGCCCACTGCGACGAGCGCGCCCACGCAGGCCAATCCTGTCGTGCACACGATCGACCCCGTTTGCGGAATGACCGTGGCGCGTGAGCGCTCGGCCGGTGAATTCGAGTATCGCGGCGAGATCTATCTCTTCTGCAATCCGGGCTGTCGCACGCGCTTCGCCGCCGACCCGGCGCGCTACCTCGCGCCGCCCGACGAGAAGCTCGGGCGCGCGAGCTTAGCGATCGCGGGCGAGATGTCTCGCGCCATGCCAAGCTCGCCGGCTGTTACGCCCGCCATGGCGCAGGCCACGTTCACCTGCCCGATGGACCCAGAAGTCGAGCAGCAGGGACCGGGCATCTGCCCGAAGTGCGGCATGGCGCTCGAGCCGAAGACCCTCACGCTCGAATCGCTCGAGCAGCCCAACCCCGAGCTCGACGATATGCGTCGGCGCTTCACCATTGGCGTTGTGTTCGCGTTGCCGCTCGTTCTGCTCGGCATGAGCGATCTGTTGCCGGGCGCGCCGCTCGCGGCCATCTTGCCGATGGACCGCCTCGCCTGGCTCGAGCTCGTGCTCGCGACTCCGGTCGTGCTCTATTGCGGCTGGCCGCTGCTCGTGCGCGGCTGGCAGTCGCTCGTGCACAAGAGCCTCAACATGTTTACGCTCATCGGCCTCGGGGTGAGCGTCGCCTACGGCTTTAGCGTGCTCGCGACCCTGGCGCCCGGGATTATCCCGCACGACTTCGCGTCGCAGGGCGCCATGCCGCCCTTGTACTTTGAGCCGGCGGCGATCATCGTCGTGCTCGTGTTGCTCGGCCAGGTGCTCGAGCTACGCGCCCGCGCACAGACAGGGGATGCGCTCAAGCAGCTCCTAGGCCTCGCCCCGAAGACGGCGCGGCGTCTTGGCAATGACGGCGGCGAGCGCGACGTGCCGCTCGCCGAGGTCAGCAAGGGCGATCGCTTACGCGTGCGGCCGGGCGAGAAGATCCCGGTCGACGGTGTCGTCACCGAGGGCGAGAGCGCCATCGACGAGGCCATGCTCACCGGCGAGCCCATCCCGGTTAGCAGGACCACGGGCGACGCGGTAAGCGCTGGCACCCTCAACGGCACGGGCAGCTTCGTCATGCGGGCCGAGCGGGTCGGCAGCGAGACCCTGCTGGCCCAGATCGTGAGCCTCGTCGCGCAGGCACAACGCAGCCGCGCTCCGATTCAACGTCTCGCCGATGTCGTGGCCTCGTACTTCGTCCCCGCCGTGGTGCTGGCCGCCGTGCTGAGCGCGCTCGCCTGGGGGCTCTTTGGCCCCGAGCCCCGCCTCGCGCACGCGCTCGTGAGCGCCGTCGCCGTGCTCATCATCGCCTGCCCCTGCGCGCTCGGCCTCGCCACGCCGATGTCGATCATGGTCGGCACCGGTCGCGGCGCGCGCGCTGGCGTGCTCGTGCGTGACGCCGAAGCGCTCGAGCTCTTCGAGCGCGTCGACACGCTCGTGCTCGACAAGACCGGCACACTTACGCTCGGCAAGCCCGGCCTCGTGACGCTCGAGCCCCTAGGCTCGCTCGCGAGCGACGAAGCCCTGCGCCTCGCGGCGAGCTTGGAGCGCCACAGTGAACACCCGCTCGCCGCGGCGCTCGTCAAGGCGGCGCAGGACCGCGGCCTCGCGTTGCGTGAGGCCACAGGCTTTGCCTCGCGCACCGGTCAAGGCGTATCGGGCAAGGTCGGCGATGTGGCTGTAGCGGTGGGCACGCTCGCCTTCGTCACCGAAAAGGCTCCGGGTGTCGTGCCGAGCGAGCCCCTGCGCGCGCGGGTCGAGACGCTGCGCGCACAAGGGCAGACGGTGCTATTCGTCGCCGCGGCCAACGAGCTCGCGGCGGTGCTCGGCGTGGCTGACTCCATCAAGCCCGGCGCCAAAGAGGCGCTCGCGCAACTGCGGCAGGCCGGTCTCGCTATCGTGATGCTCACGGGTGACAGCCGCACGACGGCGCTGGCGGTCGCCAAGGAGCTCGGCATCGAGCGCGTCGAGGCCGAGGTGCTGCCCGACAAGAAGTACGCGGTCATCAAGGACCTGCAAGCTGCCGGCCGCATCGTCGCGATGGCGGGTGATGGCATCAACGACGCCCCGGCGCTCGCCCAAGCCAACGTCGGCATCGCCATGGGCACCGGCGCCGACGTGGCTATGCAGAGCGCCGCGCTGACGCTCGTCAAAGGGGACCTGCGCGGTCTGGTGCGTGCCCGCCGCCTGTCGGTGCACACGATGCGCAATATTCGACAGAACCTCTTCTTCGCCTTCGCTTACAATACGGTAGGCGTGCCCATCGCCGCCGGTGTGCTCTATCCATTCTTCGGCCTGTTGTTGAGCCCGGTCTTGGCGAGTGCCGCGATGAGCTTGAGCTCGGTGTCGGTCATCAGCAACGCCTTGCGGTTGCGGCGGCTCGAGCTGTGACCCGCGCGACGGCTGCTACGTGACGGGCTTGTGAGCTGTCTTGCCTTCGCGTCCGCTTGGCGAGCCCGGCGCAATGATCGCGAGCAGCCGCCGCAACGCCTGACCGCGATGTGACAGGGCGTTCTTTTGTTCGTGCGCGAGCTCGGCCATCGTGCGCCCATAAGCGGGCACGATGAAGAGCGGGTCGTAGCCAAAGCCATTGCCGCCGCACTCGCGGCGGCTGATCATGCCCTCGCACGTGCCCTCGACCACGACGGGCGGCCGGTCCGGCACGAAGTAACACAAGGCGCACACGAAGCGCGCCGTGCGTTGCGCGTCGGGAACATCAGCGAGCGCGAGGGTGAGCTTGCGGCGATTGGCCGCGTCGCGCTCGGCCGCGGGCGTTCCGGGCGGCGGCTCACCGGCATAGCGCGCCGAATAGATGCCGGGCGCGCCATCGAGCGCGTCGACCACGAGGCCCGAGTCGTCGGCGATCGCCGGCTCGCCCGTGCGCTCGGCGAGCGCGCGTGCCTTCTTGATGGCGTTGTCCAGAAAGGTCGCGCCATCCTCCTCGACGGAGAACCCGAGCACGTCCTCGAGCCCGAGGACCTCGTAGCCGAGCGGCGTGAGCATCTCGCGAAACTCGCGCAGCTTGCCCGAGTTGCCGGTGGCGATTCGCACTCTCACCAAGCGCTCCCGCCGTGCGCGTGCGTGCGCTTCAAGAGCGCCGAGCCCAGACGCACGCCGAGTTCCTGTGCGAACGAGACGAGTGCGCCGCGCTCACAGGACGAGCTGGACGCTCGCGGGCGTGGCGCTAAACGGCACGGCGATGGCACGCTTTTGCAGATCGACGAGCGCCGGCAGCGCGCCAAACGCGAGGTCGAGCAAGGCGTCGAGGTCGCTGCGCTTGAACGTGTGCCCTTCGCCTGTTCCCTGCACTTCGACGAGCTCGGCGCCGCCGGTCATCACGACGTTCATGTCGACCTCGGCGCGCGAGTCCATGCTGTAGTCGAGGTCCAAAAACGGCGTGCGATCGATGAGCCCGGCCGAGATCGCGGCGATGTGATCGCGCAGCGTGTCGGTGCGGGCCTGCTTCTTCTCGATGAGCCGATTGACGGCGATGGCGAGAGCCACGTAGCCCCCGGTAATCGACGCCGTGCGCGTGCCCCCATCGGCTTGAATGACATCGCAGTCGATGGTGATGGTGCGCTCGCCGAGCGCCGCGGTGTTGACGACGGCGCGCAGGGCGCGTCCGATGAGGCGGCTAATCTCCTGCGTGCGACCGCTGATCTTGCCCTTGTGCGAGTCGCGCGAGTTGCGGGTGTTGGTGGCGCGCGGCAGCATGTCATACTCGGCCGTCACCCAACCCTTGCCCTTGCTGCCGAGCCACTTAGGAACGTTGTCGTCGACCGTCGCCGTGCAGATGACGCGCGTGTCGCCACAGGCGATGAGGCAAGAGCCTTCGGGGTGACCGACGAAGTGCGGGGTGATGGTGATCGGTCGCAACTGATTGAAGGCTCTGCGTGGCATCGCGGCGTTCTGGCCCGCGCCGGTCGCGATGTCAAGGCGAATGGCGCCGCTGCGCAGGGTGGCGTCGCCCATCGGCGAGGGTGCCTAGCGGCTTAGGCGTCCAAAAAGGGACGACGGCCCGCAGCCACACCCGCTTCGAGCGCGACGAGGGCCTGCTCGACCGACAGCTCGAGCAAGCAGCGCAGGTCACCGCGCGGGCAGCGCGCCCGGCCGTACCGCGAACACGGCGCGCAGTCGAGCGCCACCGACAAGGCCGTGTGGCCCGTGAACGCAAACTGCCCAGGGTCGGTGCTGCCGAACATGGCCACGGTCGGCACGCCGAGCGCCCGGGCGATGTGCATCGGACCGCTGTCGTTGGCGATAAAGGCGCCACATGCGTCGACCAACCCGGCAAGCACCGCCAGGCTCGAGCCGGCGAGGCTCACGGCCCGCGGCGAGTAGGCCGCGACGCTCGCTGTCAGGGCCGCCTCGGCGCCGCTGCCGAGCACGGCCACCTGATAGCCGCGCTCGCCGAGCCGGGCCGCGAGCTCACCGTAGCGCTCGGCCGGCCAGCGCTTCGTGAGCCACAACGCGCCCGGGGCCATCCCGATGAGCGGCCGATGAAGATCGATGCCGGCCCCTGCGAGCTGCGCGCGCGCCTCGGCCGCCGCGGCGGCGCCGACGACGTAGCGCAGCTGACCGCGCGGCACCGCACGGCCGACGAGCTGCTCGACCGCAACGTGATAGCGATCGGCGACGCGCTGCTCGGCGCGAAAGACGCGCAAGCCGAGACGCACCGCCGCCGTCTGCGTCCACGGCCGCGCCGCAAAGACGCCGCGCCGCTTGGCCGGCACGAGGCGGCGCAAGACCATGCCGCGCAGCTTGCCGTGCAGATCGAGCACGTGGGTTGGATGCAAGGCCGCGACCCGTCGCCACAGCGCAAACACCGACTCGCCGCGCGCGAGCGCTACGACATCATCGATCGCGGGGTTGTCGCGCACGAGGTCGGCAAAGTGGGCCTTGGTCACGAAGACGATGCGCGCCTCGGGCCACGCTCGCGCCAAGGCATCGACCGCCGCGGCGGCGACCACGATGTCGCCGACTGAGCTGAAGCGCAGCACGGCGACGCAAGGGCGGGCGTCGGTATCGTTCACGGCGCCGTGATCTCAGGCTCCCAAGTACCGCGTCGCTTCTTCAAATGCGCGCCCGGCTTGAGCCACACGGGCGGCGACCACACGCTCACGACGAGACGTGCGCCGTCGTGCGTTTCGATCGCGACAGCCGCCATCCCCGGCTGCGCCGCGCTCATGATCTCGACCGCGGTGCCCTCGTACTCGGCGGTATAGCGCTCGAAGAGCGCCACGGCCGGCCGGTCCGTCGGCTCGGCCGCAACGACGCTCCAGGCCCTACTCCATCGCGGCTTGGCGACCATGTCGCCGGGCTTGGCGCCCACGTCGTCGACCCAGCGCGGCAGCGTCTGCGCTGGCTGCACGAGCATCTCCCCGTCGCGCAGCTCGAGCACGACGCCACGATTCTGTTCGAGAAAGCGGCTGATGCTCGGGCTCAATAGCGCAACGAGCACGACGAGCGCGAGCGTCTTGCCGTTGCGCTGCAAGAACATCCGCCCGCCGCCCTGCGGCTTGAGCAACGCGTCGATCTCCTGCGCGCGCTCGATCGCGCGGCGTGCGCCATGGTCAGCCGTGCCACCTTCTGGATCGCCAGGTGCGCCGTCGGCGTCGTGTGTTTCCTCGGTCATGGCTAGGCTGATACCACAACACGCGCGGCTCTTCATGACCGAATCTAGTACAGCCGCCACGAAGTGGCGGCAATAATCCTCCGGTGGGCGTAGCGAGCGGCGAAGCCGTGGTCCCTTCGGGTGCGGGAGCGGGTGCGTTTACGGGTTCGGGCATGGGCACGGGCCACGG
>Ga0315268_10000495_pt1 | contig 46262 bp, 42 predicted proteins | sample C1_top_MG_FD_204535 | JGI IMG/M metagenome (GOLD analysis project Ga0315268, IMG submission 204535) | Sediment microbial communities from Yellowstone Lake, YNP, Wyoming, USA - C1_top | ecosystem: Environmental > Aquatic > Freshwater > Lake > Sediment | place: USA: Wyoming | collected 2017-08-01 | reverse complement strand
TCCTTCTCAGACCTCACAGCGACCATCGCAGGCCACCTCCGCACAAGAAGGTTCCGCCTGGACATGAGGAAGTATCTGCTAACGAGAAGAGGATGTTAACGAACTTATGACCAACAGTTTAGTTAACGATCTCCTTGTCAGCTTCGGGAAGCTCGTACCAGGGGACCTTGTCCCCTACCCTAGCTCTAACCTTCCACCCCATGCTCTTGGGTGCTTCCTCGATCATGGTGAGGATCTGCTGAGCTCGATCCTTGATTGCTTGTTGTTGCTCTGCCGTCAGTCCGTAGGCGTCAAGAGCCGCGAGGAGGTTGTGAATCGTTTGCTTGAAGGTCATGTAGATTCCCCAGTCGCCTGAGGTGAGTTTCGCTAGGTGGGCTCCGTTGATGACTTCGGGTTCGTCCTTCGTGCCGACAGCATGGTCAAGCAGTAGACACATCAAATCCTTGTATTCGCGTTCCGTCATCTGCACCACTTGGAGTTTCGTGGCCACTAGGTCCGCTAGAGAAAGTGTGTATGGCTCGATCTCGAGTCGGTCTTTGAAGTTGAACACGTGACACATCTTGAAGACATCGAGGAATATGTCGGCGCGACGTTCATGCTCCAGATCATTGAAGATCAGTCTGGTGTCGCCATGCATCGCGTTGAATCGATCCCTTGCGGTGTACCCAAGATCTAGGAAGAGCTTCTTGATCAGCTTGGACTGTTTGGCATGCCCGACTAAGTCAACATCAACGTATCTTCGAGTGAGTGGAGGTTTCTCGGCGCTGCTACAATGGAAGCTAACAGCCATGCCGCCGACTAGGCGAAGGATTATCTTGCGTTCTCCGGCCAGGCTGAGTATTCTCTTCGTCTCCTCTTGGATGTCCCCGACCGGCATAATTCGACCTCTGCTGGACTCTTCTGGTGTTGTTACCACAGGGCATGTGCCGCCGCTCTAGCGAACAATGAGCATTTTAGCTTTCCTAAGCCCCGCCCAGAATCGTGCACTCGGCATCGAGAACGTAGGCGAGTTTTGATATTCTGCTTCTGAGATCCCCCGGAACTAGTGCCCAGTGCTGCGTCGTCCCGACAGTCGTGGTTGCCTCAAAGAATGACTTGACAGGCATGTCGAGCCTCACCAACGCGTTCGGGTAGCCTTGCAGTCTTCCTCTTGCGGGTAGGGCCTCACCCTTAGTCGCGACGAAGTGAAACCTCTTCCGATCGCTCGCGATCGATAGAAGCGTCACGGGCCCTGGCTTCACAGAGAATGACATCCAGACCCCAGCCTCTTCTTTAGGGTACTCATAATCTGGAGTAATCGTCACGGCTGAACGGTTCTCGGCGAGTCTGATATCATGCATACCAGCGTGCCCGACAAGGATCTGATCCTGTTGCTCATCGTAGGTGAAGATCTCTGTGAACAAGGTAGGTTGGCCTGAGAGTCTTGCAAGTGTGAGTTGGGCTAGGATGCCCATTAGATCGCCCTCGCTGCCGACGACGACGCCACGTTCGAATACTGACGGGAGATAGAGGCAAGGCCTGCATTTCAACACAGCATGAAGCTCGTCATTGCAATCGCCGATGGAAAGCGCATCGAGCCGTTGGTCTTTGACCATCTTAGCTAGTCCAAGCGAGACCCTGGCAGCCTCTTGCAGCCCCTTGGAGGAGACCTGAGGAAGGACACGTATTCCTTGCAGCTCATCGACGTAGCTCTTGACCTCTCCGTCCTTGACCGATGCAGCCGATGAGGCCAGCTGGCTCACTGAGATGTAGATGACATCTATGCCGACCCTGTTCATCAGATGAAATTCATCAACCCAGGTGTTCGTCATGACATCGTATCGGTATGGAAGCAGACCGATCCTTGCGTGCCTCAGACTCCTTACGACGGCAACTGCGGTAAGGAACTCTTGGATTTCTGTGATGGTTTCCTTCTCATTGTGGTTTCCGAGGACGAATCTGAACTTGCGTCCAGAACGTCTTAATGCGCCGGAAATCTGCTGCGCACCTACAGGGCCGCTCCATTTCATCAACTCAAGCGCGGTAAGGTTTTCAGGAAGTGAGGTGCCCGGGGTCCAGCACCAAACCAGTAGTGGAGTGTCTCGGAGCTGCTCTAGGACTCTGAGGAGAGGTTGATCTTCACTCCACATGACACAGCAGGCAACTAGGGCATCTATATTTGCCTCCTTGAACTTGGCTGCAGCAGACTCCGCTGACTCTTCCGTAGTTACCAAGCCCGCACTCACGACTTGACAGGATGTCGCAAGGATGGCTTCGATCTCTTTGATTCTCGACTCGGTCTCCTCGGTGACATGAACATCCGACATCGTCGTGTCCCAAAACCATCTCGCTGCAAGACCAAGGAATCCCACCCTCCCCAAGCTGCATCCCTCTTGCGTTCAGTTCAACAGAGACGACAAAGCGGTGCTCATAACGCTTTTCGGTCAATGGGTCAACTGTGAGGTCCTCTATGATCGGCTTGCAGGATCAGGCCATTAGGCAGGCTCAACGCTGGCCTCGGTGTGAGTAAAGAAGAAGGTAGATGATGGGTTCGGGTCGCAGAGGTCTCTATTCTGGTGGTATTTCGCGGAAGATCATGTCGATGTCTACGTCTTGGCTCTTCCGGAATGCTCGGATGATCGGGTATAGTATGAATGCGATTACTGCCACAGCGACAATGATCCAGCCAGCACCGGTTCCCGCGAAGCCAACCGATGGGCTTGTTGAGAAGAGATAGACCGCATATCCGTTGTAGTAGGCCCCGATGAGGCCAACGATCGTTATGATTGGAATTCCAGCTAGCTTCCAGTTCTTCACGGGAGAATTCGCCCATAGCCCCTTCTTCAGCGGAAGCAGAGCAACCGCCAGACAGAATATCGTGGTCTCTGCAAGGGTTGCATCCCACCCCACTGAGAAGAAGCCGCTCACGTACTGCGGTAGGTATGTGATGAGGACCAGTATCAGTTCTGCAATTATGAAGTTCGCGAATATGGTCCAAACCGGCGTGTGGAATCTTTCGTTGACTTCGGAGAATTTCGAGGGCAGAAGTCGGTCAAAGGACCAGGCGAACATGTCCCTAGTGATGATCAACCATGTTGCAGGGACGTAAGCGAGTGTTGCGCATATGAGCCCGAGCATTATCAGTAGCTGTAGCCAATAGTTGTCAGCAAGCATCATCGCTGTGTATGGGATAGCGACTCCACCCCAAGTCAGTGGCGCCTTGATCACCGTTGATGTCACCGATGAGAAGTTGATGAGCGATATCAGGAAGTCCCTTCCCATGAGGCCAAAGAGCTGAGCGTAGACAATAACCGCCAGTAGTGTTATCAATATGCTCGGAATCCACATCGACCACAATTGCATCTTTATGTCGCCGGCTCGCTTCACTTCACCTACGTTCCAAGCGTTCCAGTAAGTATTAGCTGAACCAGCAGAGAAACCAGCTGCTCCCATTACAGCGGCGAAACCATAATCGATTGGAACCCTTGTAGGCAAATCCTTGCCTGCTTCGATGATTCCATCGTAGGAATTGCCTAGGTACTTGGGTATCAGTGCAATCAGTTGGTCCTTGCTAGTTGTGGCATAGAGCCATATCATCAGGAATATTGCGATGAACATGATGACGGTAATGGGTATCTGGAAGTCTCTCACGAGTCTCCGCGTGCCGGAAACAGCAATGAGCACGCAGAAGATCAGGAATACTGTTCCGAGTACAAATGCTGCGGCGGGTTCGGCCAGCAGCCACATGGCGGCTGCTTGGAGACCAGCGTTGCCGCTGGAGACCCCCATCGCATACAGGCCTGGCATCAACGCGAACTGTATGAAAAATGCGCTCGGGTACAGTGCTAGGGCGACGATCCACCCGAACCACATCAGGGCTTCGAATGGCCAGCCAATCAACGGTGAGAGAACGCGGCTCAGCATCACCCATGGAGAACCGGATCGTGGAAACGTAGCGGCGCTAATCGCGTATGCAGTGATATATCCAAAGATGCCGAATACGCAGCCAAGCGCTATGCCGATTGTCGGGTCGCCTCCCGGGATTGCCACGTAGATCCAGAATGGAGTCATCGCGATTGCGGCCAATGGAACCACTCCGTTCATGGCAGTGAGTGCATGGTCGCGTACTCCGATCTCTCGAACGAGTCCTGTCGCTTCTCTAACGAAGACTTTCGGTTTGCTTGCCATTGTTGTTCACCATTTTTTCGTGGAGGATACGCCTGCACGGTGAGTATAAGGAACTTTCGACGGAGATTGCATTTCACGAACTCCACGGACGGACTCTAATTAGAGCCGGTGCGACGAAATGATTGAAGCCTTTTCAACATGCTCGATTCTACAGAATGCGTTAGGACGGCGATGTTGCAGTTGGAACTAAGGGCAAACGTGCTCAGTCCTGACGAGGTCAGAGAGATCGATAGGGCAACGATCCGAGTTCTCTCGGAGGTAGGGGTGTCGATAGCAAGCGAGGAAGCATGCCAGCTCCTAGATCAAGCTGGAGCTAGAGTTGACCATAAGACCGAAATCGTGAAGATACCGGAAGATCTCCTGAGGAGATCGGTAGTACAAGCTAGGGGTAGGACCGTTGAGCTGTTCGACAGAAACGGATCCAGCAGCATCAGACTTGAAGGGAAGAAGACGTACAACATCAGCGGGTTTGATGCCACCTATACTCTTGATTCTGAGACAGGAGAACGCCGTCCTTCGACCAAGCATGATGTTGGAGAATTCGCGAAGCTCGCTGATGCTCTGCCAAACATACATGTCGTTGGCACTCAAGCGATTCCGCAGGACGTACCTGCAAGATCAGCTGAGCTTCATGCGGTTGAAATCATTCTGAGCAATACCTCGAAGCATTGCCATTTCTCACCGTCAGACGCGGATGTCGCCAAATCCGTCTTGAAGATGGCAAGATCTGTCTGTGATGGGCGTGATCTCTTTTCGAAGTCACCGGTCACACTGATGGCGTCGCCAACTAGCCCCTTGAGGTGGGAGAAGAACGCAATTGAAGCGTTGATGATGATAGCTTCTGCTGGAGCTCCTCTCCACATAATCTCTCAGCCGATTGCCGGAATCACGGCTCCGATCACGCTCGCTGGCGTGTTGCTTCTACAGAACGTGGAGACGCTTACTGGACTGGTGGTTGCACAATTGCTCAGACCAGGAACCCACATCATATACGGATTTGTGCCCACCGTGTTTGACATGCGCGAAGCTAATGCAGCGATTGCTTCTCCAGAGGGCGCAATAATGAGAATTGCGAGCGCCCAAGTAGCGAAATACTACGGTCTTCCATGTCTCTCAGCAGGTCCCGACACAGACGCGCACGTGCATGACGAACAGACCGCGTGGGAGAAGGCGATCACGGCGCTAGCAGTCTACCTCGGCGGAGCTGACCTAATGCTCAACCCAGGCATGTTCTCGAGCGGATTGATCGTCAGCTATGAACAGTTGGTAATCGATGACGAAATCCTCGGCTACGTTGACAGGGTCGCAAGAGGAATGCGCGCAAACATTGAAACGCTCGCGGTCGATCTGGTGAGCAAGGTCGGTCATGGGGGAGAGTTCCTGAAAGAAACCCACACGTTGAAGCAGTTCAAGAACGAGTATTGGATTCCTGAAATATCTTGTCGTGCGGCTTTCGGTCGTTGGACACACAAGGGTGGTCACGACATAGTGAAATCCGCAAAGGAGAAGGCTTGCAGCCTGCTCAGTGAACACCATCCGCAAGAGTTGTCGGCTAGCACGAAGGAACAACTGACACGGGTGATCAAGGATTTCGAGATGAGAGTGGTACAGCCTGAACCGTGAACCATCCAGATCCTATGAAGCCACCAGTTTCTTGAACAGTTCGACTGCGTCCACGGCGTTGTCGCTGTAGCCTTCTGCCCCTATCTCGTGTGCCCATTCAGGGGTCACCGCGGCTCCACCAACCGCCACTTTCACACTCTTCCGGACGCCCGCCCTTTCTATTACTTGTACCGTATTCTTCTGTTCGGGAGTCGAGACCGTGAGCAATGCTGACATCGCAACTATCTGTGCCTTCGACTCCTTGGTCTTGTCCAAGAACTTCTCAGGGGATACATCGACACCGAGGTCATTTACCTCGAAACCGGCTGATTCCAGCATCACCGCAACGATGTTCTTTCCTATATCGTGGATGTCTCCTCGAACCGTGCCGATCACCACGATCCCAGTGCTCTTTCGCTGAAGCTTACGTTGGAGGATGACTGGTCTGAGGACTTCAACCCCTGCTTTCATGGCTTCTCCAGCCATAACAAGCTCTGTCAAGAAAGCCTCGCCTGCGGCGAACTTGTCTCCAATTGCGCGAACACCTTTGGCTAGACCATCATCAATCGCTTCGATGGGGTCAATTCCGAGTCGAACCGCTTCTTGAGCGACGGCTCTAACCCGGTCCGCGTCCAAGTCAAGCACCGCCTTTCTTAGATTCTCGACAACCTCAGCCTTCGAACTCATCTCCACAGTGCCCCTATTCCAGCGCGCCAGACAGTGCAGGCTCTACCAATATTAGCCTTAGGTCTTCCAATCGATTGATCGCTCCCAAGGAGTTGAAGCATGCAAAGCTAAGAAATAGCGAAAGGGGATGTTGCCAGTGGTGGGGCTTTCGATGTTCGTGCAGGTTCTTGACGAACTAGCCAGCTCGGTTGAGCAAATGGATCCTGAAAAGGTTGTGGTTCTTTCGAAACGTGCGGTCGACGCTGGAATCGATCCAGCAGAGATCGTGGAGAACGGTATTGCGAAAGGATTGAGGAAAGTCGGTGAGAGATTCGAAAAAGGCGAAGCGTTCCTTACAGATCTGGTAGGGGCCGCCGCCGCGGCGAAGAAGGCATTAGATGACGTACTTCGGCCAGCCATGGCTAAGGCTCGTACAACTCAGCGATCTCTTGGGAAGGTCGTCGTGGGAACGGTCGCGGGCGACATCCATGACATAGGAAAGAACATCGTTGCGGCAATGCTGTTTGCATCAGGTTTTGAAGTGGTGGATCTTGGAACGGATGTCTCGGTAGATGATTTCGCGTCCCGGTCAAGTGAAGTTGGGGCAAAGATCGTCGGCAGTTCGGCGCTCCTGAGCACGACGCTGCCGGTTCAGCGAGAGATCATCAACGAATTTGTCAAGAGAAAGATACGTGATCGATACAAGCTGCTGGTGGGTGGGGCTCCTGCGACCGAGCAATGGGCAAAGGAGATCAAGGCAGATGGGTACGCCCCGAATGCGGTTGATGCGATCAAACTCGCGAAAAGTGTCCTCGGTCTCAGATAGGGATGGTCATGAGAAATGGTGAAACGAGGAATCCGTGGGGGAGTATTCCGCCCCCTCTCACGTTCAGACATCGAGGCGATTCACGCAGCCTCCTTGGAGATTCTTGAACAGGTTGGATTGCAGGTCAAGTCAAAGACGATAGTCGAGGTCTTCAAGAGAGGCGGAGCCGATGTCGACGAAAAGAACAACACGGTAAGAATTCCAGAGTACCTCGTTAAGGATTCTCTGAGCAAGGCTCCGAGAAAGGTGATCCTCGGGGGACGAACCGAAGCGAACGATCTCGTTTTGGAAGATGGTAGAGCATACTTTGGGCTCGGAGGAACTCCTACCCCGTACACTCTCGACATAGAAAGCGGAGACTTCAGACCATCCACTGGCACTGATGTGGTGCAAGCTACAGCCCTTGGCGACGCACTGCCCAACATCTCATTTGTGATGTCGCTTGGCGGCGCATCCGACGTGCCTCACGAAACAGCGTGGCTTCACGAAGCTTCACTCATGCTTAGGAATACTGAGAAGCCGATCGTGTATGCTGCGGCTGGTGCCGAAGGTGCTAAGTATCTGCTCGCTATGGCCGCAGCTGTCGCGGGAGGATTCGACAATCTCGCTCGCCGACCAATTGTCACACTCTTCAGCGAACCGATCACTCCGCTTGTGGTGCCTTCGATAAACGAAGCCGTGATCGAGTTTGCCAAGGCACGCGTGCCCGTAGCTTATGCTCCTGGACCAATGCCCGGCGCTTCAACCCCTATCACCTTGGCGGGAGAGCATGCGGTGTGCAATGCGGAGTGTCTGGCGGGTATCGTACTTGCTCAGTTGGTCTCTCCAGGTGCTCCAGTCCTGTACGGGATTCACACATCTGTGCTGGACATGCGGACCGGAAGCGTGTGCTATGGTGCTCCCGAGTGGGGCCTAGGTTGGCTGATTGTTGGACAGCTCGCCGAATACTATGGTCTTCCGACATTCGGTTCAGGTGGTGCGACCGACTCGAAGTGCCCAGACGCACAGGCCGGCTCTGAGGCCTTCATGAACGCCTTCCTCAACGCAGTCGCCGGCATCAACCTGATCCACAACTGTGGAACAATTGCACATGGTTCATCGGGCAGTCTTGAGATGGGCGTCATCTGCGATGAAATCATCAGTTACATTCAGAGGCTCTTCATGGAGATCGAAGTCGATGACGAGGCATTGGCTGTTGATCTGATTCGACGAATCGGCCCAGCCGGAAATTTCATGGCCGAGAAGCACACCAGAACTCACCTAGAGAAGGGCGAGATTCTACACCCGAAACTGTTCAACCGGCAAGCGATAGCTGACTGGAAGGCGAAGGGTCAGTTGAGCACCCGTGAAGAAGCAAGACTCAAAGTAAAGGCGATCCTGCAAGAGCACAAGCCAACGCCATTACCTAGCGAAGTCGCTCAGCAGATCGACGAGATACTAAGACAAGCATCCCAGACGATGACGAAGTAGGATAATCTAGATGTGCATCCTAGACTAACAATGCATTAACGCTAGCGAATACAACGACAAGGGCGTGCGGGGAATCAAGGTGCATTTCAAGCTGCCATTCGGCCATCACCAGAAGGTCGAGTTCGACGTGCCGGACAAGAATCTGGCTTACTACGTTGAGAGAAAGAAACTGCCGTCAGTGTCAGATGTTCGAGACTCGGTCGCCGAAGCCCTCAAGAAACCGATCGGGGTGCCTCCTCTTGGCAAGCTGGTGAAGAGAAACGACAAAGTGGTCGTCCTTGTCGATGACCTAACCCGTCCCACTCCACAGAACGAGGTCCTTCCCCCGATCTTGGAAGAACTTTGCGCGAACGGTCGCAGTGTCGACAACGTGCAAATCATAATCGCCTTGGGAACCCACAGAGCGATGACGGATGCAGAGATCGTGGATCACTTGGGCGCAGAGGTGGCCGAACGATTCGAGGTAACCAACTCCGAATGCAAGAACGACAGGAGGCTGGTAAACCTCGGAATGACCGAACTGGGAATTCCTGCCATTGTGGACAAGACAGTGGTCGAGGCGGACTTTGTGCTCGGAGTGGGGAATATCGTTCCTCACAACGCTGCAGGATGGGGCGGCGGAGGAAAGATAATCCTGCCAGGGGTCTGTGGTGAAGAATCAGTCGGGATGCTACATATCGCCGCCGGGAAAGTCAAACCGATTGGAAAGCTCGTTGCGACACTCGACAACCCGATGAGGCGAGACATCAACGTAATCGCTGGAAAGGCCGGCCTGAAGGCGATAGTCAATACGATTCTCAACAACGAGGACAAGGTGGTGCGCGTCTTGGCAGGCGACCCGGAGCAGGCCTTTCGCGAGGGCGTAGCAACGGCACGCCAAGTGTATTGCCAAGACGTACCAGAACTTGCCGACATAGTGATCTTCTCGACCTACCCTGCGGACATAGACTACTGGCAGGCCATGAAAGCTCTCGATTTCGCTCACGTTGGCGTCAAGAAGGGCGGAACGATAGTGTTGATGACGCCTTGCACAGAGCGAATCTCGCCAACTCATCCGACCTTCAAGGCCCGAGCTACGGAACCCTACATCAGACTGCTTGAGGCAGTGAACCGGGGGGAATTCGAGGATCTTCCCGTTGCTGGCGCGCTACTGATGCACTCACAGATACTTGGACGGGCGAAGATCATCTGCTATTCAACTGGCTTCACAGAAGAAGACATACAAGCTCTCGGCTTCGAGCGTGCCCCGACCCTCGAGGACGCTATCAAAATGGCGTTCAAAAAGCATGGAGAGCATGCAAGAGTTGGAGTAATCGAATGTGGAGAAGTTGTCCCCGTCGCCTCGCACTCGGACATCTGGGAGAGCTAGAGCTTGCCCATCATCCTGAGGATCGCTTCCTCTGGGCCCGGAGGAACGAGTATCCAGTACGCGTGGAGCGTCTCCTTTCCAGTGTTGATCGTCTGATGCTGGGATCCGGCTGGAGCGTAGGCGACCGAGCCTGCCTCAATATCCGCCTTGCCTCCGTCAACGATGAGCTTGCCATGACCTCTTGTGACAATCCAGAACTCGTCTGTTCGCTCATGCATATGCACGTCGCTCTTGCCTGTTGGCGGGATCGTAACCGTCCCAATCGACGCTGAGTTTACTCCTTGAATCTTCGGCGAAAACAGAACCTGCCTGTGTCTCTGGTAGGGTGGAGGATCAGCCAAGTAGTCACTTTCCCAAGATCTTGCTACTAGGGGTTTCATGCCGCCAACAACTCTTAGTCTAGATCACTCTTCAGGAATGCTCGCGGTACTACGCACGCTTCATAAGAAGGCTTCTATATCGGTTCGCGTTCTACCTGCGAAACGCGGTGTCTAGTAGATGGTCTCAGAGAGGAAGTCTGAAGTCCTGTTTGAGAAAGCAAAATCTGTGACCGTTGGTGGCGTCCACGACGAACTCCGCTACACAGAGCCTTACATGATGTTCTTCAAGCGAGCAGCCGGATCCAAACTCTACGACATAGAAGGTAAGAGCTACACAGATTTCCTGCTTGGCTACGGCCCATTGATCCTAGGCCACTGTCATCCGAAAGTAGTACAGGCTGTGAAGAAAGCGGCCGCGAGCAGCGATCTCTGGGGAATTGGAACCACTGAAATGGAGTACGAACTAGCAGAGAAAGTGACCCATCACATACCATCCGCCGAAAAGGTGCGCTTCTGCAACGCAGGTTCCGACGCTACTTTCCACGCAATAAGGCTCTCACGCGCATTTACTGGACGAAAGAAGATCTTGAAGTTCGAGGGAGGCTACCATGGCTGGCACGACTATGTCGACATAAGCGTGATGCCTCCTGCTGACAAGCTCGGGACTCCCTGGCCGGTCTCAGCTGGAAGCCTGCCCGAGGCTATGGCACAAACGATTATCGTTCCTTGGAACGACGTTGATGCACTGGAGAGAACGATCTCGAAAAACAAGGACGAACTCGCCGCGGTCATCACCGAACCGATTCTGCACAATATCGGAGTTGTCATGCCAAATGAAGGCTTCCTTCAGACCATACGAGAACTGACCGAGCGGCACGGTATCGTCTTCATCCTAGACGAAGTCATAACGGCATTCAGACACAGCCTTGGCGGAGCTCAGAAGCTCTTCGGCATCAAACCTGATCTCACTGCATTTGCAAAGGCAATGGCAAACGGGTACCCGATCGGCGGACTAGCCGGACGAGCAGATATCATGAACCGGCTGAGACCGTTGGGAGACGTCCACATGGCTGCAACATACTACTCTCACCCAATCTCAGTTGCAGCAAGCCTCGCCACAATACGGGAACTGGAAAGCGGCCGGGTGCACGAGCGCATGCACGGACTGGTGGACACGATATCAAAGGGACTAACTCAACTGATTCAGGACTTCAACTTGAAAGCCCAGGTGAAGCGTTTTCACTCCATATTCACTCTCTACTTCACAGACGCTGAGATCCGCAACTATGCTTCGGTGCTCAGCAATGATGCCGAGATGTACAAGAAGTACTGGCATGCGATGAATGATCAAGGAATCATACTCAGCACGCATCACTTGAAGCGATGCCACCTCTCAGCGGCACATACGAAAGCCGACGCGAGCAAGTTCCTAGCATCAGCCAAGAAAGCGTTCGAGAAAATCACGAAATAGAACGGAGCAGTAGCGACAGATCGCCAAAGCTTCGTAGAACACACGGAGAAGGTAAGTTCCCTTCGTGGCAGAACAGAAACTCGGCCTGAGATTGCTTGGGACCGGTCCCACAGTCTGGGTTACGATAGACACTGAAACCATCCCCGAAGCAATTGCCATAGGCCGCAGAGCGCTAGCGGCAGGGGCTCACTGGCTGGAGGCGGGTACCCCGTTGATCTCTTCGGAAGGAATCAAAGCTATAGAAGCGCTTGTCAAGACTTTCGAAGGTTCAACAATCGTCGCTGATTTCAAGACGATGGATGGAGGCGACTTGGACGTGGGAATAGCGACAAGAGCTGGCGCACACGTAATCACAGTGATGGCTGTCGCAGAAGACGCGACCATCATCAAGACCGTTGAAACAGCACGCAAACATTCCATTGGAGTAATCGCAGACGTCCTTGCGGCCAAGGACAAGCCAAAGAGAGCGAAAGAGGTTACTGAATTGGGAGTTGACGGCATATTCGTTCACACAGGCTTTGATGAGAGAAGACTCGACCGCTCAAGAAACCCCCTGATCGATCTTCCTAGCGTTCTCAGGGCTGTTCAAATTCCTGTGGCCGTTGGAGGAGGAATAACAAGCGAAGATGCGAACAAGGCCGTTGACATGGGTGCGCGGATCGTGGTTGTCTCAACAACAACCACCACATCTCCGTTCGAGGACGTGATCAAGAGCGTTCTCGGCAGACACAGATGGTCCTGATTCTCGAGAGCGTACGCTTTCGCTCGCACAACGTAGCTTGGTCTCTAAGTAGGCGTTCTGAGCCAAGGCCGATGTCCCACGCTCAATCCACTAGTATGCTAGTCGCGGCTTGAGGTATTCGGCGTATTCCCTGAACTTCTCAAGAGTCATCTCGATGGGAATATACCGAGATCCTCGAATTCTTTCCTGACCACAGGCCCCAAGAATCAAGAAGCCACATCGCACGAATGAATGCCCTCGCTAGAGCAAACCTCGCGCCGAGCACCCTTGACGTGCGATATTTCAGGGTTCTCAACCATATCAGAAGATCACTTACAAGAGGAATCGATCGCTTCGGATTGAATGCTTAAATTCATCGCGTGGATCGTACCGGATCGTGTAGCAGCAGACATGGACAAGGAAATCAGAGTGGTCCTCTTTGGAGTGGGACCTCTCGGAGTAGCCATAGCCAAAGGAATGCTTGAGAGGAAAGGAATGAGAATCGTTGGCGCAGTAGACACCGCCAAAGATCTTGTGGGAAAGGATCTCGGTGAGGTCCTCAACCTAGGCAAGACCTTGGGTGTTACGGTGACAGATGATGCCAAGCGCTTGCTCTCCAGAGTCAAACCCAAGATGGCGATCATAGCTACGAGATCCACGGTCAAAGGCATTTACCCCGAGTTGACAATGTGCATCAAGGCTGGAGTCAACGTAGTCTCAACGTGCGAGGAATTGTCCTACCCATACCACAAGGAACCGCGGCTATCGGCTGAAATCGACAAACTTGCGAAGAAACATCGTGTCGCAGTCCTCGGAACTGGCATAAACCCTGGATACCTCATGGACTCATTGCCGATAATACTCACAGGGCCATGTCTACGCGTGGACAGCATCAAAGTCACAAGAATGATGGACTCCTCGAAGCGTAGGATTCCATTTCAGAAGAAAATCGGGACAGGCCTTACGCCCGAACAATTTGAGAATAACATACGGGAGAAAGTCATTACCGGGCACGTAGGCCTCGTTGAATCAATAGCCATGATCGCCTCGGCTCTTGGATGGAAACTCGATTCAATAACCGAGTTCCCACCTGAGCCTGTCATCGCCCAAAGAGAAGTGACAACCCCATACACTACCGTCAAGCCCGGCAATGTTGCGGGTCTCAGAAGCGTGGCCCATGGAACCAAAGGCGGAAAGCCCGTCATAGTAATGGAGTTCGTCGCAAACGCATTGGTAGAGGAGCAATACGATGCAGTTTCGATCGAGGGCGCTCCAAACGTGAACCAGAAAATCATCGGCGGAGTCCACGGAGATGTCGGAACAGTAGCAGTTATCCTCAACATGATCCCGAAAGTGTTGAACGCCGCACCAGGTCTTACTACAATGAAAGACCTGCCCTCACCCTCGTGCCTAGCAAGGACTTGAGAGTTTATCTGCGTTCCGACGGATCCCATTGCCTGCTTCAACTAGTAATCGACGATCAATTCTTCGGAATGATGCTGCGAGTTCTAAACGGAATAAGAATCGACCATGAAACGCTGGCAACAGAATTGATTGCGCAAGTCGGACACGGCTCAGCGTACCTCAAATCGCCACACACTCTAAACAACTATGCGGAGAGCACTACTTAGCCAAGCTCTTTGACAAGCTCTTCCGAGACCAGTGCGAGACAGCGGGCGAGACATCGGGATACCGAGAAGAAGCTGGACGAGATCGTCCGTCGAGAAGAGAAGAGTGCGACTACAATACAGAATGCAAAGAATACTCACTAGCCGTAATTATCTTTCAAGTACGGAATGATCTCCTTGGCGCACAGTTCGATGAAGGCCTTCTCATCTGGGCTAGTGCTCTGCAAATAGATGTGATTGAACCCCAACCTAGTCAGTTTCTCTATTCTGGAGATGAAGTCCTCTGCCTTTGTCCCTATCGCGAACCCTTTTGCGACTTGCTCGTCGCCGACTAGACTTCCCATGGCCTCGATTTCTCGCGGGTCGGCGATTCCATACTTGAACGCTACATGGAACATTGATCCGGTCCAGAAGCGGACTTTCTTCAGTGCTTTTGTATAGTCTTTGTCATAGCCGAGCCCGAGTTCGACGACTCTTTCGATCTTGGATGGGTCACGCCCCATTTGCTTTGCGCCTCGCTCCACGGCAGGAACCAGGACATTACGTAGATGCTCCTCCGAGACCAATGTTGTAACGTAGCCGTCTGCGTACTTCCCAGCGATCTCAGCAACTTTCGGTCCGAACGATGCCACGTAAATCGGGACAGGTGTCGTGGGTTTCACGTAGAGCTTTGCTTGCCTTAGTCGGTAGTGTCTTCCTTTGAAGTCAACCCATTCTTCCGTCCACAGCTTCTTCATTACCTGTATCGCCTCTTCAAAACGCTCGATGCGCTCCTTCGGCGGAGGCCAGGTGTATCCCAGAGGCACTTCGTTCATCGCCTCTCCAGTCCCGAGGCCAATGAAGACTCTGTCAGGATACATTGCACGGAGTGTTGCGAAGGCCTGTGCAACGATTGCAGGATGATATCTGAACATCGGGCAAGTCACTGCCGTTCCGATTGGGATCTTCTTCGTTCTCTCCGCAGCTGCTGCAATCCATGCCCAAGTGAAGCAAGAGGAAGCATCTGTGTCTTGCCACGGGTGGAAGTGATCGCTCGCCCAGATCGCATCGAACCCTGCTTTCTCGGCAAGAGGAGCGAGTTCAAGGAAAATGTTCGGATGATACAGCTCCATGCAGCAGTCGTATCCGATTCGCAGCTTCATAGTTGAACCTGCGGCACACTAGCGTTCTGTGGATATAAGAACTCAATTCACGCGATCTGCATACAGAGGTCTCGTCAGACTAGACAGGCCGGCTTCATCAGACTCGTTGTCCCTTGCCTTTCGCGCTCTGCAGCAAAGCGATTTTATAGAAGCCTAACAAGAAGGCGGCCGAAGCTACGAGGAACCCCTCTATGAAACCGATCGTAGGAATCACTATGGGCGACGCGGCCGGGATTGGTCCTGAAGTAATTGCGAAGGCTCTTGCTCACGAAGAGGTCTACGACGTGTGTGCTCCACTCGTCGTGGGCGATGCATCTGTGATGAGAAATGCTCTCAAGATCGTGAAGAAGAACCTGAATGTTCAGCCTGTTGATGATCCAGCCAAAGGCAAGTATCAACACGGTACGATCGATGTGCTGGACCTACACAACATTGACGCGGGCAAGCTCCAGATCGGAAAGGTTCAGCAGATGGCTGGAAAGGCCGCGCTGGAATACATTGAGACCGCGGTGAAGCTGACGCAACAGAACAAGATCAACGCGCTGTGCACGGCCTCGATCAATAAGGAAGCCATCAAGTTGGCGGGTGCGAAGGTTCCAGGGCACACAGAGCTCCTAGCAAATCTGACCAACACAAAGGAAGTCACAATGCTTCTGATTTCAGGGAAGATACGCGTCTTCCACGTTACGATACATGTGCCGCTCAGTAGAGTTCCGTCATTGATCACCAAGGAATCTGTGCTTGAGACGATCAAGTTGGCGTACGATTCGCTCCGCGGCTTGGGAATACCTGATCCGAAAATAGCTGTTGCAGGATTGAATCCGCATGCGAGCGACGGTGGACTGTTCGGTGCTGAGGAGAAGGAGAAGATAGCGCCCGCGGTGGAAGCTGCGAACAAAGAGGGAATGAGGGCTTTCGGTCCGATTCCGCCGGACACTGTGTTCGTGCGAGCCAACAAGGGAGAGTTCGACGCCGTCGTGGCCATGTATCATGACCAAGGGCATATTCCTATCAAGCTCTTAGCGTTCGAGTCAGGCGTCAACGTAACGATTGGACTACCAATAATCAGAACTTCTGTCGATCACGGCACCGCGTTTGACATTGCTGGCAGAGGAGTAGCCGACGAGATGAGCATGGTCGAGGCTATCAAACTCGCAGCCAAAATGGCGGAAGTCAAGATGGCCTCAAAACGCTGATTCGCGTTTTGGTTCCTTTCACACGTAACGAACGTTTCTATGCCTTTAGCGCGGCAACTAGTTCCTGAAGTATCTTTCCATTCGAGACTATGACTTCTGTTCCGCCCAGCAGTAGCGGATTGCCTTTGAAGTCGGTGGCTTTGCCTCCGGCTTCCTCGACAATCACAACTCCTGCCGCAACGTCAACGACCTTCGTCTTGTGCCAGATTCTCGCATCTGCGATTCCAGACGCCACTAGGCATGCATCGGTAGCCGCTGAGCCCGAGATTCTTACAGTGAAGATCTTAGGATAGAGCCTCTGGAGGTTCGGAAACATGTCGTTTCTCTTATGAAATTGGTTGTCGTACATGACCAAGGCTTCGCTCAACCTACTTCTTTCGGAGACGTGAATTGGTTGTCCGTTCACGAATGCGCCTTTCGTTCTTTCTGCATAGAACAATTTGTCGTGAACTGGGTCGTATATTGCGCCGAGAATCAGCTGGCCGCCGCGAGCCAGCGCGATCGAGGTATTAAAGAACGGTACGCCGTACGTATAGTTGTGTGTTCCATCAAGCGGGTCCACAACCCAAACGTAGTCTTCAGCTGTGTACTTCTCCTTGCCAAGCTCTTCGGATTCGAATTTGTGGCTTGGGAACTTCTCTCTAATGGTTTTCACGATGACGCCTTCGGATTCGAGGTCGACGTTCGTAACGAGCTCCTTCGCCTCTTTCTGATGAACCTGTTTCTTCTTCTCGAAGTTCTCCATCAGGATCTTCCCGGCTTTCTTCGATGCTTCGATCGCCACTTCCTTGAATTGCGGCATATGTGTTCGCGCGGTCATGTTGGCCAGAGCTTGGCTTTAAACTAACACTGAGAGATTTCTCTGCTTCATCAAGATGGTGAGAGCTTTTTAGCGAGCTTGCTGCTGCAATGTACTTAATCCGAAAAGAGCAGGGTCTGATTGAAAGCCGTTAGAAAGATTGAACCAAGGCCCGGCATCGTTGTTCAGGAGACCGAGGAACCTGAGATTGGGCCATCACAGGTCTTAGTCGAGATCAAGGCGACTGCGATATGCGGGTCAGACATTCACATATACAATTGGGACGAACAGACGACGCGTTGGAAGACTCCACTTCCAATGACTGTGGGGCACGAGTTCGCAGGGACAGTCGCTGAAGTCGGCAAGGAAGTGAAATCTCTTCGACCAGGGGACAACGTGGCCGGGGAATCACACATTCCATGCGGCATCTGCTACTACTGTAGAACTGGCAACATGCACATCTGCCAAGACATGCTGATTTTTGGACTTCAAACGAAAGAAGGATCCTTTGCCAAATACGCCGCGGTTCCGGAGATTATTGCATACAAACTGCCCTCAGGCATCTCGTACGAGGAGGGTGCCCTGTTGGAGGCATTCGGTGTGGCTGTGCATGGAATCGAGAGAACTCGCATAGAGCCAGGAGATGCCGTACTTGTGATTGGTTCAGGGCCCATCGGGATATTCGCGCAGCAGGTCGCCAAGGCATCAGGTGCCTCAATTGTGATTGCGGCAGGACGTCGACAATTCAGGTTGGACCTAGCAAGGAGGATTGGATCAGCTGACGTCTTCTTAAGCACAGAAAAAGAGGACGTGGTCAAACGAACTATGGAGTTGACTAATGGAAGAGGAGCCGACGTCGTGATCGAGCTCGCCGGAGTGCCGACCACGATTCGTCAAGGTTTTCAGGCATTAAAGAAGACTGGTCGCATCGCGTTGGTCGGTCTTCCGGCGAAACCAGTGGAAATAGAGGCGACGAGCATGATCATCTACAAGGAAGCGACAGTCACCGGGAGCACTGGGAGATCAATGTTTGGAACATGGGAGCGAATGGCACGCTTGGTAGCAAGTAAGCGGGTCAACCTGACTGGAGTGATAACTGACAGACTACCACTCGATAAGGCGGAAGAAGGCTTTCAACGCGTATTGAAAGGAGAGAGCGGGAAGGTTCTCTTCATACCATGATCGGATTGCACTCAGCCGTTCAGGAAGCCAGCTTCTCCGGGGCTTCCAGGAGTTGCTTGACTCTCTGCAGGAACTTGGCTGCTAGAACACCATCAACGACTCTATGATCGAAGACAAGCGTCAGCGTCATCATCTGTCTAATCGCCGTGTTCTCTCCAGCAACGACCAGCTTCGGCACTATTCTACCAACCCCGAGTATCGCTGTCTCTGGAGGATTGATCACTGGCGCGAACAGGTCAACATCGTACATGCCCAAGTTGCTAACTGTGAACGTCCCACCAGACATTTCCCTAGTTGCTAGGCAACCACTTCTTGCTCGGTCCGCGAGTGTCTTCGTGTTCTTCGAGATGTCCACAAGTGATAGGCGGTCTGCGTTTCTAATGACAGGCACAAGAAGATCGTCCCCGGATACGACGGCAAATCCCACGTTCACTTCATTCATGGTTCTGAGTTCCTGACCGAGCAGCATCGTGTTCACTGCACTGAATTCTTTGAGAGCTGTTGCAGTTGCTTTGATGATGAAGTCGTTGTAGGAGATCTGCAGGCCAGTTCTCTCTTGCTCAGATTTCGCTTTTGACGCCGATGTCATGTCAACTTCCATAGTGATGGGGACGTGTACCGCTGTTCGAGCACTCAGTGATAGGCGGTCGGCTATGACTTTTCTGTGTCCTGATAGCGGGGCTGACTTGTACTCTTCGGTGGAAGGCCCAGCCTCGGGCCTACCTGACGCTCTGAGGACATCCTCCGATACTATGCGCGCGCCGGGTCCTGTGCCTTTGATCTTAGTGATGTCGACTCCGCGTTCTCTCGCTAGTCTCCTAGCGGATGGCGATATCCGGATTCTTTCGAGAAACAGTTCCGATACCTCTGATGCCGTGGGAGACGGATGAGGGAACTGGGCTTCTTCAGTCGGAGTGGGTGAAGGCGCGGTTGCAAGAGTGGATCCACTGAACTCAGGAATAAAGGAAGTATCCTCCCCCGCCGATCCGATTACTGCGATGACTGAGTTCACCGGTGCTGCGGTGCCTTCTTTGTGAACGATTCTGAGGAGAATGCCGCTTGCCGGGGCTTGAATCTCGTCTGTGGTCTTCTCTGTCTCGACCTCACAGAGTCCTTCCCCCTCTGAGACCTTGTCCCCTTCATGCTTGAGCCACTTTGTGATCAAGCCCTCTTCCATGGTCCACGTCATTTTCTTCAAGTAGACAGCTGTGGCCATCCGGCATCGCATCCTGAGAGTCTACTTCTGTCCTACGATTTCCAGAACAGCTTCAGTGATATGTTTCTCTTGAGGGATTACGGTGCTTTCTAGAGCTGGCGCGTAGGGAATGGGGACATCGAGTGCGGAGACGCGCTTGATGGGGGCGTCAAGGTAGTCAAAGGCTTCCTCCATTATCATCGTCGCGATCTCAGCTCCAACACCTGCCCTCTTTGTGTCCTCGGATGCGATCACGACCTTTCCAGACTTCTTTACCGAGTCGACGATTGCTTGCTTGTCTAGTGGGACGAGGGTTCTTGGGTCTATTATCTCGATGCTTATTCCTTTCTTTGCCAGGTCATCCGCTACTCTGAGGGCTTTGTGAACCATCATCATTGTAGCAATGACGGTGACGTCCTCGCCCGGGCGCTTGATGTCAGCTTTCCCGAACGGAATAACGTAAGGCTCCTCGGGGACTTCTTGGATGAGTGTAGGATATGGTCCGCGTAGGCTCGCCATTCTTTTCGCAAAGTAGAGGAGCTTGTGTTCGACAAACAGTACTGGGTCTTCTCCTCTGATGGCGTTGATGAGCAGGCCTTTCGCATCATACGGCATTGAAGGTGTCACCACCTTGAGCCCAGGGACGTGCATGAACCAAGCTTCAAGGCTCTGGGAATGGTGAGCGGCGCCGCATGCGACTGGATATCTTGACCCGCTGGGGGTTCGCAAGACGACTGGAACCTTCATGGAGCCGCCGAACATGTATCGGATCTTCGCCATTTGATTGAATACCTGATCCATCGAGCATCCGATGAAGTCCATGAATTCTAGTTCCGCAATTGGGTGCATGCCCGTTACGGCTGCACCGACCGAAGCCCCAACGATGGCTGTCTCAGATATTGGAGTGTCACGTACTCTTTCCTCGCCAAACTCTGCTTGAAGCCCTTTCGTGCACCCGAAAATGCCGCCATACTTGCCAACGTCCTCGCCTAGGAGGATGACTTTCTCGTCTCTCAGCATCTCTTGGCGAATTGCTTCACGAATCGCTTCCGCGAAGTCGAGTTCTCGAGTCTCACTCACACTCCGTCACCTCTCTGAAACGAACAAGTAAGTCGTCACGTCCTCAGGCTTCGGTGAGGGACTTTCTTTTGCGAAGGCAACTGCATCCTCGATCTCTTTCGTTGTCTCTTGGTTTATGGCGTCGAGTTCAGCCTGAGTCGCTTTCCGATCCTTGACAATCTTCTCGCCCAGCCGGACGATCGGATCACGTTTCTCCCATTCTTCGATCTCCTGCTTGGTACGGTACGTCTCTCCTTTCTTGGGATCGCCCTCGTGGTGTCCTCTAAAACGATAGGTCTTACACTCCACCAGTGCTGGACCTTGCCCCTTTCGTGCTCTTTCCACAGCCTCCGAAACGGCTTGGTACACAGAGAGAACATCCATTCCGTCTGCCACAGAAGAGCGCATGCCATACGCGGCAGCCCTGTCGGAGATGTTCTTCAGCCTAGATGACCTTACCGCGGGCGTAGATATCGCATAGAGATTGTTCTCAAGGACATAGACAACAGGAAGATCCCAAAGTGAGGCGAGGTTCATCCCCTCGTGGAATGCGCCTGTATTTGATGCGCCGTCGCCGAAAAACGACACACAGACCTGGTCGGTTCTTCTAAGTTTGCTTGACAGCCCGACGCCTGCTGCGATTGGAATTCCTGCGCCTGCTATAGCGCTGCACCCGACAATACCGATATCCGGGGCCGCGATGTGCATCGATCCTCCTCTGCCTTTGCAGTATCCCGTTTCTTTCCCGAAGAGTTCTGCCATCATCTTGCGGAGGTCTCCGCCTTTTGCGATGCAGTGGCCGTGTCCTCTGTGGGTACTGGTGATGTAGTCATCCTTCCTGAGTGCTGAACATGCTCCAACGGCAACGGCTTCTTCCCCAACGTAAAGGTGAAGAAGGCCTGGAATGTTGCCTTGAGCACTTTCTTCTGCAAGCCTCTCTTCGAATCGTCTGATCCGAAGCATGTTTCGGTACATCAGCAGCAACTTCTGCCTGTCAAGCTCCAACTATTTCTGCTCCTGTCCGAAGATTTCCGGCCCTACGAAAGCTTGCAAACTATAAGGCTTTGCGGAATGATACACTGGAATAGAATTGGAGTCGTCTCGCTCTTACCGGCGTCCGGCGTCGTTCCAAACGCGTCTGACAAAATCTGCTGCAGCTTTCACTCCCGCACGTCCTTTGAAGCTTGCTTCCTCCATGCATATCCAACCGTCGAATCCAGCGTCTCTGAGAATTTGGAACATTTCCTTGAACGGAACCAAGCCGGTTCCGAGAAGAACAGGTTCCAGCTCGCCGCGTGTTGCGGTGTCCGCAGCATGAACACTGACAACACGATTGAGGACTCTCTTTAGAATTGGAATCGGGTCATCTCCGTATGCGATGGTGTTGGCAGTGTCCCAGTTCACGCCCAACGAGACGTCTGCAGTTCTTTCCACGATCTCTAGAAATATGTCAGTGGGGTGTGAGAAGTCTGTGTACTGCCATGCTCCTGGTTTGGCATGATTCTCATAGGCCAATTTGATGGGGTATCCTTGAGCAAACTTCATCGCTTCGGCAAGTCCGTTGACTGCCCATTCAACGCCCTCACGCCGACCGACGCTTGGATGCGCTTGGCCTGCTGTGACGCGAACGAGATCTGCACCCAACCTTGATCCTGCAACGATGTCTTCCTGCAACTTGGCGAGTTGTCGTTCGCGTTCTGCGCTCTCGGGATGTGTAAAATCCGGGTAGGTGGTTACCATTGCAACTCGAATTCCTGCGTCCTCAATCTCCTGACGAATCTTGCGGAGGTATTCCGGCTGCCGGTTTTTCAGGAATAAGACGCTTAGGTCAATTCCGTCAAGGCCGGTTCGAGCTCCCTCGAGCGCCCAATCCTTGATGGTCATGCGTCCATCAATGATGTCTCGGAAATAGGAAACGGGTAGACAACTTAGCCTCATTTCTGTCGTACACCACCATTCGTCGATGCGCACCGAATTGCACTCATGATTGCATCATCGCTCGACAAGTTCTATGATGACGCCATCAAGGGGATCCTTGAAGACGGCTATTCTCCAAGGTTTCTTGCCAGGTCTCCTCGCATACTTAATCTTTGGAGGAGCGTTCTCCGCGACATATTCGATCTTAGTCTTCTCCTTCGTGACTTCGAACGGTTCTCCGATCATGGTTGCCCCTGCCGATTTCAACTTGCTGATGGCCGTATCCAGATCGTGGACTCTCATTCCTAGGTGTGCAATGCCGATAGATCCTCGCATCGTCTTCTGCCAAGATTCAGGACTCTGAGGCTGGGTTGCGGAGCTCTCGGCGGCTACCATTTCCAAGATGAAGCTGTCACTGTACAGATAGGCATTCTTGTACACGGTCCCAGGAGACGGATTAAGAACCGATATTCTGAGCAGCTTCAGTCCCAGGCCTTTCAAATAGAATTCGATGGACTTGTCAACATCATGAACTGTAAGTGAAACGTGATCCATTCTCACGGCAAATACCACACTCGGACACATCGGCATGTGGCAGGTTTTCTCTCTTACTCATGGAACTGGACCAGTGTGAGTCCACGCGGCGGGCAGGCAACGTGGCGAATACGCTTAAAGCGCTTCGGCGTCATTGCATACTGTCAAACAGAGGGATGTTGGAATGGGTATGAAGATTGGTTTCATAGGACTTGGGATAATGGGCAAGCCGATGTCGAAGAACCTAATCAAGGCTGGTCATGAGCTAAACGTATACGACGTTGTCGATGCCCCGGTCAGAGAACTTGAGAACTTGGGCGCGAAAGTCTCACATTCATCCAAAGAGGTTTCCGGGAAGAGCGATCTGGTCATTACCATGTTGCCTGACTCGCCGGATGTGGAGAAGGCCGCGTTGGGCCCGGATGGTATCTTCGAGGGAATCAAGAAGGGATCGACGTACATTGATATGAGCACGATCTCCCCTGTCACATCGAAGAAGCTAGCGGAAGTCGCCAAAGCGAAAAGCGTTCGAATCCTCGATGCACCTGTCAGCGGAGGGGAGAAGGGCGCGATTGAAGCGGCGCTGACGATAATGGTTGGCGGAGCGAAGGAGGTCTTCGATGACTGCCTGCCAGTCTTCCAGGCGATGGGCAAGAACATCATCTACTGCGGTGGAGTTGGATCCGGACAAGTCGTCAAGGCCTGCAACCAGATCCTTGTCGCAGGCGTCCTGGAGGCGGCTGGTGAAGCGCTAGTTCTTGGTACAAAAGCAGGGGTTGACCCGGAGACTGTTCTCAAGGTAATAGGTGGAGGATACGCAATGCGCGTCCTTGACGCAAGGGGGCCACTCATGCTAAAGGGAGACTTCAAGCCGGGTTTCAAGACAAAGCTCCACTACAAAGACCTCGGAATAGCTCTCGCAGCAGGATCCGAATATGGCGCGCCTCTTCCAGTCACCGCCATCATCCACGAGATGATGGGTGCGATGAAAGTATGGGGACGCGGCGAATACGACCACTCAGGAATCATAACGGTCCTTCAAGAACTTGCCAAAGTAGAAACCAAGAAGTAGGAACTGCGAGACATATAGCGGGGTGTTGGTAAGATGATAACGAGATTGAATCATGTGGGTGTAATCGTCCACAATCTAGATGACACTCTGAAGATCTACGAGCGAATCTTTGGCCTGAAACCTACCACAGTCAAGACGGCTATGGAGGGGAAAGCAAGAGTGGCGTTCGTACCTGTGGGCGACGGAGAGATAGAACTAATCCAGCCATTGCATCCGAACATGCCGCAGAGCGAGTTCCTCCAAACGCGTGGTCAAGGCATCCACCACATCTCATTGAGCACAGACAACATCGAGTCAGAAGTAAACAGAATGAGAAAGGAAGGAGTAGCTTTCGCAGCTGAAGCGCCCAAGGTAGGCGCTCACGGCGTGAAGATAATCTTCACTAAACCGGAAACAACGGACAATATTACCGTCGAGCTTTGTGAAGAGGCCTAGCACACACTTATCGCTGTCTGGTTGTACCGCTTATTGGTTCCCGCCGTCCCTCTGGGCAGAAGGGTTCTTCTCTACGTTGCCTTCTTCGGGAAGGTCGTTGTCGGTATCCTCTTCTCGCCCAGTTCAGGATGCTTCTTCACTAGGGTCTCAAAGCGCTTCAAGGCGCCGGGCGGCACTTCGTCGGGGTCGATCCTTATGTCTATTATTGAGGGTCTGCCTGAATCGAACGCGTTCTTGAGCGCTTCTTTGATTTCGGTTGGCCTCTCGACCAGCTGTCCGTATGCGTGGCACGCTTCCGCGAACTTCACGAAGTCCATCACATATGACTGAGTCACGATGTATCTTTCCGGCTCCCACATGCCGTAGCCGAACTTCTGTCCTTGAATGATCATTCCCAGATTCATGTCGTTTAGTATGCACCAGACCACGGGAATATTGTACGCCGAGGCGGTGTTGACTTCCTTGCTAAGCATCGTGAAGCTCGCGTTTCCACAGCAATCGACAACTTGACGATCAGGTGCGCCAAGCTTGGCGCCTATGGAGGCTGCGATGCTGAAACCCATCGCTGTGTGTCCGCCGTCAGCCATGAATCCTTTCGGCATCAGCGCCTGATAGTACTTCTCGACCCATGCGAGGTTGTTGCCGCAGTCCGCCCACACAATCGCGTCTTTGTCGAGGAATTCACGGATCTCCCTGACCGCTCTCTGAGGCTTGATCGGGACTGCGTCGGAGAAGCTCTGAGGCTCCATGTAGTATTTGAGTTCCCCTTTCAATGCGAGTATCTCCTTCTGCTTCGCCTTCTTTCTTTCCTCGAATTCCTTCATCGCCGACGGCGGGAGCTTGGAGAGGAGCGCCTTCACCTGCAGTAACAGGTCTTGGAGCACAGTCTTCGCGTCTCCGACTATTCCCACCTCGACAGGATAGTTCTTTCCGACCTCGGTTGGGTCACTGTCGACTTGGATGATCTTCTGTCCTCCGAAGTTCTTCACCCAACCAGTAGTGGTCATCTGATGGAAGATTGTTCCCAGCGCGAGCAGCACGTCGGTCTTGTCTCCTCGAAGGACGGTATTGGCAGTGTCTTGGCCGAACAGGCCCACCACGCCTAGAGCTAGTGGATGGTCTTCAGGGAACGAGCTCTTGCCCATCGCTGTGGTCGCAACCGGACAGCTCAGCGTGGTCGCCAACTCCATTAACTCTGGGGATGCGCCGGATGCGATGACGCCTCCTCCAGACATAATCGCGGGCGATGGTGAATTCACGAGAAGCTGTGCAGCCTGCTTGATGAGTTCCGGATCTCCCCTGACCGCGCCCATCGGTCTATACTTTTTGGGGGGGACAAGCTCAGCATCTATCTCAGCCCTTATCACATCCTGGGCCAGATCAATATGCACCGGCCCTTTTCTTCCGGTTAGCATGATCCTGAACGCTCTCCTGATCACTTCTGGAACGTTGTCTGGCCGAGTGACTAGCACGCTCCATTTGGTGACTTCCTTGAACAGACCTACATGTGATATCGATCGTGGCCCCCAACCGCTGGCATCTTGGATTCCGCCTTTCCCGAATTGATCTGTCGGAACATTGTTCGTAAAGGCGAGCACAGCTTGGTTGTCTTGATAGGCAGGGTGAAGGCCCGAAGCCAGATTCACGCCGCCCGGACCAACTGTTGCAGCGCATGCGGCCACTTGCCCACAAGCTCTGAAGTATCCGTCAGCCATGAAACCGGCACCCTGCTCGTGCTGAGTCAGTATCGTCTTGATCTCTGGGTAGTCGTAGAACTCGTTGTAGAATGGAGCAATTCCGCCGCCTGGAATTCCGAAGAGGTACTTCACTCCCTCGCCAAGAAGAGACTCGACAATGAACTTACCTGCGCGGAGTCTGGCCATAATTCCCGACGCTCACTTACCATGCGATGACTAATTCCTGTAGTTAACAGTTCCTCTCTTGTGATCTGACACGGTTCCAGATCGTGCCCTATGCGAGCCTAAGGAGCACGTACGAGAATTATCCGGCTAAGACCTCGGGATTCACGATGTGTTGCGGCCTCTCGCCTTTGAGGGCCGCCAATAGGTTATCCACCGCCATCATCGCCATCTTCGTCCGGGTTGCGACTGATGCGCTTGCGATGTGAGGCACAATAATGATATTGCTAAGTGTCAGAAGCGGATCGTCGAGAGGTATGGGCTCCGGCTCCGTTACGTCAAGGGCTGCGTAAGCAATCTGGTGATCCCGTAGCGCTCTGTAGAGTGCCTTGGGATCTATGATCGGTCCTCGAGCCGTATTCACTATTATTGCGGTTTTTTTCATGATCTTGAACTGTTCCTCGCCGATCAGATGATAGGTTTCAGGAAGCAGCGGAGTATGAACGGTCACAAAGTCGGATTCTCCGAGCAGAGACTTAAGGTCCCTGAACTCAACGCCGATGGTCTCCTCAAGTTCAGGTCTCCTTGCTGAGTCATGGTAGAGGATCTTCATATCGAATCCTTTGGCTCTCTTAGCGACCTCAGCTCCTATCCTGCCTAGTCCGATTATTCCCAGCGTCGCGTGGTGCACATCATGGCCGAGCATGATCATGGGGCCCCACGTCTTCCATTTTCCTTCTCTGACGTTCCGTTCGCCCTCAGCGACGCGACGGGCTGCGGCAAGTAGTAGCGCAAATGCGAAATCCGCAGTAGTCTCGGTGAGCACGCCCGGTGTGTTGCATACCACGATCTTGCGTTTGGTCGCTTCGCGGACATCTATGTTATCGAATCCTACAGCCATGTTGCTGATCGCGCGCAGCTTGGGTGCGGCCTCCATGATGGGAGCATCAATCTTGTCAGTCAGAAGGGAAAGGAGTCCATCCACCTCGGCGACCTCCCTGAGGAGTACGTCGCGAGGAACGGCAAGTTCGCCCTCCCAAACGCGATAGTCACAGGTCTGTGCCAGCTTCTTCAATGCCTCTTCAGGAATAAGCCGGTTGACATACGCCTTGGGCTTCACTACGCTTGACCTCCTTCACCGTCACGACTAAGATGAGATTCTATAGAATGCTATTGAGGTTTACCTATGGCTTTCCGGGCGTCAAGACGCTTCGTGCTCTTCGAAATGAGGCTATGAGCCTGCCCGAAGGGAAATCTGCGTGGGCTTGCAGAGAAGGATCGAATCGAAGAAACGCCGTTTGAAGTAGCCCGAGTACTAGGAAGGACGCGAGGAGTACGCTGCTTCGCCAATCATCTCGTCATGATCATAGAAGCGCCATTGTGACTTGGCCCACCGGTCGGTCTCTCTCTGAGATGTTGGACATGGCGCGTGGTGAAGGGCTTGAGACGGCCAGATGTGCGTCGTCTTGGAATCGCTTTCTCGGAATGGGTAAGCGTCTAATCAGGCGGGTAAGACTAATACCGTGAGTTGCCTAATTGACCTAGGTTGAACCGCATTGGCGAGTGTCACGCTCGAATACGTGACGAGGCTTTTCGGCAATATGTTCGCTGTAGATGACATCTCAGCTAGCTTCGTGAGCTGGTCGCAACAATCAAGTTGTTGATGATGTGAGGTCAAGGCATGAGCTTCAGTCTAGGATACAGAGCTGTTGAAGAAAAGTGGCAGCCGAGCCGGCTGTTAGACTTCGCCTTGATGGCTGAGAAGCGGGGTTTCGACTTCGTTTGTACCAGCGATCACTTTCATCCATGGTTTCATGAGGGAGGATGTGCTGGACACGCTTGGGTTTGGATCGGCGCGGCAGGGGCCAAGACGGAGACCATTCGCTTGGGCACCGGAGTCACAACGCCTAGTTCGCGGTATCATCCAGCTATTATCGCGCAAGCTTTCGCAACGTTGGGTGAGATGTTTCCTGGCAGAATCTTTCTCGGTCTGGGTACAGGCGAGGCGATGAATGAGGTTCCACTGGGACTCGAGTGGCCCATTTTCGCAGGCAGAGCTGAAAGGCTTCGAGAGACAATCGAGATCATCAAGTTACTTTGGAAGGGAGATTTCGTCACATATAACGGGAAGTATTTCACGCTTCGTGACGCGCGATTGTATACCCTGCCTCCGAAAGTCGTACCCATGTACGTCGCGGCTTCTGGACCAACGGTCGCAAAGATGGCGGGCCTATGTGGAGATGGTTTCATGACCCTCTACACCGGCTCGGATTCACATCGTAGAGCTCTCGTGTCATTCAGGGAAGGCGCCAAGGAGGCCGAGAGACGCCATGAAGAGATACCCAGAATGATAGAGACAAAGATCTCTTATGACGAGGACTACGAAAAGGCACTTCAGTCGCTATCGAGATGGCGCAGCGGCCTAATCCCGAACGTTTTTTCGAAACAGATTCACGATCCAAGAGAACTGGACAGATTGGGAGAAACCGTTGACATCAAGGAACTGTCCAACTTGGTTTTCACGGACATGGACTCGGTCATCAAACTCGTAGAAGGATTGGTTGAAGACGGGTTCAACGAGGTGGAGATAGGCAGTTCGAGTCCTGACGAAGAGAATTTCATAGAGGAATTTGGTAGGAAGGCACTGCCTTACCTGAAGGAGAAACATGCTGGATTGTGAGATCTCGCGGGCAGAGCTCTGATCGCAGACAACTCGGATTGCAGTTCGTTCGCGATTTGAAATGATCACTTGTCGCCTATTTCGGGTTCAAGTGAGCGCGTGACGGGCGGGGCAGTAACAGTCAATAGAGGGGTTTCCGACAAAGGATGCAGCATTCGGTGGGGAGCTAAGGGCTATGGCCTTCACCGAGGTCAAAGAGAAACTACTCGAATTCTTGGAGCCGTGCAGTGAGAAAGAGACTAGATTCGTGTCAGCTCCGGGCCGAGCAGATTTCTTGAACACTCATCAGGACTACAAGGGACTGCCTGTTGTGCCTGTCGCGGTGCGGCTGAGATGCTACTCCGCAGGCTTTCTTAATCACTCGGAAACGGTGCGGTTTGCCTCGCTCAACTTGAAGGAAGAATCGGAGGACTTTCGCGACGAATTTAACTTGGAAAGTATCGAGCTTAGGGGCGCGGGATGGTTCGGAGACTACGTTAGAGCCATCTTCTCGTTGTTCTCCCACACTGTTCGGAGGGTTGAAGGGATGGACATAGCGTTGTGGAGTGAGGTGCCAATCGGATCCGGACTTTCAAGCAGCGCCTCGCTCGAGGTGTCAATAGTCAAGCTCGCCTCAGGCTGTATGGGATATGAGCTGAGCCCGAGAGAGCTGGCGGAGATAGCCTACAGAGCCGAGCACGACATCGTGGGGATTCCGTGCGGGAGGCTCGACCAATACGCATCAGCGTTCGGCGGAATAATGAAGCTGGAGACGAGGCCGCCATTTGATGTTGAACAATTGCCGGCGCGGGACCTACTCTTTGTTATCGTATACTCGGGCGAGCAACGTCGAATCACAGCGATCCACCCGATTCGTCAGAAAGAGATCGATGCGGCTCTGAGGCTGCTCATGGACGAGGTCATGGTCCCTGCGCCGCTGGCCCGAAAGCTCGGCTACACCTACTACGGTGCACTCTGGGACAACATAACAGAGGAGGAGATCACTCCTTATCTAGGTTCTCTGCCCAAGGGACTTGCCGAGCGGATCCTATTCACGGTCAGAATGCAGGCATCCACAACCTACGCCTTAGAACTGCTCAGAGAAGCAGAGCCCCACAATCTTCACTTCACCGAGACATCGCCAAGAGACCGCTTGTCAGCTTTGGGGAATGTCATGAACTATCAGCATGAACTCCTGCGCGACCTTTACGAAGTGAGCACTCCTAGACTTGAGGAGCTCAGAAACACACTTCTGCAATGCGGAGCGCTTGGAGCCAAGATATCCGGGGCTGGTTTCGGTGGGTCCGTGATAGCGCTCGTCAGAGATTCGAAAATGACTGAAGTAGCCAAGAAATCATGCATCGCGTCAGGTTTTCCCAAAGTCTGGGCATCGGTCCCTGATCAAGGAGTCAGAGTCGAAGAGGCTGGCCTGGAGTCCTTCCCATAATAACAGCGAGCCAAGGAAAGGAAAATGAAGTCTGTCGGGATTCTATTAGCGAGGTCTAGAGGCTTGAGCCATGAGCTGAGATGGAACCCCCTGCTGAGCGAATGGATAATTGTCTCGGGCGGACGGGAGGAGAGGCCGTGGCGTGAAGAGTACTGTCCCTTCTGCCCGGGCGGACCCGAGACCCAGGGCGACTGGAACGTTCTATCTATCCCCAACAGGTTTCCCGCCTTGTCTCCGGACGCTCCGCAGGTATCCGAGACCTCCCCATGCCCTACGTCAAGGGCTCTTGGCAGGTGCGAGGTCATAGTAGAGACACGCGAACATGAAGGCGACTTTCACAACATGCCGCTGAGCCAGGTGGCCGATTTCATTCGCCTGCTGGCAGATAGGACTAAGGGACTGGCCTCATTGCGCTACGTCAAACACATCATGCCCTTCAAGAACAAGGGTAGCCTCATTGGCGTGTCTCTGACGCATCCGCACAGCCAGCTCTATGCTCTGCCTTTCATACCACCGCGGATAAGCCGGGAGATCGCCTCAGTCAGACGGTTCACGGCCAAGCATCATCGTAACCTTTTTGACGCGATACTCGAATCGGAGATTGAAGATGGCTCTCGCCTCATCTATTCAAACGAGCGTTTTACAGTCGTGCTGCCTTTCTTCGGCATGTGGCCCTTCGAGACGCACATCTACACTCCAACGCCCTTCAAATCCTTGGTGGACCTGGATGAACGAAGCCAGCTGATGCTGGCGGACGCAATCAGAGCAACGACAGCAACCTACGAGGGGGAGTTCGGAAAGGACTGTGCATACATCATGGTTTTCCACCAAGCGCCGTCGAAAGGTCACTTCGAAAACTACAGGCTCCACTTGGAGTTCTACACGCCCCACATCACTCGTGATAGGATCAAGTACGCTGCGGGCATCGAGATGGGAGCTGGAACGTTCACGTACGACGGCATTCCGGAAGAGCGAGCCTCGGCGCTCAGAGAGGCGGCTGGAAAGGCTGTAAGTAGAGTAGAATGTTTGGGGAAGGTAGCGAAGGAGTAATTCGCCGGGCGTTATAGGCGTCAGTCCTTGAACGCCTCCAGCACAGACCTGAGACAAACACGAACTAGATCCTCATGCTGATCAAACCGGACCGTATCCGAAGGCTGTAGACCGCGACAGTTGCCCCTAGCCCAGGCAAGACTGAGTGTCAGCGAAACAGTAGAGGATTTTGGCTCGGTCCAAACATGGATGAATGCCATGAGGACTGTGGACGGATAGGCGCCGCGCTTGGCAGATCATCCTCAGTTTTTCCTATGAAGCTCGGCGGAGGGCTTAAAAGACGAGGACACTGACGCCCACACACATGAAAGCAGCGGTCTGGTATGGCGGAAAGGACGTAAGAATCGAGGAAGTACCCGACCCGAAAATCAGCTCAGACGAGATCCTAGTGAGAGTCAAATCTGCAGGGATTTGCGGTTCTGACGCACACGCCTTCGAAGGCAAATCAAAGAGAAGGGTGCCTCCCCTCATATTAGGTCACGAATTCTCAGGCGTAGTTGCCGGTGTCGGAACCGGAGTGCTCGGTTTTCAGAACGGAGACAGAGTTGTCGTTGAGCCGGTAATATCCTGTGGTGTGTGCGAACCCTGCAGCAACGGAAGGACCAACATATGCAATGAAATCAGGTTCATAGGTCTCCACGTTCCCGGAGCGTTCGCAGAATACGTAGCTGCCCCCGCAAGGAAGTGCTACAAGCTCCCAGACAGCATTTCTTTCGATGAGGCAGCTCTTGTTGAACCACTTTCTGTTGCGGCACATACAGTGAACATGACGCCGACCAAAGTTGGCGACAATCTCCTAGTGATAGGATCTGGCGTAATCGGACTGATGGTCTTACAGCTTGCGAGACGTAGAGTTGGCGGAAACGTGCTTGTCAGCGATCTGATCGACTACAAGCTGGATCTTGCGAAGAGGCTCGGTGCCAACGTAGTAATCCATTCTGGAAGAGAGGATGTGAGCCAGACAGTCAGAGAACTGACAAATGGGAAAGGTGTTGATGCCGTCATAGAAGCTGTTGGCGTCCAAGACACGCTGCAACAGGCTCTCACCGTGGTCAAGAAGGGTGGAGAGGTTACCATCACAGGACTGCTGGAGCAGATCATCCAAGTCGATGTCATGAAACTTGTCACGAGTGAGATAACGATGAGAGGGGACTACCTCTATACGGGTGGAGAATTCAAAACAAGCTTGAATCTTATCACAAATGGTACTGTGCAGGTGAAGCCACTCATAACGCATACATTTCCTCTGAGCGACATAGCCAAAGCTGTTCGCGTCCTTACTGAGGGGAAAGAACCACACATCAAGATTCTTCTGAGACCATAACCAGTTTTCAAACCAATCGTTCTCTACGAAGAGATTCCCCAGCGACGGATTTGTAGTGCCACCGTGAAGATTCCGGCTCAGCTGGTCTCTGAAATCACTTGCTCTGCGCCACGAGCAAGACCAAGGGGTGGTTCCGCATCTGCAAGTGGAATCTCATCAAATCCGATCCGATCAAGATTGATCAGACATTGTGACTGGAGAGAAAGTCTGCTGGGATCGGTTGAACCCAAGAATGCCGTCTATCGACTTTGCTGTGAACGTATTCTATCTACTATGATGTGTCCCGGACGTCTCGGAAGCATGCGTGGGTTGGATAGTTCAGGTCTTCCAGAAGGCTGAAAGGGTGCTCGATGGCTCACATACGCATTCTAGAGTGCTCGCGGTTCGTAATATGGATGCAATGCTGCGACGAACATTGCTGTACAAGAGCGTTTACACCGAAACTGGTCCGTCTCATGAGAGACTAGACTATAGAATCGCGGTCTGCTGTTTCTTGTCGAATACGTGGATCTTGCTTTGGTTGAAGGTGAGGTACACTTTCTCTTCGATCTCAGCCATGAAGGATGCATCAGCTCTGGCTTTGACCAAGTTTTCTCCGACGTTTGCGTCGACGATGACGCTGTCACCTATCGGCTCGAGAACGTATACGGACGCCTCGATTGAGCCGGGCTGGCGCTTCTTCGCAACGGAAATGTCTTCCGGCCTGATGCCTAAAATGACTTCCGGCCCTGAGGCACTCTTCCGGACGATGTCGGCGACATCGGGTCCGACATCTATTGAGAACTCGCCCGCGTCTAGAAGCCCGCCGCCATCACGGCTCTTGAATGTGCAGTCGAAGAAGTTCATGGCGGGGCTTCCGATGAAGCCTGCCACCCAAATATTGTTCGGGTGCTGGTAAACCGTCTCGGGTATATCCAGCTGCTGCAGTTTCCCATCGTTCATGATGGCGACCCTGTCGGACATCGTCATCGCCTCAACCTGGTCGTGCGTAACGTAGATCAACGTCGTCCCCAGCTTCTTCTGAAGACGCTTCAGCTCAGCCCTCATGTAGACTCGCATCTTCGCATCCAAGTTCGATAGGGGCTCATCCATCAAGAAGACGTCAGGGCTTCTCACGATGGCTCTTCCAAGCGCAACACGTTGCCTCTGCCCTCCGCTAAGCTCCTTCGGCTTCCGCTTCAGAAGTTCCGAGATTCCGAGAAGCTCGGCGCTCTCCCTGACTCGCTTATCCAGCTCCGATTTGGGTACTTTCCGAATTTTCAGCGGGAAGGCCATGTTGTCGAAGACTGACATGTGAGGATAGAGAGCGTAGCTCTGGAAGACCATCGCTATGTTGCGGTCTCTCGGAGCAAGATCATTCACCTTCCTATCCCCAATGTGGATGTCTCCTCCGCTCAGCTCCTCCAGCCCCGCGATCAACCGCAGCGTCGTCGTCTTTCCGCAACCCGAAGGCCCAAGTAGCGTAAGAAACTCCTTATCCAGAACCTTCAGGCTCACGCCATCGACCGCCTTCACGTCGCCGAAGAATTTTGAGACCGAATCCAGAACTACTTCAACCATCTCGGTTAGCCCTTCTTCCAGTCCAGTGCCAGATCCGCAACTTCTCAGATCTTAACTCTTTCTCTTGCTCTATCACTTTGAGCTATTGCGGTCGAGCAATCTCAGCCCACTTAAGGCGAGAAGTCGTAGAGGTTAGCGAAGGATCCGTCTACAAGATACTCCACAACTAGACCTTATCCATCAAGGCGTACACGTTAGAAGAATAGTCGAGAAGCCCATCGCCTCCAAAGTCTAACTCAGTGTCAAACCGATGATGTGTCTCAGTCTATCATTCGATCACAGAGTGATCGACGGGGCCCTTGCCGCAAGATTCCTCCAAAGAATCAGAGAGATCCTGGATGCTCCTTCTGTTCTAGAACGTGACCGCTGAGGAGTTTGACAAGACGAACGTGACTTCGTCTGGAGCTCGCAACTCCCTCTCCTTGAAGAAAGGGGATTCCCTGATCGATAGGCTTAATTTGGGTAGCTCAATCGGTCTGTTTGAGGTCTTCCCCATGACGAACGAAGTTGTCTTGGAAAGGCTGAAGGAAGCTGTCGTGAAATTCGACGTGGACGCCGTGAAGGAAGCCTGTAACGATGCCCTGCAACAGAAAATTCCACCTTATGAAATATTGACAGAAGGCATGGCCAAAGGCATGGAGATCATAGGCGAAAAGTACGAGACGGGAGAGTTCTTTCTATCCGAACTCATAATGGCCGGGGAAACCATGAAGGAGGGCATGAAGATTATCGAACCGTATCTCCAGGCTGAAGGAAAGAGCAGCAAAGGGCAGGTTGTCCTAGGGACAGTCGAAGGAGATCTCCATGACATAGGAAAGAACATTGTGGCCAGCCTTCTTAGAGGATCAGGTTTCGGAGTTGCAGATCTGGGTGCCGATGTCCCTCCAAGAAGATTCCTAGAAGAAGCCGAGAAATCAAATGCGCAAATCGTAGGGATGTCCGCGCTACTTACAACAACCATGGTCAAGATGGCTGACACGATGAAAGCCCTTGTTGAAGCTGGCATTAGAGATAGATTGAAGGTGATTCTCGGTGGAGCCCCCGTCAACTCTGCCTACGCAACCAAGATAGGCGCTGACGCCGCCGCAAACGATGCGATAGACGGCATGGCAATCTGCAAGAAATGGGCCGGCGTTCCTTGAAGTGGATTCTCGACGAGAGTGAAGACCAAAGACGTGATTTCGAAATGAAGCCCAGAGAAAGAGTAACAACAATTCTTGATCACCGCGAAGCAGACCGAGTCCCTGTGATCATGTGCGGAAATCACGCTGGCATCAGCAAGGGAGCCTACGAGAAACTATGCAGGTACATTGGCATGACAGATAGTTCTACCCAGATCATAGACAGGATGCAACAGATCGTTGAACCCGACGAACGGGTACTCGAGAAGTTGGGGATCGATTTCCGCTTCATATATTCAAAGCCTCCCAGAAACTGGAAGCCCACGGAGTACCCTGACGATTCCTACAGGGACGAATGGGGTATTAGATGGAGAAGACCGCCGAATGGATACTGGTATGACATGGTCGACCATCCACTCGAACAAGCAAACGTTGAAGATTTGGAGAACTACAATTGGCCAGACCCAACAGATGCAGGCAGATTCGAAGGCCTAGAGAGAGAGGCGAAAATGCTCTACGAGAACACAGATTACGCTCTAGCGACAGCCCTCACGGGTTCCATATATGAACAATCTTGGTATCTCAGAGGTCTGACGAAATTCACATTTGACTTGTACCGCAACCGGGCCTTCGCTGAAAGGCTCATGGATAAACTTCTCCAGATTCACATCGCCTTCTTCGAAAGATTCCTAGATTCCGTAGGCAAGTACGTGCAAGTCGTCTTTGTAGGCGATGACCTCGCTGAACAGAAAGGCCCCTCCATGAATCCTGAGACTTACAGGAGTTTGGTAAAACCTAGGCACGAGAAGCTGTACAGGTTCATCAAGAGCAAGACTCAAGCAAAGCTCTGCTACCACTCTTGTGGATCCGTGATACCATTCATCAAGGATCTGATGGAGATCGGTGTTGATATCCTAACTCCAATACAAGTTTCAGCCGCCAAGATGGATACGCAGAAACTTAAGGAAGAGTTCGGTGACAGACTCTGTTTTCTTGGAGGTGTTGACTCTCAGCGTGTGCTACCGTTTGGGACGACAGACGAGGTGAGGGATGAGGTCAGAAAGAGAATTCGTGACCTAGCTCCAAACGGTGGCTATATTCTGGGTGCTGTACACAATATCCAGCCCGAAGTGTCTCCAGAGAATATCTGCGCAATGTTCGAAGCTGCAAGAAAGTACGGTCAGTATCCCATCAAATTCGCGCAAGCCTCTCGCGATCCACCAGCGGCCGTCGCTTAGCTGCTCCATATCCATATGCCAGAGGCTCATGTTATGCGTCCGCTCGCAGCGAACCCATCTCCGCCTCTTATGTTTGGTTAACCTTCAGTTCATCCTAGGTCTTGAACACTAGTGCGGCTCCAAGTTGATTATCCGACATTTTTGTGACAGCTTGGCGGCTATTGTGCTTCTGAAAATGTGGGATAATCATCTTGGAGAGGCACTAGGACGGCTTCATGTAGGCGGACCGGTGTTCCTCTAGGCCTATCAAGCGCCTTGAATCTCAGAGGGACGCCGGTCTGCATCTAGGCTTGCCGGATCTGTTCGATCCGCCCGTGAGCGACTCCTTGGATCAGAGCTATCTCGCCTGCACCCCTCCCCCTCAGCTTCTCTTCGATGTTCCAACGTATCTTCCTCTCATTCAACTTGACAACAAACCGCGCAATGCGGATAGTGGAATTACTCCGGGAAACGAGGGTGCCCGCACGCATTGTAGTGGCTCACACGTGCCAAATATCATGGGCTAACACAGATGCCCGCACACTATCACAAGCCGTAAATAGTCACCGTAGACTTCCTGTTACTACGAGGAATATTTATGGAAAAAGAGAAAGACAAGCCAAAGACGAACAGCGGAAGTGCTTCTTCTGGGCGAAGAGATTTCCTGAAGATTGGAGGAGGTCTCGTGGCTGGTCTTATTATCGGCGCAGCCGCCGGCTGGGTTGGGAAACCCACAGAAATCACGCCACCGGTAACAGAGACGGTAACACAAACAATAACGCAGACAGCCTCGGCGACAACCGTGGCTCCTCCACCTACGTGGCCTCCTAGCGTCGAACCGGCGAGTCTTACCGTGCTTTCTTCACCCGACTGTGCTGATGCTCTCAAATACGCGGCCGACGTGTTCACGGCAACCTATCCAAAAGTATCCGTCGACGTTGTTCCGCTATCGTGGGAAGCTCTGTACCCGAAGATCCTACAGGATCTACAGTCGAAAACAGGGGCATATGATGTCTTCACGATAGATGTCATGACGCTGGGCTCGGTCGTCGCAGCAGGCTCCGCAAACATCGACAACATCAGAGCAGCAAATCCCGACATAGTCGATCCAAACCTGGACCTAAGTGATTTCGAAAAAGGATACTTCCAGTACGGAAGCATCTGGGCCGGAGCCGACTACGGCTTGCCCGTCTATCCAAACCACATGTTCCTATACTACAGGAAAGACTACTTTGGTGACCCCAAGGTTCAGGCCAATTACAAGAGCATGACGGGGAAAGATCTTGCTCCTCCCGCAACTTGGCAGGACTGCATAGACGTCGCCAAGTTCTTCACCAAGAAGAACAATCCGAGTTCACCAACGCAATACGGCATCGCATTGATGTTCCCCACAACACATACCATGATGTACAATGTCCTGAACTGGCTGGGTCCCATTAGACAGTCGCCCACAGGTGTTAGCAAATACGGAGCATTGGATTACTATTACGGAGACTTCTGTACCTCTGACGGAAAGGTATGGTTTGCAAATGATGATGGCGCGAACGCAGTAGAGATGATTCAAGCACTGTTGCCATATTCTCCAGATCCCTTCGGATCAGACTACGGTGAGACAGTCACGCAGTTCGGAGCAGGGACGACGGCCATGGCTCCACAGTGGTCCGTACCGTACGGTAGCTGGGCCACAACTCTCGCTGGTGGAGACTTGGAGAAGGCCAAATCCATCATAGGTGTCTCAATGATGCCAGGCATTTCTGACAGCGGTCAGATCGTGCAAAGACCCGTCAGCGGTGGATGGTCAATGGGAATCAACGGCTCCAGCAAGTCCCCAAGACAGGCATACCTGTTTGCACAATTCGCCACAAGCAAGACGATGGATAAAACGCATTGGCTGAAGTTTGTCATGCCTCCGGCACGAACTTCCAACTGGGACGAAGAGAGTAGAGCGGCCCTCAATCCAGATCTCTTCGATACCTACAAGAAAAGCCTGAGCCAACTATCGTACAGACCCCGAATCACGCAAGAACCCGACATGGAGAGGCTAGGGAATCCGCTCTGGCAAGACATCATCGCTGGCAGAAAACCACTGACCGATGGATTGAAAACACTGGCAGACCAATGGCAAGCGCTAGTCGACCAGTTCAAGCACCCGTAGGGAACTAGATTGCGTAGCCCTAAGCAAAGGTACCTTTTCATACTCCCCCTTTTTTTATTTACATAGCTCTCACGATCTATCCCTTCGCTAGCATGATCTACATCTCTTTCTTCAACTACAATATGGCGCGAGGCACGCAACAGACATTCATCGGGCTTAACAACTACCAAGAGATGTTAAGCGACTACATCGTCCATGATTCGGTAGAATTTTCCGTGTTCATAATACTTACCGGCATGATTCTTGAAACTGCTCTAGGTCTCGGTCTCGCACTACTTATCATAGACTCGAGAGGTGAAACGCTGTACAGATCTATCTCCATACTGCCTATGACCATTCCCATGGTTGTCTCGGGCATGGTTTGGAAAATGCTCCTGAACACCATATACGGTCCCGTAAACTACTTCCTTTCATTTCTTGGGGTTCCTCAAATATCTTGGCTCGGAGATCCCATCTTCGCCCGTCTTGCGATCCTCATGGTTGATATTTGGCAGTGGACTCCATTCATGTTCCTTATTCTCTACGCCGGAGTAAAGAATGCGCCAGGAGATCTGATTGAAGCGGCCCTAGTGGACGGAGCTAGCGGTTGGCAGATAAGCCGGTATATCAGACTGCCTTTAGTGATGCCGCTAGTAACGATCGCTGTCCTGCTCAGACTCGTTGAACTGCTGAAACTTTTCGATATTGTATATATGATTACCGGTGGCGGTCCAGGAACAGTCACGTACTCTTTTAGTTACCTCATATATGTTGTAGGATTCCTCACCGGAATCAATCTGGGATACGCTTCAGCCCTGAGCGTGATCCTTCTGATATGCGCCCTAGCCTTGACGGCACTGCTCATCAAGACTCTAAATGTAAAGAGGCTCTTGGGTCTGGAGGAAAAGGTATGAAGCGTACTTTGCCAGCAAAACCGATAGTAAGATACTTCCTGATTCTCTGCGCCATGGCGTTTTCTCTCTTTCCAGTCTACTGGATGGTTCTGACCGCCTTCAAGAGACCGCAGGATTGGTTCGCTTGGCCTCCGATTTTCTTCCCTCAATCTCTAACGTTGGCCAGCTTCATTGGCGCGGGATACAACGTCTATGTAACTACGTCATTAGCCGACGTGGCACCCTACCTGAGAAATAGTATCGTGGTCGGTCTGGCGACGGCAGCATTATCCACATTCATATCTACCTTGGCAGCTTATTCGATATCCCGATTCAGAACCGGCGGAATCAATTTCGTGAATTGGATTCTATCAGTCAGATTCCTTCCCCCCATCGCGGTGGCAATCCCAGTATTCGTGCTATTTCATGCATTCGGCTTGATCAACACATGGTCTGCATTGATAATCATCTACTTGGTGTTTGCCACATCATTTAGCACGTGGGTTCTCATAGCATTCTTTAACGATATTCCGAGAGAGTTAGATGAGGCTGCTCTCGTTGAGGGAGCCGGTCCGTTCCAAACGTTCCTGAGGGTGATTCTTCCCCTAAGCCTGCCGGGAGTTGCGGCGGTCTTCACTCTCTCGCTTCTCAATGCGTGGTCCGAGTTTCTATTCGCGCTGGTCCTTACGAACAACGCAAATGCCCAGACACTACCAGTGTATATAGGGAGATACATAACGGGGTTCCAAATAGCATGGGGACCTATAAGCGCTGCAGGCATTGTCTCGATGCTCCCAGTAACGATACTATCCTTCGTCATGTTGAGGTACGTCATAACGGGCCTAACCCTAGGCGCTGTGAAGGGCTAATTGAGCCCTCGCCGTATCTGATCTCTGGGATCCAAAGGGGTTCGGGACGGCGGAAGTTCCAAAGAGAATCGACGAAGAGGAGTCGAACAGATTGGTAGCGAACTGGGCAAAGACTTTGGGTTCTCTTCACAGATCACTGCCGGCCACATGGTCGTGGAGGATCACCCGCTTAGTATTTACTTAGCATCCAAGTCTCCTATAACCGGCTAGACTTGGGAACACTTCGAGGTCAAAGGCCAACGAGCTCATCAGATTTCTTGAGATGCAATAGCGCGCCTTTTGGTTGCACAGCGTTGATGACGGCGTTGGAATTGTCCCTCTTAGTGATTTCACTTTGAAAGATTGCGCTGCGTATGAGATTGAAATGGGAGAAGACTGAAAAAAGGGGTGTGGAGAGTCATGGGGTTTAGTTTCCGTGAAGAGGCAACCCCCAGACGCGTGCTCTATTCCCAGTACACCAAGGAAGGCGCGAATTTAGCACCAATCAAGGAGGAAAAACGGTTAACTTTCCACAGCCTGAAAAAGGAGCAAACCTCACAAGAAGCGTGACCACCACAGGAATCGTCAACACGTTGAAGATCTGTCTCTCCAACGGACGAACACCGCACCAGATCATGAGCGATCATGGCAGCCAATATTACGGCGAGGATGGCGGAAGCCAATTCACAGCCTACCTCGAAGGTCATGGCATAGAGCATATCCTCGGTTCCATTGGAAAACCCAGGATGCAAGGCAAGGTCGAGCGGTTCTTCAGAACATTCTCAGCGTACTACTCTTGGTTCAACAACCTCGAAGCTTTCAGAATCTACTACAACACGAAAGCTCACGCATGCCTGAACTATGTGACGCCTGAGCAAGTACACATCCAATAGCTGCCTCTGCAACATGTCCTTGGTTATTACAACCTCGTCCATGCTCAAAGAACGAATCTCGCGGTAGGCACAACAGTGGATGGCGGTGATGAAATGGGGGCCAAGAGACAAACTGCGGTGCAGTCTTTCTTTTATAAAAGTTGACCGCACATGTACGGAGCTGACCGATGATGGTCACCTTTGGAATCGACCTCAACATGGATCTGTCGCATGTGAATGACATTGTGCAGCAAGGTCTTCGTGTTGAGAAGGAAGGGTTTGACACAATCTGGTTCAGCGATCACTTTCATCCTTGGCTGCATGAAGGTGCACATGAAGGATTTGCGTGGGTCGCCATGGCCGCCGTAGGCCAGCAGACTCGACGCGCTGAGCTTGGCACATGTGTGACAGCTCCGATCCTACGATATCACCCTGCGATAGTAGCCCAAGCCTTCGCGACCATGGAGAACATGTACCCCGGACGCATTGTTCTTGGGGTCGGTTTGGGGGAAGCGATGAACGAGGTTCCGCTCGGCTTTGAGTGGCCAGAAACGGAGGAGAGAGTAGAGCGTTTCGTTGAATCGATCGAGCTGATCAAGTTGCTCTGGACCAAGCCATTTGCGGACTACAACGGCAAGTATTACAGGCTCAGGAAAGCGAATCTGTATGACAAACCTGCTCGTCGCGTGCCGATTTACATAGCATCATGGGGGCCGGTGGTAACGAGGCTGGCCGGCAAGTACGCTGACGGATATATCGCAGGCAGCTTTGACACGGTGACGATACGGGAAAAGCTGTTCCCAGCATTGGAGAAAGGTGCAAAGAAATCCGGCCGCGATCCGAGAGCGATCAAGAAGGTCGTGGGGATTGCCTGCTCATTTGACGATAACTATGACAAAGCAGAAGCGGGCGCTGGCAGAGTAGCGGCCAATCTGGTTCCCGGAATGCTCGACCTGAACGTCTACGATCCTAGAAAGATTGAGGCGCTCGGCAGCCTCGTCGACAGAGGAGACTACGACAAGTTCTTCACCATCACAACGGAGCCGGAACCCCTCATCAAGAAGGCCGAGGAGTACGTCCGGCTTGGGTTCGACCACATATACTATGTCAACTTCGGATCAGACCAGATGAAGTTCATTGAGGTCTGCGGAAAAGAAGTAATTCCTGCATTGCGAGACAGATCCAGAAAGGACTGAACACCAGCCTCTGAGAGTAATCAGCCGAGCACTTTTGATCTCATATTCACAGGGTCGACTGGTCAAACCTAGTTGTCCTTCAGGTCTCATCTAGATATGCGCGGTCGCATGCTGGAAATGCTGCCGAGATATTGCCCACGCGCGCTTGGACCAACATGGATCCCGTGCCAAGCGCCATGATCTCTTCAGCCGTTTTCTTTCCCTGAGATTCGTCCAAGTCCTTAATCACAATGTCAGCGCCATTCTCGGCGAAATGCAAAGCTATTGCTCTCCCAGTTTCTTTTGCTCAACCGATAACAAGAGCGACCCTTTGGCTTGAGTCAGCCTTCAACCGTGTCGCCTCGTGATCGTTCTGCAACGCTGACCAATCGATACTATTATTGTTTGGCGCAGCTGGTGGGAAGCAATTCTCTCGGCTATTCGATCGGTTGGTCCGGAGAAGGCAAAGCGTCAGTTGCCGCACAAACTCCAGCCTCGCGGCTTCCTGCCGTCAGTTTCGCTTCAACAACTGGCGTCTTACATCATTCCCAATGGACGACTGCAACGAGCATTCTCTGAGGCTTAGAAAAGTGTAACCCCCGGGAAAGATAGGCGTATGTACCGTCTGAGGGTTCTCAAAGATCATTTAGGCCAAACATGTGCTCTCTTCGACAAGCAGGAGAAATCAGCGAACTTGGACAGGCAGTGAATCTTCGAGAACCACGCGAGGACTGCGCCTGTCTGGCCATTTCACACTTGCAGTCGGGCGGTCGGTTACGGGAACCAATGACATGCCGGACAGTCAGCTAGTTGAGATAGACCTCGGCTGGGGTCTTGTATTCAGGGCTTCTGTGAGTTTGTTGCAGTATTCTCTGAAGAAATGGCTTTAGCTCCACATTCTCGAATATCGCGCCTTACTTCAAACCATAGTTACCCGGCATGAGCTCAGCTCCTACCAGTTAGTGTAGGAACCGTCACGGCGATGCAAGTGAGGTGGTTCCCAGAACTTGACCGGTTTCTTAGCCATTTCCTCGTTGAATTCTACACCGAGACCCGGTCCTTGTGGGACTTGAAATTGTCGACCGTCGAGTTTCGGTTGAACAGGGAAAAGCCCAGTATTGAAATCATACTCACTTCCGTACACCATACTCGCTTCCAACCAGGCGTAGTTGGGAACAGCAGCTGCGAGGTGGAGGTTAGCGGCGGTGCTTATTGGACCAAGAGGATTGTGAGGCATCAGGTCAATGTAGTGAGCTTCGCACCAACCAGCCACTTTTATGGCTTCAATGAAGCCACCCACGTTGCAAACGTCGATCCTAGCAAAGTTGGTCAGTCCCCGCTCTATGTAGGGTAGAAAGGCCCATTTGCTCGAGAACTCTTCCCCAATAGCAAATGGGATGGTCGTCATCTGGCGAAGCGCTGCATAAGCATCGGGATTTTCAGCCCGGATGGGTTCCTCCAAAAAGTCTAGGGTACCAGGAGCAAGCATTTGACAAAACGAAGCAGCCTCCGCAACGCTGAGGCGATGGTGGTAGTCAATCCCCAATACTGGACCGCGTCCCAATTCCTCGCGGACCTTGGTCAACCACTCCGCGGTCAACGCAATAGACTCTCGCGGTTCAAATATGCGAGCATCGCCACCGGTATCCATATGGCCGGGTAAGAACCGAATGGCACCCCATCCCTCTTTAGCAAGGCGCTTGGCGTCTTGCATGACTTCTGGGCCCATGCGGGCATTTGATGTAATGAAACACGGAACAAAGTCGCGCTGGGCACCTCCCAAGAGCTGGTAGACAGGCACACCCAATTTCCTGGCGACGACATCGTGGAGTGCGATATCGATGGCGGAAATGGCTCCTGAAAGAACACGTCCACCCTCAAAATATTGACTACGGTAAAGTTCCTGACAGATAGCTCCAATCTGCATCGGATCCTTTCCAACTAGGAAGTTACTATAGTGGACCACGGCGCCTTGGACAGCGAGTTCTCGTGACGAGACTCCTGCTTCCCCCCACCCGTAGTACCCTTCGTCCGTCTCGATTTTCAGGACAAAAAGATTCCTAAGTCCCGCCCAGACTACAAAGGGCTCTACTTTGGTGATCTTCATTCTGCTATCCTCCTAGACTCATGTTTCGTATCATGCCTTGCGTGTGATCCAACTCTGTTCCACGTGCCACATATTGTGCCTTTCTCGACAAGTATGCTCACCGCCGCCATCCCAAAGCTTTCCCTCTCTGCCCATAACTATAGTCATTACCATCAGAGTAGTGACTTGGCCCTCTCACGCGCCGCTCGCGCAATTTCAATGCATAGAAGATGCATGTTCACTAAGAACCTATCCGAAAAGCCCGGCAGCACGGTAGGTGATGCATGCGCGTGCTAGGTGTAGCATGGCTAGGTAATTCTCGGCCTTCTTCTCCCAGCGTATCAACAGCCGCCTGAACTTGTTCAGCCAGGCCTGCGTCCTCTCCACAACCCAGCGTCTAGCCCTGTAGCCAGGGATTTGCTTTCTCGATTTGGCCTCCTCTCCTGTGGAGCGGATGTGGATGGTGTATCCCTAGTCCTCAAGCAGCTCGCGGACCTCAGGGTAATCGTAGCCTTTATCCGCGCACAGGTTCTGCGGCGATTCACACGTCGGTTCAGCTTCGGGACCACGATGCTTTCGAGTGTTGGCTCCGTCAGCTTCATATCATGCCTATTCGCGCCGCCAACGGCTAGGCTTACGGGTATGCCGTTTCCTTCCACTAGTAGGCTTCGTTTCGTTCCGGACTTTCCCTATCGGTGGGATTCGGGCCTGTGCTTTTTTCCCCCAAGCGGTGCCTTCGTCATAGCTCCATCCATTGCCTGCCACTCCCAGTTTAAGCCTTTCTTCGTGTCGTACTCCATCAACCCTGCTTCCCACAGGCGTTGGAAGACACCGGCCTCACGCCATTCCTGGAACCGGTCATGGATGGTGCTTGATGCTCCGAGGCTTCTTGGAAGCGCATTCCATTGGCATCCGGTCCGGAGAACGTAGAAGATACCGTTCGCCGCTAGCCTATCATCCATCCTTGGGCGGCCGCTCTTCTTCTTAGGCTTCGGTGAAGGAAGCAACGGTCGGATCATATCCCACCCGTGAAAATTTCTAGTTGCCTGCAGCCATCCTAAACGTTGCCTATCAAGCCACAATACAATGTGAGGAAGCAACCATTAAAGTTAAGGTCCGTAGCTTACGCTAACGTTGTGGGAAACGCGCGTTCAGTCCAACTCCTTATTGTTCGTCTATTTCTTCAGGTAATCCTGAACTGAACCTTTCCAGTTTGGCAAGTTTCCGTTGGTACAGTTCCTGCTTG
>Ga0315268_10000494_pt1 | contig 46290 bp, 50 predicted proteins | sample C1_top_MG_FD_204535 | JGI IMG/M metagenome (GOLD analysis project Ga0315268, IMG submission 204535) | Sediment microbial communities from Yellowstone Lake, YNP, Wyoming, USA - C1_top | ecosystem: Environmental > Aquatic > Freshwater > Lake > Sediment | place: USA: Wyoming | collected 2017-08-01 | reverse complement strand
GCCCCCGATCTTTCGATAAAATTTCATATATTCTTCATGATTTCTTCAAATCTCCTGGTTATCCTGGAGAAATGAGTTTTTTCGATCCTTTTCCCGTAACTGCAGTCGAGAAGCTGCGTCTTACATAATAAACCATGGGTGAATCCAGCGAGCAAGATCTGCTAATTGGCGCAAGAAATTTCGATCTACCCACCCTGGGCGCGATCTATGATCGATACAGCCCTGGGATCTATCGTTACGCCATGCGCCAGTTAGGCGAGGATTGCCTAGCCGAAGATTGCGTTGCTGAAACATTCTCACGTTTTCTCAAAGTACTTCGCACAGGCCAGGGACCGCAGGACCACCTCCAGGCCTACCTGTACCGGATCGCCCACAACTGGATCACCGATAGCTACCGTCGGCAGCCCTCACCCCCTTTAGACCTGGATGAGACCTTGCCGGGGGGAGATCAGTCCCTCCCAGAAAAGGAGGCTGATCTGCGCCTGGAGCAGCAGCAGGTGCGGCTGGCTTTGAGATCCCTGACTCCAGACCAGCGCCAGGTGGTGACCCTGCGTTTCATCGAAGGTTGGGAAAACGAGGAAGTCGCATCCGCGCTACAAAAACCGGTGGGTGCCATCAAAGCCTTGCAGCATCGCGCGTTAAATACCTTGCGCAGGTTGCTGTTGAGTGAAGAGAAAGAGGATATCGATGAACTCAAAAAATGAATTAGACCCCAGGCTCGTGAAGAAATTAGCTGTTTTGGAAGCCATCCCAGGCCGCAACCCTGAAAAGGCCAGCCAGGGGCGGGCAGCTTTTCTTCAAGCAGCACAAGAATTGGCCGGGGCCGTAACTCCACCGCAAAAACGGCGTCATAACGGGTGGATGCATGCAATCCAATCCATCTTTGTGATTCACCGAAAGGAGCAATCCCCCATGTTAAGCACACTTGCAACCCTGTTGTTGATCGTTTCTCTCGTTCTAGGAGGCGGTGGAGCCACTGTAGCTGCCGCTCAGAGCAGCCAGCCCGATCAGCCGTTATATGGCGTGAAGGTATTGAGTGAAGATGTCCGCCTGGGCCTTTCTGCAGGCCCGAAATCCGAGTACCAGCTCGCCCTGGAATTTGCCAACCGGCGCGCAGGGGAAATTCAGAAGATGCTGCAGGCTGGCAGTGTTCCTCCCGAATCTGTCCAGGCTCGTTACCAGAACCAGGTCGAGCAGACGATCCAGTACGCATTGAACCTTCCCGATGATCAGGCCATCCAGGCGCTGGAACAGATCCACACGCGCTTGCAGAACCAACAGCAGGCTTTCCTTGAAATCCAGGCCAATGCTTCCCCAAACGCCAAGGCTGCCCTGATACGGAGCCGGCAAATGCTGCAGGAACGGCTGCAATGGGTTGAGGAAGGTCTGACCGACCCGACCCAATTGCGCGATCAGCTGCGACTGCGCGATCGGCAGCAGAAGCAAGGGATTCAAAGCTCAGCCACCCCGTCGGAGCAGGCCACCCAGGAATCGCCGGGAACGGGCGGCGGCAATCCATGGACGACTGGCACCCCCACCCCGGGCAGCGGGTACGGTCCTGGACCGGGAACCGGTGACTGCGGCAACTGCACCCCGACCGCCGACGGACAGGGTGGCAATCCCTGGACCACCGGCACGCCTACGCCTGGCAGCGGATATGGCCCTGGCCCAGGTCCAGACCCCACTCGCACCTGCACGCCCGGTTCTGGCCCTGGCCCGCAGCCCACACAACCCCGCAATAACCAACCAACCCAGGCCGGCCCCCAGCCCACCCAGGGAGCCCAGCCGGTAAACCCAGGGCCTGGCCCTAAGCCAACTTCCGCTCCGGGTGGGCAGGGCGGGAAGCATTAACCGGATCGGTTCAGAGCATTTGCAAAAGAAACAGGGATGCCACTTGCGGGCATCCCTGTTCGATTCTATTTTCTCTGAATCAGAAAGCCATGTCCGGTTTCCAGGTCTTCCAGACCTTGCCCACCAGGGCCGGGCCTGGGGTGAGCGTGGGCTTGCCGGGTTGCCAGCCGGAGGGAGTCACCTCCCCGGTGGCGCGCACGTGCTGAAAGGCTTTCACCTGGCGGATCAACTCCTGGACGTTCCGCCCCACCTCCGGGGTCAGCACTTCCATCGCCCGCAGGACAAAATCGGGGTCAATGATAAAGCGACCGCGGATATCCACGCCAGCATCTTCATCGTAAACACCATAAATGCTGCCGACCCGGCCTCCTCCATCCGAAAGCATCGGGTAGGGAACACCTCCCGGCACCATTTTAGATAGTTCTTCCTCTTGCCAGACCTTATGGGTGAAGCGGCTGTCTGTGCTGATGGCTAAAACTTCCACTCCCAGGGCTTTCAACTCTTCGTATTTGACGGCAACTGCCGACAATTCGGTCGGTCAGACAAAGGTGAAATCGCCTGGGTAGAAGCAGATGACAATCCACTTTCCCTTGTAGTCCGAGAGCTTGATATTCTTAAAACCGCCATCCAGGTGGGCGCTCAGTTCAAAATCTGGCGCTGGTTTCCCTACGCGTGCAATCATCTTGGGTGCCTCCTCTAGAGTTGAAAGTGATCCCTCCATGGATTGAGGGACTTCGATCCCGATTGGTCCTTTCGAGGGTTTAACACAACCATCTTTAGGTTCAGCCATAAACTATCCTCCTTTACACGATTTTTAACTGAAGATGCTTGCCTTAACTATATAACCTCGAACTTTCACAAAAGGGTATCTCCCGTCCTAATCTTGATATGACATTAATCACATTCCGGGCGAATAGGTGTCTGTAACATAAGTGGTGGGTTTTAACCCAAAAAGGCGAGCTCCGGGTAAGATGGTAGTTTCCACACCGCCATCAGACCGGAGCTCACCATGTCGATTGTCGTCCTGCAACTGCCAGATGTCAAGCGAAGCACAGAAATTCGTCCCAAGAAATGCCCCAATTGCCCAGGAGAGACCTTTCAGCGCTGGGGAAAGGTCAAGAAGCCAGTACGAGACAATCGTTATCGGAATGTCCAGGTGTACCGCTATCGTTGCTGTACCTGCCACCACACCTTTCGTTATTACCCCGAAGGGGTGGACCAGGCAGATCAGACGCAACGGCTGCGCAAGCTGGTGGCGTTTTATTGGGTGTTGGGCATGAGCCTGCGTGGAACCAGGATCGCCCTGCTGGCCTTGGGGATAAAGATCAGCCATATGACGGTGTGGCGCGATCTTCAGGAACAGGCTGAGCAGGTGGAAAGACATCGGCGCTGGCAGCCGGTGCGAGTACTGGGCATCGATGGACTGTATCCCTTGGCGAAGGGCAGGAAACAGCCGGTGCTGATCGCCGTGGATCTGGGGAATGGGCAGCCTGTGGCGATTGGACAGGTCGATGAGAGCCATCCCTGGGCGGTGCGCCGCTGGTTGGAGCCTTGGGTCAAGCGACTGGGAGTGAGTGTGATCGTCAGCGACGACCTGGCAAGTTTTCGCCAGGTGGCAGAGAAGCTGGGGGTGGAGCACCAAGTCTGCCAGTTTCATGTGCGGCGCTGGGTGGGGCGCACGGTGCGTGAACTGCGGGAAACGGTGCCTAAGGAATGGCTGGGGGTGCTCGATGAAATCAAGCAGTTGCTGGATGAATTGCCGCCCGAAGGAAGCCGGCGCTTGTTCGAACTGTGGAAGCAAGTCCCTGAGCGCCGCAGCGGACCGAGCCAACCGCTCTCGCCTCTCAGCCAATTGCGGGCTTTGCTGATCCGCTTGAGTGAACATTGGCCTTCCTACCGGGTGTTTGATTGGGACAAGGAGGTGCCCTGGACCAACAACGGCACGGAGCAGGTGATTGGACGCATGAAAATGCGCAGCCGTACGGTGCGAGGATACCAATCCTGGCCAGGCATGTCGGCGGCACTCCTGTTGAGCGGCTCGGGATTGAATTGGTAAAGCCAAGGATTGTTAGCAGATCATGGCTCTTGCTCTATTTTCTCTAAGTCACCCACCGCTGATGTTACAAACACGCGAATAGATATCACTTGTGGCATGACGGCATATAGTGATAATATAACAATATATTGCATTGAGTTACTTTGTATTGCAATTATGAGCCAATTTTTGACCACCAAACAACTACAAGAATTGCTCAAGGTAGATCGGGTCACGGTCTATCGTATGTTGAATGATGGCCGCTTGAAGGGCGTCAAAATCGGCAACCAGTGGCGTTTCCCGCAGAGCGAGATTGACCGGCTGATGGGGGAAGAAAGGGCAAACGCTGAACCTGAGGAAAACGAAGCGGCAATCAGCGATTTTCCAGCCGATTGTGTTCAAAAAGTTCAGGAAATCTTCGCCGGCATCATCGGGATCGGTGCCCTCACGGTGACCTTGCGCGGTGAGATGCTGACCGAGCCGACCTATTCTAACCCATTTTGCAGACTGATGTTATCCAGCCCGAGTGGGCGGCAGGCCTGCCAGGCTTCCTGGCGCAAGATCGCCCTGCGCACCACCGGCCAGCCACCCTTTCAGATCTGCCATGCCGGATTGTGCTACCAGCGTTCGATCATTCATCTTAATGACCAGCCGGCCGCCTGGCTGGTCGCCGGGCAATTTTATATCAGTGCGCCGGATCGCGACCAGGAGAAAGAGCGCCTGGAGCAATTGGCTGACAGACACAATATCCCCTTATCGCAACTGGTCGAAGCCGCTCTGAAAATCCCGGTCCTGAAGAAATACCAACAGGAACAGGTCCAGGAATGGACCCCCAAAGTTGCCAACACCATCACCTCCATCCTTTGTGAACGCTCCGAGTTAATCAGTCGACTACAGCGCATCGCTGAACTCAGTTCGATCCAGCCCACGCTGTCAAAATAAACCATTCTTAACTACCCAAGGAGAACAGAACAATATGTCCATCACCCCTGATCAAGTCTTAGATTGCAGCGGTCTGGCTTGCCCGATGCCGATCTTGAAGACCAAGAAGGCCATCGATAGCCTGCAGATTGGCCAGGTCCTCAAAATGATCGCCACCGACCCTGGCTCGACCAGCGATATGGATGCCTGGACCCAAAAGACCGGGCACCAACTGGTCGCGTCGGAGCAGGAAGGCGGAAAATTCATCTTCTATATCAAGCGAATGAAGTAAAGAGGAGGAAGAAAATGGCTCAGAAGTTGGCAATCATCTGTACTCATGGACCGGAAGATCCCGAAAGATCCACCATCCCTTTCGTCCTTGCAACGGCAGCGCAGGCTTCCGACGTTGATGTGATCATGGGTTTTCAAGCCAATGCCATGATGCTGGTGAAAAAAGGTTGTGCCGAACACGTCTTCGCGGCTGGATTTCCGCCTTTGAAAGAATTGATTGATGCTTACATTGAGGCCGGGGGAGAGTTTTATCTATGCGGTCCCTGTGTAAACTCGCGCAAACTGGACCCGGCGACTGATTTCATTCCAGGCTCAAAGGTGGTCAATGCTGTCACCTTTGTAAAACTGTTTACCGAAGCCACTAATGTTCTAAACTATTAGATGGCTCATTTTGAGGAAAGGAGCTCGATATGAGCGATGAAAGCAGCAAGCGCTTGGCGATCATTGCCACTCACGGCACCCTGGATATGGCCTACCCGCCTTTGATCCTGGCCACCGCCGCCATAGCGATGGACATGGAAGCCGCCATTTTCTTCACCTTTTATGGCCTGGAAATCCTCAAGAAAGGCAACGCCGATAAGCTCAAAGTCGCCCCGATTGCCAACCCGGCCATGCCCATGCCGGTTCCCAATATCGTGGGTATGCTGCCCGGGATGACGGCCATGGCCACCGGCATGATGAACAGTTGGATGAAGAAGGCCAACGTGGCCAAATTGAGCGACCTGCTCGAGATGGCGGTGGAAGGCGGCGTGCGGCTGATCGCCTGCCAGATGACCATGGATGTGATGGGCATCAAGAAAGAGGACCTGATTGACGGCATTGAGATTGGCGGCGCAGCCACTTTTTTGAGCTATGCCAGTGAAAATGCCATGACATTATCATTTTAAGGACTGAGGAGGATTAGGCATGGCAGATGATCAAGTGATGATTATTATGACCAGCGGCCCTGATACCCCGCGCCGTTGCGCCACCCCCTTTTTCTTCGCCAGCCTGGCGGCAGCGATGGAATACGAGGTTACCATGTTCTTCACCATCGACGGCACACTGCTGTTGAAGAAGGGCATGGCGGAGACGATCTATCCCAAGGCCGGCGGCAAGCCGGTCAGCGATTTCATCCAGGATGCCCTGGATGCCGGGGTGACCTTCCTGGCTTGCACCGCTTCGACCGAGCTGCATGACTTGCAGCCTTCTGACCTGATCGATGGCGTCAAGATGGTCGGCGGCGCCTCGATGTGGCAGCTGGCTGAAGATTGCAAAACCGTTCTGACCTTCTAAGGGCCGGCGACCGAAGCCCAGTCGTACGAATGTGGGCTACGCAAAACCTGGATTTTTTTCCCCTGCGTGCCCTTGGTGACCTTCGGGGTGAATTCTTATAAAAGGAGGATTTATGGCAAACGTTCGAGGTTGTAACCTGCCCGATGACCTGTATTACCTGATTGAAAAGCACGTTTGGGCCAAACCCATGGACGGGGGTGTGGTGCGGGTGGGGATCACAGCGGTAGCCGCCAAGCTCTCCGGCGGCAAGCTGGCAGCCATTACCGTCAAGGCCAAGAACATCGGCCAGGAGGTAAAGCAGTCCAAAAGCATCGCCACCGTGGAAAGCAGCAAGTTCGTCGGTCCGGTCCCCGCTCCCATCACCGGGGTGCTGCTGCGCGCCAACGAGAAGCTGTCCAGTGATCCCAACCTGGCCGTCTCGGATCCCTATGGCGAGGGTTGGGTGGCTGAGATGCAGGCATCTGATTGGGAAGGTGAGAAAGGCAGCCTGGCGACCGGAACTGCCGGAATCGCCACTTACCAGGCCAAATTGGAAGCCGATAATATCTCCTGCGGCTGACCGTTTGATCGCTTTACTGGGTTATCCACCCGGGTAAGTAGTCTACCCGGGCAACGTTATTCTATTTCCGTTGCTGAAACTCTACGGAGGGACCGATGGCAGATGAAACAATCTATGAAGAGATGAAAAAAGCTGGCCTCTCCCGGCGAGGTTTCTTGAGATTTTGCGGTCTCATGGCTGGGGCAATGGGCCTCAATCTGTTGCCCCCCATTCAAGAGAGTGGGTTGCCCGACCGCCTGGTCAAACCTGATACCCAGGCGGTGCGCAGGGTGGCCCAGGCTCTTGAAAGCAAGCCGCGCCTGCCAGTCATCTGGCTGGAATTTCAAGATTGCGCCGGGTGCAGTGAAGCCCTCACCCGCAGCCAGTCTCCCACCCTGGTGGACCTGGTGCTGAGCAAGATCACGGTGGAGTACCACGAGACGCTCTCTGCGGCGGCTGGCTTTCAGGCGGAAGCAGCCAAACAGGACGCGATGAAGAAATATGCCGGCCAATACGTGCTGGTGGTGGAAGGCAGTATTTCCCCGAAAGACGATGGGGTGTATTGCACGGTTGGTGGGAAGAGCTCGCTCGATCTTCTCCAGGAAGCTGCTGCCGGTGCAGCTGCAGTGGTCGCCACGGGCAACTGCGCCTCCTTCGGTGGGTTGCCGCGCGCCAATCCCAACCCGACCGGGGCAGTCGGGGTAGCCGAGCTGATCAAGGATAAGCCCGTGGTCAATATCCCTGGCTGCCCGGCCATTCCTGAAGCCTTTACCGGCACCCTGGCGCAATTCCTGATCTTTGGCACATTGCCCGAGCTGGATGCCTTGCACCGGCCCAAGACCTTTTATGGCCATACCATTCACGATCGCTGCCTGCGCCGGCCGTTCTACGAAGCCGGGAAATTCGCCAATTCCTTCGATGATGAAGGGGCGCGCCAGGGCTGGTGCCTGTATAAACTGGGCTGCAAGGGGCCGACGACGTATAACTCCTGCGCTACGCTGAAGTGGAGCGGTGGCCTCTCCTTCCCCGTCCAATCCGGGCATCCCTGCCTGGGCTGCTCCGAGCCCAATTTCTGGGATGGCGGTGGTTTCTACCAGGGTCAATCGGCTCCGCTGGATCGCCCCACCGTCACCGCTGCGGGTGCCGCAGCCGCGGCCGGTCTTGTCCTGGGGGTTGGGATGGCATTGGCCAACCATGCCATCAAAAAAGCGGTCGGCTTAGGCGAAGAAGGATAGGAGGTCTCCATGAACTGGACGAATATTCTCGCATTTGCACGCGGCCCGTTCTTCCAGGCGGCTCTCCTGGTTTTCATTGCCGGGATGGTCTATCGCCTGGTGCGGGTGGTGATGTTGGGTTGGACGGCAGATCGTGTTCCGGCGCGCGGCAGCAAGGTGGGCGGAGCGCTGGTTTCCTTCCTCAAAGGCATCATCATCTGGCCTTTCATCCCCTGGGTGAAGAACACCTTTAACCGCAACCCCATCATCTATATCGCCGGCGGCTTGTTCCACCTGGGGCTGTTTGTGGTCTTGATCCTGGGGACCGCCCATATGCTGGTCTGGAAGAGCCTGATCGGCTTCGGCTGGCCGACCCTGCCGCTTCCCATTGTGGACTGGATGGCGGCTGTGGCGATCGTGGCCATGATTGTGCTCTTCATCAACCGGCTGGTGAATCCGGTCTTGAAGTTGATCTCCGGCCCGGCCGAATGGCTCAACCTGCTCTTTGTTTTCCTGCCGATGGTCAGCGGATACATCATGACCCATCACCTGTGGTTTCGCTATGAAGTGCTTTTCAGCCTGCACATGCTGGCCGTGAATGTGCTGTTGATCTGGATCCCGCTCAGCCGCATCTCGCACTTCATGTTCTACTTCTTCTCCAAAGCCATCCACGGCGCGGATTTTGGCAAGCGGGCAGTCACCCCCTAGGAGGCGCAGCATGGAAACCCCAATGGCATTGAATACGTTTGTGAAGGAAACCGGTGGGTATGCCGCTGCACAGCTCGAAGCCTGCACCCGCTGTGGAATGTGCGCGGAAGCCTGTCACTTCTACCAGGCCACCGGCAATCCCGAATATGCCCCGGTCTGGAAAATCGAGCTGCTCAAGCGGGCCTACGAACAGCGCTTTACCCTGGTCGGCCGGGTCAAGCTGGCCCTGGGGATCGACAAACCGATTAACGATGAAGATTTGCTCCATTTCAGCAAGATTATCTACGAAGCCTGCACGCTGTGCAACAAGTGCTCCATGGTCTGCCCGATGGGCATCCAGCTTGGACCGTTGATCCACGACGTCCGCACAGCCTTCTCGAAGGCGGGCGTCGTCCCGGATGACCTGATGGCGGCTGTCAACAAGCAGGTCAAGGAAGGCAGCCCGCTGGGGGTCACCGATGACGTTTACGCTGACCGGATGGAATGGGTGGCGGACGAGTGGGAGGTCGAGCTCCCGATGGATGTCAAAGGCGCCGATACCCTGGTGGTCTTCAGCTCGATTGAGATCATGAAATTCCCCGAAAACATCGCCGCCATCGCCAAGATCCTGCATGCTGCCGGGGAAAAGTGGACCCTGAGCACCAAAGGGCGCGAGGTGGTCAACTTCGGCTTCTACGAAGGCAGCCCAGAACGCACCAAGATGTTTATCCAGCGCGTCTTCGATGCGGCGAAGGAACTGGGTGTCAAGAAAATCGTCGTCACCGAATGCGGGCATGCCTATGACGCCCTGCGCTGGACCTCCTACAACATCATGGAGGTGCCGGCCGGGGTGGAGATCACCCACATCGTCGGGCTGATCGGCGAATATGTGCGCAGCGGAAAGATCAAGCTCAAGGAAGGGGCCTACAACGGCGGCACGATCACCTTCCATGACGCCTGCAAGATCCAGCGGCGCGGTGGCCATATCAAAGAGCCGCGCGAAATTTTGAACATCGTGGCACCCAATTCCTTTAAGGAGATGACCCCGAACAAAGAGGAATCAGTATGTTGCGGCGGTGGCGGAGGTGTGATTGCCATCAAAGAGGCTGATCCGGTGCGCTATGCCGCCTTCGAACTGAAGATCGACCAGATGCGCAAGGTGGGAGCCAAGACGGTGGTGATGAGCTGCTCGAACTGCCGTTTGCAGTTTACCGACTGTGTGCAGCATTTCAACCTGGATGTCAAAGTGGCCGGCCTGAGCCAGATGGTCGCCGACGCGTTGGTGGAATAAGGAGGAGATAATTCATGGCAAGCAGAATCGTTATTGACCCTATCACCCGGATTGAAGGCCACCTGCGCATTGAGGCAACCCTGGATGGCGACAATAAAGTCACCCAGGCCTATTCATCCGGCACCATGGTACGCGGCATTGAGATCATCCTGCGCGGGCGCGACCCGCGCGAAGCCTGGGCCTTTGCCCAGCGCGCCTGCGGCGTCTGCACCACCGTTCACTCTTTCGCCTCCATCCGCTCGGTGGAAGATGCCCTGGGGATCAAAATCCCCAAGGCCGCCAACCTGATCCGCAACCTGATGATCGCCCAGCAGTACGTGCACGACCACGTGATGCACTTCTACCACCTGCACGCCCTGGATTGGGTAGACGTGGTCTCCAGCCTGAAAGCCGACCCGGCCCAGGTATCGGCCATCCAGCAGAAGATCTCGCCCTGGCCCAATTCCTCCCCCGGCTACTTTGCCGGGGTGCAGAAAAAGGTCCAGGCGATTGTGGATAGCGGCCAGCTCTCGATCTTCGCCAACGCCTACTGGGGACACCCGGCCTACAAGCTGCCGCCGGAGGTGAACCTGCTGGCAGTGGCGCACTACCTGGAAGCACTCGACTGGCAGAAGGACGCCACTAAAATCCACACCATCTTTGGCGGCAAAAACCCCCATCCCAACTTTGTGGTGGGCGGCGTGCCCATGCCGATCGATCTGAACAGCGACACCGCCCTCAACGCTGAACGGCTCTCGATCATCAGCGATTCGATTGACAAGATGATCGCCTTCGTCGACCAGGTTTATATCCCCGACCTGCTGGCCGTTGCTCCCTACTACCTGGAATACGGCGGGCTGGGCGAAGGATTGGGCAACTTCCTGACCTGGGGCGAGTTCCCCGGGGAGGATAACAGCGATCTCTCCAAGTTCCTGGTGCCGCGCGCCGTCATCCTCAACCGCGACCTGGCCAATATCCAGGTGCCTGACCCGCGCGATTTCGCCCGCATGCAGGAATATGTGACCCATTCCTGGTACAACTACGGCGGTGGCGACCAGGCCGGCCTGCACCCCTGGCAGGGCGAGACCGACTTCAACTACACCGGCCCCAAGCCGCCTTACGACCTGTTGAATGTGGACCAGAAATATTCCTGGCTCAAAGCCCCGCGCTGGGCCGAGACCCCCATGGAAGTGGGACCCCTGGCGCGCGTCCTGGCGATGTACGCTGGCGGGCATGCCCAGACCAAGGAGCTGGTCGACCTGGTTCTGAAGACGTTGAACGTGCCCATCACGGCGGTATTTTCGACCCTGGGTCGCACCGCGGCGCGCGCGGTGGAGACCAAAGTCTTCGCTGATGCCCTGCGCAGCTACTACAATGACCTGGTGGCGGAGATCAAAGCCGGCAATACTGCCACCTTCAACGGTGAGAAATGGGAGCCGACCACCTGGCCGGCCCGCGCCCAGGGCTTTGGTTACATGGAAGCCCCGCGCGGCGCCTTGGGGCATTGGATCGTGATCGCCAACGGCAAGATCGAGAACTACCAGTTGGTGGTGCCCACCACCTGGAACGGCTCGCCGCGCGATCATAAGGGCCAGCCGGGAGCCTACGAGGCCTCCCTGGTCGGCACGCCCCTGGCAAAACCGGAATGGCCGTTGGAGATCCTGCGGACGATTCACTCCTTCGATCCCTGCATGGCCTGCGCCATCCATATGGTGGATGCCGAAGGGAACGACCTGGGGGAGGTGGCGACCGGCCTGACGGTGTGTGCCAGCTAGATCTATCATGGCCGAAGCGAAGCGCAAGGTCGTCTTAGGACTTGGCAATTTGCTGAACCGCGATGAAGGATTGGGCGTCCAGGCGTTGAAGCTCCTGGACGCCCAATTGGGTGAGCAGCCGGAAGTTGAGCTGCTCGATGGCGGCGTATTGGGTCTGAATTTGCTGATGGTGGTCGAGGAATGCAGCCACCTGCTGATCCTGGATGCAGTCAATGCCAGCCAGCCGCCTGGGACCGTCATCGAGCTTCGCAAGGAGCAAATTCCGCTCTATTCCGGTGTCAAGCTCTCGCAGCACCAGGTCACTTTTCAAGAGGTGCTGGGGCTGGCCAATCTGCGCGGGTTTCTTCCCGAGCACCTTCACCTGGTGGGTATCCAGCCGGAGGACCTGGGTATCGGGCTGGAGCTGAGCCCGAGCGTTGCGCGTGCTCTGCCCGAAGTGGTATCCAGGGCCTGTGCAGTCTTGCAAGAGTGGGGTTTGATTCAAAATAATGGAGATTAATGCTCATATGGATTACTTTTTTCTGGACGCAGTATCCTGGGAACACAGCCAGGCGCTCTACCATGCCGCCGCCCACCTGGGGCGCGAGGCCCTGATCCTCCTGCGGCCGGCAACCCCCTATGTCTGCATCGGCTACCACCAGGATGCGCAGCAGGAGATTGACCTGGAGTTTGCCCGCCAGAATCGCATCCCCGTCTTCCGGCGCGAGGTCGGCGGGGGGGCGGTCTACCTGGATGGGCAGCAGTTATTCTTCCAGCTCATCCTGCGCCGCGACCGGAAGGGCGTGCCAGCCCACATTGCCGATTTCTACCGCAAGTTCCTGCAGCCGGTCATCGATACTTTTCGCCAGTTCGGCGTGCCTGCCGAATATAGGCCGGTCAATGATATTGTGACCAACGGTCGCAAGATTTCGGGCACCGGGGCGGCTCAAGTGGAAGATATGCTCATCCTGGTGGGGAACTTCATCCAGGATTTCAACTACGAGATGATGTCCAGGGTGCTGCGCGTCCCAGATGAAAAGTTCCGCGATAAGGTCCATAAGACCATGTATGAGAACCTGACCACCTTCCTGCGTGAGACGGGGAAGATTCCGGCCAATGCCGACCTGGCAGCCGACCTTGCCCGTCGGTATGCTGCCATCCCGGGGGAGCTGGTGCAAAAGCCGCTCGATGAGCAGTTGACCCGCAAGGCCGATGAGCTGCTGGCGGAGATGAACACTCCGGAATGGCTGCTGGCCAACGATCGCCGCCGGCCGGATTCGACCCAGGTGAAGATCGCCGAGGGCATTTACGTGGTGCAAAAGATGCTCAAGACCCCCGGCGGGCTGATTCGCGCCACCGCCGTAAACCGGGGAGGCCAATTGGGAGATGTTCACCTCTCAGGCGATTTCTTCTTCTTCCCGGCTGCCAGGTTGATCGACCTGGAGCAAGCCCTCGAAGGCGCACCGGCTGACACGCAATCAATTGCCCGGGTGGTTGAGGAGTTTTACCAGCGGCAAGCGATCGAATCACCTGGGGTCGTACCGGCAGATTTTGCCCAGGTTCTGGCAGGCTAATTTTCAATAGAACCTCGCTTTTATTCCATCCTGGAATAGGTTTCACCAAAAGTCGAACTTTTCACCGCCATTTTTACAAGCTACGCCGGAGGCAAGCATAAGCCTGGCGACGAGAGCAATAGACTGCAATTCCGTGCATCTTCAGCCGGCTGACTCATTTGATAAACGGTATAATGAGGGATAGTAGAAAAAAGGCATTTGGTTCGAAAGGGTAGATATTAACTTAACATGGAAAGTCCTGCTATTGCCACCTTGATCAAAATGATGGAGACGCTTCCTGAAGATGAGCAGAACCAAGTAGTGGAGCATCTGCGGTTATATATCCTCGGTCTGCAAGATGAATCCATGTGGGATAGCTTGTTTCTCCGGACACAGGCTAAACTGGGTGAAGTGGCCAGGCAGGCCAGGAAACAAATTCGCGAACAACCTGCCCAGCCGTTCGACTTTGATCGATTATGAAATCGGCCACGCTCTCATCCTTCTGGGAGACCTATGAACCCCTGGAAGAAAGCATCAAGCAAAGAGCCAGGAAAGCATTTCGTTTATGGATGGATAATCCATTTCATCCCTCGCTTCACTTTAAGTGTATAAACACCGAAGAAAATATCTGGTCAGTACATATCTCGCTAGGATATCGCGCAATTGGGGTTTGGGACGAAGACACGGTTACCTGGTTCTGGATAGGTAACCACGATGATTACGAGCGCTTTTTTAGATAATATTATTTACCGCCCCGCCTGGAAAAATACCTGATATAACCTGGGCCTATATTTCACGGCAGTTTTGGCACAGAATGCCAGAGCGGAAGCATTAGCCTGGCTACCCGAGCAATAGACTGCAATTCCGTGCATCTTCAGCCGGCTGACTCATTTGATAAACGGTATTAATGAAGGATAGTAGAAAAAACGGCGTTACATCCCTCGCTTCACTGGGTCACCTGCTGAAAGGCCCATAGAAACTCAAACCGCGCAAAACAATCGTTTGCCCTTAAAATAGCCTTTGCATTTTTAAACCGATCCAACCAAAGGATTTCTCACTATGACCCTGGTAACCATCATCGGCCGCGGACATTCCGGAACGCGCGCCATCTCACACACGCTTCTGACCAGCGGCGTCTATATGGGCGAGCCGCAAAATATCTCCGGAGACCTGCTGCCGCCCGAGGATATGTACAAGGCTTGCCGGGTGCTGGCCCGCTTCGTTCGATGGAAGGGCGACCTGCAATGGGATTGGAGCGCCCTGCACAGCATGGAAATCCCGGAGGAATTCACCCGGCTCATCCAACGCTACCTGAGGACGGTATTGAAGAATGACTCGCAATTCAAGGGCTGGAAGATCCCCGAGACCACGTTGGTCTTTCCCTGGATTTACCGCATGTTCCCGGAGATCAAGTACATCTTCTGGATCCGCAACCCGCGCGATTGCATCCTGGGCCACCATCTCACCGATGACCTGAACGATTTTGGCATCCCCTACCCGCCCACCGAGGAGGAGCGCCTGCGGCGGGCCATCTCCTGGAAGTACCAATACGACCTGGTGCAGGCCATGCCCAAACCGGCCCACTGGATCGAGGTGCGCTTTGAAGATTTTGTCCTGAAGCAGGAAGAGACCCTGCAAAGGCTGGAGGACTTTTTGGGGATCAAGCTGGCCCGGATCATCGTGCGGCCCGAGACGGTGGGACGCTGGAAGCTGGATGGCGGAGTCAACTACTACGATTTCTTCGAGCCGGCCATGCTCCAGTATGGCTACGAGATCCCTGAGAAGGCAGAGCTGAGACGACCGCAAGACCGCCAGGAGATTCAACCATGACCTCGGCCATTCATTCCGGTGAAGAGCAGGCGATGATCGCACCTTATGGCGGCAAGCTGGTCAATCTGCTGCTGACCGGCGAGGAGCGCGCCAGGCAGATCGAGGCAGCCCACCACCTGCCAGCGTTGCAAATTTCCACCCGTGCCCTGTGCGATCTCGAGCTGCTGGCGACAGGCGCCTTCTCACCGCTCGAGCGCTTCATGGATCGCGCCGATTACGAACACGTGGTGCATGAGATGCGCCTGGATAGCGGCACCTTGTTTCCCATTCCCATCACCCTGACGGCCGACCCGAAAGGGCTGCCGGCGGTGGGGGAGCAATTGGCGCTGCGCGATTCGACCAACAACCTGATCGCGGTCATGCGCCTGGAGGAGGTTTACCAGTGGGATGCGACCGTCGAGGCCACCCACGTGCTGCGCACCACCGACACGCGCCACCCATTGGTCTCGGAGATGAGCACCTGGGGTAAGGTTTGCATCTCGGGTGCACTGCAGGTGCTCAACCTGCCGCGCTACTATGATTTCAGCGAACTGCGCCGCACCCCGGCCGAGGTGCGCCAGGCGCTGCAGGCGATGGGCCACCGCAACGTGGTGGCCTTCCAGACCCGCAACCCGATGCACCGCATCCACGAAGAGCTCACCAAGCGCGCCGCCCAGGCGGTGAATGGCAGCCTGCTCATCCACCCGGTGGTTGGCCAGACCAAGCCGGGTGATGTGGACCACTACACGCGGGTACGCATCTATAAGACCCTGGTGGAGAGGTACTATGACCCCAGCCGCACCCTGCTCAGCCTGCTGCCGCTGGCGATGCGCATGGCCGGGCCGCGCGAGGCCATCTGGCATGCCATCATCCGGCGCAACTACGGCGCCACCCATTTCATCATCGGACGCGACCACGCCGGCCCGGGGAAAGATAGCTCCGACCGCCCGTTCTACGGGCCGTACGAGGCCCGCGAGCTGCTCGAACAGCACGCCGAGGAGATCGGAATCATCCCGGTGCCGTTCCAGGAGCTGGTTTACCTGCCCGAGCGCGATACGTACGTCGAAGCTGACCGCGTCCCGCCGGGCGAGCGGGTGGCCTCCATCTCTGGGACGCAGGTGCGCGATGACTACCTGGCACGCGGCAAGCTGCTGCCAGAATGGTTCTCCCGCCGGGAGACCAGCGAAATCCTGATGAGCATGTACCCGCCGCGCCACCAGCAAGGATTCTGCGTCTGGTTCACCGGGTTGAGCGGGGCGGGAAAATCGACCACGGCCGAAATCCTGACCGCCCTGCTGATGGAGCGCGGCCGCCAGGTCACGCTGCTGGATGGCGATGTGGTGCGCACCCACCTCTCGAAAGGCCTGGGTTTCAGCAAAGAGGACCGCGATACCAATATCCTGCGCATCGGGTTTGTCGCCAGCGAGATCGTGCGTCACAACGGGATCGCCATCTGCGCCGCGGTCAGCCCGTACCGCGCCGCCCGCAACGAGGCGCGCAAGATGATCGGCGAGGAGCGCGTGGTGACGGTCTTCGTGGATACGCCGATTGAAGTCTGCGAGCAGCGCGATGCCAAGGGCATGTACGCCCGGGCGCGGCGGGGCGAGATCAAGGGCTTCACCGGGGTGGATGATCCCTACGAACCGCCGCTCGACCCGGAGATCACGCTGGATACCGTGCATTGCAGCGCCGAAGAAAACGCCCGCCGGATCATCGCCCACCTGGAAGTGCAGGGCTTCCTGATCAATGGAAGGTAGAATGGGTGACATTGGTTGACAATCTGCACACATTGTTGTCCTATACGATGTTGTATATAACATCATCAGGAGAGAATCCATGACCGGAAGGTATGCTGTGAATCTGCCACTGGAGCTGAAAAGGGATGCAGAAGCTCTGGCAAAGCAACAGGGTGTCTCGCTAAGTTCATCCTGTGGTCAGTTGCGGAGAAAGTCAGCGCGCTAAAAGCCGGCCTGGATGACCCTGATTTTCCGGGGATTGCCTACCGGCGCGGTGCCTCTGGCATTCCCGTCCCGGTGCTGGGTGGCAGCCGAATCCGGGTTCAGACGATCGTGCTATGCAACCGGGATTGGGGGGAGACACCGGCTGAGATTGCGCTCCAGTATGGCCTGCCTGAAGGCCTGATCAAGGAGGCGCTGGAATTCTACCAGGCCCACCAGGCTGAGATTGATCTGCTGATCCAGGCAGACTCCATGCTGGAGATCAGCCAGGATGGCTAGGCCACGTTTGCACCTGGACGCAGATGCCTCTCGCAAAGACTTGTTTGAAGCCTTAACCACCAAGGGGCATGACGTTTCCAAAACCCCTGCCCCGGGCCTTCCTTTTGGCGCGAGCGACGAGCTTCAATTGCTTTGGGCGGCAGCCCATGAGCGGGTGATATTCACTTTCAACATCGCTGACTTTCTGCAACTAATCAGGAAGATGCCCGAACACCGGGGCATCCTTCTAGCCAGCCAGCGATCTTTTTCCCTGGCGGCTTTAATCGATGCCCTCGATTGCGCCTTGAATGAGACAGAAGATACCGATTGACCGGGGCAGGTGTGCTGGTTAAACGATTGGCGATAGAGCCTAAATCCTGATCTTACTTAATCCTGAACTCCACCGTGACGGTGGCGCTGACCGAGATCATGCCTGGGGCCAGAGCGCCTTCGGGGATCTCTGAGGTGCCAGCCATGTTCTGGGTGACGTTCTGCGTCATGCCACCTCCCCAACGCGCTCCCCACCAGGAGCTGTAACCCGACCACCACCAGTTCCGCTCCTCCTGGATGTGCAAGGGAACGCCCACGGTGCAGTTCAGCTCGCCGGCCAGGGCGGTCGCTTTTTCCTGGGCAGCCTGGATGGCCAGGGAGCGGGCTTGGTCGCGATATTTGCGCAGCTCGGTGGTACGGAATTCGATCCCGTGGACATAATTGACACCGGCCTGCAAGGCGCCGGTCAGCAGGCTCTCAAAGCGGGTCAAGTCGTGCAGGGTGAGGACGATCGTTTTCTGGACAAAATACCCGATCAGGTGATAGCGGTAGCTGGAATCCTCGTAGCGCGGCTCAACCCCGAGGTAATCGGTCTGGATGTATTTTTGCTCAATTCCATTCTCTTTGGCCAGCGCGATCACCCGTTGGACGATCTCATCGTTCTTCTGGCGGGCCACCGTCAGGTTCAGGTCTGAGGTTTCCACCCCCAGGTTGAGGATCACCTCGTCCGGAACAACTTTGACCTCGGCCTCGCCGGTGACGGTGATGGACCCCGGTTCTGCAGCCTGGGTAGGCTCGGCGGCAACGCCTGGAGCCAGGAGTCGGGCAGATTGCAGGTCAGACCTGGCGCCGGCGCAACCAGCCAGTGCCAGACAGACGATGATCGATCCGAACAGGATAATTTTACGCATCAGAAACCTCCTTATTTAAAAATTTACCACAAAGGACACGAAGAACACGAAGCAGTAGGGTGGTTTCCCTGGCGGGCATGCGCATTTTGCCTGCCGTTACCTCAATGGAGCAGCTCCACCTGCCATAAAGACAAACCCACCTACGCGCTTGATCATCGGATGGTACATCCTTATTGACGACAAATCCTGCCCAAAAGTTTCTCGAACTGGAGCCCTGTCCCTTCGGAGGATGCATCCCAGGTCTATTCAGCTTGCAAATCTGGTCCTTTCTCTACTACAATTCTAGTAGATTTCCTCCGGAGGAGTTTAATGTCAACCTTGCGCTATGCAGTGTTCGGAACCGGTTTCTGGTCGCACTTCCAGATCGCCGCCTGGAACGAGGTCGGCGGAGCGGAGCTGGTGGCGCTCTATAACCGCACCGTATCCAAGGCCGAGAAGGTGGCCGCCAGGTTCGGGGTGCCGGCCGTCTATGGTGACCCGGAGGAGCTGCTGAAGAACGAGCGGCTCGACTTCATGGATATCATCACCGAGATCGACGCCCACGCCCCGCTGGTGTTCCTGGCAGCCCGGTATCAGATGCCGGTCATCTGCCAGAAGCCGATGGCGCCCGACCTGGAGACCGCCGAACGGATGGTGGCGGCCTGCCGGGATGCTGGCATCCCCTATCTGATCCACGAGAACTTCCGCTGGCAGGCCCCCATGCGCGCCTTGAAGAAGGTGTTGGAGGAGGGGCAGATCGGCAGGCCCTTCCGCGCCCAGCTCCAGCTCATATCCGGCTTCCCCGTCTTTGCCAACCAGCCTTCGCTCAAGACGCTCAAGCACTTCATCATCACCGACCTGGGCAGCCATCTGCTGGACCTGGGGCGCTTCTTCTTCGGCGAGGCCAACAGCCTGGCCTGCCAGACGCGGCGCGTGCACAGTGATATTGCTGGCGAAGATGTTGCCACCATCCTGCTCAACATGGGAGAGGATATCACCGTGCTGGTCAAGATGGCCTATGCCGAAAATCCCCTGGAAAATGACCCCTTCCCGCAGACCCTGGCGTTCGTGGAGGGCAGCCAGGGTTCGGTGGAGCTGGCGGCCAACTACTGGCTGCGTGTGACCACCGCACAAGGCACTCTCTCCTACCGCGTTCCGCCGCCGCACTACCCGTGGGCCGACCCGAACTACGATGTGGTGCATGCCTCGATCGTTCCCTGCAACGCCAACCTGCTCCAGGCCTTGCGGGGTGAGGGTCCGGCTGAGACCAGCGGCGAGGACAACCTGAAGACCGTGCGGCTGGTGTTCGCCAGCTACCGAGCGGCCGAGGAAAAGAGGACCCTGATCTTCTGACCCACCAGGCCGCCGGAATCCCCGCTCGGTTGTATAATGATTCTATGAAGAAAAACTCCTGCCAGGCCACCCTGACCCTCACCCAGGCGGATAAAGGCAAAACCGTGAAAGTCCAGCGCGGCGAGCCGTTCGCCATCGAGCTGGATACCAATCCCTCCACCGGTTTCGACTGGCTGGTGCATGAGATCGACCCGGCCATGCTCCGCCAGGGCGAGAGTGAATATTTTGGCGGCGAAGCGGGCCTGGTGGGCACTCCGCTGCGGGTGGTGCTGTGCTTCACCGGCCTCGAATGCGGCTCCACCCGCCTCAAACTGGCCTACCGGCGCTCCTGGGAAAAGGACATCAGGCCCAAAAAAATGCTGACCTTCAAACTCAGGATCACCGATTAGCTTGACGCTGATTCCAGCCCATGCTATAGTGTATTTTGTCCATGAAACTGATCGCCTTACTGACCGATTTCGGCATCAAAGACGGTTACCACGGCATCATGAAGGGCGTGATCCTGGGAATCGCCCCCGATGCGCAGATTATAGACCTGACCCACAACATCAGCCCGCAACAAGTGCTGGAGGGCGCCCTGGCACTCAGCCGGGCCGCGCCTTACTTTCCGCCGGAGACCATCTTTATTGCGGTGATCGACCCGGGGGTGGGCACCAGCCGCCGGCCGATCGCTGCCCGGCTGGGGAAGCATCTCTATGTTGCCCCGGATAATGGCCTGCTGACCGCCGTCCTGGAACAAGCCGAGCGCCTGCAGGAGACGGTCGAGATCGTCCACCTCGACCAGCCGCGCTTCTGGCTGCCAGAGATCAGCACTTCCTTCCACGGCCGCGATATTTTCGCCCCGGTGGGAGCGCACCTGGCCAATGGCGTGCCGCTTTTGGAGCTGGGCAGCCCAATGGACAACCCAATGCGCCTTTCGATGCCCACCCCCTACCCGATCGAGAAAGGCTGGCGTGGCCAGGTGATGCAGATTGATCACTTCGGCAACCTGGAGACAAACATCAAACGCCAACATCTGCAAGGGCTGGAGCCGGTCCAGGTGCGCTTCGGCAACCAGATTATCAACCGGCTGGTGCACTCCTTTGGCGAATCCCAGCCCGGCAAGCTGGTGGCGCTGATCGATAGCTCCGGCTACCTCAGTTTGTGCGTGGTGAATGGCAGTGCCAGCGAATACCTGCAGGCCCGCCTGGGCGATTCGGTGGAGGTCGTCCGCTACGGCAAGACCGGATCCCTGATTTAGAGACTGGATTTTGACCTCAGAGACGCAGGCGTAGATGAGTGTTGAATTGCCCCTGGTAGTCGAAAACCTGACCTTCCGTTACCGCGATCGCCCGCAGCCGGCGATCCGCAATATCTCCTTCAACGCTCAAAAAGGGGAGCTGGTGCTGATTGCCGGATCCAGCGCTTGCGGCAAGACCACCCTGGCCCGCTGCATCAATGGCCTGATCCCGCGCAGCTACAAGGGTGAGCTTACCGGGCGGGTGCTGCTGGCAGGCCAAGATTACTCCAGGGAACCGCTGTCGCGCATCTCGCAGGTGGTGGCCACCGTGTTGCAGGACCCCGAACGGCAAATCCTGGGGACCAAGGTTTTGAACGAAGTGGCTTTTGGCCTGGAGAACCTGGGGGTGAAGCGTGCTGAAATCCTGCCACGCGTGGATGAGGCGCTGGGGCGGCTGAAGATCACCGACTTGCGCCAGCGCGAGACTTTCAGCCTTTCGGGCGGCGAGAAGCAGAAGGTGGCCCTGGCAGGTGTCCTGGCGATGCGCCCCAGCATCCTGCTGCTGGATGAGCCGCTGGCCAGCCTGGACCCCGCCAGCGCCCAGGAGACCCTGGCAATCGTCCGCACCCTGGCAGATGAGGGCATGACGGTCTTGATGATCGAGCATCGGGTGGAGGACGTGCTGCATATCCGCCCCAGCCAGGTGCTGTTTATCAGCGCCGGAGAGATTCGCTACCAGGGCGGGGTGGAGGGCATGCTCCAGGCGGTCAGCTATCGCGAGGTCAAGCTGCCGGCCGCGCTGATCCTCCAGAAGGCCGCCGCTGACCCGCCTCCACCCCCCTTTGAACCGGCAGTGGCCCGGGCGGCTGCCATGGAAGTCGGTCGAGAGGAGCGCCAGCCCGGCGCGGCGGCTGCAAGGCCGCAGCCCCTGGTGCGTTTCGAGCAGGTCGTCTTCGGGTACGAGAGCGAGCAGACCGTGCTCAAGGGCATCACCCTGGAGATCCAGCGCGGCGATATTATGGCTGTGCTGGGACCCAATGGGGCGGGCAAGACCACGCTGGTCAAGCACGCCATCGGGCTGCTCAAGCCAAAAAGCGGGCAGGTGTTGGTGGATGGGCGCGATACCCGCCAGCTCTCCGTGGCCCAGGTGGCTGCCACGCTGGGCTACGTTTTTCAGAGCCCCAGCCACATGCTGTTTGCTCCCACCGTCTACGAGGAGCTGGCCTTCGGCCCGCGCAACCTCCATCATCCCCCGCAGGAGATCGAGAAGGAGGTGCAGGAAGCCATTCAGATCGTCCACCTGGATGGGCTGGAGAAAGACCCGCCCCTGGCGCTTTCCTTTGGCCAGCAGAAGCGGGTGAGCATCGCTGCCATCCTGGCGATGCGATCGCGCATCCTGGTGATGGACGAGCCCACCGCCGGGCAGGATTACCGCAACTACATGGATTTTATGGATGCGATCCTGCAGATGCCTGGTTTCGAGGCGGTGCTGTTCATCACCCACGATATCGACCTGGCGGTGATCTACGCCAACCGGGTGCTGGTGATCAACCAGGGCCAGGTGGTGTGCGATGGCAGCCCAGCCGAGGCGTTGGCCGATTTTGAGCGCCTGCGCGCCAGCCGCCTGGTGCCTACCTCGCTCTTGCAGGCCAATCTGGAACGCTTTGGGCAGACCGGTCGATTCCTGCGCGCCGAGGCCCTCGCCCACCTGCCCCTGGCCACGGGCGGGTCGCCACCTAAATCCTGACGGTTTCGTTACCACGATCAGGCGATTGGACCTTATAATGAACCATAGCAGGCGCTCCAGTGTTATCTTTCATAGAGTCACAAACGTATATGCCTCATCTCATCCTTTATAACCCAATCCATAAGGAGGAACCTAATGAACCGTAAGCTGACTTCTGTTGTGCTCTCCCTGGTCGCCGTCGTGGTCTTTTTCCTCTTGATCGTCCAGATCGGAGCGATGATCAATCCCAGCCTCAAGCTGGATCAGACTGCCACGCTGCGCTTCGTCTTCGTCATCATCGGGTTGCTGGCCGTCTTTGGGGTGTATTACTTCACCCGCGAGAACAGCATGTTGGAAGTGGGCACCCGCCAGGTGGTCTATATGGCGATCGGCGCAGCATTGTACGCCGTATTTTCCTATCTCTTTAACGGGACCGTGTTCGTCGTCCCTTCGGTCAGCCAGGTGGCACTGCGCCCGGCGATTGCCATCCCGATGTTCTTCGGCTATGCCTTCGGTCCGGCGGTCGGTCTCTTCACCGGGGCAGTGGGCAACATGTTCGGCGATGCGCTGACCGGCTTTGGCCTCTCGCCGCAATGGAGCGTGGGCAACGGGCTGGTCGGGATGATCGCTGGCATGGTGTGGCTGTTCGAGGATAAGAAGAAGAGCGTCAACACCGTGCTGATCGTCAGCGCCGTGCTGGCAATCCTCGCCACGGTCATCTACATGCTCAACCCCGGTACCGCCAACATGATGTTCTTCGACCCGGCCAATAATATCTTTGGCGATGCCACCATCAGCGTCTTTGCCGCCATCTCGATCGTGGTCGGTTTCATCCTGGTGCTGATCATCCGCTTCGCCTGGGGGTCGAACTTCAACCTTTCTGCAGCGGTCACCTGGAGCATGCTGGGCAACTTCATCGGGCTGGGTTTCGCCGCCATCTCGGATATCTGGATCAACGGCTATCCTCCGGCGGTGGCAATCGTCGGTGAGTTCCTGCCCGCTGCCGGTCCCAACATGGTCTTCGCCGCCATCCTGGTGCCGATCCTGGTGGTGGCCTACGAGGCCGTCCAGCGCCAGACCGGGCGATAGCGACCTTTTCGTGAGGGCGAAGCCAAAGGTGACCGCACAGCAGGCCATCGCCTTGCGCTTCGCCCCCCAACCGGGGTGAAGGATGCTGGTCACCTGGCGTTACCGCAACCGCAATTCCTTCCTGCAGAGCCTGGACCCGCGGGCGTTTCTGATCTTCTATGCCTGCTATATTGGCTGCACGGTGCTGTTCTGGGACCTGCGCTACCTGGCTGTGCTGGGGGGAATTGCCATCCTGGCGGTGCTCGCCTCGCGCATCCGCTGGAGCGAGATGCGCCGCGCCTGGCTGTTCATCGGTGGGTTCATCCTCTTTTTCTCGTTCCTCACCTTCCTGACCGGGCGGGGTGGAATCGAGCTATACAAGACCGAGCACCTGCTGAGGAGCTACCGGGCGCCTTTCACCATCCTGGGCTGGCGCCCTGAGCTGAAGATCACCGCCGAGCGCAGCCTGTACGCGCTCAGCATGCTGGTGCGCGTCTTCAGCCTGGCCAGCATGACCATCCTCATCCCCTATACCCTCAACCCGGCGCTCTATGGCGTGGCTTTCCGCGGGCTGGGCCTGCCGGATAAGATTGCCTATGGCATGGACCTGACCATGCGCTTCATCCCCACCCTGGGGCGCGATTTTAGCCTGACCCTGGATGCCCAGAGGGCGCGTGGGTATGAGATCGAAAAGCTGAGTGGGGGGTTATTTGCCCAGGTGCGCAAGCTGGCCCCCCTGATCGTGCCGGTGACCATCCATGCCATTGTCGGCAGCGAGGATATCATCGATGCCATGGACTTGCGGGCTTTTGGCACCGGCCCACGCACCTGGCTGGAAGAGCTGCACTATCGCCGCCGCGATCGCCTGGTGATCGGCTGCGGCCTGGCGCTGCTGGTGGTTTCGGTGGTGCTCTCGCTGTGGGGATTCGGCAAGTTCTGGGTGCCGGGATTCCTGATCCAATAAATCGACACAGGAACCGGTCAGGGCAACCAATTCGGCCGTTGTTTGCCGGAACCTGAGGCGTTGGGGATGGGAACCGGGGGGGAGGCCGGGTCGGTGCTCGGGTCGATCACATTCAGCTCGCCGCCTTTCAAGAAGACGATCTTTGTGCCATCGCGCGACCAGGAGGGCATATTGGCGTCGCCGCTGTGGGTCAGGTTGGCGGGGTTGGTATCGCTTTGCACCTGGCCGAGGCGCAGCAGCCAGAGATCTCCGCCCGCCACGAATACCAGCCGTGACCCATCCGGCGAGTAGTGAGGCCAGGAGATATTGGCGGGCATGCCGGGAGCAGTCACCGGGAAGGGCACAGGCGTGGGGGTGGGGGTGGTGGCGGGATTGGAACGCGGCAACACGGCGACATCTAATGTATAAAAACTGAGCGTCCCCCCTTCATTGCCGACAAAGATGAGGGTCCTCCCATCCGCTGACCAGTCCGGGTAGGCGACATCGCGCCCGCTGGTCAATGGGACCAGGGTTCCATCGATCGGGCGAAGTGCATACAGGCGCACAGTGCCGCCCTGCTCATTGCGGAAAGCCACCCACTGACCATCCGGCGACCAGGAACCCTGGATATTCATCCCATCCGGCTGGCTTTGCAGCGCTTGCTCGGAACCCTGCCCGTTGGAGAGCGCCCGGTACAGGCGATGTGTCCCACCCTCCGGGTAGCGCTCATAGAGAACCCAGGCGCCCTCCGGGGACCAGTCGCAGACCAGCATGTTGGCGTCGCTGGCGCGGCGGATTTCAATGGTCCCGCCGGTTTGGGTGTTGATGGTCGCCAGGAGATCCAGCAGGCCGTCGCTATTGATATCGGCTGAATAGACGATCAGGTCCGGGCGCTGGGCCTGGGCGGTAGAGGTGAGGGCGATGGAGGTCTGGGTGGAGACCAGGGCGGTGGCGGTCTGGGCCACCTCGGTGAAAAACGCCTCGCGGGTCTTGGCGGTGGAAGTGACCGTCAGCACCAGGGAAGTGGCGGTCTGCTGGGCAGCTTTGGTGAGCGTCTGGCGTTGGGCGGCGGTGGCCGTCCAGCGCGTGGCGGTGGCGGAGTAGTTGAGGGTGGGGTAAGGGGTGTAGGTTGGCCGGGGAGTGGAGCTTGGATAGAAGGGCCGGTAGGTGTTGGTGCGGGTGGGCAGGTTGACCCGCAGGGTGGCGGTGCGGGTGCGAGTGGCGCCGCCTGGCGGGGTGGTGCCCGAGGGGACTTCCGATGGGCCGAGTACCGGCGGCGGTTGCGTGTCATACGAAGCCTGGGTCAGGGCGATGCGCGTCAGCCGGCCAGGGGTGAGGGTGATGGTGGGCACTTCAGTCGGGCGGGTGGGCGAGGGGGTGTTGGTCTGGGTGATGGTCGGGCTGAGCGTATCGGTCAGCGCGGTGGGGGTGGGGACGGCTGCCGTCCCGGTGCACATGCAGCCGATTCCGATCACCAGGAAGATCCATAGGAAGATCACCGCCTGGACGTTTCTTGACGGCGTTTGCCGGAGCCAGCCTTTCAGCCAACCTTGTGTACTCATGACGCGATCCTTGCCGGGTTCAGGTCACGGACGAAAACGGATGATGTGAACTTGGCGTAAACCGATTATAACTCATTGTAGGGGCTGAGTGCAGCAGCGGGCATAGGGAAACCTGCTATAATCACCTTCAAAAAATGGCATACGACATTCATTTCCTGGTGGATTATCCCCAGCACGTGAGCGCAGTGGCCAGGTGGATCTTTGAGGAGTGGCAGGATAGCATCGCTGAGCGGTCGGTGGAGGAGGTGCAGAAGCGGGTGCAGGACTGCCTGAACCGCGACCGCCTGCCGCTGGCCCTGGTGGCGCTGGAGGAGGGCGAGCCGGTCGGCACAGCCAGCCTCTATCCGCATGACCTGCCGGTCCGCCCGCAGCTCTCGCCCTGGCTGGCAGCGGTGTATGTGCCGTTGCCCCGGCGGGGGCGCGGGATTGGCACGCGGCTGGTGAGCGCGGCGGAAGAGGCGGCCCGCAACATCGGGATCGAGCAGCTCTACCTGTTCACCCCGGACCAGGAGCATTTCTACCAGCGGCTGGGGTGGGAGACGCTGGAATATACTTACTTCCACCGAGAGCAGATCGTGGTGATGTGCAAGCGGCTGTGAACCGCTGTCCACGCAAGCATACTATGGGCGGCAAGATTTTCGAAAGACCATTTGGACAAATTAAGGTTGTGTGATCGAAGGAGATCGCTTCGCCGGGCTCGCTATGGCATGTTCTTGTGGTTCATCAAGCGATCTTGTGAAAACCGTCACCCCCTCCTGGCAGTCGTTGATATCTAAATGCAGTACATTATGGTCAAGAGGGTATTAGCTCCCGCTCCTCATTCTGCATCTGGAACTGAAGATCGAACAGGCCGCGGTAGGTCCCGTTGAGGGCCATCAAGTCTTCATGTCTTCCCTGCTCGGTAATGCAGCCCCCTTCCACCACAAAAATCTGCTGGGCGTTGAGGATGGTCGAGAAGCGGTGGGCAATGATCAGGGTGGTACGGCCCTGGGTGAAGCGCTCGAGGGCCTGCTGCACCAGCGCCTCAGACTCGCTATCCAGGGCCTAGGTGGGCTCATCCAGCAGCAGGATGGGGGCATCCTTGAGGATAGCGCGGGCCAGGGCGATGCGCTGCTTCTGCCCGCCAGAAAGTCTCCCGCCCCATTCACCGGCTCCGCTGTCGTAGCCCTGCGGCAGGGAGGCGATGAAATCGTGGATGTTGGCCAACCGGGCGGCAGTCTCCACCTCCTGCTGGGTGGCGGAGAGGTGTCCCAGGCGGATGTTTTCCCCAATGCTGACCGGGAACAGGTAGGTATCCTGGGCGACGAAGGCCATCTGCTGGCGCAGGGCAGTGCGCTGCCAATCAGACAGGTCGTGGCCAAACAGGCGCAGCCGTCCATCAGCCAGTGGGTAATAGCCGAGGATCAACTTGAGCAGGGTGGATTTGCCGGAGCCGCTGGGCCCGACGATGGCCACGGCCTGGCCAGGGGGGATATCGAGCGAGATGTCCTTGAGCACCGGCTGGTCTTCGTTGTAGCCAAAAGTAACGCTATCCAATGCCACGGCCGATCCGTTGGCGGGCCCGGGTTGAGTGAGTGCGCCGCCGGCTGGCTCGGGTTCCTGGTCGAACAGGTCGAAGACACGCCGCCCCGCCCCGGCCGCCTCAGCGATGGAGGCGAAAATATCGGGCAGGCGCGCCAGTGGATCCACGACAAAGTTCAGCAGGTTGATGAAGGCAAACAGCGCGCCGAAGGTCATGCGTCTGTCGATGACGAAGTAACCTCCCAGGCCCATGGCGATGATAAAGGGGGTCATGCTCAGGCCAATGCTGATCGAGTCGATCCCGGCACGCAGGCGGGCCACCTGCAGTCCCTTGCGCAGCGCCTGTTGGTTGGCCAGGTGGAAGCGCCGGTCGAGGATCTCGACCAGATTGAAGGCCTTGATCACCATCGCACCGGAAAGGCCGTCCTTGGCGACGCTGTTGATCTGGCCGATCTCGTCCTGCATCTCAGCGCTGCGCCTGGAGATTGGGGCAGTGAGCCGGGAGATGCCAATGAACAGCGCTGGGCTGACGATGGTCGAGACCAGGGCCAGGATCCAGTTGACCCAGAAGATGTAGGCCAGGGCGGCGATGAGGAGCATCGATTGGTGGGGGACTTCAACCAGGTGAGACCACAGCAGGTTGCGCAGCTTGCCCAGGTCGGCGTTGAGGACGGAGAGTATGTCACCCGAGTGCCGGGTTTCCATGTAGGCGACCGGCAGGCGGGCGCTCCTTTCGCCGACCAGGCGGCGCAGCCGCGCCAGGGTGGTCTCGGAGAAGCGGCCGATGCTGTAGACCCTCAGGTAGGTGAGGGGGATGTTGGCGGCGCTGAGGGCCAGGGCCAGCCAGAGAAAGAGCCAGAACCGCTCCGGCAGGCGGGCGGTGGCAGCATCAAACGTCTGGCGGACCCAGTGGTTGCCCAGGACGATGGCTGCCACCTGAACAAGGTTCAAGACCAGCGCAGCCGCGAACCAGCCCCGGTCCGACCCGGCGATCTTGAAGATCCGGAGCACCACCGGCCAAACCGGTTGTCCTTTATCACGATTGGTTGCCATACATCCTTCCTTGCCTGCCGTCAAGCCGTAAAAACGCCATCCTGCTGGCCAGCTTGGCTTCGGCTCATGGATCTATCCGGGCGGTCGTTCCATCGCAGGCACCATGTTTACGATTCAATTTTATTATAGAGAGAAATTGAAAAATGTCAATATGAAATTTGATAAATATTAAAGTGAATATTTATTTTATTAACTTTCAGGTAGATTTTATTAAAGCCGGAGGTGCCTCTTTGCTGTGAGTTTTACAAATGGGACAGAGGATGCGAATGGTTATATGTATGGGTGATGATCAGGTTGGCACCGCGCTCTGCCGCCCTGCAAATCACCTCTGCAGTGGTCATGAAGGAAGTGGCAATGCCAGTCACCTCAGCTTCCCAATCGCCGGTGATTAACTGGTCGCAGGTCTTGGAAATGCGCTCTATGGCAGAGGCATTCAAAATGGCGTCAACAATTTCCTTTACCTTCATCTCAGAATCTCGCTTTTTATGGATAGTCAAAGTCTATCCATATTCTACAGTGGTTTTACATTAATCCTGACCGATCTCTGTTGCCCGTTCTTATCCGATTGTTAAGTGCAAAACTACTCAATATTCCAAGGACGGTATGATTTACAATTAGAGGGAAGACCATGTGATGATTTCTGAGGACTGAGTATGAAGCCCACGAGTTTATCCGCTCCAGGTGCTAAAGGCACGCCATTGGAGTTCAGCCAGTTTTACGAGACCTCCGTACGAATCATGATCGCGCTTACCTGTACTGGGGGAATACTGGTTGCCTTGTTCGGCAGAGATTGGGGACTGCACAACCTTCAGGTTGGGTTGGTCTCGCTGGCATTCATTGTGCCTGGATTGCTGGCACTTGCGCTGTTTTCGAGGAATTTCCTTGCCTGTATCTGGTGTTTGTTTTTGGATTGGCTGGGTTGCGCTCTGATCTTGCTGCTGGCATTTCCGAGTCACCCGCCGCTGGTGCTATTCATGTTTCCGGTTTCTTTCGCGATCTTGTTTCTCAGCCCATGGGTTGGTCTTTTGACCTGGATAGTAACCGGCTCTTTTTCGTTCATTTGGGTCCATTATGGCGTGCCAACCCAGGGGAATGGGGATGCTTACCTGTTGTTCTTTTCGATCGGTGCTTTGATCTTGATGATCTGGCTGGTCACCCGCTCCTATCGCGAGATGATCCTGTGGTCCTGGGAGAACTACAACCAGAACCGGGAGGAGCTGGATCAGGCCCGCGAGCAACGCGGGCAACTGAACCAGGCCATTCACGATCTGGCTGAGGCCAACACCCAGATGATGCGCCTCAACCAGTTATTGAACGCCGCCCGCTACCAGGCAGAGGAGGCGGAGCGAGTGAAAGCCGAGTTTGTTGCCAATGTCAGCCATGAGCTGCGCACCCCTTTGAACATGATTCTGGGCTATTGCGAACTGATTATGGATTTCCCGGCAGTCTATGGCGCCAAGCTACCCGCCCGGCTGCTGGCTGATATCGCTGCCATCCAGCGCAACAGCCAGCATCTGACCGGGCTGATCAACGACGTTCTGGATATCAGCCAAATTGAGGCGAAGCGCATGTCTCTACGCAGAGAGTGGGGCTCGATTCGTAGCGTGATCGACGAGGCGATCATCGCGGTGAAGCCCTTGATTGAATCTCGCAGCCTGTATCTTCAGACCTATATCCCCGATGAGCTACCGCCCATGTACATCGATCAAACGCGCATCCGCCAGGTGCTTTTGAACCTGGTCAGCAATGCCGCCCGGGTGACCGAGAACGGCGGCATCACCCTTCTCGTAGAACGTCTGGACGAAGAGTTGAAAATCAGTGTTTCAGATACTGGACCGGGGATTGCCAGGGAAGACCTGCCGAAGCTGTTTCAACCATTCCGGCAGTTGGAGGGCGGGTTGAACCGCAGGCACAGCGGCAGCGGATTGGGATTGAATATCAGCCGGAATTTCATCGAGTTGCACAAGGGAAAAATTGGGGTCGAAAGCCAGATGGGAAAAGGCAGTTGTTTTTGGTTTACCTTGCCAGTGTACGATAAGCCTGACCAGGGGAATAGCTTTGAACGCTGGTTAAGCAGCGATTACGAAACCCGCTTGCATCCAACCTATGCCAACCCGCAGCATATTTTGCCACGCGTGGTCATCCTGGAGCAATCCAGCCTGTTTTATGAACAGGCAGGCAGTTTGATCAACGACATTGATATGGAAATCGCCCACACCCCCGAAGAGGCAATGGAATTGCTCAGCGCTTCACCCTGCCAGGCGATCATTGTTCGTGGGGAAAATGAAAGGCACGCTCGCGAGTGGGCGGATAAGGTCCGCGATACCCGCTTTGGCACCCTGGTAGCGACCTGTTGTCTGCCCAAAGAGGATTTTCTGGGACGCCTTGAGGTAGAACGTTACCTCTTGAAACCGGTTGACCATCGCCAATTGTTTGAGGTGATTGACTCGCTCCATCGGCCGATCCGGTCGATTCTCCTGGTCGATGATGATAGCGAGACTCTGCAATTGTTTACGCGCATCCTCACCACCGCTCCTAATCAGTACCGGGTGCTTCAATCCACCGATGGACAGGAGGCGCTGAACCTGATGCGCTCCCGAAAAGTTGACCTGGTGATCCTCGATTTGTATATGCCAGGAATGGATGGCTTTGGCTTTCTGAAGGAGAAGAATAAGGAAAAGAGGTGGAAAGATATCCCGGTGGTCATTCTAACCGCCGAAGACCCGGCTACCCATCCACAGGTGGTGCCGGAGCTGACCATTTCCCGCTCGCATGGCCTTTCTATTTCGGAGATATTTCGTTACACGCTGAGGATCAGTAAAGTGGAGGGAGATCCGAATTTAGAACCTGGTTCAGGGTAGAAAGAAGCGCGGCGCGCGTGGCTGGCTTTGAGAGATAAGCCGCTGCGCCCAACGCCAATGCCAGTTCACGTTCCGGCAGCACCGAACAGACAATCACCGGAATGGAACTGGTGGTGGGATGCTGCCGGATCCTGCCGAGCAACTCCCATCCGTCGATTTTCGGGATCATGATATCCAGCAGGATGATGCGCGGTTGGATCTGGGTGACCGCTTCAAAGACCAAATCAGGATCGGGCAGGTATTCAATAAAGAACTCCGTCCCGTAGGCATACCGTTTGAACAGGTCAGCCACATCCTTATTGTCGTCGATCATCAAGATGTTGACAAAATACTTCGCCGGCAATATCAGGCGGAAATGATAGGAATGTTGTTCTTCCTGGGCGGAAAAATTGGTGCTGTGCTTTCCTAGCAGTAGCCGGATGGCATGCAGGCTTTCTCGCGCACTGGGTGTTTCAGGAAGGAAACTTTGCTGCGATTCTCCCTTGAGCAGAAATACGACTTGCTGATCATTCAAAGAAGCCGAAAAAGTGATCCTTCCGGAGGCCATGCGGTTAATGGTGTAGGTGGTCATACTGATGAGCGCCTGGCGCAGCGCAGCGGGCAGGATGATCACTTGTGGCAGGTTCGGGAGAACCTGGTTATCCAGCAGGATGCCGCGTGCGCTGGCTAATGGGCTGACAAGCTGGCAGGTCATCTTCACCAGGTCGCCCAGGCGTGCGGTCTCATCCTGCGTGCTTTGTTGCAGCCAGGCAAAATCCTCTCGAACTTCATCGGTTGCTTGCCCAGTGGCGGGCGTGGGGACTTTTCCCATTTCTTCCGTTTGGATCTTCTGATAGAGCGCATCCGCCAGGGATTGTATGGCTGCGGTCTGCTCACGGCGCAGGTGGCGCACGCCCACGCCGATCTGGTAGGCGGTTTGTTCCTGATCCATTTGTTGTACATAACGGATATGCAAAATTTTATAAGCTCTCCAGGCTTTGCTTTCACTGGGCACCTCCGGAGCAGGCTTGATCTCTTCGATGGTCTGGATGATCTTCTCGCGCAGGAGAGTCGGGGCTTTCGGATGGTCGCTGAGGCCCAGGGCGATTAATAGGGGGTGTTTGCGCAGGACATTCGGGTCGTATAAGTGCGCAAGGGCATGACTTACCTGGCGGGTAAATTCTGGCGGGGCCTGCATGTCCGGTTTATGTCCTGTTCATAGCCTGAGGATGGTATTTTTTATAACACATGGACTGAGTTGCTTGCTATACTGATTTTACTAGATAGTTTCACAATTGTTACTAGTCACCCTATTCGACTCTCAGGAGGATTTTGCTATGGCACACAAGAACCAATCGCCTTATTTGGCGAGCCGGCGCCAATTTTTGCGGTGGCTGTCACTCGCAACTGGAGCAGTGGTAGTCAGCGCCTGTAAGCCGCCGGCAGCTACCGTAGCACCCACCGCAAAGGTGGAAGTACCCACTCAAGCGCCCCAGAAAACCGCGACCAAGATTACCTTCATGAGCTGGGGAGGTGTTGAGCGTTTCCAGAAATGGATTGATACCTATAAGGGCAGCTTCCCGGATACTGCTTCCTGGCTTACAGTGGAAGCTGCTTCAGGCGGCTCCGGCGACCTGGATATGTTCAGCATGTTCCGCACGGCAATGGCTGCTGGCGGCCAGGGAATTCCCGATATCTTCGAGGCCAATGCTACCAATATCCCTGAATTTGCTACCCGCGGGTTAATGCTGGAGATCAGCAATTACCTCTCCACGCAGCCGGAGAAGTTGATCCCCGCCGCTCAGAAAGTGGCCAGCTTCAATGGCAAGATCTATGGCGTTCCAATGCAGACCAAGACCAAGGTGTGGTGGTATCGCAAGGATATGTTCGAGAAAGCGGGGATTAAGCCAGAAGATGTTAAGACGCTGGATGACCTGATCGCTGCTGGCGGGGCTTTACATGGCGCATATCCCGATGCTTACCTGTTCAACCTGGCGCCGAAATCGAGCGGTGGTTGGCTATCTATGCTCTATAGCGCCTATGACGATCTGAAATTTGCAGAGGGCGCGAACGCCTGGAATATCACGAAGGATGAACGATTTGGCCAGATGTTTGATATCGTGAAGAAGATCTACAAGGCCGATATCGTCTCGCAGGTGGGCGACTGGAGCTCGGACTGGTCTCCGGCCATGACCGACAGCAAGATCGCCAGCATCCTCGGCCCTTCGGGCGCTTCGTGGATGGCGGAGTTCCTGCCGCAGTTCGATACCGCTCATTCAGGCTTATGGGGCGCGACGCTCTGGCCGGAATTCAGCCGCTCGGGCAGCGAGTCCGGCGGTTCCGTTTGGGCAATCACTACCTATTCCAAGGCTCCAGAGGCTGCCTTTGAGTACCTGAAGAACTTCTTCCTGACCCCGAAAGGCTCCGTGATTATGTACAAGCTGAACGGTTTCTTACCCATGATCGAAAGCGGCAAGGAACCGGTGAAGCAGGAGGCAGCCAAGAAAGAGCGCCCGGCCGGACTCACAGACGACCAGTGGAAGATGGCACCCATCAATTACTTCGGATTGGATTACCTGGATACGCTATTCAAGTCCCAGGAGTATTTGGTCATCCCGCCCTACGACATGGCCTATGGCAACGAAATGAACATCCTGGGCGAATATTGCAACCAATATGTCGAAGACAAACTCTCATTGGCCGAAGCGTTGAAGGCAGCCGAAGATGAGATGAAGGTTCAGATCGTGGATCCGTTCAAGTTGGGCTAACCCGAAACTTAAAAACCGAGTTTAGGGTAGACTATATATACCAACAGGCTGTTTCACGGAAAGCTCCATTGTAAAAACCTATCAGTCTTCAAGTATCGCTAAGAAACCGGGCCTGTGCAAACAGACCCGGTTTCTTCGATCATCGGAGGTAACCCGCATATGACCGCTAGTTCTGCCGTCCAGCAGAGGATCACCGTTCCGAAAGTGAAAAAAAGCTGGAAAAGAGAGAAGCTGGTTCCTTATCTCTTTATCTCTCCTTTCATTCTGGCTTTCTTGTTGCTCTTCCTGGGCCCCGCACTTTATGCCCTGATTGTCAGCTTCTTCCGCTATGCCGGATATGGATCGATGACCTTTATCGGTCTGTATAACTACTTTGCCACTCTTCAGTACCGGCTTTTCTGGATGGGGTTGCGGAATACGGTGTTCTACTGGATCTTCCATGATATCCCGATGATGACGATTGCATTTGGGCTGGCTTTGATCGTCAGCAACAAATATATCGCTTTTAAACGGTTCTTCAAGCCGATGATCTACCTCCCCCAACTGGTGACGGGGGTTGCTTCAGCGTTGATTTTCTCCAGCTTCTTCGGCCTGGAGTATGGGGTGTTGAACCGGCTGCTGGGGATGAGAATTCCCTGGTTGATCGATGTCAATTATGCGCGCTGGGCGGTTGTGATTCTGCTGGTCTGGCATGGCGTAGGGTACTGGTTTATTGTCTATCTGGCTGGCCTGACTTCAATCAACCCTGAAATTATTGAAGCCTCCATCGTGGATGGGGCAAATTCCTTGCAACGGTTAATTTTCGTCATATTTCCGTTGATGAGGAACACGTTGATCTTTGCCTTTGTGATGGATGCGATTGGCAGCCTGAGGATTTTTACTGAACCCAATGTCTTGATGGCACAGCGTGGCGGGATGGCGCCGTATGAGATTGCACCGGTGATCAATGTGATGTTCTCATCGTTGGGCGCAGGTCGCTTTGGCCAGGCAGCGGCTGTGGGATGGATTATGTTCCTCATCACAATGGGTGCCTCGTGGGCACAGTTTCAAATCTTTAACCGGCTCGCGAAGGAGTAAGGGCATGACCACGAGAACAGTCCAAGTTCCGATTCACTTTTATACGATATCGAGGTTCATCACCCGTTTCTTGACTTACCTGGTATTGATTGCCACGGTGATTGTCTCGCTTTACCCGGTCGTGATGATGGTCATCAACTCATTTAAGATTCGTTCTGAAATTTTCCGCAACCCGGCTGGCTTACCAGAGCATTGGACGCTTTATAACTATATCAATATTTCCAACTTCCACAGCGGTTTATTGCAGAATTTCCTTAACTCGTTGGTGATCTCCCTTACCAGTTCGCTGATTGCCGTAATCTTATGTGCATTAGGTGCCTATGCTTTCGCCAAGTATCGATTTAAGGGCCGTGAACTTCTTTTCGCGTTGTTGCTTGGGACAATGATGATCCCCGGTGAAATTATTATTCCGGGCCAGTACATTATATTTGCCAAGATGGGTTGGCTAAATACGCTGCGGGTGCAAATCTTGCCGGGGTCGGTCTCGGTTTTCGGATTGTTCTTTATCCGCCAATATATGCTGACCATACCCGATGAGCTGATCGAAGCGGCCTGGGTGGATGGGGCCGGCCATTTCACGACCTTTTGGGAGATTATGCTGCCCGCCTCTATGCCGGCCTTGGGCGCCTACGCCATCATGCATTTCATGGGCATGTGGAATAACTACCTGTGGCCGATGATGGTAGCCACGAAAAAGGAATTTCAACCGATTGTGGTGGTTCTTCCGCAATTGGTCGATACGCAAATAGGATTTGTCCCCGAGTGGGGCTTGATTATGGCTGGATGTGTACTTTCAACACTGCCGATTATCATGGTGTTCCTGGCATTCCAGGATTGGTTCCTGCGCAGCGTGGTCATTGGCGCGGTAAAAGGATAAATTAGGAGAGATACCCTATGAATCGCGAGGCATACATACATTCCCTTTCTCCAACCCGGGCTGGCTGGGTGAAATACGCTGGCAACCCGGTTCTGGGTGGAAAGCTGGGCACCTGCTTTGATCTTTCAATCTTGTTTGAGGATGGCAAGTTTCGGATGATATTTTCCTGGCGCCCGAAAAAATCCATTGCTTTGACCGAAAGCGAGGATGGCATCCACTGGAGCGAGCCAGTCATTCTGCTCGGCCCTCGAGAAACCTCACAGCACTGGGAGGATGATCTGAACCGTCCGAGCGTGGTCAGGCATGGCGGGAAGTACCACATGTGGTACACCGGGCAGTATCCTGGCAGGCTGCCCCGCGCCGCAGACGGGCGATCCTGGCTGTTTTACGCTACCAGCGAGGATCTGATCCACTGGAAACGGGCCAGCCTGGAGCCGGTCCTTTCCGCCGTGGAACCCTGGGAGAAGGTGGCGGTCATGTGCCCGAGTGTGTTGTGGGATGAATCAACCAGCTTGTACAGGATGTGGTACTCAGGCGGCGAGCAATACGAGCCGAATGCCTTTGGCTATGCCACCAGCCCGGATGGCTTCCAGTGGAGCAAGCATCCGAACAATCCTGTTTTTACTGCCGACCCGGCCCACGCATGGGAGCAACACAAAGTAGGCGGCTGCCAGGTGCTTTATAAAGATGGCTGGTACCTGATGTTTTATATTGGGTATTGGGATGAAGATACGGCCCAGATTGGCATTGCTCGCTCGAAAGATGGCATCACCGGATGGGAACGCCACCCGCAGAATCCGATTATCGCTCCCTCTGAAAACCAGTGGGATGGCGATGCCTGCTACAAGCCATTTGCGATATTCGATGGCCAGCGCTGGCGATTGTGGTATAACGGGCGGCGCGGCGCGCCTGAGCAGATTGGCCTGGCCATCCACGAGGGAGAAGATTTGGGCTTTTGAGGCTTGGCACGCCGCCCAGAAGGAAACACAAGTTTTCCTTTGGTAGAAAACATGCGTTTCCTCAGATGGAAAATATGCGCTGATCGTAAATGGAAAACAGGCTTTTTCCATCAATTGATCCTTGAAACCGACCGAGGAATATCCCTATGTTGCTAAAGCCAGATCAGGCAAGGGCTTACATCGAAAAATTTAACCAGAATGACGAGGAGAATATTATCCAGTTGGTTGATAACCGGCACGCCTGGGATTGGTTGTGCGATTCTATGCCGCGTTTCGAATGCCCCGACCCCATCCTTGAAGAGACTTATTATTTCCGCTGGTGGGTCTTCCGGAAACATATCAAGCAGACTCCCGATGGGCCGATCGTGACCGAGTTTCATCCAGAGGTTCCCTGGGCGGGCAAGCACAATTCGATCAATGCCTCGGCCTGTCATCACTTTTATGAGGGTCGCTGGCTGGCCAACCGCCAGGAGTTCCTGGGGAATTATGCCTTATTCTGGTTCCGGAAGGGCGGCAGCTTGCGCTCGTACTCGGCCTGGCTGGTGGATGCCATCTGGAATATGGCCCGGGTCAGCGGCGACTTCAGCCTGGCGGTCGATCTTCTGCCCGACTTCATCGCCGACTTCGGCGCCTGGGAAGAAGCCAACCTGCACTCGAGCGGCCTGTTCTGGTCGAACGATGACCGGGACGCCATGGAGTTCTCGATCAGCGGGTCTGGACTGCGCCCCACGCTGAATACGTACAAGTACGCCGATGCCCTGGCGATCTCCCAGATTGCGCGGCTGGCGGGAAAATCGGGCATCGAGGAGCAATTCCGCGAGAAGGCGCTGCGGATCAAGACCCTGGTGCAGGAGCGATTGTGGGATCCCAAGGATGAGTTCTTCAAGTGCATCCCCCTGCCTGACAAAGACAGTCCAGTGCCAACCTGGGATTTTAAATCCATGGACCCGGAACGCAATGTGCGCGAGGAGATCGGGTTTATCCCCTGGGCATACGGCTTACCGGATCGTGGATACGAAGCCGCCTGGCGGCAACTGATGGATCCGGCTGGCTTTGCCGCTCCCTACGGGCCGACCACGGTTGAGCAGCGCCACCCGCGCTTCATGTTTCGTCACGACGTCCATGAGTGCCTCTGGAATGGTCCTTCCTGGCCTTTCTCGACCTGCCAGACGTTGATGGGCATGGCGAACTTGCTGACCCGGTATCATCCATCGGTGGTCGATCGGGAGGATTATCTGAAGGTATTGAAGGTCTATGCAGGTAGCCACTACCGCGCTTTACCCGATGGTCGAGTGGTCAACTGGCTGGATGAAAACCTGGATCCTTTCACCGGCGAATGGCTGGCGCGCTCGATCCTCGAAAAATGGGGCTGGCGGGCAGATAAAGGCGGGCGGGAACGCGGCAAGGACTATAACCACTCCACCTTTTGTGACCTGATCATCAGCGGGCTGGTGGGATTTCAACCCGGCGAGGGAGATTCTTTTGAAGTTCACCCCCTGGTGCCGGATGGGGTGTGGGATTACTTCTGCCTGGATCATTTGAGCTATCACGGCAAGAAAATAACGGTATCCTACGATGCCACTGGAGAACGATATGGTCACGGGAAAGGCCTGCACATATTCGTCAATGGCCTGCCCCTTGAAACCAAACCAGCATTAGAAACGTAAGCGTGAGTCTCAATCCGGAAGTTTACTCCCACGGGACATCCGCATGGCTGGCGAGGTGGTCGAAAACAAAGCCCCTAATTCTTTTCAAATAATCGAAGCGTGGTAAAATTATTGCGCTTCAAGAGAGCCTTCGGTTCTGTCCCTATCGATAAGGGTGATTGAAGCACGAATTGCCTGGTCCACTAGCTCAACTGGCAGAGCAACTGACTCTTAATCAGTGGGTTCAGGGTTCGAGTCCCTGGTGGATCACCATTACATATAGATATAAACAGCAATTGACGGGCACTAAACACTAAATATGGCGGTGCTCGTCAATTGCATTAAAAGAGGAGTGGGGTTTATTTGGGGTTTACGCCCGAAGCATCCTGCAGTTCTTCTCGATCCATTGAAGAAGATCTGTTTCCCTCACCCGTGCGTTTCGTCCAATCCGGGCGTGGGGAATATTCCCCGCTTGAACCAGGTGATAATCAATGAATGGTTCCATGCTATTGGCACAGAAGCACTGGCATTAATTCTGAGTACATAGAAATATTACCAAATACATTCCGTTGATATATCGCTATAGCGCACAAACACTTTTGCCAGAAATCGTTGGAAAATGGAGCAAAATCATTTATAATATGTATAACTGAAACGTTTCAGTAATCACGAAGTATGACTTATGGCTGTCACTATCCGGAGCATTGCGAAAAAGTTGGGATTATCCATTGGAGCCGTTTCACGCGCTCTGGATGGCTATCCAGATATTTCGGACGAAACCAGGCAGCGAGTGATCCGGATGGCCCAAGAGATGGGGTATGTTCCGAACCGGGCGGCTCGCCAGCTTCGCAGAAAAAAAGCTGATGCGATAGGTTACATATTGCCAGCTGAAACCCCTCGTTTTGCCGATCCGTTCTTCTTAGAGTTTGTCGCTGGTCTGGGGGACGAAACGGCTTGCTACCCGTTCGACTTACTCATTTCCATCGCATCCCCTGGCGAGGATCCCGAGCAAAAGCTATATCAATCCTGGGTGCAGGGGCGCAAGGCAGACGGTTTTATCCTGACTCACCTTCACCTGCACGATTGGCGCGTTCAGTACCTCATCAGCCAGGGTGTACCGTTCGCTACATTGGAAGATACTTTGGACGGTTTCGATTTCCCACGCGTGGAAGTGGACAGGAAGAGCGGTGTTGTTGCCTTAATGGGTCATCTGTCCGAGCGCGGTTTTCAACGGATTGCTTGCATAGGCGGGTCACCTGACTTGAAAATCCAGTCTGACCAGCTCGAAGGATACCGTGAAGGTCTGAGGGCAACTGACATTCGTTACGACCCTGACTTGGTGATTGAAAGCAACCTGACCAGTACTGGTGGGTACCAAGCCACCAAGAGACTGCTCTCAATCCCGGACCCACCAGATGCGATCATCTGCATTAACGACGAAACGGCTTTTGGGGTGCTGCACGCGGCTCACGAGCAAGGTTTGACGGTAGGGCATGACTTGGGGGTAGCTGGTTTTGATGGAGTACAGGCATCCAAGCATACCGAACCCCCGCTGACCACGATGGACATTCCGGTCTACGATATTGCTCGTCAGCTGGTGAAAATGCTGCAAGCCGAAATGACTGGCCAGCCGCTCTCCGAACGCCGGGTGGTACTTCAGCCCAATCTGCTGATCCGAGCCTCTACCAGCGGGAAGCTTGCGTAATACACCTCCAAGACGTCAAAGAATATCTTTCAGCCTGGCATTAGACATTAAAGCTCGTTTTGTTGCTGTTGGGAACGTTGATCTTATGGCCGGGCGGCCCAGAGCTGGGACCAATGATCATCTGGATTGCGCTTGGATCAGCAGTTTTTATGCCGGTCTTATCTGCAATATTGCTGGCAGCCTTGCGCGATTTTAATGTGCGATGGGGTGAAAATCCTCCCAATGGATTTTGAAAATCGGCTGATCATGTACCTTAATCCGAAATGCAAGGTCGGCTTACAGGCATCCATGAGCAGCCCAAGACGAGAGGTTGAAGTTTAGGATATTATGACACCCTTTTTACAGCTAGCAATTTCCCTGGCAATTATTATTACTGCGGCCAAGTTAGGCGGTTCCCTCAGCTTCAGGATTGGCCAACCAGCAGTACTTGGAGAACTGATCGTTGGAATCCTTCTGGGCCCATCCATATTAAATTTACTGGAGTTACCATATTTCACCGACCAGCATCTACCTGAGGTAATCCATCAGCTAGCTGAAATGGGCGTATTGATGCTCATGTTTCTTGCCGGCCTTGAAATGCATCTTTCGGACCTGCTTCGCTCAAGTAAGGTAGCAGCGCTGGCAGGGGTTTTCGGCGTGATCCTGCCGCTGATATTGGGGACGATCACAGGTAGGCTCTTTGCGATGGATATTCTGCCAGCCATCTTCGTTGGTCTGATCCTTTCAGCAACCAGCGTCAGCATCTCTGCTCAGACGTTAATGGAATTAAAAGTACTACGAAGCCGGGTGGGAGTGGGTTTATTGGGTGCTGCGGTTTTTGACGATGTTTTGGTTCTGCTCGGCTTAGCTGTTTTCACCGCTGTGACTCAACCGGAGGCAGGCACAGGTCTGATAAACGTCTTGGGGATTATTCTCAAGATGGCGCTTTTCCTGGGTATCGCCTCAGCCATTGGATGGTGGGCCTTTCCAAGATTGAACCGCCGAATCAGCAACTTGCCTGTCAGTCAGGGATTAATCGCGTTTACATTCGTGACTATTCTGCTCTATGCTTGGTTGGCAGAGACGATGGGACACATGGCTACCATCACCGGTGCATTTTTGGCCGGGTTGTGGTTTAGCCGTACCCCAGAGAGAGAACGCATTCATCACGATATCGCAACGATAGCTTATGGGGTTTTTGTACCTGTATTCTTCATCAATATTGGTTTATCCGTAAATGCCAGACAGTTGACCTGGGAGAGCGATCTATTGATGTTGGTTATGGTGCTGGTGGCAGTGATTGGTAAAGTCTTGGGGTCTGGTTATGGAGCTTTTTGGGGCGGTCTTACGCGCCGTGAAGCCATACAGCTTGGTGTAGGAATGATTTCTCGCGGAGAGGTAGGGCTTATTGTGGCTGCGATTGGGATTGAGGAAAGCCTGATCCAGGAGAGTACTTTTTCGGCTGTGGTCGGAGTAGTCATTCTTACAACGATACTTACCCCTCTTCTATTGCGGGCATTGTTCCCCAAGGCCCAAACAAAGAATGCAAAAGCGCAAAATAAATCAGAAGGAGTTTGATTATGGCTTACCTGGTTGTATTAGTAGTAGATGATATTGATGATTGCCCGGCTATCCTGGATGCCTGGGAGGCAGCCGGCGTGTTAGGTGTAACCGTCTTGTCCAGTACTGGTTTAGGGCGAATACGACGGGCAGGACTGCGGGATGATATCCCACTGATGCCCAGCCTGCACAACTTGCTGGAACGAGAAGAAGTAAATCATCGCACCTTGCTATCAGTGATAGATAGCCAGGAGTTAGTCGACAAGATGATCGCCATAGCTCAGCAGATTATCGGCAACCTGGAAGATCCCCACACAGGTTTCCTGTTCGTCGTCCCGGTAATCCAGGCTTATGGATTAGGAAAGCACCGAACCAACAGGTCGGATGAGTAATACCCATTATATGGCTGGGATTGATATGCCAACCTGGCAACTTGAAGAATACTTAAGCCTGCTGTCCTTACTTCCCAGAGTCCTGTGGGCCAACAAAAGCCAGGAGGAAGTGGTATGCACCCGGATCGAATACGGCGTACATGCTCAGCAGTATGCTCTATTGTTCCTTCCTGTCCATCTCAACCGCCAGCAACAGACAGCCGTATTCTTTATACCGGGGGGTGGCTGGCGGATGGGCAACCCAGACCTATTCCGCTTTATCGGTTATTTCTTTGTCAGGTTAGGCTTTCCTACGATATTAGGGGGATATCGCCTGGCGCCCGTTTTCAAGTTTCCGCGCCAATTGGAGGACGCTTGCTGCGGGCTCGAAGCGGGTTTGAAAGCCATGAAAAGTAAGGGCCTGTCAATCGGGAAAGTCATCCTGGCCGGCCAATCCGCTGGCGCCCAACTGGCGAGTCTGCTGGCATATGACCGGAGCGAATCCACCCGGCGATACTTATCCCAAGAGGATATTGCCGGTTTGCTGCTGATCAGCGGCCCCCTGAATTTCTATCTTTGTGGCGAGGGTGACATCTTCAAGCTGATCGCCGATTATGTGGATAACCGCGTCGCCTGGGAACAGGCCGATCCTATCCGCCACGTTCAAGGCGATGTGGATATTCCCTTATTGTGCATACATGGCCAAAAAGACCCCCTGGTGGGTCTTCAGAATGCTTTCACTTTCGCGGCGCAGGTCAAACCAGGCCTTTCCAGGATACAGGTTGTGATGGGGGCGCACCACTCCGACTTGGTCAGCCTTTATTGGGCGAAAGATCACCCGGCAGCCCAATGGATCGCAGACTGGCTGCACCGCTGCTCCGCCAGGAAACGCGCGATCAGAACGAACTGATCTAGAGAACAGGTTAGAGGAATGGAGTTTATTCATGATAAAAGACTGTATGAAGCGTAACGTGTTTTCCATCCCATCCACAGCCACCATCCGGCAAGCCGCGGCGTTGGTTGTTGAGCGACACATCGGTTTGCTGCCGGTGGTGGATAAGCAGGGTAAGCCAGTCGGTATTGTCGGTTTGGCAGATTTGCTCTCACTAGAGTTACCCGACTTTTTCAAACTCCTGCCCGATTTTGACTTCGTACATGACTTCGGCGCAGTCGAGACGACCCGCCCTTCTCCCGAAGAAATCGACCGCCCGGTGACAACGCTCGTTCAGCCCGTAATATTTGTGGAAGAAACCTGTGGCCTGCTGCGTGCTTATGCATTGATGGTGAAGCACAACATTCACGATCTGCCGGTAGTATCCGAAGACGGTACTTTGGTAGGCATCGCCTCACGTGTGGATATCGGTGCAGCGATCCTATCTACCTGGAAGACTGTCACCCCCTCCAATCCATGATGGCACAAATCGTTACCACCTTGATTTTTCTGGCCAGCTTGTGGCTGATCTTTTCAGAAAAGCTCAACCGCACGATCACTGGTCTGTTTGGGGCAGTCCTGATGGTCGGTTTGGGCAAATGGCTGCACTTCTACGATGAAACCCAGGCCGTTGTGGCGATAGACTTCAATACATTGGGCTTACTGTTGGGGATGATGATTCTGGTAGCGCTGCTGGAACCAACCGGCTTTTTTCAATTCCTGGCGGTGTGGGCCGGGCGTTTTTCGCGTGGGAGGCCGGTAGTGCTGCTGGTCTTGCTTGGCACGGTGACCACCGTCGTTTCGATGTTTCTCGATAACGTAACTACGGTGGTATTGATTGCGCCGGTGACCATCTTGATCTGCGAAATTTTGGGCGTCAATCCCACTCCCTACCTGATGGCTGAAGCGCTGCTTTCCGATACCGGGGGCGTTTCCACCCTGGTGGGCGACCCTCCCAATGTGTTAATTGCGTCCGCTGCGGGGTTCTCGTTCAACGATTTTCTGACCCATGCATTGCCAATTGTCCTGGTTGCCTGGCTGGTTGCTTTATTGCTTTTGCGCTATCTGTTCCGCCGCGAGCTGGCAGTCCGTCCGTCCAATGCCGATGTGGTGCTGAAGCTCAACCCGCGCGAATCGCTGGAGGATCCCAAGACCGCCCGGAAGGTGCTGATTGTGCTCGGTGGCGCGATCTTGCTGTTCTTCCTGGAGGAACCGCTCGATCTCAGCCCGGCCTTCGTGGCATTGAGTGCCGCGGCGGTTGCGCTGATCGGGGTGCGGCCAAGCATTAAAGATGTTTTACGACGGATCGAATGGGATGTGCTGGTGTTCTTTGGCGCGCTGTTCGTGATGGTGGGTGGGTTAGAGGCCGCGGGGGTTTTGAGTGCGATGGTTGCTCTGCTGGATGGGCTGCGTGCCATTCCCCCCGTGCTCTTAGGCCTGATATTACTCTGGTTCTCGGCCGGCCTTTCCGCATTCGTGGATAACGTGCCAATCACCATTGCCCTGATTCCGGTGCTTCAGGGATTGGGGACGCACGGGGTGAACGTGCAACCGTTGTGGTGGGCGCTGGCTTTTGGCGCCGGTTTCGGCGGGAATGGTACGATCATCGGATCGACTGCTAACATCGTTGTCGCCAGCCTCTCGGAACGGACGCGTACTCCGATCACTTCTACTCTGTGGAACCGGAGCGGGCTACCCGTGATGCTGGCAACCTGCCTGGTGGCCAGTGTGCTGTATATTTTGGCCTATCCACTCTTTAGTCGTTGACGAGGAGCAATCTCCTGGGTTTAAGGTGATGTTTAACAAGGAATTGCCAACTATTCAACGGTATTAAATCGTCCGCGTGAAGCTCAGAACAACCCGCTGTGTCTTTGATCGTGAGGAGGTTTGCATGGGAGCCAACGAGGGTGAAAACCAAAATCATTCCTTCTGCTACAAACAGTGTATACTATGTCAGAGGCCATAGGTTTATGAGGCAAACCGCGAGAAAACCCACGCGTGGCGAAGTTGAGGCGTTGCTTACCAATGCCATTATTCAATTTGAAAAAGACCACCTGGGCCGAGGACCGGTGGAGGCGCGGGTGTACATCATCGAGGACATGGTGCTCGTTCGCTTGCGCGGCGTGTTGACGCCTGCAGAAATTACACTGGCTAAAACTCCCGAAGGTCACGTTCTGATAAAGCAGGTGCGGACGCAGTTATTGGAGAGTTCACGCACCATCTTAGAAGAGATCGTCCAAAAAGTAACTGGATGCTCTGTCGTCAGTTTACACAGTGACATCAGCGTCAAGACTGGCGAGCGGGTGATTGTATTCACACTGGCTGAGAAATTGGAGGCGCGCCTAGAGCGGCAAAGATAAGGGATCTGTTAGGGCACATGAACCAATATGTAACCCATCCCAGAATCTCCTCGGGCAAGTGTGCATCCGCCTGAGGAGATTCTGGCGCCTAAAGAGTGGTCTCAAGTCCCGGAGTAGTTCCATCAAAGGTCACCCGGCAGCTTAGTTCATATTTTGCAAGAAAAACGAAAGAGGTGCATATGGTTCTGGAACCTGGAG
>Ga0315268_10000493_pt1 | contig 46303 bp, 32 predicted proteins | sample C1_top_MG_FD_204535 | JGI IMG/M metagenome (GOLD analysis project Ga0315268, IMG submission 204535) | Sediment microbial communities from Yellowstone Lake, YNP, Wyoming, USA - C1_top | ecosystem: Environmental > Aquatic > Freshwater > Lake > Sediment | place: USA: Wyoming | collected 2017-08-01 | reverse complement strand
GCTTATGAAGCGGGAACGCCGGGATGTCCTTGGTCATACGCTCTGGGATTTCCATGTCGGGCCGACAGCGGAAAAACTCCGGCAACATATCGACAATTTCCGGCGCAATCCTCAATCTAACCAAATCGTCTTTCAAAGAAGCTACTACGGACGCCAGGTCATCCTTCACCTTAAACCCATCTATCGCCGGCTGCAGTACGAGGGCGTCCTCCTCAACCTTATCGATGTCACGGATCTTGTCTCGGCTAGGGAGCAGGCTCAGGCCGCCAACAAAGCCAAGAGCGAGTTCCTGGCCCAGATGAGCCACGAAATCCGGACGCCGATGAATGGGATTCTGGGCATGACCGAGCTGGCCCTGGGGACGAACCTGTCGCTCGAGCAGCGGGTCTATCTCAAGGGCATCAAATCCTCGGCCGAGAGCCTGATGTCCCTCATCAACGACCTTCTGGATTTTTCCAAAATTGAAGCCAGAAAAATGGAGATGGAGGCCTCTCCCTTCGACCTGGAAAACCTGGTCTTTGAAACTCTGCCCTCGCTGGCCATCCAGGCTTTGAAGAAAAGGCTCGATTTCATTTGCGATATTCCCCCCCGCGTTTCCCGCGCCGTCGTCGGAGACTCCAAACGCCTGCAGCAGATCCTGATCAACCTCATCGGCAATGCCATCAAATTTACGGAGAAAGGCGAAGTCGTCATCAGCGTCCAGGAAGAGTCGAAGACCGACGATCAAGTCATGCTCCATTTTGTCATTGCTGACACGGGGATCGGCATTCCCGAAGAAAAACAAAAGCTCATTTTTGGCGCCTTCGTCCAGGCCGAAAGCTATATGACGCGTCAGTATGGAGGAACAGGACTGGGCCTGTCCATATCGGCCCAACTGGTCGACTTGCTGGGAGGAAAAATTTGGGTCGAGAGCGCGGCCGGAAAGGGGAGCCGGTTTCATTTCACGGCCCGCTTCGGGCTGCAGAAAGACGCCGCGGGAAAACCTGTTCGGGGGGCGGACGCGAATTTTAATGGCTTACCCGTCCTCGTCGTGGATGATCATGCGACGACCAGCCGCTTCCTAAAAAGACTGGTGGCCTCCTGGAACTTGGTTCCTACGGAAACTCCGAACGCGCAGGACGCCACCATCCTTCTCGATAGGGCCAAACAGAAGAAAGGCCCTCCCTTTGCGGTGATCCTCGTGGACGCCCACCTGCCCGGCCAGGACAGCTTCCTGCTTCTTGATTATCTCAAAAGCCGGCCGGAGCTTGCCAGATCCATCATCATGATGCTGAACTCGTCTGGCAACGATGGAGACATGGCTCCCTGGAAAAAATCCGGCATTTCGATTTACCTGAACAAACCCATCAAACCCTCCGACCTCTTGGAAAAAATCGAAGAGATAACGGGAATGGCTCCTCCCAAAAAAGAAGTGGCCCCTGCCGCGCTCGCCAGGACTCCCGACCAGGAGCCCCGTCGCGCCTACCGCATCCTGATCGCCGAGGACAACGTTGTCAATCAAAGGGTCGCGATTTATATGCTCGAGAAACAGGGCCATCAGGTCTCTTATGTCCAGAACGGCGAGGAAGCTATGGAGGCCATGGAGAAAAACGTTTTTGACCTCATATTGATGGACATCCAGATGCCCTTAATGGATGGCCTGAAGGCCACCGAGCTCATCCGGATAAAAGAGAAAATGACGGGCGCCCACATCCCGATCGTCGCCATGACCGCCCACGCCATGAAAGGGGATCGGGACCGCTGCCTGTCTTCAGGAATGGACGACTACGTCGCCAAGCCCTTGAATGCCGCCGACCTCACTCAAGCGATCGAGCGCGCTGTGAAGATGGCGCAGAAAAAACGGTAATCGGCTTTGATTCACTCGCTCCGGGCCGTGACCGAGACGTGAGCTTCCGCGGTGAAGGTTTCCCATTGACAATTCTCGATAACTATTCTATCAAATGACACATCGCGATTATTATGCGGGTGTCCGAATGAGTCCGGAGATCATCAGAAGAGCTAAAAGGGGTCCCATGTCGATTTCTGCGCCGGATTATGACGGGCTTTATCAAACGGAGCTCCAAGGGGATTTCTATGGCGCCGACTACTACCGGCCTCCTCTGAGCGACGTCGACAGCGCCATTATCTATGATGATGGCGAGGATAAGCGGACGGTCGCCGCCCTCCTGGCGTTGAATTTTGGCCCGCGGCGCGTTCTCGAAGCGGGATGCGCGATGGGGTTGCTGGTCAAGGGGTTACGCGGGCTCGGCGTTTCAGCCGAGGGTTTCGATTTCTCGGAGTATTGTATAGAGCATGCTCCCGACGACGTTCGGCCTTGGGTCTACCGGGGGGACGTGCTCGATTGGAGGAAGCCCGGAGAGCCGTACGATATGATCCTGGCCTTGGACATCCTGGAGCACTTGCCCCCGGAAAAAGTCCCCCAAGCGATCGAGAATTTGACTTTGAACCTGGCTCGCGACGGGATCCTGTTCACCGTGATTCCGGCGTACGGTCCCAATGCCTTCGGGCCGGAGCTTTATCCTCTCCAATACGAAGAGTGGCGCCGGGATGCCGCCTTGGGTGTTCCCTTCCGCAATATCCCGCTCGATGATAAAGGCCGTCCTCACCTCGGCCACCTGACGCATGCCACAGTCGATTGGTGGGAGGGGGCGTTTCGGCGCGCCGGCCTGCGGCGGTTGGGAACGGTCGAACACTTGCTCCATGAGCGCTACGATTCCTGGCTCGAATTTTCGCGCCGCTCGTTCTTCGTCTTTGCCAGGTCCGGACACTGGGGGTCGCGGAAGGCTGCTCGCCGTCTTCTACGCCGGATCCGCGCCGTGCCCGGGCTTCCTCGGGGATTCTGGGGTTGGGAGCGCTGGGGCGGGGATTTATGGATGCGCTGGACAAAAAAAGAAGCTTGGGATCCTGTCGAAATCTTGGGCCGGATAGATCTGGAGATCCGGGCCATCTGCAATCATCCTGATATCGCCGCCGCGCCGGTCCGGGTGAGCTTCCGCATTGAGGAGGGCGGGTCCGAAACGCTCGAGATCGGGGACCATGACTGGCACGCGCTGAGGCTTCCATTGCCCCGCGGCGCGTTTGCGGCTTTGGAGATCAAATGCTCCCGGACCTGGATTCCCAAAGAGGAGGCCCCGGAAGGCAGGCAGCGGGAACTTGGCGTGGGGATTAGTTATCCGCGCGCCTGAGACATTTTCTTCCTGCCTCCGCGCATACCCAAACTCAATCGCTGCGTGGAACGGTTCAATCATCGAGCCCCAACATTACCAAGGCAGTGGGCGAGTCCACATCATTGACAACAGGAACGCCCGGCCCTATAGTAGGGACTCATCCGGCATGAACACCGTGGGATGAAATGAAAAGCGTCTCATCCGGGAGGGCCGCCGCCCTTCTTCTCTCGGCGATAGGATGGGGATTTATCCATCAGGTTGGCTCGGCCGTCACTCCGAGCAGCGCCAAAAATGCCGCCGGATCCCGCTTCAACCTGATTCTCATCACTATCGATACGCTGAGGCCCGACCGCCTGAGCTGCTATGGCGGCCGGCAACTCCAAACCCCCAGCATCGACAGCCTGGCGGAAAGGGGACTGGTCTTCTCAAGGGCGTTCGCCCATTCCACGACGACTCTTCCCTCCCATGCCAATATCCTCCTGGGATTGACGCCGCTCCGGCACGGAGTGCACGACAACGCGAACTTTAGAGTCGATCAAAGCTTTCTTGCCCTCGCGGAATTTCTCAAGCAATTTGGCTATTCTACGGCCGCCTTTGTCGGCGGCTTTCCCCTCGCTTCGAGGTTTGGGCTGAACCAGGGGTTTGATCTTTATAACGACGAATTCGAAGGGCTGACCTCCTCCAAGCAGGTTTACAGAGAACAAAAGGCCGAGGTCGTCGTGGACCGATCTCTGCGCTGGCTGGACCGTCAAGCGGCACCCTTTTTCCTGTGGATCCATTGTTTCGATCCTCATCATCCTTATGAGCCTCCCGAGCCGTTCAGATCAGCCTACAAGGACCGGCTCTATGATGGCGAGGTGGCCTATGTTGATCATGCGCTAGGGACGTTTCTCGGTGCCGTCCGCGACAAAAAGCTTTTCGGCAATTCGATCATTATCTTCACCGGGGATCATGGCGAATCTTTGGGCCAGCATGGCGAAGAGACGCACGGATTCTTTGCTTACAACTCAACCCTCTGGATTCCCCTGATCATCTGCGGCCCGGGCATAAAGCCCGGGAGATCGGACCAGCAGGTGGGACACACGGATATTTTCCCGACCGTCTGCGACCTCCTGGGAGTCGAAAAACCTTCCCCTCTTCGGGGCGCATCGCTCCGGCCGATCCTCGAGCAGAAGAAGCTTCCTCAAAGGGCGATTTACTTCGAGTCACTTTATCCGTACTACAGCCGCGGCTGGGCTCCGATCTACGGCTATCTCCGCGGGACGGAAAAATATATCGACTCCCCGATCCCCGAGTTGTACAACATGGATAGGGACTTCGAGGAGAGCGAGAATCTGATGGCCGGGAAAGATGTGAACCTTTATAGAGAGGAGCTGGCCAGGGTCACCGAGAACCTCTCTCCCCTCGAAACGCCGGCAGGCGGAAGTCGGCTCGACCGCCAGTCGCTGGAGAAATTGAAAAGCTTGGGCTATCTCACCAGCCCTCAAGCTTCCAGGAAAAAGACCTACGGGCCGCGGGACGACGTCAAAGTCTTGCTGCCCTTCCACAACAAGTCTCTCCAAGCGCAGGGCCTTTATGAAAACGGCCGAAAGAAAGAGGCCGTCGAACTCCTGCGGAGCATCCTGGCGGAAAGGAACGATGTGGATATCGTTTATACCGACCTCGCCGAGATATATGAAAAGGAGGGGAGGTCCGCCGACGCTCTCGACGTCCTCAAAAGAGGAGTCGAGATCCTTCCCGCCAATGTCAGGATCGTTTCGATGTACATCCATTTTCTCAATATCGCCGGACGCTTCGACGAGGTCATCCGTTTGATCACCGCCGGCGGACAGGTCTCCTTTGAAAAAATTGCCGAGAGCTGGAATGAGCTGGGCATCGCGTATATGTACAAGGGCGATTTCCGCAAGGCCCAAGGGGCCTTCGAACGAGCCCTGACGTTGGGCGAAGATGATTCCGCGGTCTATCGGAATCTGGGGGAGCTCTTTCTCAATGAATTCGTCGAGAATAAGGCTCCCGGGGCTTACCAGAAATCTCTCGATGCCTTCAAAAAGGCTTTGGCGGCTAACCCCCGCGATGCCCTAGCCCACTACGGATTAGGAGTCGCCTTGCTGAAGGGGGAGAACCTGGCGGGGGCAATCTCCAGATTCGCGAAAGCTCTCGAAATCGACCCGGATTATAGGGACGCCCTTTACAACCTGGGGCTGGCCTATTTTAGGGCCGGAGAGTATGCGAAAGCTCTGCCGCGTCTTGTGTCATTCAAGGAAAAGTATTCGAGACTCCTCAATCCCGATCAGCTTAAAACGCTCGATTCTCTGATCGAGAAGTGCCGACAGCGATAGGCACTTTCCTTCCGGCCGGACGAAGAGGGACTAGAGGAAGGGCAGGTAGCGTAGGATTTCGTAATCACTGACCTGCTTGTCGAATTCGGCGCTGACGTTCTTGGCGTAATCCTCAATCTCGCGATGTTTGTTAGCGATAAACCGGGCGAAGATGTGGTCGCCGAGAGTCTCCCTGAGCACTTCGCTTTTTTCGGCGAGTTTCACGGCCTCCTCCAGGTTTCCGGGCAGCGTCTGGATTTTGAATTTTTTCTGGCGGCTGCCGCTCATCTTGTAGATATTCTCTTCGACGGCGGCAGGCACTGGATAGCCCTCTCGGAGGCCCCTCAGCCCCGCGGCGAGCATCGTGGCGAAGGCCAGGTACACATTGCAGCCGGGGTCGGGCGAGCGCAGCTCAATCCTGGTGGCGCTCTCCTTGCCGGGTTGATACTCCGGGACCCGGATATACGCCGAGCGGTTACGCTGGCCCCAGGCGATGTAAACGGGGGCTTCATAGCCTTCGATCAGGCGCTTGTAGGAGTTGATCCATTGGCTGAAAACGGCCGAGATTTCCCGGGCATGGACGATCAGGCCGGCCATGTAGGAGAGGGCGAGTGGAGAGAGATGGAAAGAGTCGTTGGCGTCGAAAAAAACATTTTTGCCAGCCTTCCATAGGGATTGGTGGACATGCATACCGCTTCCGTTTTGGCCGTTGATCGGTTTGGGCATGAACGTCGCATAGAGCCCGTGCATGCGGGCGACTTTTTTGACCATGTAGCGGAAGATCATGGCCGTGTCCGCCATGTCCAGGGCGTTGGAGAAGCGGAGATCGATCTCGTGCTGGCCGTGGGCGACTTCGTGGTGATCATATTCGGAATCGAAGCCCATTTTCTTCAGCAGAAGCTGGATTTCTTTCCGGATCTCGCCGTGCTGGCCGCCGAAGAAGTAGCCTCCTTCATCGAGAGGCACGGCCTCTTGGTTGTTGGCAAAAATGAAAAACTCGAGCTCGGGGCCGACTTTGAAATCGTCGATACCGAACATGTCTTTGGCCTGCCCCAAGCCCTGCTTGAGGCGATACCGGGTGTCACCGACATAGTGACTCCCCTCGGGTGTCATGATATCGCCGAACATGATGGCCTCGCGCCAGGCTATCTCCGGAGCGAATCCCCGATATTCCCAAGGGAGAACCCGGAAGGTCTTGGCTTCAGGCTTGATGTTCAGGTCGCTCTCTTCGATGCGGACGAAACCTTCGACGGACGACCCGTCGAAACCCTTGCCGTCCCGAAACGCTTTTTCGAGTTCGTAGCTGGGAAAGGTGAAGTCCATGGGCCTCCCCAGAATATCGGGAAAGATGATCCGGACAAACTGGATATTCCGGGACGGATCGAGAACCGTCCTCAGGACCTCGTCTTCGTTGTCGAAACCGAAATTCTTTTCGGTCTTGATGTTCAGACCAGGCATTTCCAACCTCCTTTCAAGCGTCTGCCCCGGCCGGGGATTCGGCGGGGGGCCGAGGGCCCGCCGCGTCCGCGGCCGATATAAACAAATATTAATAAAAATATGCTAAAAATATATAATTGTCAATATAAAAATATTAAATATTGACAATTGTAAATATATTCTCTATTATCTAACATAGAGGAAAATGCCCATGATCGACGATTTGGACAAAAAAATCATCAGGATTATGAATCAAAATGCCAGGAAAAGTTTCCGTGAAATCGCCAAAGAAGTCGGGACTTCGGCCGCGGTCGTCATTCACGCTGTCAAGAAGTTGGAAGGCCTGGGAGCGATCAAGGGATACATTCCCGTCATCGATGCTGGCCATTTCGGTTTTGGCCTGATGGCCGTGATCGCGCTCCGCATCTCGCAGGGAAAACTGCTTGAGACCCAAAGAAAGATTGCTCGAATCGGGCAGGTCGCTGCCGTTTATGATGTCACCGGAGAGTGGGATTCGGTCGTGATCGCCTATTTCCGGGGCCGGGAGGATCTCAACGACTTCTTGAAGAAGCTGAATACGATGCCCTTCATCGACCGGACGGTCACCCATATTGTTTTGAACATTGTCAAGGACGAGCGACGGGTATTTGTCTGAAATGTTTTCTTGACAGCCGGGGGGGATGTGCCATAATACGTTTGCGGCTCGGAGGCCGGAGAAATGCCCAAGAAAGTTTATGAACCCATCGGACACCACTATATCGTCGAAGCGTCCGGATGCAACCCTAAAATCATCGGCAGCGTGCAAAAAGTCCAGGAAATCCTGGTCAAAGCGGCCGAGATCGCCGGCGCCAAGGTCTGGTCAATTTCTTTCAGCAAGTTTCCCCCCAACGGCGTGAGCGGCGTCGTGGTGATTTCGGAATCCCACATTTCCACGCACACCTGGCCGGAGATGCGCTATGGCGCTCTCGACATTTATACCTGCGGCAACAAGGTCGACCCGGAGAAGGCGGTCGTCTATGCGGTCGAAGCTTTCGGGGCTTCGACCTCCCATATCACGGAAATCACTCGCGGCATCGACGAAGGGGATTGGAAATTTTTCCACAGCTTCGTCACCTGGGAAGAAGATTTCAAGAAAGAGCTCAAGAAAAACCTGGAAAAGAAATAAGACCGTAAATATAGTTTACAAAACGTAAACACTCTTCTTCAAAAATTTCAAGCTAAGTCTTTGAAAATGCAGAATTTCGCACTGCTCCGGAAGGATCCTTATTGGCACGAAAAATGCTTTGGAGTTATCCCGGAAAGAAAATGAGGCGTCCAGCCCGAGGCCCGTTTTGTTATAATAATAGAGTGAGAGGAAGGCTTTTTAGAATCGCCGCGGCGGCCGTGTCCGCACTCTTTTTTTTCGGTTTGCACACTATGGCTGCCGGCGAGACGATTGACGAACTGTTCGCCCGGCTCAAGAAATCCTTCCAGACAAGGGATGTCGCTTCTTATCTGAATGATTTCTCTCCGGATGTCCGCCTGAAAGAACAGTCTCTCGTAACCTCTTTTCTGGACCAGTGGCAGATGCAAAGAGTCATCTTCCACCGGGCTACCCGGGGCAGCGAGGGTGACTCGAGTCCGAGCCTCTATTATCAAGTCCTCTATGAAAATGATTATTCCGCCATGCTGGAGACCTGGCACGTGGTCCTCGAAAGTGCCGCGGGGAACTGGCGGATTCAGGCCAAGGAGGTGACAGGGCGGATCAGCAATCTCTTGAAGGTCCGGATGCCTTCAGGGAAGCAGGGGCGCGCCGCGCGCGTCGAAATCCGGCACGACGACATCCAGATCACCTTCAATGACGCTTGGGTTTTTTACGACAACATCCCCAACCAGGAAACGGCGCTGATCATCATCGGCAAAGGCCACCTGTTTTTTTCACCCTCCGACCCCGTCGAAAAACACCAGCTCGAGCTTCTCTATAAGAAAGATTTCCTCGAAGACAACCTGACCGACGTGTTTCTGCGTTTTTCGAATTCATTTTTCGAAACCAATATCCGGATCAGCCCGGCCGCCGCAGGAAACGAAGCAGTAGTCCCGGAGGGGCTATCCCGGCGAGCGTATTCGTTGTTTATGGAATACTACGGGAATTCCTTCACCATCGAAAATTCCCTGACGAACGAGCTTCTCTCGTTTCCCCCGCAGGGCCACCAGGCCGTGTTCGAATTGGGAACCGCTCGTCTTGGCGATTTGACCTATATCAACTCGCCGTTTTCCGAAGAGGAGATACACCTGATCTCTCGAAAGGATAACCGGCTCATCAACCTGTATTCGCCCGCCCGGGAAGAGGGGGCTGGAAAGCAGATGTTCATCTCTTTCGGGCAGAAATTCGATGTCCTGAGCTACGGGATCGAACTGGATTTCAGGCCGGAAGATTTTTATCTTTCAGCCAAGGCCCGGGTCGAGATTCTCCCCCTCAGAGACACTCTTGACAACCTTCAGTTTACCTTCAATCCCGGCCTGAGCATCCTGCGCATCTATGACCAGCAAGGCCGGGATCTGTTCTACACGCAGGACAAGCTGAGGAAATATCTCTACATCTACCTTCTTGAGCCCGCCGCAAGAGGGCAACCGGTGACTATCGAAATGTACTACCGGGGGGCGCTCGAGCCTCCTGTTCAGACGGCAGATATTCTGCCCGGAGGCCAGTTTAATGAATCGATCTCGCTCATCCTGCCCCGCTTTGAAAGTTATCTCTACAGCCAGGCGGCTTTATGGTACCCCGCCCCTTCCGATGAAGATTATTTCCAGGCTCGGATGAAGTTCAGCGTTCCTCCGGGCTATATCTGCATTGCCAACGGAACGCTCGTCGAGCAGGGGAAGCTTGATGAAGTCCAGCGAGTCCTGGCCTTGGATAAAATGGGCAATTCCCTCTATAGCTTCGAAACGAAAAATCCCGTGAAATACCTGTCCTTCATCGTCGGCAAACTCAATCCGGTGACGAACGGAAACGGCAACGGTCCGCCAACCCCCGTGCCGATCCGGGCCTTAGTCTCCGAAGACGTGAGAGTTCCCCGGAAGAACCTCCTGGAGGATACGCGTTCTATTTTCCAATCCTATCAAGATTGGTTCGGCCCCTATCCGTACGAAAAGCTCAGTGTTGTCTATCGAATCTGGCCGACCGGCGGCGGGCACAGCCCGGCGTCATTCGTCGTCCTGAACGAAATCCCGCGAACCCCGGACGTCAATGTCTCTTATGTAAACCCCCAGAGTCCCGTCGACCTCTCCCGCTACAAGGAATATTATCTGGCTCATGAACTCGCCCACCAGTGGTGGGGTCAGGGCGTGACCTGGGCGGAATACCACGACCAGTGGCTGAGCGAAGGATTATCCCAGTTTGCCGCGATTTATTATCTCAAAACGAAACTCGGCGACCGGGTATTTGTGAATATCCTCAAGAAATTTGCCCAGTGGACGGACAAGAAGTCCAACTACGGTCCCATCACTCTCGGCTCGCGCCTGGGAGCCTTAGATTTCATGGCCTACCAAGCGATCGTTTACAACAAGGCAGCCGTGGCTTTGAACATGCTGCGGGAACTCTTGGGAGATGAAGTCTTCTTCAAGGGGTTGCGACAGTTTTTTGAAGACTATAAATACCGTGCCGCCAGGACGAGGAATTTTGTCCGGGTCATGGAGACGGTCGCGGGGCAAAATCTTCAGGCTTTTTTTAAGGGCTGGTTCGAATCCCACACGCTCCCCGAGGTCTATACGGCGCACGTCCTCCAGAAATCGGAGGAGGCCTATGTCCTCAGGTTTCGAGTGAACCAAACCAGGGACGTTTTCGTCTTCCCCCTTTGGCTGGAATGGGAAGAAAACGGGCGGCCCATCAAACAGAAAGTCGTGGTTAATGAAAAGACCAAGGAATTCGAATTCCGGCTCAGCTCAAAACCGACCAAAATAAAAATCAACCCAGATCAGCTCGTTCCTGGGAAATTTTCGTGAGAGGAACTTCATATTTTCCTTGTTGAGGTCCCCGCCTGAAAAAAAGCCGGCCAGCCCGTCGCTTAGAACTCGCTGACGTCGATGCGGAGCCTTTTGATCATCTCATTGAGCGTCGTCGGTTTTACGCCCAGCTGGCGAGCCGCGCTTTTTTGTACGCCCTTCGCCTTTTTCAAGGTGGCCACAATGAGCCTTTTCTGGAAAGCCGCCGTCTGGTCCCGGAGGTTGAGCTCCGAAATTTCTTGATCGAAGGCCGCGGATCGGTCGGGCCGCGGAACGATAAAAAATTCTGGAAGATTCTCGCGAGTGATGATTTTAGCCTTGGCGAAGACGACCGCCCGTTCGATCAAGTTTTCCAGTTCCCGGACGTTGCCCGGCCAGCTGTTTTTTTCCAGGATGTCCATGACGTCTTGCGAAACGCCCTCGATCTCCTTATTGTTTTCTTTGGCGTAGAGGTCGATGAAATGTTTGACGAGGAGGGGAATGTCCTCCTTCCGCTCGCGCAGGGGGGGTAGCTCGATCTTGATGACGTTCAGCCGATAGAACAGGTCTTTGCGAAAGGCGTTCTGCCGGATGAGCTCTTCGAGGTCGGTATTGGTCGCGGCGATGATCCGGACATCGACTTTGATCGTCTTCGTGCCGCCCAGCCTCATGAATTCCTTGTCCTGCATGACACGCAACAACTTGGCCTGCGTCTCCGGGCTCAGAGTGGAAATTTCATCGAAGAAAATCGTCCCGCTGTCAGCGGCCTCAAAGAGGCCCTGTTTTTCGCTCACCGCGCCGGTGAAGGCGCCCCTGACATGGCCGAAGAGATGGCTTTCCAGGAGGTCGGGAGGAAGGGATCCGCTGTTGACGACAATAAATGGATAATCTCCCCGGTTGGAGTTCAAGTGGATGGCGCGGGCGACCAGCTCTTTGCCCGTTCCGCTTTCGCCCTGGACGAGGATCGTGCTCCGAGTCGGCGCCGCCGCCTTGATGAGTTCGAAGATTTTTTCCATCGGCTTGCTCCGGCCGATGATATTGCCGAAGCTGAACTTTCGCTTGAGCTCGTCGCGAAGCCGGAGGTTCTCCTCCTGGAGGGCTTTGTGCTCGAGGCCCCGCTCAATGGTCAGCAGCAGTTCGTCATGCTTGAAGGGCTTTTGGATATAGTCATAGGCGCCCATCTTCATGGCTTCGATGGCTGATTCGACGGAGGCGTACGCCGTAATGATCACGACCATCGCCTGGGGATCGATCTTCCGAACGCCCTTGAGCACCTCCAAACCGTCCATCCCAGGCATGAGCAGGTCGAGGAGGACCAGGTCGAACTTGCGGGCGGCATGCTTTTCGAGCCCTTCCTCCCCCGAGGAGGAGAGTTCGACATTATAGCCTTCCGAAGTCAGCAGCTGGCTGAGGATATCGTGGATCACCGGCTCATCATCGATGACATGGATCAAGCCTTTGTTTCTCATTGGTTAATCTTTCTTGTCGGGGCGGCCGTTTTTAGGGAAGCTCAATTTTCGCTTGTCCAGGTCCTTGGGGATGGAAATGATGAAGGACGTGCCTTTTCCTGCTTCGCTCTGGACGTCGATGCGGCCTTCGTGCTCGTTGATGATGGCGTAGGCAATGGAGAGCCCGAGGCCGGTTCCCTTGCCCAAGCCTTTGGTCGTGAAGAAGGGGTCGAAGATATGGGGGAGATGCTGCTCTTTGATTCCCGTGCCCGAATCCGTGATCTTGACGTGGACCTCGCTCTCGCCCTCCGTGAGGTCAATCCTGAGCGTGCCGCCATGGGGCATGGCGTCAATGGCGTTCAGAATGATGTTGATGAAGACCTGCTGGAGCCGCTCGCCCTGGGCCCAAATGAGTTTCACTGGCGCCAGGTTGAGCTGGAGCTCGATATTCATCGTCTTCAGCTTGTAATCGATCAAGGAGATGATTTCTTGGAGGCTGTCCTTCAGGCTTACCCGGTGGAAAGCAATGTCCGAAGGATTGCGGGCGAAGTTGAGAAGGTTTTTGATGATGCGTGAAACGCGGTCGGTTTGAGACTCGATTTTCTCCAGGATCTGGGCGAAGTGGGTGTCCGAAATCTTTTTCTGGAGCATCTGGACATAGCTCGAGATGCCGGTCAGCGGCGTATTGATTTCGTGGGCGACGCCCGCTGAAAGAAGACCGATCGAAGCCAACTTTTCGGATGTCACGAGCTGCTGCTGAAGCCGGATTTTGTCTGTAATGTCCTCGAAGACGATGATCGTCCCGTAGGGATTCAGCCGATTGTCCAGGAGCGGAGTCTTGGCGATGTCGAAGATCTTCTTCTCGCCGGAAGGCATATCGATGGAGATCTCGCTGAGGAGGTGATAATCTTGCTGGGTATCGGGAGGAAAGAGAGCTGCGAAATTGTCCGAACCCATGACGTGCATCAGGCTGTCGCCGATGACCTCTTCCTTCCTGCGGGCAAAGTGGTCCTCGAGGACTCGGTTCCAGCCGATCACCCGGCCGTTTTGGTCGAGCACGGCCACGCCGACGGTCAGGCTTTCGATGATGTTCTCGCTGTAGTCCTTAAGCCGCTCGAGCTCCTGAGCGCGAACGCTAGCCTGGTTGTAGAGAGAGGCATTTTCCAGGGCCAGCGCTACCGGCGAAGAGACCGTCGTCAGGAGCTCCCAGTCTTCGCTGGTGAGAAAGGTCGTGTCGATTTTTTTGCCCATAGCCAGACACCCGATCAAGTTATCCTCGACCTTCAACGGCAGGAGATGCTCGAAACCCGAGGCGCGGAGGTCTTCGAATTTTTGGGGGAGCTCCCGCTTTTCGCGCAGGCTGTAGAGGGAAAGGGAATCTTTTTCCTTCAAGTCCTTGTAGATTTGGGGATCAAGAGTCAGTTGGACCGGGATTTCTCGAAATTCTCCTCTGGCGCTGAACACCGTAAAAGTCCGGCTGTTGGCTTCGACAGGAAGGAGCAAGGCCGTATTGCGCAGGGACAGGGCGTTGGCGATCAAGTCGAGGAGGGAACGGGCCAGATGTTCCAGGTTCCGTTCCCGGCTCAATTCCTTGCTGATGGAAAGCAGGGTTTTCCGATACTGATAGCTGCGTTTGTAAAAAACCCGGTCGAACAGCGATTGAAAGAGCTTCTTGAGCGGGTTGAACATAGTCACGCCCAGGATGATAGCCAGGATCCACAAAAGCAGGGTGTTCAGCTTGTTTTCGGCAAAAATCTTGGTTTGGGCGCCGACGGCCAGGAAGAGAAGGGCCAGGACGAAGTAGGAAAAGACCAGGGTGGCCGCTTTCTTGAGGATGACCTCCAGGTCCATCAGTTTATACCTCGAAATCGAGTAGGAAAACGATAGGGGAACCAGCGCCTGGAGAAGAATCGTCAGCTCGGCCGCCTGGGAAGGGGCGTGTCCCGCCAGGAAGGGGATGGCGTAAAAGATCGTGAAGGGCAGGATGCCGAAGCCAAGGCCGTAGACGACCCACTTGAGCTGTCGCCGGACGAGGACGCTCGGATGCTTGATGTAGCTGTGAGAGATCGTCGCCAGAGTGATGAGCGCATAGCCGGAAAAATGGAGGAGATCGAGCTTTTCCAGAGCGCTGTAGACCCGGAAAACGAGGAGGCTGTCGAGCCGGTTGACGTAGGGAAGATGAATGATGATCCTGAGGAGAAGAAGCACGAGTCCCGGAACGTAGAGGAAGTAGATGAGAGACGGCCGCTCCTTGATGAACTTCTTCCTCAGCGGAAAGATCAGGAAATAATGGAGGAGGAGCGGAGGAAAGGCCAAGAACGCCGCCTTGTCCAGCCAGTAGAAAAGGCTGTCGAAGAGGTCGAGCTCACCTGTCGGGGAAAATGTGTAGAAGGAATAGAGAAGAAAGGAGAGAAGATAAAAGAAGATGTTGGGAAGGGAGAACGGCTTGGCTGAATTGAAAAACACGATCAGGCAGACAACCAGAGTCATCAACCCGATCAGGGCCAGATAGAAATAGACGAGGCTGGCCCCCTTTTCGCCCAGGAAAAGGTTATAGTTGAAAGGGGTGATCTCTCCCGCCCGATAGACCTCGTAGGTGACCTTTTGCCGAGCGTTACCCGCCCGCCACAGATTTTTCACGAGCTCGATCTTGTTCGTGACAACGATCTTATTTTTAACCAGGCTGTAGTTGATGGAATAGAGGATATCGCCTTTTTTGATCCCAGCAATGTTTGCCGGGCTGCCGGTTTCGACGTAGATGGCCGTCAGGCCGGCAGGTTTCGGCTCCCAGACAACGCCGTCGGTCGGCTCTTTCCAGTCGATCTTCCTGTAGATATTGAATCCGCCAAGAAACAGGATGAGAACGAGAGGGACAAGCCACCAATAGGCCTTTTTGTTCATGGACGCTTCATTATAACTTCAATTTTTTGAAAAATCCAAAAAATTGAATCCATTTTTCAAAAAATATATGGCGACTTTGCCTAGTCCAGGATATGTCTGGCACCTGCCCGAATCGCCCATTTAACGGCAGGCTGCCTGAGAAGCCTTTCCAAGCGCCGGTCCCCCTTGAGCCCCAAAGGCTTAGTATCCCTGAGCAGAAAATTGTCCATGTAGGAATTGGACTGTTGCTTGCCCGGCTCGGTTTGCTGGGGGAGGACGAAACCCCTCAGAGCAACAATCAACAGGACCGACTGCAAGAGGAAAAGCGCCACCCGGTCGATGATTTTATGCCTCATCGTCCTTTAAGAATATGACGATTTGGGATGTTTGTCAAATTCCGCCGGGGGGCGCCTGATTAACATTTTCGCCTGGGAAAGGATAGATATAAATGAGAAGGAATATTGTCTCTTGCCGACGTCATGGCCAATCGCGGGCGCGGGGTGTGCCCCAAAAGCCCGGCATTGGACTGAGCGGCACAGAGCCCGAGCCTGATTGACAAAGGCGGGGCATTAGCCTAAGATTGAGGCAAAAATTTGCACTTTTTTTGTGTCGACTGACGCGAACGAAAGAGTGAAATAGCCAAGATGCCATATTTTCTTTGCCGCCTGGCTGCTGACGACGGCCGGGTATTTTCCGAATCGTTCCTGGCCTCTTCGCTTAATGAATGCCGGAGGCATTTCGAGTCCGAAGGCTTCCTTGTCCTGGCCGTCAAAAGGGACTGGAAAAAAGTAAAGCTCTCCTCCCTGGCGCTTGAAAAAAAAGTCAAGGATAGGGATTTTATCATGTTCAACCAAGAGCTCACGGCCCTGATCAAGGCCGGATACCCCGTTCTCCGCAGCATCGAAGTGATTTCGGCTCGGGCGAAGAACGTCTACCTGAAGGAAATTCTGAAAAAGGTGGAAACCGACATCCGGGGAGGGAAATCGCTTTCCGAGGCGTTTGCCCCTTTTGAAAAGCGGTTTTCCAAGATCTACACGGCGGCCCTGATGGCGGGGGAACAGAGCGGCAACCTGCCCGAGACGCTCCGTCAGTTCATCCTGTATGCCAAGGTCATCGCTCAGACCAAGACTAGAATCCGCTCCGCTTTGATCTATCCGACGCTCCTCCTCGTTTTTTCTTTTGGCCTGATGGGCGTCCTGATCAATTTTGTCCTCCCCACCTTTGCCGGGTTTTACAGGGATTTCGAGGCCAAACTTCCCTTCATAACCCAGCTCCTCATCGGGGTGGCCATGTTTGTTAGGAGTCACTGGTATCTTTGGCTGCTCCTCATTGCGATTTTAGTCCTCGCCTATATCCAGATGAAGAAGAAAGAGGCGACTCTCATCCTCCTGGATAGGCTCAAGCTGAAGACGCCCTATTTCAGTGGCATCTGGACCGAATCTGCGATCTCGATGTTCAGCCGGACGCTGAGTCTTCTTCTTGAGGCCGGCATCGCCCTTCTTCCGGCTGTCGGCGTCGCCATGCAGGCGATCCCAAACAAATTCCTCAATTCTATGACGGCGGGCCTGCCCGCGTCCATCAAGAACGGAGAAAGCCTGTCCGAATCGCTGGCCAAAGCCGAATTTTTCCCACCCCTCTCCCTGGACATGGTCCGGATCGGCGAATCATCGGCCAACCTGGGAGGGATGCTGAGAGAAGTCGCCGATGTCTATGATGAGCGAATCCAGTCCAAAATCGACACTTTCGTCTCGCTCATCGAACCGGTCATCATCATCTTGATGGCCGTCCTGGTCGCAGCCATGTTGCTTTCCGTCTATCTGCCCATTTTTAATATCATCAAGGTCGTGCGCTAGGATGAACAAACAGGACTCGAAACAAGAAGCCCAAAAGACGCTCCAGTCTGAAGAACGGGAGACGCGCAAACTCGCGGAGCGGTACCATGTGCCCTACATCGACCTGGCCTCAGCGGCCATCGACCGCGACCTGGTTTTAACCTTCCCCCCCGACTTTCTCTACCGGTCCAACTTCATCCCGCTTGAGGCGGATGAAAACGGCATCAAGATCGCCATCGCCGACCCTTCGGACATTGCCACGATCGACGCTATCGAGTCGTTCCTGGGCAAGAAAGTCGCGGTCCATGCCGCCCCGGCCCGAGCCATCCATGAGGCCCTTCGCAAGAGCGAAACCGCCCTCCAGGTTCTCAAGGACGCCACCGAGGGGTTCATCACCCAAGTCGTTGAAAAAGAGGGCGGCGAAGAAGAGGAAGTCATTTCGATTGAGAAGCTGGCCGACCAGGACGGCTCTATCATCAAGCTCGTCAATACGATCATCTTCACGGCGGTCCAAAAGCGGGCCAGCGACGTCCATGTCGAATCCAAGGAGGAGGGAGTCCTGATCAAATACCGGATCGACGGCGTGCTCAGCGAAGCCATGGAGCCGATCGCTAAGAAATTCAAGTCGCCGATCATCTCCCGGGTCAAGGTCATGTCCGACCTCGATATCGCCGAGCGCCGGGTTCCCCAGGACGGCCGCTTCCGTCTTAAGATCAAGGACAAGACGATCGACTTCCGCGTTTCGATCATGCCCAGCATCTATGGCGAAGACGCCGTTATCCGTATCCTGGACAAGGAAATGATCACCGAGGCCATCCAGGAGCTCAAACTCGACCTGCTCGGATTTTCCGACCTGGTGTTGAAGAAATTCCGGCGCTACATCACCCAACCCTACGGCATGATCCTCGTCACCGGGCCGACGGGAAGCGGCAAGACGACGACTCTCTATGCGGCACTGAGCGAAATCAAATCGCCGGAAGACAAGATCATCACGATCGAGGACCCCGTAGAATACCAGATCGACGGCATCACCCAGATTCCCGTCAACGAGAAGAAGGGATTGACGTTTGCCCGCGGCTTGAGGTCCATCCTCCGCCACGACCCCGATAAGATCATGGTGGGCGAAATCCGGGACCCCGAAACCGCCCAGATTGCCATCCAATCCGCCTTGACCGGGCACCTCGTTTTCACGACGGTCCATGCCAACAACGTCTTTGACGTCATCGGCCGCTTTCTCCATATGCAGGTCGATCCCTACAGCTTCATTTCGGCCCTGAATTGCATCCTCGCCCAGAGACTCGTCCGGGTCCTGTGCCAGAAATGCAAAGCGGCCGTCAAATACGACGATCGACAGCTCCTGGAGTCGGGTCTGGACCCCGCCGTCTACAAAAAGCAGGTCTTTTACGAAGCCCAGGGTTGTCCGGACTGTCACTTCACTGGCTATCAGGGTCGGACGGCGATCGCCGAACTCCTTGAGTTGTCCGATCCAATCCGGGAAATGATTCTCGAGCGCAAACCCCTCTCCGAAGTCAGGAAAAAGGCCAAGGCCGAAGGGATCATTTTCTTGAGGGAAGTGGGCATCGACAAGGTCCTCAGGGGCACCACCAGCCTGAAAGAGCTCAACAAGGTCACCTTTGTGGAATAAGCCATGACGTCCATCGTCAGTCGCCTGGGGAACTTTTTCAGCGAGCGGGAAGTCCCTCCTGTCGTTTGCCAGTTTTCCCGCGCGTATTTCAGCGGGATTTACTTTTCCCGCAAGGACCGGCGCTTCGGCAGCCATTTCGTCCTGCCGCTGCCGCCCGGGGCGATCGAGCCGTCCTTCGATAAAAAAAATATCCTGAACGGGACGGCCGTGGAAGAAAAGATCAGGGAAGGCATCCGGAGGTTGCGCACCGGAGACCATTTGATGGCGCTTCTCATCCCTGAATTCTGCCTGAAAGTGTTTGTCTTTTCCTTCGATCATCTTCCCGCCTCGATCAAGGAACGCGACGCTCTCATGCGCTGGCGGTTGAGCAAAGCGCTTCCGGTCACCCCGCCCGACATGCGCCTGGCCTACGATATCATCCCCTCCGATGGACAGATGAAAGTCTTCTTGGCAGCCGCCCGGTCTTCCGTCATCCAGGAATATGAAGGGCTATTGGCACGGTGCGGGATGCAAGTCAGGGCTGTCGGGATTCCCGCCCTCCACCTTGTCAACCTCCTCAAGAAAAGCGGGGATAAGAACGCGTTGATCGTCAATGTTGAACCCGATTCAGTCAGCCTAACGGCCGTTTTGGACTCTGCGATCTCTCTCTACCGGTTCAAGCCGTTCTTGACCGATCCCCTTCACCCGATGGCAGCGGCTCAGAAATTCGAGACGATCATCAACGAAGTGGAAAACACGGCCCACTTCATTGAAGACCGGGAGAAGAAAAAAGTGGAGGCCGTATGGGTTCGGTCCGCGGTCCCGAAAACCGAGGGCGATCTTCTTGACTTCCTGAAAGGGCGGACATCTCTCCCCTGGCGGCCCGTCGATCCGGGCGGACCTCCCATGGCCGATGCCGGCGACCAACAGGTCCTCGCGACATTGATCGGACTCGTGTCATGACAGACTGGAAGACGGTCGACGTGAACCTGGCCAGCCAGCCTCTCCGCAACCGCCGGTTCTTCTTTGCCGGAACGGGGACGCTGGCAGCCGCTTTTGTCCTGGTCACGGCCCTGGCCGGCACACAATTCTTGAAATATAAGCGCCAAGAAAAAGAGGCCGGGCAAGCGCTGGCCCGGATCATCCGGCTGAGCGAGACGGCCCAGAGGGAGAAAGCGGGCTGGACTGCCAAAGTTCAGGACCTCAGCGGCAAAAACAAAGAAAAAATCGACTTGCTCAATAGCCTGATTCTCAACAAAAGCTTTTCCTGGGTGGAATTTTTTTCTCTCCTGGAGCAAGCGCTGCCGGCCTCGAGTTTTCTCACGACCATGACGCCGGAGCAGACCCCAGCCGGAAATCTCGATGTGCGCTTCAAAGTCGTCACTCAGAATTTTGGCGATCTTCTCCAGTTCGTTCAGAATCTTTACCGGCTGGGCTTCAAGCGGGTCTTGGTGACCAACGAAACCCAACTCGAAGGGCAGATGCTCTCCGAGCTATCGGCTAGCTATGAAAGAATGGATTAGCCTTTTAGACATCCGCGAGCGGAGAGCGGCGGCCGTTCTTTGCGCGCTGCTGGCTGCTTCGCTCTTATTCCTGGCCTTCGTTCTGGTCAAAGTGCGCGCGACGGCCGGCCGTATGGTGCAGCAATGGCGGAGCGAAGAACAAAACTCCCAGAGGCTCAATGTCGAGAGAGATGAGAGCCGGCGCAATTTCCAGAGATGGCAGGAGGCCGTCGGCGATATGCAGGAACTCGAAAAAAGCTATTTTTATGACCAGAAATCCTCGTCGCAGAACTTGCAGGTCGACCTCCAGCAGATCCTCGCTTCCTCCGGCATCAACTTGTCCCAGATCAAGTACGATTATTCCGAATTCGCCAAAGAGGGGATCGCCAAAGTGGAAGCCACTTTCACGATCTCCGGCTCGTACGGAGCTTTGAAAAAATTCCTGGACACCGTCGAAGGACGGCAAAAATTCATCTTCGTCGAGAAAATCGCCTTTTCTCAGATCGCCTCCCAGGGAGGACAGCTCGAACTCAGGATCAATCTGGCGGGGTACTATGGGCGGTAAGAAAATATTTTGTTCGCTCGTCGCAGCGGCGGGCCTGGCCCTCGTCTGCAGCGGTCAGCCCGCCCAGAAGGCGACCGGCCAAGGTCCCGGCGTCGGGCCGGCGAAGCCTCTTATCCGGAAGGATCTGCTCCGAAAAAAAACGAGGAACGCGGCCGCCGTTAGACGTGACCCCTTCTCTCCACAGAGTAACTTCGCCAATACGGCCTTGCCTCCGGTCCTGCCGAAAGGAAAGACAACTCCTGACGAGGACATCACCCCTCCGGAAGCCCCGTCTTTGACGCTGCATTATATCGGTTTCAGCGAAAACGTTTCCCAGCACAAATTCGTGGCCATGGTTTTTTTCCAGGAGCAGGTCACGGCCGTCCAGGAGGGGGACACCCTGGGTCCGGGCTTCAAAATCCGAAAGATCACGGCTAAAGAGCTGCAGGTCGAGGGGCCCGACGGGAAAATCCTGACGTTTTCCCTTGGAGGAGAACAACAATGAAGAAAATCGCCTTGATAATCATGATGGCCCTGGCTGGCTGGGGGTGTGTCACGCTCAGTTGGAATTACAAACAGGGCACCGAAGCGGAGATGAACAAGAAGTGGGAGGAAGCGATTCAGTGCTACGAGAGGGCCAGCCTGGAAAATCCTAAGGAGCCGGTGTATCGCCTGGCTTTGATCAGGGCGAGGCTCGGGGCCAGCCAGTTCTATCTCGATCAGGCCCGCCGGCTTGTCGCTCAAGGCAAAAAAGAAGAAGCCAAGGCTCAATACGCCAAGGCCTTGTCGTTCAACCCGAACGATACGTCGATCGTTTTGGAAGCCCGGACACAGACGATGGAGAAGCCGAAAGAGGCCGAGACGAAAAGGGAAAAGCTGGAGTTTCCCATCAAACTCAAGGCTAAGGACGAAAAGCTCCAGCTCCGAATCGGCTCGGAAACGCCGCTGCGCTCGATTCTTCTCACTCTGGGCAAATCGGCCGGAATAAACATCATGTTCGACGCTAATTTCAAGGATATTCCCTTCACGGCCGACCTGGCGGATATGAATTTCGAGGCTGCCCTTCGGCACATTTGCACCGCGACCAAGAATTTTTATCGGATCATCGACGAGCGGACGGTCATTGTTGTCCCCGACACGCCCCAGACGAGGATGCAGTATGAGCCGAACGTCATCCGGACGTTTTACCTCTCCAACATCAAGGCCGAGACTCTGGTCAACTCGCTGATGATGATGCTCCGCTCCCAGGGGCAGATGAGGATTTCCTCGATCAGCTTCGACAAGGACTTGAACTCGATTACCATCCGGGATGCCCCCCAGGCGGTCGAGCTGGCCGAGAAGCTCATCCGGCTCTGGGACAAGCCCAGGGGCGAGGTCCTGATCGACCTTGAAATCATGGAAGTGTCCCGGACCAAGCTCCGGCAGCTGGGCATCAGCTTCAGCCAAAACATCGTCGGGCTGGCCTACGGCGAAGTATCGTCCGACGCCTCGACGACAGGCTGGATCAACCTCCCGAGCATCGACCTGTCCAAGACGGGCAACTTTTGGATGAACTTCCCGATTTCGTATGCTCAATTCCTGGAATCGGACACCGAAACCAAGATCGTCGCCCAACCCCGATTGCGCGGCGTGTCCGATGAGGAAATCAGCCACAAAGTCGGTCAAAAAATCCCCATGCCTTTGACGCAGTTTTCGACCTACGCCGCCGGCGGGGTCAACAATGTGCCGATCACAAGTTATCAGCAGCAGGATGTCGGCATCGAAGTCAAAATCAAACCGCGCGTCCATCTTGAGAGAGAAGTCACGCTCGAACTCGAGATCAAGGTCACTTCCTTGGGCGGGGCGGGATATGCCGATATCCCGATCATCAATAATCGCGAGATCAAAAACGTCATGAGGCTCAAGGACGGCGAAACCAATCTCATCGCCGGACTGCTAAGGGATGAAGAGCGGAAGACCCTCAAGGGTATTCCGGGCCTCAAAGACCTGCCTGTCGTCGGGAGGCTGTTTGGCGCGGAGGACACGACGCTCGACCAGACCGATGTCGTCCTGACCATCACGCCGCATGTCGTCCGGACCGTTCCCTTGGCCGCGGAGGACATGAAAGCCGTATGGGTCGACGTCGAGTCCGTTACCCCCGAGAGGGCGGCTCAATCCGCGGCCGAAAGCCTTCTGGACCGGGAGATTAATCCCGACCAGGCTATGCGGGCGATCCAGCAACGGCTGGGTGAGGAAGGGAGCGGCAGCCAGGTCATTTTGCTGCCCGCCAATTATGAGGGTCCGGCGAACCGTGCTTTCAATGTCGCGGTGAATATCCGGAGCGATCAGGAAATCGGAAATATGTCGCTGACCATCAGCTTCGATCCAAAGCTCATATCATTAAGAGATGTCCGGGAGGGCGGGCTGACACGACAACTTGGTGAAAAGGTCCCGTTTATGAAGAATTTCGATAACAACTCCGGCCTTTGCACCCTAGGGTTTTCCGGTCCGCAGCTTGGCCGGGGTATGAAGGGCGGAGGGACGCTGGCCACTTTGGTTTTTGAAGGCAAGAGCGCCGGGCAGGGCTTCATCAGCGTTTCCAATACTTCAGCCATGAGCGTCTCCGGCCTGGCGGTCTCCTTCCCGCCGGCCCAGTCTAAAATCGTCATCCGCTGACGGGCTTTTGCGCGATACGCCCCTTGCCCCGCAAATAAAAACCCCGATTTTTCTGCAGGTCGCATCTATCCAACGGGGAGTTTTGACTTTCCCAGAATTCTAGATTATTCTGGGACCATGATATTTATTTTAGCGGGTGAGGTGGGCTCCGGCAAGACGACGCTTCTGAAGAAGATCGTCGGCGAGCTCGAAATCCGAGGCATCAAAACGGATGGTTTCCTGAGCGAACGGATTGCCGACGGCGAGGAAACCGCCGGCTACGATTTGTTCGACATGAGGAAGAGGACGCGCATTCCCTTCCTGAGACGCAACGGCAGGGTCGGCTGGCAAAAGGTCGGACCGTATTTTGTCCTGCCGGCCGGGCTGTCCGAGGCCGAAGGCATCATCGCCCGCAGCGGCCGGCCCGAACTCTTAATCGTCGATGAAGTCGGGCCCCTGGAGCTCGAAGGAAAAGGCTTGTGGCCGGCCTTGAGCCGCGTCCTGGCCGATCCCGGCCGGCGGTGTTTCCTGGTTGTTCGGACGGGTGTCCTCGCTGATTGTCTGAAAAAATTCAAGGAACCGCCCGTTGAGATTTTTGAGACGAAGACCAATGATATGAATGGGATTGTCGCCGCCGTCAAGAGCCATGTCCGCTAAAGTTAAATTTTTCGCCTATTTTCGCGAGCTTTTCGGGGCCAAAGAGAGAGAGATGCCGCTCGGGACAGGGGCGACCGTCAAGGAGGTGCTGGCCATCCTTTGCGACACGCCCGAGCGCCGCTCCGAAATCTACGACGGCCAGGCGCTCAAGGCTCACGTTGTCATTATGAAGAACGGCGCCGGGATTCATTCCTTCCAGGGTCTGGCGACACCCGTCGGCGATGGGGACATCCTCTCCATCTTTCCCCTCATGGGAGGCGGTTAGGCTGCTTCTCTTGTCTTAAGGGATTCGATTTAGTATCCTAAAGTCCAGAGAAGGAAAGGTTTTGGAAAACGATGGACGGCGCGCCCTACGGTTTTCATGGTCGGATCCTGGAGATCGACCTCTCGCGCGGCGACGTCCGGACCAGAGAGCTTGAGGCTTCCCTCATCGCCGATTATCTGGGCGGGCGCGGCCTGGCCACGCGTCTTTTTTACGATTCCGTCGATCCGGGCTGCGACCCTCTTGGCCCCGACAACGTGGTGGTCATCGCCACGTCGCCCCTGCTCGGCACCAATGCGCCGACAGCCTGCCGGGGACACATGGTTTTCAAATCGCCCCTGACCGGCGTCATCGGCACGTCGAACTCGGGCGGAACCTGGGGCAGTACCTTCAAAGCCACCGGCTATGATGTCCTCATCATTAAGGGCTGCTCGGCCAGCCCGGTGATGATCGATATCAGCCCTGAAAACGTGGCGGTTCTCCCCGCCGATCATCTATGGGGGATGAATGTCCACAAAACCACCGACGTCCTGACCGCCGACGGCAAGCCGGGTCATCGCCCGCGTGTGCTCTGCATTGGTCCCGCCGGAGAAAATCTGGTCAAGATTGCCGCCGTCGTCAACGACAAGAACCGCACGTATGGCCGGTGCGGCCCCGGTGCCGTTTGGGGAAGCAAAAAACTTAAAGCCGTCCGCGTCCGTGGCAAAGTCAAAGTTCTCATCCAGGACAAGGAGCGCTATCAGTCCGGATACGACCAGTCGATGTACCTTCTCAAACAGGCGCCGGTCACCAAGCGCCTGCTCCGCGAGCTGGGAACATCGGGCCTTGTCGAACTCATCAACCTTATCAACATGCTGCCGCACCGGAATTTTCTGGACAGCTATCATGTCGAGGAAGACCTGGAGAAGGTGTCCGGTGAGACTCTGGCCAAGACGCTCCTCGAGCGGGCCGGCGGATGCTTCCTCTGTCCCATCGGCTGCCAGCGACACACTCAGGTTGAGGGAGAAAGCGGCCAGGGGGAAAAAGGCGAAGGACCCGAGTATGAGACTGTGGTGATGATGGGACCGCTCTGCGGCGTCTATGACCTGACGGCCATTACTCTCGCCAACTATCGCTGTAACGAGCTGGGGCTGGATACGATGAGCTTTGGCGGGACGATGGCCTGCGCTATGGAGCTGGCCGAGAGCGGCTATCTGCCGCCCGAGGAAGCCGATGGTCTCAATTTAAAGTTTGGAAGCGCCGGCATCTTGGAGACTTTGGCCTGCCGGACGGCATACCGACAGGGGATCGGGGACGCCTTCGCCGAAGGCTCCTTTCGGCTGGCCTCCCGGTTCGGGCACCCCGGGCTTTCGATGTCTGTGAAAAAGCTCGAAATTCCGGGCTACGATCCAAGGGCTTCGTTCACCCAGGCCCTTGGCTATATGACCTCGCCCACGGGCGCCTGTCACCTCCGAGGAGGCTACGCCGTCTCGCTTGCCTTTTTCGGTGGGACCAGGGAAATCCCCCGCTTCAGCCTGCTCCAGTCACCGATCGCCATCCGCAACATGCAAAACACGGGTATCCTCCAGGACAGCCTGGGGATCTGCCGTTTCACGGGGTTCGCATTTTCCTCCGACCCGTGGGCCCGCATGGTCAGCGGTGCGACCGGAATGGATTTCTCCGTGGCCCGGCTTGAAGAAATCGCCAATCGCATTGCCGCGCTGGAGCGGATGTTCAACTGCGAGGCCGGGGCTCGCTCGAAAGACGACGCTCTTCCCGAGCGGTTCAGCCGGATTCCGATTGTCGTGGCTGGCGAAGACAAAGTTGTGTCCGTCGAGGCCCAGGAAAGAATGAGAAGGGACTACTACGAGGTGCGGGGTTGGGACGAAGAAGGGCAGCCAAAGGAGAGCCTGCGCCGAGCCCTGCGTCTCAGAGGCAGGACGGTATGAATCATCGCATATGGAAGGCCAGCGAAGAGATCCTGAGGCTTTTTCAATCGATCGGCCGCGCTTCGCTCGCATACGACATCCAGGACAGCCACAGCGGCAACATGGCCATCCGCATCCGGGATGAGGCCGGCCGGGACGAGATCATCATCACCGCCACCGGTTCGCAGAAAGGCGATCTCGAGCCGGACCAGATCTGTTTTTTATCGGCCACGGAAACCGATTATGGGTACTACAAAGCGTCCAGCGAGACGGACATCCACGCCCGGATCCTCTCCCTCGAGGGCGTCCGGGCTTCGATTCATGCCCATACTAAAGACCTGGCCGTCGTCACGTTCGACGACGCGGACAAGCCCAACCGCCCGGCGGATTTCATTCCCATCGATCCGCTCGGCTTCTACCACCTGGGCGGCCATATCCACGTGGATTGGGTCGCGATTCCGAGCGGTTCGGCCGAAATGGCGGAGGTCATCCCCAAACGTCTGGCCGACCATCCCGTGACCGTCATTCAGACGCACGGAACGTTTGCCCGAGGACGGACGCTCAAGGAGGCATTCTTTCTTGTCTGCCTGGCCAACCATGCGGGCGCCGTCGTCCGTCAGACAAAAAAACAAGGCTCAGATATCGGCGGCCTTCGCCGAGCCGTCCTCGCCGATCCGGATTCCTTTTTCAGCGGCCGGCCGGATAGTTATGCTATCGAGGGGGACGAAATTTGCGATTTTCCCGAGGAAACCGAGATTCTCAGGGAATTCAAAAAGTCCGGTGCCCGGATTTTCGAATCGCGCTTGTCTCCCTTTCACAGCGGCTCCATGTCGGTGCGAGGAGTCGGCGACCTTCTCTACGCGCCGAAGGCGTCGATGCCGCGCGAAGTCGGAGGGCCGCTCTTGCGGTTGCCGCTGCGCGCCGATCCCGCGGATTCGGCCGAGCTCGGCCTTCATAAAACGATTTATGCGGAAACCGATTTTCAGACCGTCATGCATTGTTATCTCGCCGAAGCCGAGGCCCATTCGCATTTTTGCTATCCCGGGGAGGATCGGTCCCAGGACCGGATCGTCCCCATCGACGCCGAAGGCAGTTTCCTCTATCTGGTCATTCCCGTGGTGGCGGCGAAGGTCGATACGGAGACGCTCATCCGCCTTCTCCAAGATTACAAAGTCGTCGTCGTCAAGGGAGGCGGAGTCTGGGCTGTCGGTCACCAATCACTGTCCGAAGTCCTGCACCACCCGTCTTCGCTCCGGGAAATCTGCTTGTACCGGATGGGCGCCCTCGAGCAGGGTTTGGATTTGCGAAAAATGGAGCCCAAAAAAGCGAAGCGCTGGTAATGAGCTAGGCCTGGTGGTAGAAAAACAGGGATGTCAAACTTTGGCGAGTGCCTGGGATTATTGAGCCAATGAGCCTTTGGATTGAACAATTCGTCGAACGGGCCGGGATGGCCGGAGCCGAAATTGAACGGATCCCAAGCCTCGACGAAGCGGTCGTCTTCCTGAAGAATTTTTTCCTAGAGAATCGCCTCCAGACCGCGATCATCTCCCCAGAGCTCAAGCGGCGAGACCTGTTCCGGACTGAATTTTCAGGCTTTCCGACGGGCCTGAAGGAGGGATCTCTCTGGGTGGAGGCCGGCCTTGGCGCGGCGGATTGGGGAATTGCCGAGACCGGGACCTTGGTCCGTTTCGATCGCGGCGATGAGGAGAAAAATGTCTGGACGCTTCCGGAAATCTGTCTTTGCCTTCTCGAGGAGGCCAGAATTGTGCCGCGTCTGGAAGATATTTCCGCCGAAATCGCCGGCCACCTCTCCCCAACCGCTCTCCCTTCGCCCCAGGTTTCGCTGATCACGGGGCCCAGCCGGACCTCGGATATTGAATCCGTGCTGACGATCGGCGTCCACGGCCCGTCAAGACTCATCATTGTGCTGATTGCAGAATCACCGGGCCAGGCAACGAGGGCCCATGTCCCCAGATAAATTCAGATGAAGAAGATCGACACCTCCCTCAAGACCGTTCTCCACGACTTTTCCCTGAGCTATCTGGCCAAGAGGCAAACTGCGCTCAGAGGCTATGATTTTGAAGCGCTGCGCACGGAGCTTGCCGCCGTGAAGGACAGTGCTCTGGAGAAGAATGAGAGGCTCTTAGCGCGGTTTGAGGAGCAAGCCCGAGCCCACGGAACGATCGTACTCAGAGCGCGCGACAGTGAGAAAGCCAACCGAATGATCCTCAAGATCTGCCGGGACCACGGCGTGCGAACGATGGTTAAAAGCAAGTCGATGGTCAGCGAGGAGACCGGCCTGAACGGATTTCTCGCCGCGCACGGCATCGAGGCAAAGGAGACCGACCTGGGCGAGTGGATCATCCAGCTTGCTTCAGAAAAGCCGACGCACATGGTGATGCCGGCCATTCACCTGACCCGGCATGACGTCGCGGCTCTTTTCTCCAAGACGACGGGGCAGGCTGTGCCGGCGGAGATTCCTGCCCTCGTCCGCATCGCCCGTCAGGAAATACGCAAAGAGATCTTCGCCGCCCAGGCGGGCTTGACAGGGGCTAACGCCCTCATTGCCGAGAACGGCGCGGTTGTGGTCGTCACCAACGAGGGAAACGGCCGGCTCGTATCCACGATCCCGCCCGTTCATATCGTCCTGGCCAGCCTGGAGAAGATTCTTCCAAATGTCGATGATGTTTTGTTGCTTCTCAAGATTCTGCCGCGGAACGCCACCGGGCAATCCATCACCAGCTATGTGTCTTTCATGGCCGGGCCGGGCAAAGGCCCGCAATATGTCATCCTCCTCGACAACCACAGGTCTGCGATTCTGGCCGAGCCGCGATTCCGCGAGGTTCTCCGCTGTGTCAAATGCTCGGCCTGTTTAAACGTCTGCCCGGTCTATCAGCTTATCGGCGGTGATGAATTCTCCCACGTCTATATGGGCGGCATCGGCGCCCTGCTCACGGCCTGGATCCATGGCCTCAAAAAAGCAAAAAACCTAGCCCGGCTCTGCCTGCGCTGCCACCGCTGCGAGGCGTATTGCGCCGCCAAAATCGGGATCGCCGACTTGATCACGGCCTTGGCGGAACGGATCAACGCCAAGGCGGGAAAGCCTCTCTGGAAGCGCCTGGCCTTCGACGGCGTGATGGCCCGGCCGGGTATCCAGAGAGCCGCTTTCGGCGCAGCCCGGAAGGCCCGGCCCCTGATCGCCAGAAAGGACGGCTTTAGTAGGAAGCTGCCCGCCTGGACGAAAAAATACGACCGCTTCCGCAGCCTCCCAGCCCCGGCGAGGAAACCATTTTCTGACCTGTTTGAAGAAACGGATGTCACTCAACCACCTAAAAATAAAAAGGTTAAAAGCCAGGTGACCCTATTCGCCGGATGCCTGGTCGAGCATTTTTATCCCGAGATCGGGATGAGCGCGGCGCGGGTTCTCTCGGAGCTTGGCTATGACGTCAGGCTTGCCCCCGCTCTATGCTGCGGATTTCCTCCCGCGAACTCCGGATTTCGAAAAGCCTCCAGCCGAGCATTCTCAAAGCTCTTAGCTAAAATCGAGACCGAGTCTCCGATCCTCACGCTTTGCCCCACCTGCACGACGATGCTGGCCAGGAAAGGTCCCGAAATAGAGGATTCGGAGAAGGCCAAGGAATTGGCAAGACGGGTGACGACGTTCGGCCAGTTTATTTATGACCATAACTTCGATCGTCTCTCGGCCATGAAGCCGCCGGCAAGGACGGCCTTGCCCGCGACGTACCACGATTCCTGTCATCATAAAAACGTCCTCAAGGCTTCCCGGGCTTCGCGGACGCTCCTCGAAAGAGCCTTGGGCAGCAAACTCATCGAGATGGATGAGTCCGACAAATGCTGCGGCTTTGCGGGAAGCTTCTGCGTCGAAAATCCGGCAATTTCGGAAGCGCTGCTCTCCGATAAACTGGACGCTATCGAAAAGACCGGGGCCGTCCTCGTCGGCCTGGACTGCCCCGGCTGCCTGCTCCAGGTCCGGGGCGGCTGCCGGATCCGGGGCCTCGGCATCAGAGTTTCTCACACCGCTGAAATCCTGGAAGATGCAATTTGCGGGAAGTCCTGATAAAATAACCGTTTCTATTTCTGTCTGAGTCCGGGAGGCAATATGAATCAAAAATTTATCACACTCTTCCTGATGGGCGCGCTGGTCGCCCTGCCGGGATGCAAAAAGGAACAAAAAATTAACTATCCAGTGACGAAGAAAGTCAGCCAGGTGGACGAATATTTCGGCAATAAAGTCACCGATTCCTACCGCTGGCTCGAGGACGACAATGCCGCCGACGTCAAGGAATGGGTGAAGGCTGAGAACGAAGTCACGTTCGGCTACTTGGCTAAAATCCCGTTCCGCGAAAAGATCCGCGCCCGGGTAACCGAAACCTTCAATTATCCTCGGTATTCGGCGCCTTTCCGTGTCGGCGAATATTATTTCTTTTCCAAGAACGACGGCCTCCAGAACCAGTCGGTCATCTACATTCAGAAAGGATTGGAAGGGCAGCCGGAAGTCTTCATCGACCCCAACCTGCTGTCTCCCGACGGCACGGTGCGCATTGGCTTGATCGGATTCTCCGGCGATAAGAAATACGCCGCGATCTCCCGCGGCGAAGCGGGCTCAGACTGGTCCGAGATCAGGGTCATGGAGATTTCAACCAAAGCCGAGCTTCCGGACCGCATCCAATGGGTGAAATTTTCCGGCGCGTCGTGGCAGGGAAACGGGTTCTATTACAGCGCCTATGACAAGCCGGCGGCGGGCAAGGAGTTGACAGGCAAGAACGAGTATCAAAAAGTTTTTTACCATAAGCTGGGCGACCCGCAGGCCAAAGACGCTCTCGTGTATGAGGACAAAGAGCACCCGCTGCGCTATTTTGGGGTGTCGGTCACCGAGGACGAGAAGTACGCCTTTCTCAGCGTGTCCCAGGGGACATCGGGGACCGAGCTCTATGCAAAGGACCTGGCCAAAAAGAACGCGCCTTTCGAGCTTCTCATCAAGGGATTCGAGTTCGATGCCGGCGCCGTCGATAACGTCGGAGATAAATTTCTCGTCTTCACGAACGCCGACGCCCCCAATTTCAAGGTCGTCCTGATCGATCCGAAGAAGCCGGCCAAGGAGAACTGGCAGACGATCATCCCCGAGCAGCCGGACGTTCTGACAGGAGCGAATACGGGCGGAGGGCAGCTTTTCTGCACCTATCTCAAGGACGCCAACACGAAGATCTTTCAGTATGGGCTCGACGGCAAGCCGGTCCGTGAGATCGCCCTCCCGGCCTTGGGGACTTCGGGCGGGCTAGGCGGCTGGAAGGATGACAAGATCCTGTTTTATACGTTCACTTCATTCACCTTCCCCCCGACAATCTATAAGTATGATATCCAAAACGGAACGTCTGAGATCTTTCGCAAAGCCGAGGTCAAGTTCAATCCCCAGGATTACGAGGTCAAGCAAGTCTTTTACGAAAGCAAGGACAAGACCAAGGTCCCCATGTTTATCGTCCACAAGAAAGGTCTGGCCCTCGACGGAAAGAACCCCTGCTTTCTGACTGGATACGGCGGATTTAATATCAGCATCCAGCCTGCTTTCAGTCCCTCCTATATCGTCCTGTTGGAGAATGGAGTCGTGTTTGCTGAGCCCAACCTGAGGGGAGGGGGAGAGTATGGAGAAAAGTGGCACAAGGCGGGGATGCTCCTGAACAAACAGAACGTATTCGACGATTTCATCGCCGCGGCAGAGTACCTCATCCGGGAAAAATATACCTCTTCCAGCCGCCTGGCGATCGAAGGAGGCTCGAACGGCGGGCTGCTCGTCGGGGCGGCCATGACCCAGCGTCCAGAGCTGTTCAAGGTGGCGCTGCCGGCTTTTGGCGTCTTGGATATGTTGCGTTATCACAAGTTTACGGTCGGGTGGGGATGGTCAGTGGAGTACGGCTCGAGCGATGACGAAAAGAATTTCAAGAATCTCTACGCCTATTCTCCCCTGCACAATCTCAAGGACGGCGTTTCCTATCCGGCGACTCTCGTCTCGACGGCCGACCATGACGACCGCGTCGTGCCCGCCCATTCTTTCAAGTTCATCGCCACCCTGCAGGAAAAAAACAAGGGCAGCCATCCCGTTTTGATAAGGATCGAGACCCGCTCCGGGCACGGCTCGAGCAACATCAGCAAAGCCATCGACGAATTGACGGATGTCTACTCGTTCATGTTCTACAACATGGGTCTGAAGCTGGAGAGCAAGTAAGACGCCCGCATTTTTTTCTCGTCTTTTTTTTCTTCGTCCTGGCGCTCCCAGGGCTTCCAGTCCAATCCGAGGACGTATTTTTGCATCCAGGCGATTTCTTCGATGTCCCGGATGCGCTGGTGGCGAGGTTCGCCAAAGCCATGCGGCTCGCGCGGAAACTTGACGTAGCGGACGGTCTTGCCCATGTCTTTGAGATAGGTAAAAAAGTTCATGCTCTGGGGTTCCGTGTCTGTGGTGTCGTTGGCGCCGTGGAGGATGAGCGTGGGCGTGGTCACGTTCTTGGCGTAGGTCAGTGAGGATTTTTCTTGATAGCCTGCGGGGTTGTCCCAGGGCGTGCCTCCGATGTACCACAGGCGGACGTCGTGGTTGAAGCCGGGGCCGTATTCTGAGGCCCAGTCCGAGACCATGGCCCCGATGGAAGCGGCTTTAAAGCGGTTTGTTTGGGTGATTGTCCAGCCGCCGAGAATGCCGCCGTAGCTCCAGCCGCGAAGGCCCAACCGGTTGGGATCCGCAGTCCCATCCTTGACGACTTGATCTACGCCGGTCATCAGGTCCCAGTAATCGCCGCCCCCGATATCGCGCATGTTGCCGCGAAGGAGAGCGTCGCTTGCGCCGGAGCTGCCTCGGACGTTGGGGCACAGGGAGGCGCAGCCGAGCCCGGCATAGATATGATAGATGGCGCTGAATCTGTTGCTAAATGAACCCGCCGGTCCGCCATGGATATTCAGGATCAAGGGGACTTTTTTCCCGGGCTTGTAATCCGGCGGCAAGTACAGGATTCCCTCGATTTCCAGGAGATACCCCTGATTGCGGCGGTTTTCAGAGCGGGCCGTCAAAAGGACTCGGGTCCCATCCGGGGAAGGGTCGAATCCCCCGATGATGATTTTTTCGTTCGTCAGCTGAACGGCTTCGCCGCCTCCCGTGGACATCAGAAAAATCTGTGCTTTTTGATCGACAGGCCGGGTAAAACTCAAGAATTTGCCATCGGGGGAGAACTGAAATGAACTGCCGCCCGCCTCGCCGATATACTGATAGGCCTCGCCCCCCTCCGCGGGTGCCTTAAAATACGTTGTCTTGCGCTTGTTTTTCGCCCAATCGAGCTCGGATAACGAATAGAAGACGAAGGATCCGTCGGGCGAGAGCAGCGCGCCGCCGGCGCCGACAATGTTCAGGCTGTCGTCCACGGTCATCGGCCGCCGCTTGGTTTCCTGGGCATGGAGGACAATCGCTGCGGCGAAAACGGCGGTGAGGATGGCCGCAATTTTTTGTGTCATGGCTGCCTCCTCGCAGAATTTTTAAGAATAATATGTGGAATCCGGAACCCTGTCAACGCGAGCCGGCACGGGCTTGATCTTCGCAGTTGCATCCCGGGTTTTTCTTGACTAAGATGATGAGGAATTACGTCGAAAGGACGGTGGCCATGAAAAAATCACGGGTAGTCTCTTGGATTTTTTTGGCGTTCCTCATGATCCTCCTCTTTTCGTCTTGCCGAAGCTCGTCCTCATCGGGCGCGGCCCGCATCGAAGAGACGCAGCAGGCGATTAAAACTTATCCATTTTCCGACCCCGACCCGGTGCCCATCATGGCCCGCTCGGGTTCGTGGGAGAGCGGGGCCAGGCTTTATCCATATTTTGTTTTTGATGGCTTCAGCGCCGCCGGCACGGACAGGTCATGGACCGTTGTCCGCCTGGAAAATCCCTATCTTGCGGTCTCCGTTCTTCCCCAGGTCGGCGGAAAAGTCTGGGGTGCGGCGGTGAAATCCGGCGACAGGGAATTCCTTTACACCAATCATGTCCTGAAGTTTCGGCAGATCGCGTTGCGCGGCCCTTGGACGTCGGGCGGCATCGAATTCAATTTCGGCGTCGTCGGACACGCCCCCTCGACGGCGACTCCGGTCGATTATGTCGTCCGCCGGAATTCCGACGGCAGCGTTTCCTGCGTCGTCGGGGCCATGGACCTGCCCTCGCGGACGCGTTGGTCTGTGACGATCCGGCTGCCCCGGGACAAGGCTTTTTTTGAGACAAACGGCGCCTGGCATAATCCGACGCCGTTCAGCCAATCCTATTATTACTGGTCGTGCGCCGCCATCAAAACGGCCGACGATCTCAAATACATTTTCCCCGGCCGGGCCCAGATCGGGCACGACTATTCCGTCCCTCTCAAGCCCTGGCCCATCGATGAGCAGGGTCGCGACCTTTCCTTATACCGGAACAACGCTTTCGGGGGTTCCAAGAGCTATTTCACGGTCGGCGAATACAATGATTTTTACGGGGCCTGGTACGAGGACTCCGACACGGGCTTTGGCCACTGGGCCCTTTATGACGACATGCCCGGCCGCAAGATATGGATCTGGGACGAGTCGCGGGCGGGTGGGATATGGGTCGACCTGCTGACCGACAAGGACGGCCAATACACCGAGCCTCAGGCCGGACGCCTGCTCAACCAATCCGACCACGAGTTCTTCGCTCCGCATACGGCCGACCGCTGGCGCGAGATCTGGTTTCCCTATCAGGATATCGGACCGATGATGAAGTCCTCGCCGGCCGGCGTCTTGAATGTCGATGGGGCGGGCGGCTCGGTCAAGCTTGGTCTGTTCGCCTTGCAGTCCATCGATGACGACTTGGTCATCAGCGCATCGGAAAAAGAGCTCTATCGCGAGCGCCTGAGGTTGAAGCCCAGCCAGGCTCTGAAAAAGAATATCCCCGTCGACCTCCGAGGCGAAAAATTCACGGTCGCCATCGGCACCAAGCTTGTCTACCAAAGTGATCCGGCCGCCTCCAGTTTGGAAAGACCTCTTCGTTTTCAGGCCGGAAACGAAGCGACGGCCGAAGGTCTTTACCTTGGCGGGCTGCGCTTGGAGAAAGCGCGGATGTATCAGGAGGCGCTTCAAAAATACTTAAATTGTCTGGCTAAGGAGCCCGTTCATCTCCGGGCTCTCGTTCGGACGGCTGAGCTCTATACGCGCCGCGGCGAATACCAGAAAGCCCTGACCTACGCTAAGAAAGCCCTGGAAAACGACATGTATGATCCGGAGGCGAATTTTGCCTACGCGGTCATCTGCCGGCGCTTGGGCAACTTGGTCGATGCCAAAGAAACGCTGGGCTGGGCGGCCCGGTCCATGGAGTTCCGGTCCTCGGCGTATGTCCAGCTGGCGGAGATCGCCCTATCCGAAAAAAACTATGACCTGGCGGCGGAATACGGCCGGCGAGCCGTCAGCGCCAACTCCAATAATACGGGCGGATACGAAGTCCAGGCCACGGCCTTCCGAAAAATGAATCTGCCCGAGGCCGCGAGAAAAACGATCGATCAGGTTCTGGAGATCGATCCCTTGGACCACCTGGTCCGTTTCGAAGCCTATCTTCTCGACCCGACTCCGGGTAAGCTCGAGGCTTTCAAATCCGCCATCCGCAACGAACTGCCCCACGAAAACTACCTGGAGATGGCCCTTTATTATATTAGAATCGGGGCGGACGAGGATGCCGTGGCCGTCCTGAAGAATTCGCCCGAGTATGCTACGGTCGATTACTGGATGGCCCTCCTCCTCAAGGATCAATCCCCCGGGGAAAGCCGAGCGCATCTGGCGAAAGCGACCGGCCGCTCTCCCGCCTTTGTCTTTCCGTTCCGGGAGGAGGAGATTCCCTTATTTAAGTGGGCGATGGCCGAGCAGCCGGAGGACTGGAAGCCTAAATATTATCTCGGGTTGATCTATTGGGCCAAGGGCAGGCTCGAGGAGACACAGGCGTTGTTCGAGCAATGTGAAGCCGCCGATTTTGCTCCGTTCTTCTTGACCCGCGGCTCTTATTTCCGTGACCTCAGCCCGGAAAAAGCCGCGGCAGATTTTGGAAAGGCTATCCAGATGGATGAAAAAAACTGGAGAAGCTGGCATACGCTTATTGATTTCGAACTCAAGCGGGGAAAACGCAACCAGGCTCTCAAAGACGCTAAGCAGGCGGCCGAGCTTTTTCCAGAGAACTCGCCCGTCCGAATCGACCTGGTCAAGGCACTCATGAGCACAGGCGCCTATGAAGAGGCAGCGGCGGACCTGGACAAGGCGGCAGCCCTTCCCTATGAAGGGGCGAGCGAGATCCATGGCCTTTATGTGGAAAATCATATTCAGCTCGGACTGCGCAGCATGAGGAAAGGCAACTGGCCGCAGGCCATCCAAGACCTTGAGAGATCCAAGGACTACCCTGAGAGGTTGGGAACCGGAAGGCCGTTTGACCCAGACTTCAGGAAACAGGATTATCTTGAATCGGTCTGTTATGAGAAGCTCGGGCAAAGAGACAGGGCGCGGGAGGTGTTGAAGGCTGTCTATGATTTTACGCTCAAGAACCTCGATGGCCGGGGCCCGAACGCCTATTATGGCGGGCTCGCCCTCCAGCGTTTCGGCGATAAGGAGAACGCCAGGAAGGTTCTCGAAAGAGCGGCCGTGCCTTCGAGGGAAATTCTGGATTTAATCAGAAGATAAGCGAGGGAGGTTCGCTTCTCTCAAAAGAGAACCTCCCCCTTTTCCCAATCCCAAGATCAGCGGATGATCTTGTAAACCTCTCTCCAGGATTTAATCGTCAATCTCGTGTAGACCGGAATGGGCTGGGCCAGGACTTCGCTGGGGGGCTCCGGTCTCGCCCCTCCGACCTGGGTGTAGCTCTGGATGAAAACAAGCCGTTTGTTGATGGTCGGGCTGCCCTCTTGGGTCAGTTGCTCGAGCTTGCCAACCGTCACGGCGGAACGGACTTTTTGCGCGGTGACCATGGATTCAACCGCCGTCCCCGTCGATCCGACCAGGGCCGAACCACCCTGCTGGCTTCCCTGGATATACCGGGAATAGATGCGGCCGCTGCCGGCCAGCGTCATACACGGATTGAGGCTCTCGATGTAGCCCGTCAGGGTGGCAATATAGACCAATTGGTCGGAAATGACGTCGTCTGCCCAGATTTTCTCTCCCTGATTGAATTCGCCCTTCTTGAGGGAGCTGTCGATCCCGAGCTGGGTGGCCAGGCTCGCGGGTCCCAGATACCACTCGACAATCCCCGTCGCTCCGCCATCCTTCAAGGCGACAAAAGAATAGAACTCCGTGCCGGGGGCCTTTTCGTCGCCGCCTGTCCCGAAAAACAGACTGACCACCCCTGTTTGCAGATTCACATAGACGGCGGGTTTGGTGACGATCGGATGATAATTAGGATCGCGGTAGAGCACTTCGGGCGCCCATTTGTTCGAGGCAGTCGTTAAATCGATTTTCCAGAAACGGCCCAGCAGATCGCCGAAATAGACGGATTCGGTGTACCCGTCGCGGTCGGGGTCAGCGCCGTTGGGAGAGCCGGGCACGGTGTTCACGATGCCGAAGGGACTGGCCGGCTCGCCGCGTTCTATGATTTCGAACGACTTCAGGATCTGTCCCGTGGCGATATCAACGGCATAGACGTAATTTCCGGCGCGTTCGGTCGCGTCCCACGTATCGTATCCGGAGCCCATAAAGGCCACCCAGGTATCTGTTCCATCCACATCGACCTTTCCGACATAAGGCACGGACCATGTCTCTCCCATGGTCGGGTCGGTGACTTCCCACAGAGGCTGCGGGGCCAAGGGGTCGGTCACATCGAGGGCGAAATAATAAAAACCGTGATCGCGCCCCCAGCCCATGCCCTGTCCGCAGACGACGATGGTGTGCCAAGCGCTGTTGAAGTAAACGTCGCGAATGACGGGCGTTCCGTCGACGAAGTAATGGTGGAAGAGGAATTCTCCGCAATCGGGGTCTTTGACCCTCATGTTCTTTAATTTATAGAGCAGATTGTTCGGGATAAACGCCCAGAGCTCGGTCATGTTCACCGTGTCGAAGCAGTGGAGCATTCCGTCGTTGGCGCCGACAAGGATCACTTTCTGCCTGTCCTTGTTGGCTTCCTTGAATTCGGCATAACCGTCTCCCATCAGGGTCGGAGTGGCGTAGGGAGGTTCCTCAACCTGGGGAGAGGAGTGGTTGATGTCGCCAAGTTTCCAATTCCGGCGATCTCCCAGGACAAACTGGATCAGGGGCTCGGTTTCGAGGCTTCCGACACCCAGCCCGAGGTAATTTTCAAGCAGCGTTTTGTTGGCGATGCTAAAATCCGTCCGGTCGTTCATTATATCGTCGCCCTGCTGATCGTAGGCCGTATAGACGATCCGGGTGCTCCAGGAGCGGGCGGCGAGGACTTCGCCGGCGTCGGCCACGAAATTGGCGCCGATGTTGGCGATATTCCGGAGCTCGGAGCTCTTCGAATAGGGCAGGGTCATTGACGTCACATCCCAGGACCGCAGGTGACCTTTCCAGGTCGGGAACTCGAAGGAAGCCGAGTACAGGACATCTTCGTCGCCGGGTCGCAAAGGCCTGACGTTGGCCGTCGTCAGGGCATGGGACGTCCGGGAATATTCCCTTTTGGTGATGTATTTATAGGCCAGGCTGATGTTGTGAATTTTCGGGGTTTGGGTTTCGTCCGTCGTTGTGAGCACCGCTTTCCAGCGGAGGAAGGAGCCGGGGTTTTCAAACGTGAATTCGACACCGGGTGTCACCGGGCCTTCCCACTTGGGATTTCCGCTTTGATCATCGGAATTGGATAGATAGTAGGCAATATTAGTTCGCAAAGGCTTTGTTTCTTGGACCGTTATCGTGGCGGAGACGATGGCATTGTCGGACGTAAGGAAGGAGCACTCCATCAGGTTTTTGGAATACGTTGTTCCCTGCAGGACGTAGATGGGGAAAATATCGTTCATGAAGAAATAGCAGTTTAGCGAGTTGTTCCCGTCGGCGACGAAGAAGTCAAGGTCTCCGTCATTGTCGAAGTCGCCGATCGCTCCTGAATCCAAGTCGCTGGAGGAGGAGACTTTGCTGCAATCCGAAGGGACGCAGTGGGAGGTGAAGGTGGCCGTTCCGTCATTGCCGAGCCAATAGACGTATCCGCCGGGCGTATTGACTCCCGCGGCCCCATCTGTTGACAGGACGAGGTCAGCAATGCCGTCCGTGTCCACATCGGCGGCCGAAACAAAAGAGCAGGAGCCGTGGCTGACCGGGATGGTGATGGTCTTGGAAGCGCTTTTTTTGAAATTGCCAAGGCCGTCATTCAAGTACAGATAGAGGTCCCTGGAGTTCGCGCAACCGACATAAAAATCGATGAATCCATCCCCATTGAAATCCGCGGCCGCGACACCGGTGACTCCGTAAATATACGTGGCATTATTGGGATAGGGGTTGATCAGACTCTTGGGGACCAACCTGGAAAAATTTCCGTTCCCGTCATTGATGAAAATGACGACTTCTCCCCAGCGGGTGGAGGCGAATCGAGAAGGAACGCCGACGATCAAGTCGAGGTCGTTGTCGCTATCGATATCGACGGCGGAAATATTGCTTTCCCAACGCCAGTTGGAAGAGCCCTGCCCCCACTCGCCATAGCCGTCGTTGATCAGGTCGCCGAGCAGAGTGACGGTCGTGCTGAAAACAGGAACACCACCGACGGGGATGGCGTTTTCCTTGAATAAATTCTTGAATATCCAGAGCTTTCCCGACCAGCTCAGCGCGGCAAAATCCGCATCGCCGTCCCGATCGAAATCTCCGGCTCCGAGAGCCATGATTTCGTACGTCTTGCTCAGGGCGCTTGAATCATAGAGGACATAATAGGGTCCGTCGAACTTGAATCTCGTCGGGTCGGCGGGTTCTACTCCCCGGCTTAAGAAAATAGACAAATTGCTGTCGCTGGCATTCGTGTTGCCGAGGCTTGGATTCGTGTTGTAGTCGCACATCCGGCCGCCCTCAATGAGGTCGACCAGGCCGTCGTTGTTGAAATCGGCGGCCGCACCCGTCATGCGCAGGTTGGTCGTCACCGCGTAGTTGCTGGACGGCACAAAATTGGCGCCCCTGGCTTTCAGTCGCAAGTGCTGGCCGCTGACGTCGTTGGTCACGCCGTCCATGACGGAGATCGTCGATAAGTCGCCGCCGCGGTAGCCGACGATGGAGCCGCTCTGCGTTTCGCAGAGCTGGCCTGTGAGGTTGAAATAGAGGGCCGCCGAAACAATGGCCCCGAACAGCAAAAGCGCGATCTTATGTTTTTTCATTGCCGCCACCCTTTCCTTTTCCTTTATCTTTCCAAAAACTATTGAACCGCAAGCGTCACTTCCAGCCGGACGGTCGTATTCTGCGGGCCCTGAGCGATGCAGACGAGAATGGCATCGGTATGGTCCGGAGTCGGCGATCCGACATTGTTGTCGATCAGAAAGGCCGAATAGGTGATATCGTTGTCATAGGGCATGGCCACGAACGAATAAATATAGTTATCGGCGCTGGTCTTGATATCCGCCAGAATTTGCTGGTCGGTCAGCCTTCGGAAATAGTTCAGGTTGGCGGGATCATCAAAGCCCGGCGAGCCGCCAAAGGTCGTCCGGTATTGGCCGTAAAAATCGGCCATATTTTCGTTGATATACCTCAAGGCCGAGTCGACACCGGCTTCCGCGGCATTGAAGACCGTCTGGTGCCAGCGCATGTTCCCCGACACCGTCGGGCCGGTGCGGGTCACGCTGAAAAGGGCGAGCCCCACCGTAAACATGAAGGCCAGAACGAGGATGACGACGATCAGGGCGACACCGCGCTCGCGGCTGACGGCGCCATCCAAAAAACTTTTTGCCGATATTCGCTTGTCTTGTTTCATGCTGTCCTCATCATCTCTGGCCCGTATTGTAAATATTTAAAGTCATGTTCCTGATATTGGCCGTCGATTCGAGCAAAAAGCGGCGGCAGAGGTCGTCTGATAAGGCAGCCGCCGTGTTGGCCACAGCCGGACGCCTGTAGAGATGGATGTTGTCGGGCGGCGTGCCGGAAACGCTGACGAACTTGTTTCTCGTTTTCCCCAGGACCCAAGCGCGCACCTGACGGATGCGGCCGATCTGCTCGAGCGTCCAGTTGGTGTTCCAGTCCTGGAATCCGTCCAGATTTCCATCGTTGTCGAGGTCTCCGTTGTACTGGAACTGAAGGTTTTCGACGTTCTGGGCAATGGGATAATTTATGCCATTCTCGGTCATGTAAAGAATATTCCCATTGCCGTTCCCGATATAGCCGTTTGTGCCCGGCGTCAAGCCCGGATAGTTGCCGGTGACGTCGAGCCAATATTCTTTGACATTGATGAACGTAACCGACCCGCCGTTGTAGTCGCTCGAGTCTGAGCACGTGCCCGACAGCCCGCCCGGCGGGTCGATTCCCGGAGCCAACCCGGGCGAAAAATTCAGCTTTTCGTTGGTCGGCGGGCTGCTGTGGGTGACATGGGTGACGATCCGGAATTCGGCCTGGCGGCAGGTGGACGTGGCGGCGGGGATGATAACGACGAATCTGTTGTCGTAAAAAGAGTCCGGATAGGGATTTGTCTCAAAGCTGTAATCATCCAGGTCCAACGTGACCGAAGAACCCATGTACCTGTAGATTTTCAGGTTCAAGGGTTCTTCAAGATTCCCCAGCATGCGCAGCCGGTCGGGCGTAACGTTGGCGGCGGCATCCGTCGCATCGTTATCGAAGCCTTCGAGAAAATAGTTCATGAATTCCTGGGGCAGGCCGATTCCCGTCATCCGTATGTCGCGGCTGATGAAGTACATCGCGGACCGGACATCATGTTGCATTTCCGCATATCCCAGCTGGTCCACCGAGACCTTGTTGCTCCCCATATAAACCGAAAGCGTGGCCAGGATGACGATAATCATGATCGATCCGCCGATCAAGAGCTCGATCAGGGTGAAACCGGGTTTGGATTTTTCTCTTGTCCGAGAGATTGGAAGTGCCAAAGCGTTCTTTTTGGTCATGGGCTTTACCTCTGGATAATCGTCCCCATCTGGGCCTTGACCTGATGGGCCACCGGCTGCAAGATCAGAGTGCCGGCCGCGGTTGAGAACTGGCTGGGGGGAAAAACAAGGACTTTGTAGTAATTGAGATTCCGCTGGATCGTCGTGATCCGGCGGAAGTCCATCGTGTTGTCAAGGTTGACGTCGATCTGCTCATCCTGGATAACCGGCAGGAGATCCAGCTCGGTCGGCGTGAGCGTCCGCATGTAATCAATCTGTTGCTGGCACAAGAACGTGGCCGTGCTGAACTGATTGGCACGCAGGTTGCTCATAACGCTCATGGTGAAGAGCTGGGCCAGCCCGATCAGGGCGATTGCGATCAGGGCGATGCTGATCAGCACCTCGATCAAAGAAAATCCCTCTTGCCTGATTGCCCGATGAAGAATCTGAGTGAGTTTTTTCATGGCCGTTCCTGATGACTAAGTTTGAGATTTTACGTATTGAACCGATCCCCCCGCATAAATCATGAGGGTTCTGAGGTCCGGCTGGCTGTATTTTTTCAGCTTGGGGCTTTCAAGGGTGATCGTTTTGTGGATCCCGTCGTAGTTGGTGACCAGCCCGATAGACGAGTATTCGATGGTCATGCTTGCCGGCAGGTCGATGGTGGCGGTGATCTGCGATGGAATTTCATTATAGGAGTACTTGGACTTGCGGATCCACGTCCCCGAAGTCGTTTCTTCCTCGATCCAAAAAGCCCAGGAGCCGGTCGAGTTCGAAAATTGGACCCTGTGGTTCAGCTTGGAGGTGACAGACAAGAGTTTCGCCTGCTGCATGGATGTCATGATGTCGCGCGCCGAATTCTCCAGAGTCCTGGTTGCCAAGCTGTTGAGGATGCTGGGATAGGAGCCCAGCATCAGGATTCCCATAATGGCCAGAACGACCATAAACTCGACCAGGGTGAACCCGTTTTTTGGCGACATTTTCAGCCTTCTTCTCGTTGGGCTGCACATTTTGCCCTCCATGGTATCAATGGAAAAAGATTGTCTTCGGCCAATAACTCGACCCTCTTTCTCCAGGGCGCAGAGGCGCTCTTGACAGGCCTATAATCGCCCCGATGCACCCCTTGCCTCAATAGCCTTTTGGGATGAATTTTTAGGCTAATTTTATCACCCTGGGATTCATCGTTCGATGAGGGTTTCCCACCCCAAAAGGCTAGTCGCTCAAGCGAGCCCGTCGATATCGGAGAAAGATTAAGTATTTTCACCCTGCACCATTAAGTCGCACGAGTACCCAACTAATTGAAATTAATAAAATTAGACGTTTTTCGTCCCCGTCGAAAAAAGATTGTCTAAGCGGGCCAATCTCCATATAATATTCGAACAATGGGCCGTTTGCGCTCTCGAAGGAAAGGATCCTAGCCATGCATCTTCACCCTATCGATTGGATTATTGTCTTCGCCACACTTTCGATCTGCTTCATCCCAGCCCTTTTTTTCGGCAAGCGGGCGGGCAAAAACACGTCGGAATTCTTTGTCTCCGGCCGGGCCGTGCCCTGGTGGCTGGCGGGGCTGTCCATGGTGGCGACCACGTTCAGCAGCGACACACCCAATCTGGTGACCGATATCGTCCGGCGGAACGGCGTGGCCGGGAACTGGGTCTGGTGGGCGTTCACCCTGACGGGCGTGGCGACGGTGTTTTTCTACGCCCGGATGTGGCGGCGTTCCGAGGTGATGACGGACCTGGAATTCTACGAGCTTCGCTATTCCGGGAAAGCCGCCGGCGTCGTGCGCGGTTTCCGTTCGGTCTACCTGGGTTTCTTGTTCAACTGTATCATCATGGCCACGGTGAACCTGGCCGCCTGCAAGATCGCCGCCATTTTGTTCGGCTTGACGCGATGGCAGACGCTCCTTCTCGTCGGAGTCCTCAACGTCGTGTTTGCCACGGTCACCGGGCTCTGGGGAGTCCTGGTCATCGACATGATCCAGTTTTTCATCAAGATGACGGCTGTCATCGCCGCGGCCTATTTTGCCGTCAAAGCGATCGGCGGAATGGATGTGCTCGTCTCGACGCTGACCGCCAAGACGGGCCCGAATGGACTCCACTACCTGAACATTCTGCCTGATTTCAAGAGCAATTGGGATATGGCCATCGCCGTGTTCATCATGCCGATCGCTGTTCAGTGGTGGGCGGTCTGGTATCCAGGGGCTGAGCCCGGCGGCGGCAGCTATATCGCCCAGCGAATGCTGGCCTCGAAATCTGAAAAAGATTCGCTCGGTTCGGTCCTGTTTTTTAATGTCGCCCATTATGTCCTGCGGCCCTGGCCGTGGATCCTGGTCGGGTTGTGTTCTCTCATCGTCTACCCTCAGCTCTCTGATATCCAGAAAGCCTTTCCCAACCTGGACCCCAAACTTCTGGGCCACGATATCGCCTATCCGGCCATGCTCAAGTTTTTGCCCGTGGGATTCATCGGCCTGATGGTCGGGGGGCTGATCGCCGCCAACTCCTCGACGAACCTGACCCACCTCAACTGGGGAGCATCCTACCTGGTCCACGATTTCTATCGGAGATTTCTGCGCCGGGACGCCAGCGAAAAACATTACGTTCTCGTCGGGCGGCTCGTCACGATCGGACTATTCTTGGCCGGCGGAAGCCTGGTCTTTGTCCTGGAAACAGCCAAAGACAGCTTCGACATTATCCTCCAGGTCGGCGCCGGCACGGGGCTCCTCTACCTCATCCGCTGGTTCTGGTGGCGCGTCAACGCCTGGTGCGAAGTGAATGCCATGATCAGCTCCTTTGCCGTCTCCATCCTCCTGCTCATCCTTCGGAAAAACGGTGTCGTCATTAGCACGCACTACGCCCTGCTCATCACCATCGCCGTGACGACGATCTGCTGGTTGCTGACGGCGTTTTTCGGCCCGCAAACCGACCGCCGGACGCTCGTTAATTTTTACAATAAAGTCAGGCCTTTCGGACCTGGCTGGAGGACCGTCCGCAAAGAAGCGGGTATCACCGAGGCCGAGGCTCGAGCGACACACGAGAATTTTCCCCTGGCCCTCATCGGCTGGGTGTCCGGGACGGCCGTTATCTGGTCGGCCCTTTTTACGGTGGGTAACTTTCTTTACGGCCGCACGGCCTACGCCCTTATGCTCTTGGCGGTGTTTATCGTGAGCGGGCTGGTCCTGCTCCGCGTCATCAACAGGCTCTGGGCTAAAAACTAATATGGATACAATAAATAGGGCGACGTCCTCATTTGGGCGACGCCTAAGCGTCGCCTGGTGAGTTATCGCTTTTTGTCTTCCTTCATCTTCTCCCGCATCTTAGCTTCGGCTTCCGAGCCCCAGTAGCCGCAGTCGAGCTCCATGAAAACGGACGTATAGGGAAGAGCGAGGTTCGTCTTGATCATTAAAATACGGAACGTTTTGGCCACCTGATCCATCCGGGCAATGAGCTCCTCGTGGAGGATGGGCTTTAGTTCGTATCTGCGGAGAGCATCGGCCAGCCGCTTCCGGCAGGACTCGATTCCCGGCGCCAGATCTTCGGTGATGTAGTCAAGTTCTTTGTCCAGATAGATGTGCGGCCGGAGGTGTCGGCTTTGGCCGACGGCCTTTAAGACTTTTTCCAGGACAGCGAAATGCTCTTCGTGGGAGACAACGACTTCCATGCCCGGACTGATCTGGGCCGGAAAGGCTGAATCCGCCACGACCAGCCAGTTGCGGTGGCCCAGGGCGGGAAGCTCTTGGATGAGCTTATCTTCCCAGGTCTGGGCCATCGCCGTTATTTTGGCTTCTGGCTGATCTCCTTCCTCATTTTTTTCGGATTCACAGGCAATGGCAAAAAGCAGGAGACAGACGGACAAAAGGCCGAACATGATTTTTATTGTTTTCCCCATGGGACGACTCCTTTTTTTGGATGGCGACAGGTGGCGGCGCTGCGGCCGGACATTGACCTGATTTATACCAATCCGCTAAGACAAAGTCAACCCGGATACTCTTGGAAGGAACCCCTTCTCTAGGGTTTCCTTCCAACGCTCGCTTTGCTCGCTGCCATCCTTCCACGGAGCCTAAGGCCATGTATCTTCAGGGGGGATACTCTTGGAAGGAACCCC